>Ga0080013_1001871_pt1 | contig 26462 bp, 19 predicted proteins | sample ETNvirenome_6_85_FD_69236 | JGI IMG/M metagenome (GOLD analysis project Ga0080013, IMG submission 69236) | Marine viral communities from the Pacific Ocean - ETNP_6_85 (SPADES assembly) (version 2) | ecosystem: Environmental > Aquatic > Marine > Oceanic | place: Pacific Ocean | collected 2013-06-19
TCCCAATACAATAAATAATTACGCCGAATGTGTGGGTGATTGGCGCCCCAACTCTTCGGAAGGGTACGATTTGGGCAGAACTCCCACGAGCAGTCCCGGCAGTGGAAACCGACGATGGAGAAGTCTATATCTTAAATCTGGATCCTACATGTCCACTCTATCTGCATCATCGGGTGCACAGATTACAGGCACATTGTCCATGCTCGGAGATATCTCCGCTTCCGCAGCAGTTAGCGCCTCTTCCTTTTATGGCGATGGAAGTAATTTAACCAACATCACAGCATCCGAAATAGAAGCGGCAGGTAATGATTACGAAATACAATATAACTTAAATGATGACTTAACGGCAAGTGCAGAGTTAAGTTTTGATAACACTTCGTTACGCCTAACAGGATCACTGTTCCAGACAGGCACCACTCCTATTTGGCCCACAGACTATCGCTTAGGAACTAAGATATTCTGGCCAGATGGCAACACCGATACAATTATGAGCGCAACCCTTCCGTGGGACGGCACATCAGGATCTGTTGTTTCTACTCCTGATAGGGGATATTTCATAGCGGTTGATGAAGTCAATGAAAAGATATATTATACGGTTAAACCCGTCGGTGAAATTTGGTCATCTAGTTTTGATGGATCTAATAGCGGATCTATTGTTTCTGGACTGACAGAAGTCGCGGGTATTGCCGTAGCGCCTTATCAAAACAAGATTATTTATGCATATGCCCCCAGTGATGGTAGAATTGGTACTGCTAGTTTAGATGGCACCGATAGTGGTGACATTATAACAACTGCGTCTACGGATATCAAATGGAGTGTTGGATATTGTCCCGATAACACTACAGTTTATTATGGGCTCGAAGGGTATTTTTATTCTTCATCCCTAGACGGCACCAATCAGGGACAAATTTATGATACAGCTGGGCCCTGGACACGCGCTTCTGCCATAGGGTATGATGAGGTCAATCAGAAGATGTATTGGGGATGCCCAGCAACCGCCGGCGGTAGTATTTACGTCTATACTTCGAGCTTAGATAATGTTTTTGGTCTACCGATTAACGCTTCAACCGATGCCAATGGCATCAATGGAATAGCGTTAGATCCTTATAGAGATAGGCTTTATTTTGGTGACGGACAGCTGGAGAAGATATTTTCGGCAAGCCTAGATGGTTCGAACCTTGGCCCAATGTCACCAGATCAAGGAGCACCCGATGGGATGTTCGGCATCGCCATCACTCGCGCAAAAGTGGTACACAAAGTAGAATTTATAAATGATGTCTATGTAACCGGCACTGTAAACATCGATGGCGGCATCACAACCACCGGCGGCAATAAGTTTGGCAATGCACTAGATGATACCCACCAGTTCACTGGCAGCATTCTTTTGCAGGGTTCGGGATCCGGATACGTCCCGGCGTTTGAGGTAAGAGATGCGGATACTCCAAATGACATTAACTTTATAGTTTATAATAATGGGTTAACCGTAGTCCGTGGCCCAGACAGTGGGGTGGTCTTTCAAGCAGGATCCCTTGGAAAAGCGTATTTAGATGTCGACGCCGGACTCGGCAGAGTGGGGGTAGTTAACGGGGTACGAACTTATAATGCGCGTAATAATGAGGATCCCCGCTTTAGACAATATCATGGTCTTGATCCTGATAGTGAAGAATCGGGACTAGGATTTCCTTTTGATTCGGGTTCTTGCGGACTATTCTCTAAGAACGCACCAGTGTTGGTTGTTAGTGGAACGTCCACTTATTGTCCTTCAGGAAGTTTTGATGTCTCAGGTTCAACTAGGTTTGGAAACTTAAGCACCGACAATCATATCTTTACCGGAAGCGCTGATATTAAAGGCGACCTCGATGTTTCAGGTTCAACGAGGGTGGGCAACGTAGCTACTACGGACAGGCATATACTGACTGGAAGTGTATGGATTGACGCTAGCCGTCAATCGTTTCATATAAATTGTGAGACTAGAGATGATGTGGTGCAAATCTTCGATGATGACATTGATATTAGTGGATCCGTAATAGTCCGCATTCCCAGTATTAGTGATTCATTTCGCATCAATAATGCCACCTCCGATTTCACTTATTTGGGGGTTCACTCTCGCACAGTGAGTGTCATGACCGAAGTACCTAATGGGCTCGCTTCGCTGAATATTGGAAATCTTTTATCGCTTGATACCACAATTCAATTTCTTGATAATGAAACGGGATCCTGTATTATGGGACTGGATACCACCAACTCCAATGCCTTTACCTTTAATAACGGTACCGCTGTCACCGATACGGATTATGTTTATAGTATTGCTACGGATGATACGATGACAGTTAGGGGTCCTCTCATCTTAAGCGGGACAACACTGGTAGAGAACGACATGACCCTAACAGGATCGGGGAGGTTAATGTTGGGACCACCGCCCGTTTCCGAGGACGAAACCACCGTAGACGCATCCACAGATAATTTTATAATTCTGACGAATACAACACGCGGTGGCGATTGGAATGTGAGTGGCATTTCGGGAGGATCAGAAGGGCAAATACTTGTTCTATCTTACTTCGAAACAGCCCCATCTGGTGACGTACCTACCATTCGGAACGATGCCATTGTTCTTCCTGGAGTAGGAAAGATCTTTTTGGCAGGAGGAACGCATTATGTGATGGCAAACACCGGCAACCTCACTCTCATCTACTATGATGGGGCGTGGTATGAGACAGCGCGGATGGAACCATAAGGTGGTAAAATTAAACTATACGCCAATAAGCCGCGAAAATTTTCGCACCCATAAAGTGACGGTGGAAGATCTCACCGAGGAAGAAGGCAAAGGGAAGGGTAAGTGTCTGGTCCTTACTGTACCCGATGCTCGCGGCAAAACAGTGCGCGCCCGAATGATGTATGAGCACGAACACGATCAGATAAGGAAAGAGGTGCAAGATCTCTGTGAGTGCTATATGCCCACAAAAGTTCTGGAAGTGGGATTTGGATTTGGTTACACCGCCACACAATTCCAAGAATGCGGGATAGAGAAGCATGTAATTGTCGAAGCTCATCCCCAAATTGCCGACGATGCAAGAAAGTGGAGAGCGCAATATCCGGATAAGGATATTGAAATTGTAGAAGAGTTTTTTCAAGATTATATATATGAGGAAGAGGATTATGATTTAATCTATGACGATAGGTATGAATTAATCACTAGGGATCAAAATTATATGTCTAATTTACGGCGACAGGGGTTCATTCGACGAGATGATACGGTAGCCGGCCCTACTTTCCCATGTTGGAAAGTTATAGTAGATAGAGGTAAGAAGGAATAAACTTAGAGTTTAGACTTTTTAATAACTATTTACTGGGAGATAGATCTTTGTATATGAGGAGACGTGTATGTCATCGAACACTATGTTAAAACAAGCAATCATCGACGCAAATGCTTTGCGAGATGTGGCGCTTAAGAATGCTGAAGCAATTGTTGTGGAAAAATATTCCAATCAAATTAAAGAAGCAGTTGATTTAATGCTGGAACAAGAAGAGGAAGAAGATCTGGGCATGGAAACGGGACTCGAAGATCCTATGGGGATGCCCCCCGCAGAGGGTGGACTTCCTTCTTCTCGTGCTGCAATGGCACCAGAAGATGAATTAGTTTCCGCTATTGATGATCAGGTGACTTTAGGTGCTGTTGACGGGGATCGGTTATGCCCATGTCCAGAGGACAAGGAAATTCTGGATTTTGATATGAATGATCTTCAGGCGGCAATGCTCGCTATAGATCGGGCCGAAGAAGAATCTACTGGATTTGATGCTGCCGCTGAGCCTCCAATGCCACAACCTACTCCCGGCGAAATGTTGCCTTCCGAAGAAGGAGAAGAAGAACTTCCATTTGCTATTGCTGAAGGTGTAGATGAAAATATTATGTTAGAATTGGATGATTTGCTTGGTGAAGACCTCATCGGCAACGCACCAACGGTAACGGCTGATGAAGGGGCGTCGACCGCAGGTGAAGGCGATGCCGCTTTTGGTGGAAATGTCAATGCCGGCGATTCTGCCATCGCTGAAGATGAAGATGTCGGCGTAGCTGGTGGAGAGAACCCAAGCGAGATCGTGCAAGAACTCGCAGAGTCTCTACAAAAGAAAAATAAGAAGGTATTGAAAGAAAATACCAAACTTGCAAAAACGAATTCAAAAATGCTTACTGAACAAAAGCAACTTTTAAAAGAACAACAACAACTTTTAAAGGAAAATAAAGAGATAAAAAATCTCTTAAGAAAACTTTCTGGCACATTGGGAGAAGTTAATCTCTCTAATGCCAAACTAATTTACACGAATCGGGTTCTTAGCAATGGTGCCTCCTTGAATGAGCGACAAAAACAACGTATTGTCGAAGCTATCAATAGTGCCGATTCAGTCGAAGCAGCGAAGTCTACCTTTGAGACACTTCAAAGCGCAGTGGGTTCATCTCTCAAGTCGGGAAATAAATCACAATCACTGGGCGAAGCGATCAACAGAGGTAATGCTACAACACTGAGACAAAAACAAAAACAAACAAGGCAAGATCCTCATCTCGAAAGGATGAAGAAACTTGCCGGCATTTAATTCATTTAAGGAGGAAAAAAACAATGTCTGTTTTAGAAAAATTAACTGAGGGTATCGTTAGTCGTGACCTCAGTAAGGACGGTCATGCTCTCATTGACAAATGGGAAAAGACTGGCCTTTTAGAAGGATTGGAGGACGATACCAAACGTAATTGTATGGCCGTTCTTCTCGAAAATCAAGCAAAAGAACTATTGCGTGAATCTGCATCTAGTATGGCAGGTGGCGTCGGAGGCGGAGACGTTCAAGGTTTTGCTGCTGTAGCATTTCCGATTGTTCGGCGTGTATTCGCTGGATTGATCGCTAATGACTTGGTGTCGGTCCAACCGATGAGCCTACCTAGTGGACTCATCTTCTTCTTGGACTTCACTTTTGGTGGTACTGATAACAATCAAGACCCACGTTTGGCCGAAGCAGTTGGCACTTCCGTTTATGGCGGTGGAGTGACTGGTTCACAGCTCATTGGTGGTGTTTCATTGACAGGTGCAGAAGCGGAATTGTCGTTTTACAACCTGAACAATGGGTACTCGTCTCCGACGGGTTCAGATACTCATGCACCAGTGGCCGTTACACAAGGTTCAATTGGTGGACCAACGGTTGCCGATTTGGATTGCGCAAAGATTTGTCGCTTCGATCCGGATATTGCTTCAGGAACTAATGTTGCTATAGCAAGTCTTGATCTGGCTGATCTGGGACAATTCAACCGTGATGATTTGGTCACTATAGTTCTTGCGCGAACGACTGCCAACGATGGTTTGTCGGCTGGTCGCCAAGCACGTCGCCTGACTCAGTTAAGCGGCACCACAGATGGCACCGCGCCTACACAGGTTTTGGTGGTAAATGTTGCCACTGGATCCATTACGGGTGGAGCTTCTGGAACGGGAAGTCAAGAGACGCCTGCACACCTGCAAAATTCGCTTACTAGTGATGTAGCGCTTATTACGTTTGCAGAAACCGATAACTTTGTTGCCGGACCGAACTCATTGGGTTCGATTGAAGGTGCGATTGAATGGGGATTGGAAAATAATGCCAATATTCCTGAGATCAACATCAAAGTTGACAGTACAGCTGTGACGGCAGTCACCAAAAAGTTGAAAGCAAAATGGACCCCTGAATTGGGACAAGATTTGAACGCTTATCACAACCTCGATGCCGAAGTTGAATTGACAAGTATTCTGTCTGAACAGATTGCTCTCGAAATCGACCAAGAAATCTTGGAAGATTTGGTGAAAGGCGCCAAAGCAGGTACCTATTATTGGAGTCGTCGTCCTGGTAGATTCTTGGTTCGTGATACAGGAGCTGCTATCAGCACCTTAGCGAACGAGGGCATACTCGGTGGTGACTTTACTGGTAACGTGTCGGAATGGTACGAGACTCTTCTCGAAACCGTGAACGACGTGTCGGCTCAGATTCATCGTAAGACACTTCGAGGCGGAGCAAACTTTTTGGTTTGCGGTCCTGAAGTATCTAACATTCTTGAGTTCACGAGTGGATTCAAGGCTCGCGTGACTCACGATGATGACAAGGGCAATGCTGGTGCTGTCAATGTGGGTAACATTTCTAAGAAATGGGATGTCTATGTAGACCCTTATTTCCCACGAAATGTAGTCTTGGTAGGACGTAAAGGATCTTCTTTCCTAGAAAGCGGATATGTTTATGCTCCATACGTGCCATTGCAAACCACACCCACTATCTTTGGTATTGAAGACTTCGTGCCCCGCAAGGGTGTCATGACGCGATATGCCAAGAAGATGGTGCGTCCGGATATGTACGGGTTAGTGATTGTAGAAGATTTGCTAGGTTAATCCTTCGAGTCTAATATTTAACTAAAAGAAAAGAGTCTTCATATTTGCTTATGAAGGCTCTTTCTTTTTTTGAAAAACTAATTACTATGCATATTGTATAATCGGGAGGAAATAATGTGGCGGTTCCTGTTCTATCACCCATTTCAAATTCGAGTTTAGTTGTTTTACCGGCCACTGGTACCAAGGGGGATGTGACCGGATCACTTCCTTTTGCGGTGTATACTGGTGCTGACTTTATTTCGGGCGCCGTAGATCAAGTTGCCTATGTTTACCGTAAGCTGGGCGGTGAAGTTCTCGACATTGAAATAACTGCGAATCAAGTGTATGCCGCCTATGAAGAGTCGGTACTTGAATATTCTTATATTGTCAATATTCACCAGTCAAAAAATGCCCTCTCAGATATGTTGGGCAACCCTACTGGATCTTTTGACAGTGATGGAGAGATGCAGGCCGGGGCCCTTCAAACCGCTCTTAGCGGGACAGGTGCCGAATTACGATATCCTAAGTTTAATTTCGCTTATGGCAAGAGGGCAAGCGCGGGACTCTCCCAGAAAGCCGGGGTGGGGGGAGATATTCCTTTTTATACGGCCTCTCTACTCACTACCGACGGACAGCAAGATTATGACATGCAAGCAGCCGTCTCCGCAAGCACCAATACTGATTTTACTTTTGATAAAGATAGAAAAGTTCAAATCACTAGGGTATGGTATAAATCACCCCGTGTGATGTGGAGATTTTATGGATACTACGGGGGGATCAATGCCGTAGGTAATTTAAATACTTATGGTCAGTATGCTGACGATAGTACGTGGCAAGTAGTACCTGTGTGGCAGAACAAGCTTCAAGCAATGGCGTATGAAGATGCTCTATATACTCGGATCTCGCATTATTCATTTGAGATAAGAGATAATAAAATAAGACTCTATCCTGTGCCTTCGGGCATTGAGATGCGGCGCCTATGGTTTGAATTTACAGTTGATGAGAACCCCCTCATTGATGATCCGAAGAAGAAGACAGGAACTACAGGTATTAATAACATGAATACCGCTCCGTTTGCTAATATACCTTACAATAATATTAACTCTATTGGCAAGCAGTGGATTAGAAGATTTGCTCTTTCAGTCTGCAAGGAGATGTTGGGGCTTGTGCGTAGTAAGTTTGCTACAATTCCTATTCCAGGCGCCGACACTACATTGGATGGCCCCGCCCTTATTACTAGTGCGAAGGAAGAGCAAGGTGCTTTGCGAGAAGAGTTGCAGACAGTCCTTGATGAACTCACGTATGCTAAGTTGGTGGAGCAAGATTCAGCAATTGCGGAAAGCACTGAAACATTGTTGTCCAAGATTCCTCTTGCTATTTATCCAGGATAGGGGGAAAGTGTAGATGGCCGACAAAAGTATAACATGGACTCAGCCAGAGAATCCCCCACCCCCTCTCTTTATGGGAGGAAAAGAGCGCGATTTTGTCAAGCAGGTTAATGATGAATTAATCGAACGTGTGATAGGACAGACTATTTTGTACTATCCTGTGAGCCTAGAGCACACTAATTTTCATCCTCTTTACGGAGAAGCAATTCATAAGAGTTTTTTGTCACCGGTTAAGGTTAACGCTCTTATTAGTTGGGAGGGTCAAGAAACAACTACTAATAATTATGGAATTGATAGGCGTTCTAAACTAACTATCCACTTTCATCGGCGCCGTCTCACGCAAGATCAAGATTTGCAAGTTCAAGAAGGCGATTTTATTTTGTATGGGAGATTGTTTTATGAGATCGTGTCTCTTAATGAACCCCAACCTCTCTTTGGGCAGATCAATCATCAAATGGAAATAGCGGCCACTTGCATTCGCGCCCGAGATGGTGTGTTTGAAGGCGCCGCATTACCTAAAGTTTCCATTCCTAAGTATGAGCTGGCACAAGAGCGTGTTCAAAACGTGTGCGTTCTCACCATTCCCGACGATTGTAAAATTTGTGTACCTAAGTTGTCGGGGGCGGATATTAATTCCCTCGATTACAGAACTTTGGAGGAGTTTGTGGCCGACTCAACTAAATATATTGGGTACCAGTTTTATTTAACGGCAGCAGGTCCATCCCCCGTTGGTCCTTTCACCATTTCTAACAAGTGGTATTTTAATGAGAACGGGATTTGGTATGTGAGTCCCTTTTATAATACGGCGTAAGGATAAGAAGATATGGCAGATAAAGAGACTATAATTAATTTACAACCATCAAATTTAGAGAATATTGATGCAGCCATTTTCAATTGGGTGAATGAAAAGTTAAACATTTTTGCTACTTCGAATAGGGGGTGGGAAAAGGCGCCCGTTATTTGGGTGTCTGCGGAAAGAGCATTCCAATCAAAGCGCGACAAAGGACTCAGAGATGCTGAAGGGGCTTTAATTCTTCCTCTGATTAGCGTGGAGAGAACGAGTGTGGCAAAAGACTTGGCGTTCAAAGGATCACTTCAGGCGAATATTTTTCCTCGCAATGATTATAAGGGAGGATCTATTCCTCTGGATCGTGTCATTAATCAGGTGAAAACCAAGAATTTTCAAAATGAATACGCCAAAAGAGAGTATGGACAGTTAAATTTTAAAGTTAAACCCATCAATAAGCAAGTAGTATACACTTATCGCTCGATTCCTATGCCTGTCTATGTGACTGTGATGTATAAGATAATGTTAAGAGCGGAATATCAGCAGCAAATAAATGAATTATCCCAACCTTTCATGGTGGCTACGGGAGGCATCAATGCTTTTATACTGAGAGAGCGGGGCCACCGCTACGAAGGTTTTATGCAACCCTCGTATGAGCAGGAGAATAGTGTGGGAGATATGGGCGACGAAGAACGCATGTATCAAACCGGCATCGAGATTAAAGTTTTGGGGTATCTTATTGGAGGAGAGGGCAATCAAAAAACCCCTCAAATTGTGGAAAGAGAAAATGCGGTTAAAGTAAAACTTCCTCGTGAGCGCGTGATTTTAGGAGAAACGCCCCCATGGCTTAACGGAAAGTATAATGCATTGTAATTTTCAGTGGAGAATAAAACAGCATTTGATATTTTTTAAAACTATTTACAAGAAGATAAAAGCAACTTTTAGATTAAGATTTTATAAGATGTCGATAAGGAGAGCAGCCCACCATGTCAGTTGATAAATATAAGTTTGTATCCCCTGGAGTATTTGTTTCAGAGATAGATAATTCACAGTTACCCGCCCTCCCACGAGGAGTTGGTCCTGTAATCATAGGACGATCACTTAAAGGGCCATCTATGCGCCCCGTACAAGTGAACTCTTTTTCCGATTTCGTTGAAACTTTTGGTAATCCCATTTTTGGTGGTGGCGATGCCGATGTATGGCGAGCAGGACCAAATGTTTCTGCACCAGGATATGGAACATATGCTGCTCAAGCATATTTGCGCAATGAAAGTCCCCTAGTCTTTGTGAGATTGGCGGGAATTCAAGATGTAAATGCTACGACCAAGGATGGAAAAGCTGGATGGGAAGCTTCTGGCGATGATGAAAATGCCAGCGCGATGACCGGTACCGGTTACGGTGGTGGTGCATTTGGTTTGTTTATCTCATCCAATGCAGGCGACGTTACTTCTAGTGCGACGGCTATCATTGGCAATATTATGACAGGTTCTACCTCTGGAAGTTATCCTCACTTTGAGTTGACTGCTTCAACTGGTACGAGCTACGCGTTCTGGCCAACAGGATCGGTTCTTGCCTCGCCCACTAGCGAGTATCCTGGGCACGTGGGGGCTACCGACTTTGAATATGATGCCTCCGGTGCACCCAACGAGGTCGCCTTTAACATAGCATCTATTATTAATGCGTCCGCTTCATCCGACTTGTTTTCAGCGTCTGCTGAATCTACGTGGGTTGTCATTACTAGTATGGAGGAAACTCCACTGGGCGAAAGCGCTGTCTTGTCGTCCTCTCTTAGCGCCAGCGACAATGATCCAGCCAATTTCACCGTAGGCGGATTCTTCACCCCCGCAGATGCCATTTTGGATTTCAGCGGATCGGGGTTTCAATATCACTCCTATACGGGATCGCTGGCAGCAATTTTCTATGCGCGCACAGGGTCGATTGGATTGAGTGGTACTTTGGCTGATGGGGCAACCACGGCTACGGGTACATGCGGGATTTTTAAATCCTCTGTTTATAATCAATTCACTGCTCAAATTAAAGATGGAGATGGTAATGAACTAGAAAAAGTAGTTTTTAATTTTGATGAGAATAGTAAACTTTTCATTAGAAATGTCTTTAATACTAATCCCACGTTTATGAATGATGATCCGAATGTGAATGATACGGCCTTGGTTACTACTAAGACTTATTTTCTTGGAGAATCATTTGAGCGCAATATTACACAACTGTCGCCTAAGACTGGAGACGGTGATTTTGATGGCAGCTTCGCAGTCGTTCTTGGGTTAGCTTCACAGAGCGTTCATCAGCACATTCAGCATACAGAACTTAAAGATGCTATGACTGGGTGGTATTTCGCCCAAGATCTCACCGCACCATCACCTTCTTATAGTCCTCTTAACATGGATAAACTTTTTAGATTCGTGGGTATTGGCGGAGGAGAGTGGCAACAGAATAATTTGAAAATTTCGATTAGCGACATTACTCCTTCCAACAATGAAGCCAATCCTTTTGGATACTTTACCGTGACTCTCAGAATGTTAGGAGATAGCGATGCGACTCCGCAAGTCGTAGAGACTTATAGCAATGTTGATTTAAATCCCAACTCCCCTAACTTTATTGGGCGGCGGATTGGAGATTCCTATACAACGTGGGATAATTCGAGCAAGAGATATATAACTTATGGCAAATATGTAAACCAATCTCGGTATGTGCGTGTAGAATATTTTGGAAGCGTCGAAAATGATGGTCCTTTGGACTCCAAACAATTACCTTTTGGGGTGTATGGTCCTACGCGATGGAAGGGATTTAGTGTATTGAGTGGAGCCACAGATGTAAAGCCATTCGGTTCTAATGATCCCGCCGCAGCAGAGTTCCTTCATGCTTATGTGTTGGGGGGATCTGACGTTCCTGACTCCATGGCTAAATCTCACGGCGACTTTATAAGCGTAGGCGATAGCGTCTTTACGGAACTGACAGGAGCATTTAATTTTCCTTCGGTCCCAACGCGAGGCGCCTCTAACGAAGGCACTATTGTTAATCAAAAAGATGCTTACTTTGGCGCCACGGCAAACATGGCCGACAGCAATCGTTTAGCACCTAGTGTTAAAGACATGTTGCGCCGCAAGCCTGATGATACTGGTGTGTTCACCACTATTCCAGACGCCCTAGAATATTCGTGGGTATTTTCCTTAGATGATATTATTGTGGGATCGGGCGGTGCACTTGGCCAATGGGTGAGCGGATCGAGAGCAACTGGAGATTCCATTACAGCATCGGGATCTTATAAAGATGTCTTAGATGCCGGATTCAAGCAGTTTACCGACGTGATGAGCGAAGGGTTTGAAGGTTTGAACATCATGGAGAAAGAACCTTTCCGGAATAGTTTGTTGCCTGCTGGCACAACCGCTCAGAGTAGCTACACATATGCTTCACTCGACCGCGCCATTGATACGGTGGCAGATGCCGAAGTGGTTGAGGCTAATATGATGTCTATTCCTGGACTTACTACACCAGCACTTACTACTAAATTGTTGGATGTATGTCAAGCACGTGCGGATGCACTCGCGGTGATTGATCTTCCAGGAGGATATATTCCTCCCACTGATGAAGCAGATAAATCTGCCTCAGCCCGACGTGGAACGGTAGATGATACCATCGGTCAATTGAATAATAGAAACCTCAACAATAGTTACGGGTGTGCCTACTATCCTTGGGTTCAAGTTACTGATACGGTCACAACCGGCGGATCCTTGTGGGTACCACCTAGTGTTGTAGTGTTGGGAACCTTCGCGAGTAGCCAATCAACAAGTGAATTGTGGTTTGCGCCTGCTGGATTTACGCGGGGCGGATTGACAGAGGGCAGTGCTGGACTTCCCGTGACGAATGTACGCGCTAGATTAAACTCACAAGAAAGAGACGATCTGTACAGCGCCAACATTAATCCTATTGCTCAATTTCCTGCTGAAGGGATTGTGATTTTTGGACAGAAGACTCTTCAAGTCACACAGTCAGCACTGGATCGAATTAATGTACGAAGATTGATGATTTATGTGAAGCGTGAAATCTCACGGATTGCAGCAACACTGTTGTTCGATCAGAATGTCACGGCCACATGGAACAGATTCTTGGGACAGGTTAATCCTTTCCTTGGCAGTATCCAAACACGATTGGGGCTCACGGACTACAAAGTAGTGTTAGATGATAGCACCACAACGCCTGATTTGGTAGATAGAAATATTTTGTATGCAAAGATTTTCTTGAAACCAGCACGCGCTATCGAGTTTATTGCTCTTGATTTTATTATTACAAGGTCTGGTGCAAGTTTTGAGGATTAAATTTAAAAGTATTTACTATTTATAGTAGAGTGGAATGAACAGGAGATTTTAAAAGATGCCATTTTGGAAAGACGCACAAGTAGCAGATCCTAAAAGATCGTTTAGGTGGATTCTTAATTTGGGAGTGAAGGGACTGTCACAGAACATCACTTACATCTGTAAGAAAGTTAGCCGCCCTTCCATGGAGATTGGAGAAGCGGAACACAAGTTTCTTAATCATACCTTCTATTATCCTGGCAGTGTAACTTATGAAAAGTGTGAGGTAACTCTAGTTGATCCCGCTAATCCTCATTCTACACAACAATTGTACAATCTTATTCAGGATTCGGGGTATCAGTTACCTGAATTCATGAACGACAATGTGAATGCTGATGTCCAAACCAATGCAGGAACGGGCATGGCATCTACTATCAGTAAAAGACTGGGTACCACTGCGATGAATAATGCTGTTATCTCCATGTTGGACGGGGATGGCAACACAATCGAGCGTATCACCCTTCGAAATCCATGGATTTCGTCGGTTGATTTTGGTGGTGAGTTAGACTATGAAACTGAAGATCTGATGGAAATTACCATGAGCATTAGATATGATTGGTTTGAAATAGAAACCATTAATCAGGCTATTTAAAGGTCCGCGATAAGCACTAAAGAGAGGTTTAAATGACAAGAAGAAGTAACGAGGAACGCCTCGGTGGTCTTCCTTCCGTGGGAGCGAAGGAAGCCGCAGATATTCCCCCTATGGTCGTAGATAATTCAGTACCCACTGAGTTAGCCTACGTTGTGCCAACTGAATTAGTAGAACTCCCTTCCGGAGGGAAACTTTATCCAGAAGGCCATGCTTTACATGGGGTGGAAGACATTGAAATTAAGGAAATGACTGCTAAGGAAGAAGATATTCTTACCACTGAGTCTTTTATTAGGAAAGGGACTATTTTTGACCGCCTAATTAAGAGCATCGTAGTAGACAAATCTATTAAAGTAGACGACCTGCTGATTGGAGATAGGAATGCTATTCTGATCACAGCGCGCATGAGTGGGTATGGACCCATATATGAAACAGAAGTAACGTGTCCCGATTGTGGTGCCGAAGACAAAAACTATGGGTTTGATTTAAGGGAATGTCCTTTCAGACCTCCGGTTGATTTGGAAACCGAAGAGGATACAGAGTTAAGAGAATTCGTCTCTAAAGGATTGGGGAGTACATATTTTGTTACACTGCCCAAATCAAAGATGGCGGTTGAAATTAAGCTTCTTACAGGAAAAGATGAGAGGGCTATTACTCAAGCGCAAGCAATGCGCAAGAAAAATAAGCTCCCTGAAAACGCCTTGACAGAACATTTCAAGCGTATAATCCTGTCCGTTAATGGTGTAACTGACAGGATAGAAATCGACAGATTTATAGGATTGATGCCTGCGTTGGATTCGCAATTTCTCCGAAAAACATTTCGGAAACTGACGCCCAACGTGAGCATGACGCAAGAGTTCGTTTGCGACCAGTGTGATTACGAGCAGGACCTGGAGGTTCCTATGACCCCTCGGTTTTTTTGGCCTGACGCCTAAATACATGGAAAATGTATACGAGCAGTTCTTCGCCCTGAAATATTATGGCGGATGGAGCTTGTTCGAATCATACAATCTTCCCATTCCACTGCGCCGATGGTTCCTAGAGAGGTTGACTAAGCAGATGGAAATGGAATCGGAGAGTTTAAAGAAAAAATAAAAGAGCATTATACGTGCTCTTTTATTTTTATATAATCACTATTTATATAGTGTGGAGGAGTTACGAGTGAATCAAAATGATAAAGACTTAGCCCCCATGGTGCTTGACTTTTCAAAGGCACGAGATGCGGATGGAAAGCTAGACGAGGGGTGGATGCTAATGTTTGGAGGGCTTCTGAAGTGGTTAATGCCTTCTCTTTTTAAGGGATCTTTATTGCCCCTTAAACTTAAAGGCACTTCCACAGAAATACAGAGTTTTGCTGATGTTTTGTCGAGGGAAAAAAACTATCTGGAGTCATGGAAAGATAACGGATTAGATAACCCTACGACCTACCAGAGTAAGGGTCGTTTGGATAGATCAGTATCGAGATTCGAAAGAATGACAGGGTTAAGATGGCCCTTTTCGCGTTAAGCGGGGGATGAGTTAGTGGCAAATGGCGATAACAGAGACGGGCCCCCGAAAGTAAGGTGGAGATTCGAGCGCCGCTCAAAAGCACTTGAAGAGGAGCGGAAGCGACGACAACCGGCGCGCCGCAGACGGAAGCAAGCCCGGCTGCTGGGTACCAGTCCAGAAGAAAAACTAGCAGATAAAGGTGAAGATCTTAAAGATGTAGAAATTGCAAAACAACTTTGGCAACTGGAGAAAGATCGCCTGCTGACCATTCAGGAACGCGCCCGCGCAACTATTGCCGCGGCCAAGGCCGCTGATGATCGAAAACAGCTTGAAGTCGGCGCCCTGGAGGAAATTATAAAGAAGCAGAATAAGCTCATTGCCGCCGAGCAAGCGGGGGTTGATGAGGCAACAAAGAAAGTCAACACGCTAGAAGAGGAATCTCAAAAGATCCAGAAAGTGATCAGACATCAGGTGCACTATAACAAACAACTTGAAGTATCCAATGAGATGGTAGATAGTATTGGGACAAAACTTGGACTTCAAAAGAGCCAAATTGGAGAGACGATTAAGAAAACAAGAAAAATGCACAGAAGTTTTGTAAGGGTGCACGGATCAGCAGTAGCTACCGGAATGATGTTAAAGACTTTTACTAAGAGCATCATGACTGCACTTCATCCTCTGAATGTTTTAGAAAGTATTATGACCAAAATCTGGTATGAGACTTGGGAAATATTTGTGAGATCTTCAAAGGCAATTTCTCAAATGAATGGTGCCATAGGAGATACTTCCACTCTGTCAAAGGCAGCGGGCAGAGCAGTGAGATTTTCAATGGGAGTGGAAATTGAAGAGGCCACACAGGCAGCGGCCGGACTGGCATCAACGCTCACTTCACTCACTTCTATGTCGCAAGCAACTCAAACAGGATTAATTGGTGTGGCCGCCGAACTTGAAAGAGTGGGTGTAGGCGCCGGCGACACTGGACAGGGCATGAACTTTCTCACCCGCTCAATGGGAATGGCCACCGGCAAAGCACAGAAGCAGTGGAAAATGATGGCGGTTCAAGCGCAAGCGTTTGGTAAGGTTCCTGGACAGTTTTCTAGTGAATTTCTAGCTGCCACTAAAGTTCTTACTGCTCACGGGCCCAAGATGATGGAAGTCTTTTTGGACTTAGAATCAGTTGCCATGGCAAGTGGAATTGCAGTAGATAAATTGTTGAGCATAGCAGGGAAGTTTGATACATTCGACAGTGCTGCCACAGCGGTTGGTAATTTAAATGCATTGTTGGGCGGCGATTATATGAACACTCTAGAAATGATGAACATGACAGAGGGTGAAAGAGTTAAAGCACTTAAGGCTTCTCTAGAAATGGCAGGCAAGAACTTTGATCAAATGGAGAGATTTGAGCGTAAAGCAATTGCCGAATCATTAGCTATGGATGAGGCAGAGTTGGCCGCAATGATGAACATGTCCGGACGTGAAGCGCGCAAGGCAGCGAGAGATGCAAAAAGAAAAGAAAAAGATCAGAAAGCTTATAACAAGATGATCAAACAAACAGTTGATATCATGAAATCTTTACGCATGTTGTATACATCTATCTTTGCAAAGACCGGACTGGCAAAGGCGTTTGGACGTGCCTTCAAACAAATATTTAAGTTTTTTGATCCGAAAGAAAAGACCGGAAAAGCGGTGAAGCAATTAACAGACTCTCTAGGCGACTTTATGGTGCTGGTTGTAGACCTAGCATTGAACTGGTTCAAAGACTTAATCGGGGACGGCGAAGGATTTGCGAACACTATAACAAAAATTACGGGTGTCATAGAGGGATTGCAAGATGCTATGACAGAAAAGGATCCCAAATTATTTGCGAAGAGATTAACAGAAGGCATTGAGATGTTGCAAAAAGATCTGCTAAAATTTCTAACTGGACCAAAGATGCAGCCCATTAGAGATGCGTTTACAATGTTAATAGCGGAACCAATGGGTGAAGCGGTTGAAAGCATGATGGAGGGTATGTTTCAGAAATTTGGAAAAAATCTTCAAAACTCTAAGCATTATTCAGCGAGATTTCTGGGAGATATTTTGGCGGATATGGGTACGCCTGGAGATAAAAAGAAGAAGCGCACCAGCGGTGGCGCCAGCGTTGAAAAGCAGTGGCCCAAACTTTTCAAAGAGATGAAAACATTTCAATCCCATGGCGGCACAAAAAATGCATTTATGAACAGCACATCGATGAGAAACGCCAGCGCAAAGGCCAGACAAGCGTTCGAAGACGAATGGCAAATTAATTCTGACTCGGGAGTTACTGCGGCATGGGGAAAACATCTTGAAGGTGGTTATAAGAATAATTTTCACCCCAATGTTATGGCACAGACCATGCAGAACTTAACCAACTCTACCTTAGCGTGGGGAGAGGCAGTGAAAACAGCAGCGGCCAGTGCCGCAACAGTTCAAGGCCCGGCCGCCGCAGGAGCAGCAGGTGGTGGAGGCGGCGACATCGTTTTGAAGTTAGATGGTGAAGTTCTAGCAAAATATGTAATGGGAGCAGTAGAATCGCGGGCAAATACAATTGCCAAACAAGCTTAATTAGGAGGGGATAAGATATGGCGATGGGAAGACGAGGGGGTGCAGGCGCCCCAGTTACAGGGCAGGAGGCGGATAACAGTCCGTCAAATATCGATACCAATCAGCAGGGATTTGTGGGAGGAGTAGCAGGAGAAGCCGCCCAGCAGGTAATTGACAATCCAGCGCCACCCTTAGTAAATGTTCCCGCTGAAAAAGTCACCGGGCCAACAACCTCCAATAAGATAGAGGCGCCCCAGCGTAATCCCACGGTGCCTTCTCCCTTGTTTACAAGAGGAAGTAGTGACGCTTCGATTAAGGGAAAGCCAGGATATTATAATGATCCTACAGATGCATGGGCCAATGTTAGAAATCAGTATATTGAAATCTTTCACATACCAACTAAAAAAAGTGTTTATTTTAAGTCTTTCGTGACGGAATTTAAGGACAGCTTTGATACGGACTATACTAAAGAAAAAGTTTTTGGAAGAATGGATCCGATTGCCACTTATAAAAGGACGGGCCGTACCATCTCGCTAGGGTGGGACATGCCATGTACGGGACTGCCGGAAGCGAAAGAGAACATGGCAATGATTAATTTACTTATTCAAATGCTGTACCCTATCTATGATACTCAGACTGCCAATACGTGTGGCGCTACTACAATGAGATCGGGGCCCATTTTTAAGATTAAAATGGGTAATCTTATTATCCAACCCGGAAGTACCCAAACAGCAGGCCCCGCCGAAACGCTGGGGTTGTCGGGAATTATAGAGGGATTTTCTTATGATCCTGATTTAAAGCAGGGGGTGTTTGATCCCGGATGGTCGCGTGGGGAAACCGTTGGAGGCCCGGCAAGTTATAGTGGCGAGTTGTATCCTAAACTAACGAAGGCATCTATTAAATTTACTGTTCTGCATGATACTCCTTTGGGGTGGGAAGAGAATGGATCCACTCCAAAGTTACGCCATGGCGGTGGCGAGGGCAACTATGAGAGTAGATTTCCTTATGGTGGAGATAATTCACCCCTCATCCAGCGCCGAGGCGAGCGCAAGGCGCCTTTTGTTCAGAAGCAAGACTATAGAGCCATACTGAACGTGGAAAAGGAGTTGCAGATGCGCCGCGCATCTGTAAGGTCGCAACGTCTCATGCAAACTGCCGATGAAAACCGACAGTTGTTTGGCTTGCCGGAAACTATTTTTTAGGATGGATAATATATGACCTCGCGATATGATAATAGGATGACCGCAATTAATAATGCCCCTCGCTATCGTTCTCTGCTTAAGAGAAGGGGGGTTAGGTTTGTGCGACAGTATAAGACAGCGGAGACTCACTTTCCCACTGATCAGGAGATGTCCCAGATTAAAGAGGTGGATTATATCTGGGCCATAGGGGATCGCTTCTTCAAATTGGCACATACTTATTATGGGGATGCGGCTATGTGGTGGATTATCGCATGGTATAACCAGACTCCCACCGAATCTCATGTATCAACAGGACAAGTGATTCAAATTCCTCTTCCTTTGGATGCAGTCTTGCCCATATTTATGCGAGGGTCTTAATATGTCGCGAATAAAGAGCGCAAAGGCGTACGCCACAGGCGCTGATCCAAACACCGCCACTGATGAAGAAATAAATCAACAATACACGGAACAGGCACAAGCTACTGCGGCCGACATTGCTGCAAACACCACGCCCGGATCTACCAAACCTCTTCCCCAGATTGTGGGAGAGGTGATGGATGAGGCGGGGAATTATTGGGTAGAGAAGGCCGTGGAGCAGACTGAGGGAGGGCAGCAGTTCAAGAAGGAAGATGCGAAAGCCGAAGCAGTTCGCGCCGACGTTGTACACAAGCAGACGGTCGATGGCAAGGAAGAGGCACGACGACAATTGGGGAATCAAAAGGCCGCCGCCAAAAGAGAGGCGCAGAAAAAAGCACAAGCTGCAGCTAGGCGCAAAGCAGCACGTGATGCGGCCGCAAAGAAAAAACTTCTGTGGGCGAATGGAGATCCTACACTTTTTGCAAAATTTGAGAGACAAACTGATCAAAATTATATTGCTCTTAATATGATTCCCTTTTCGGATCTCTCACAGAAACCCTCTCCTAGTTCTCTGGAAAATCTCATGTTAGTATCTCGATATGAGGGCAATTTGATCAATAAACTTACTACGAGTTCCAAGTTAGGCCCTCTCATGTGCGCCAGTCCTTATGAATTAAGTCAACTCACTCCCACTTTCCACATATATAAGAAGAAGGGTAAAAAACTAGAAGAGTTTCAATTTATGGATCACTTGAAGTGGAGTTATAAGACAGACAGTGGGGAGTCTCGTATTTTAAATAGTTCCATGGGGCAGGGAGTGGGCTTCAAGAAATTTAATTGGGAATCTACTGGCACCAATATGTTTAGCGCCCCGCGTACTTTAATTGCCACCCTTACATTACATTTTCAATCTATAAGTGAATTAGCGCGCAGTGCGCGTTTGGATGAGGGCGACGGAGGAGTGCGGTGGATAGATCTAATTGTGCCTCCGATGGGAGTGGGATCAGTTATTCCCGAAGGATGTCCGACGGGTATTCCGCCGGTAGATGAGATTTTACAAAAATCTATGACACCGGAACAACTCATGAAATACAATAATGACCCCAAAGAGCGTGAGTATATGGGTGCTGCTTTTTCCCTGATGGTAGAAGTGGGATGGAAATATGGAATCAATAGCACTTTGTCGCAAGAGTTTAGAGCAGCAGCAGATGCCTCTCTTATGCTTCTGGATTTAACCATGACCAGTCATGATTTTAAGTTTCGGGAAGATGGCACCATAGATTTGGATGTCCATTATGTTGCGCGCATGGAAGGGTTGATGGACGATTATAGTGCTAATATATTTAATTTGACAGCGGAAGGTAAAAATGAGAAGATTTTCGAAGAACTCGATGCTCTCAAGCAAGAGATTAAAACAATGGAGACAACCATAGACAGTCCTACCGGAGTGTTTGCATGTGCTGAACGGGGGAATCTTAATGCTCGCCAAACCCGACAGTTGGATAAGAAAGCACAGCAGGTGGACAAGAAGATAGAGAAGTTAGAGACAGAAGCGGCCGCCCTTACTAAACAATTAAAGCTTTCTATTTATGGGAGGTTTACAGAATATCTTCTTTCCTCGCACAATCTTTTTTTTATAGATGTTCCCAAGGCCGACTACGCACTGGGCAACACCCCCAAGCCGGAAGACGTACAGGATGCTAGGGCACATCAAAATGAAGAAGGATTCAGGAAGACTAAAAAGCAGCCAAACGGATCGTGGCTCACGCAGATGAATGCGAGCGATGATTTATCGAACCCGAGCGCAGGAGATGTGCGCAGGCTAACTAGCAGAAGTGGGGAGACGAAGGGAGAAGTACGAGCTGATAAAGTTCTGGATAAGGTGAATGCCTCATGGTCGGCTACCGCTCAATTGGACGAAGATGTTTATAAGAGAGTTTCCTTTTTTTATCTGGGGGATTTGATTAATTTCTATGCGGGAGTGTTGCCGGGCATCAAGGAAGTGGGTAACAAAGAAATTGAAAAGTTTGAGATAATTCTAGGAGATTTGATTTTTCTAGACTATAAAAGCATAGGTGATTTGCTGGTTAAGGGAGAGTTTAAATCTTTATCTGATCCGGACATGACAGATGCAGAAAAATCACAAATGGCGGAGAGTCGACGCACATTTTTAAACGAGAGGCGCGAACAAGTGGTATCAAATCCCGATACATATGTCATCTCGCGCAACATGGCTCATATTCCCATTTCCTTTGATGCCTATACTACATGGTTCACCGAAACGGTGGTTAACGGCGATAGCGTCCTTACCTTTAAGAGTTTTATTGAGTCGGTGACGACGAAACTCGTACTGTCAGCGCTCGAAGCCGCCGACAACGAGTATGTTAATGAGGATCTACGCCGCACTCTCAAGGAGCGTACACAAGTGAAGGCGGGCGTCGTAGCGGGCCGTAATGATTCATTAGTGCGGGGATGTTTGAACATAGAAAATCCTCAAGTGGCTGCTACGGGGGAGAGTAGCCTTCTAATTAGGCGCGCCCCTATGAGTCTTACTCCTCAATGGAAGGATGATAATGTGAATGGCGCGCCACAAGATGTGCACCCCAACAAGCAATTTTTTGTTCTATATATTAACCGCTTGCCGCACGCTTCTCAGCGTGTAGATGAGATGCAAAATGCCAAGGAGGGCATCTATCATCTGAAAATTGGAGCAAGTGCCGGACTCGTGAAGACTATAGGCTTAAAAAAAGAAGCCAATCAACGCATTAGAGATGCCAATATCATGCGCGCCTATAACGCGGGAGGATCCGGACTGGGAATTATTCAAGAACCATACAATGCCACAGTCAAACTTTTCGGTGGTGGATTTTTCCAGCCGGGACAATATGTTTATATTAATCCTACTAATATTGGTTTAGGAACGCAACACGAACGCTATTCTATTGCGCGCCAGTTGGGAGTGGGAGGGTTTTATATCATTACTAAAGTTTCTACTTCAGTGAGCGAGGGTAAGTTAGAGACTACGCTTAAATGTATCTTTCAAAACTATGGATACTTGGAGGGAACGGATTCTAATTCATCAGTGGAGCCAAAACATGAAATTTTTTCTTGGAAGTCGGTCGGATTTACACCAGATCCCGATGTGACTATAGGCTCCGTATTGCCACCGGGAGAGTGGGTTGACGGAGAATATGTTCCGTTGGGTGATGAGTTGATTACCAAGCCCCCTCGTAGTAGTAAGGGGGGTGAGTGTGGAAAGCCTCCCGAGCGACGAGTGGTACTTGACACCAGCACAGACGCAGCACCCGTGGTATCGACAGGGCAGGCCGGAAGCGGCCGACTCCTTACGGGAATGGGCGGTGACGTGGGAGTTGGTTAGCCTATGCAATTAACTTACGCCACCAATGAAAGTTCTGCGCAATCATCTTTTTTCGAGCGCGCAGCGTATGCCAACACCTATCCAGTCGGCATACGTGATTACCGCCAGCTAAGTTTTTGGTATAATAAGATGCTCTTTGGTCGCGTTGACCGTAAGGGCACCATCGTATATCCCTCTGAAGCGTATCTCAAGCAGTTGGTAAATGAGGGTGGCAAAGGTTATTTTGTTTTAAATTTTGTAGCGGATGCCTATCAGTCCTTTAGAGATGCTATGCTCACCCAAGAAAGTCAAAATCATTTTATTAATCTCGACGGAACCCCATTTGAAGATCGCTTTGCTCCTACCAAATCTTGGATTAGTGTTAACAAGAATTATACCAGTTATTTACAGAACTACTATGATAGTTTTTTCCTCCCTTTCATGTCGGATCCAACGCGCCTTGAAGACATCAGAGATTTTGATGACTTCGTTACTGAATTCACGCGTTTGATCGATCAAACCTCTCTTACCATTCCATTTACTAAGACCCAATATATTGTGAGTAAGTATGCCTCTCCCCTTACTAGTGGATTGATAGTAGAATTTGCAGACGCGGAACATGGTGATGACCCTGCCAAAATAGAGGACTTTATTAACAATATTAATTTTGAACTTTATCGAGAAATTGCTCATCGCCATGGATTTGCCGTTGATATGAATGCGCCATGGCGCCTCGTCGCGGATGTGGGATCCTATGCAATGCAACAATTCATGGGACGCTATAATATTAATCTAAATACGTTGTTCGGACAGTATTATTATAACTCTGCGATGTTTGACATCCCCAATTTAAAGGTGTACATGCAACATTTTTATAATTCTTTTGTGCGTTCCTTCCCGAAGATTCGCACCCCTATCGTTACGGTGAAAGACGGCAAGAAGATTAGCTTGACACAGGTGGAAGAACGTGCTATACTAGACCCGAAGGAATATGAACGAAGATATACCAATCTTTTTTGGATTCGTTTTTATATCTATATACGGGCAAAGGAAACCAATCGGGACTGGGATCAATATAAATTTGATCACATGGTAAAGCGCGCATCGGATTTCTTTATTTATAAGGGCGAACGCGTGGCGTTAAAGTTTATTGATAAAGAGGTTAAAGAAAAACCGCGTGGATATTTTGAGACAACAGCATCGCGACGTGGTTCGTTTAGGTTTAAAAGAAAGAGAGAGTAGTGTGAATAATGTTTTTACTGTTTTGGATTCAAAAAAAGAGTGCTTAGGATATTATTACAACGGGGAAATTAAAGAGCAGAAAACAGAAGATCAGTTCATCACATGGGACTATAAGGCAGATTTCCATGATGAGTGCATTGAGTATGTGGGGTTGTATGCTTTAGGTAAGTCGTTGACAGAAGTGTGTCCTGAACACTTAAGAGAAGAGTGGGAAAGGATGCAAGAAAGAAAGAGAGCATTTCAAAGTGCCCTGATGGTGTCCCGAGTGGATGCGGATAATGTATGTGCTTATGATGTCATTCCTGCGTGGTTTTTAAGGGAATATTCACAAGTTAAGTGCGACATTGTAGAGTGGATTTTCCATAACATGGACAAGCCTGCAACCTATGAGGCGATGGTGAATTTAGAAAAACTTTTTGGCGAGATAAGAAATAATCCTTTGAATATTGATTTGAATGTGATGAAAAAGGAGTTATCTTCGATGGTTGTGAGACAGAATTTGAAGAAGTTAAACAGCGTAAGTGATACTCTCCACTATAACCAGTTTGGTTCAGTCACAGGGCGACTCACTTTAGAGAAGGGGAGTTTTCCGATTCTTAATCTGCCTAAGAACTTTAGAAAAGTATTGAAACCTAACAATGATTTTTTTGTAGAGTTCGATTACAATGCAGCAGAGTTAAGAACGATGCTGGCACTCATGGGTATGGAGCAACCGCAAGAAGACATTCATAACTGGAATATACGACACATCTTTAAAGATGGATGCTCCAGAGAAGAAGCAAAGAAGCGAGTCTTTGCATGGTTGTATAATCCGCAGTCCCAAGACGATCTTTTAAATAAAGCATACAAACGTGACGAAGTGTTGTCCAAGTATTGGGATGGTACCCAAGTTACCACCCCGTTTGGTAGGGTAATGGAAGCAGGCGAACATTACGCTTTAAACTACCTGATCCAGAGCACCACCAGCGATCTCGTCTTGGAACAAGTGCTCAAAGTGAGCGAATTCATTGAGGAAACGCCTTCAAAAATAGTTTTTTTGATCCACGACAGTTTTGTGCTTGACATTCCTGCCGAATCGCGGTATAATATACCCGAGATCAAAAACATATTTTCGTCCAATCGGTTCGGGGAGTATGTGGTAGGAACAAGCGCGGGAAAAGACTTTGGGGCAATGAAGGAGATTAAAGTATGACGTATTATGATAAACTAGTTCGGGATAAAATCCCTCAAATTTTAGAAGAGAAAAACAAGAACTTTGTAGCGTACAAGGCAGCAGACGGGGACTACCCCCTTTATTTAAAGAGGAAACTACGGGAAGAGGTGGATGAATTTTTAGAATCTCCTTCGGTGCACGAACTGGCAGATGTTTATGAGGTATTAAGTGCTCTCCTCAAAGATATGGATATCACCATGGCAGACGTGAGAAGAGAGCGCGCCCTAAAGAATGAGGAGCGGGGCACCTTTGACCAGCGATGGATTTTGGCAGAGGTTAAGGATGGTTAGTGTAATTGGACTCGGCAGCGCTGGATGTAATATCGCTCACCTTCTGGATGAGCACGATCCTTACACGGTGTATAAGATTGATACCAATCTTTCCAAGGGAAAGAATTGTTTTTCTATTGCCCAGCGTTCCAACCCGGAAGACTATGAAAGCAAGCTGCCTGCGAAGGTTATTGATGCGTTGCAACATCTGTCCGGAGCAGTGGTTTTAATCGTGGGAGGGGGAGGTAAGATCTCCTCCGCCGCATTGCGTATTTTAGAATGCGTGAAGGACAACCCCATTGAGTTAATTTATATTAAACCAGATGCTTCAACCTGCTCACCCGAGGCGGAGAACCGCGACAAGATTACCTTCCAGGTATTACAGCAATACGCAAGATCGGGTGTATTTGAGAGAATGTATGTGGCATCTAATGATGAGATTGAAAGAGCAGTGGGGAACATTCCTATCTCTCAATATTATCCAAAGATAAATGCCATAATAGCATCCACTTTCCATATGTTGAATGTCTACAAAAATACGCCCGCCAGTTTTTCCAATTTTTTGGATCCTGATGGCATCTCCCGCATCTCTACTATTGGAGTGGGAAGCATGGAGAAGGTTGTAGATCAGATGTTTTTTTCGCTTGATTATGTAAACGAGAAAAATTATTATTTTGCGATAAACCAAAAACAACTGGATCAGGATCCAGAGTTACTAACCAATATTAAGCGGAGAGTGAAACAAGAAGATTCAACTATTAGAGCGGGGTTTGGGGTTTATCCTACACCCTATGAACAAAATTATATTTATATATTAGCAAACACAAAAATCATACAAGGAGTAAATTATGATGAGTAAAATATACGCGGGCATGTTCCGCAAGAAGAATGATGACTTGAGGCACATGACGTTCGTCAAATTAAATGATATCCCGGAAACTTTTTTGGAAACCAAAATTAAGAACGGTTCCACGGAGAGAGCGATGCCCAAGGACATGGAATTGGTGTGGGATCTAGACAAGGCAGATTTCCGCGTCTTTAATTATGGAGCGCAGGTGGGTGATCTCAGGGAGATTGATATGACCGACGAAGAAAAAAATAAACTTTTTGCAAACAAAAGCTTGACACCCTGATCTGGGTGTGTTATAATGGGGATGTCGTTTAGATAAAAGGAGAAAATAATGGCAATTGATATGAAGAAAATGCAAAGCAAATTTAGTAATCTTAAAGCACGTAGTGGCGGAGGTTCTTGGTGGAAACCCAACGATGGTACGCAAACCGTTCGTATTC
>Ga0080013_1001873_pt1 | contig 26429 bp, 22 predicted proteins | sample ETNvirenome_6_85_FD_69236 | JGI IMG/M metagenome (GOLD analysis project Ga0080013, IMG submission 69236) | Marine viral communities from the Pacific Ocean - ETNP_6_85 (SPADES assembly) (version 2) | ecosystem: Environmental > Aquatic > Marine > Oceanic | place: Pacific Ocean | collected 2013-06-19
ATGAGGTAGCTAGCCTTTATAATAGCGGAGCAGGGCTGGATTTAAGCGACGGCCTCGGTGGAGGAGGCGGACTGCCCTCGGGTCTTAAAGACGTTGGCGGAGTTTCCGGAGACAGCGTAAAAATGATTGGGGGTGTTGCCGCCGCCAATGTTAAAACTATCATGGGTATTAGTTAATCAATTAATAAGGGAATTTTATAAACAAAGAAACTACTTATTGTGATGAGATGCCTCTAACAAAGGAGAAAGTTTATGTCTAGTATGCTCGAAGAAGCCATTATCGATGCCCAGGCTTTAAAAGAAGCGGCCAAAAAAAGCGCTGAAGAAAAAATTATTGAACACTTTTCTGATGATATTAAAGAAGCTGTTAATATTATTTTAGAACAGGATATTATGGATCCTGCCGCAACATTGGTACCCGGCTTAGGAACCACAATGGCCCCCACGGCGCCATTCATGCCGCAAGCAACACCATTGGCCCCCGACACAATTGATCAGAGCTTGGTTGATATGGAGGCAGAAGGCACCGACACCCACGCAGGCGAATCTGTAGTCAAGCAGACCCCGTATTCGGCAACGACTTCCGATAGAGATGTTGTTAGCATCGATTTGGACAAACTGGAAGAATCGATTAGACAAGAAATGAAAGACTATGATGAGGACGGTAATCTTATGGAAGAAGAATATGAATTAGATGATGATATGCTAGAAGAAGGGGATTATAAATCTGCTTGCTATAAAAATTGTGTGGAAAGAGGCGGCGATAACAACACGTGCGCGGACGTATGTGCAGACGAAGAAGAAAAACAATCATTCGACGTTGTAGAAGAAGATGCTATTCCTTATAACCGTGATTGGCGCGAAGACGCCCACAACAGAGACGACTGTAAACCAGGCGAAATATACAATGAACTCGATGGCACGTGCGGCCCCGCCGCAAGCGAAGAAATTACCATGGAGGAAAACCTGGAAGATATGATTCGTAATATTTTAGCGGAAGAATCCGCCGATCTTTTTGAAGGTGACAGCGATGACGATGATGAAACCTCCGGCTCCGGAACTGAGGACGTCTTGACCCCAGGAAAAAAGATGAAACAAAAATGCAAAAAACTTGAGACTTGGAATGCAAAAACTAAAAAATGCGAACCAACAATTAAAGACAAGAAGGTACAGATGGCGCCGACAAATGAAAGCCACGCCTCTACCAAGAAGGCACTTAAAGAACACAAACAATTAAATAACAAAGTAAAACTTTTAGAAGAAAAATTAAATAAATATCAAGAAGTTTTCCCTCAATTAAAACAACAATTGGAGGAAAGTAATCTGCAAAATGCAAGATTACATTATCAAAATCGCGTTTTAAGTAGCGCCTCGTTGAATGAGCGGCAAAAAGATAGACTTGTCGAGACTATTTCAAAAGCGAATACTGTTGAAGAAGCAAAAATTATATATGAAACACTTCAAAGTGCAGTGGGAGCCAACGCCACTAGTGGCCGGCCCAAATCACTGAACGAAGTCGTGACAAAAAGCTCTTCAGCCTTTATGCCTCGTACAGAGGAAAAGAGGGTTGACCCCCTTGCAGCGAGAATGAAAGCTCTCGCTGGAATAACTGATAAATAAAGGAGGAAAAGAAAAAATGTCAGTACTTCAAAAACTAACAGAAGGGATCGTTAATCGCGATCTCAAAGCCGAAGGCGCTGCGCTGCTCGATAAATGGGGCAAAACAGGTCTTCTTGAAGGTCTCGGCGGAGAACACGGCAAGCACAATATGGCTCGCCTACTCGAAAACCAGGCCTCGGAACTTCTTCGCGAAGCTTCCACCATGGCGCAGGGTGATGTCGAAGGTTTTGCAGCCGTCGCGTTCCCCATTGTTCGCCGTGTTTTCGGCGGTCTTGTCGCAAATGAATTGGTTTCTGTACAGCCAATGAGCCTCCCATCTGGACTCATTTTCTTTATGGACTTTCAATTTACCGACACGAGATTGAACGCGGCGACGGGGAATTCATTGTATGGCGGTGGTGTGGTTGGTCAACAACTCACCGGCGGTGTCGATTTGTCTGGTCCCGGCGGAAACGCTGAACGAAGCTTTTATTCATTGAATAATGGCTACAGTTCGCCGACCGCGTCTTCCGACATGTCGATTTCGTTGTTTGCTTCTGTGGCGTCCTTTCCGGGCGACGCTCAAGTTGGTAAACTTTGCCGATTTGATCCAGGTATTACTTCTGGATCCGCCGTTGTTATCGGCAAGGCCACAGTAAGTTCCCTTTCGCAGCTTAATAAAGATGACCTCGTTGCTATTAACTGGAATCTCACCGCAGGTTCTGGCTCGGGAGATGGTCTGACCGGTAATCAAGTGCGTCGCTTGACACAATACAGTGGCTCTGCAAAGGATCACCTTCTTGTTGTCGTCGCCGCGACCGGTTCCGAAACCGTTGCAAACTTGTCCAAGAACCTTACGGGCTCTACCCATAGCGTTAAGTACACAATGGCGGACGCTTTTGATGGTACCGCAGCTGCTGGGTCTTCCGGTGCAATTGGTGCAGTTGTTGGCGCAGATAATTGGGGCTTGGAAAACGATGAGGGAATTCCCGAAATCGACCTGAAGGTCGACTCGGTATCCGTCACCGCAATCACCAAAAAGCTGAAAGCGAAGTGGACACCAGAACTTGGTCAGGATCTTAATGCCTACCATAACTTGGATGCCGAAGTTGAGCTTACGTCAATTCTTTCTGAGCAAATTGCTCTTGAAATTGATCGCGAGATTATGGAAGATCTCATTAAAGGCGCAACGGCCGGTACGTACTACTGGTCTCGCTCTCCTGGCTTGTTCTTGGATCGAACAACCGGCGCAGAGGTCGGTGCATCCGCGAAAGCTCCGGATTTCACCGGTACCGTTTCTGAATGGTATGAAACTTTGATCGAAACGGTCAATGATGTGTCAGCGCAAATTCACCGTAAGACGCTTCGAGGTGGTGCAAACTTCCTTGTTACGTCTCCGGAGGTTGCTAATGTTCTTGAGTTTACGGCCGGTTTCCGCGCAAGCATAACCGCCGATGACAACAAGGGTATTGCTGGTGCGCAAAAAGTTGGTAGCGTAAGTAAGAAATTCGACGTATTCGTCGATCCTTATTTCCCGCGCAACCTTATCCTGGTTGGTCGTAAGGGCAATAGCTTCCTTGAAAGTGGCTATGTATATGCACCTTATGTGCCGTTGCAGGTTACTCCCACAATCTTTGGTGTGGAAGACTTCGTGCCCCGTAAGGGTGTCATGACTCGATACGCCAAGAAAATGGTACGTCCCGATATGTACGGCTTAGTCGTCGTTCGTGGACTGCTTGGTGAGAGTGGCTCCTAAACCATAAAATAGATTTTTAATCTAACTTAAAGCCTCCACCCCCGGGTGGAGGCTTTTTTATTTTAAAAAAGTGAATATGTCAAATTTTTACGCAGCCAATTTTTTGAGATTTTGGATTGTAGGAACTATTTATTAGAAAGGAGACTTATTATGGGCAAATCATGGAAAAAGCTTTGGCTAACAAAAAAAGTAAACGCCGCTAAGAAAGCAGCACAGGAAGTGGCAGAAATTATAGAAGAAGCCGTACAAGAGACAAAGAAGACCAAGACAAAATCTATCTGGAAAAGAAAGAAAGGTAAGTAATACTCCTTAAACGTCTAGCTTTTCTAATTTCTCCAACTATTTATAGGGAGGAGATCTAATGAATGGCACAACCTACCTTAAGACCCGTATCCCAAACGAGCGCCGTTACGCTCAATTCTAGCAGCGTACCTAGCGATGTAATAGACAACACGGCATTGCCATTTCAAATGTATTCTGACTCTACGTCGGCACTATTTTCTCAATACTTTTGTTCAGGCGCCGCAGAACAGGTTGCTTACACGTATAAAAAGCTTGGCGGCGATGTATTAGACATAGAGTTGACTAGCGGAAGTGTTTTTTCGGCATATGAAGAATCTGTCTTAGAATATTCTTATATTCTCAACATCCACCAAGCGAAAAATACACTATCAGACCTGCTGGGAGCAACGACGGGCACTTTCGATCAGGATGGGCAAATACAGAGTGATGATTCTCTGTATGGGAAGAACATCAATCTTAAATATCCTCGTTTTGAATTTGCATACGCTCGCCGCGTCGGATATGGCACCTCGACGGAAATCGGCCTTGGCGGAGAGGTTACGATATATTCTGCGTCCTTTACGGGGTCGACCGGTATACAAAGCTACGATTTACAGAAAATTATTTCTTCATCTGCGGCCAACACCGCATCTTTAGATTTTTATGGAAAAGTTGGCGATAAAAGAATCAACATAACAAAAGTTTACTATAAAACACCACAGGCTATGTGGAGGTTTTATGGATATTACGGTGGATTAAACACCGTTGGTGATTTATCGAGCTACGGTCAATGGACAGATGACTCTACCTTTCAAGTGATACCGGTATGGCAAAACAAAGCACAATCCATGGCTTTTGAGGACGCAATATATACAAGGAATTCACAGTATTCATATGAAATAAAAAATAATAGATTAAAAATATTCCCAAGCCCGGTGGAAACGAGCCCAAAGACGTATTGGTTAGAATTTTTCGTAGATCCAGATCCGTGGGACGAGGGCGACACCGAGGGCCGCGGCGGCGGCACACAAACGAACGGCATTAACAACTTAAATACGCTTCCTTTTGAAAATTTACCGTATGAAAATATTAACGCAATTGGAAAACAGTGGATTAGGCGCTTTGCGTTGTCTGTGTCTAAAGAAACTTTAGGTACCGTTAGAAGTAAGTTCGCCACCATACCAATTCCTGGCGATAGTGTAACTTTGGACGGCAAAGATCTTATTAGCCAAGCCCAAACGGAACAAAAAGATTTAAGAGAAGAGTTGAAGACCATTTTAGATGAGTTGACGTACACAAAATTAATGGAAGACGATGCAAAATTGATGGAAGCAGTCAACACACTCGATAAACATATCCCATTAAAGGTGTATGTGGGGTAAAATGAGATGCCTTTAGATAAAGACAAATGGTCCCAGCCTGCATCCCCGCCGCCTCCGTTGTTTTTGGGCAAAAAAGAGCGCGATCTTGTAAAGCAGGTAAATGATGAATTAATAGAGCGAGTAATTGGGCAGGAAATTATTTATTATCCAATTAGCGTAGAAAATACTAATTTTCACTCTTTATATGGCGAGGCCATTGAAAAGAATTTTTTAGCACCGGTAAGAGTTCACGCGCTTGTAACTTGGGAAGGTTATGCCACCACTGTATCGAACCTAGGGATAGATAAAAGGCTATCAATCACCGTAAAATTCCACCGGCGCCGCCTAACCGAGGACCAGGATTTATATGTGAGAGAAGGTGACTATGTTTTATATGGACAGGATTATTTTGAAATTTTTAATCTAGATTATCCAAAACAAATATTTGGCCAAGCCTGGGCCGGCTGGGACCGCGTCTTTGAGATTGAGGCAAAATGCGTAAAAGCAAGGGAGGGCACTTTCGATGCCAGTTGATTATTCTTATACAGGCATAGACAACGCAAATGATATTTTAGATGAAGTCGCAGTAGAGCCATCAAATTTAGAAACAATAGATCTTGCTTTTTATGATTTTATGAACGAAGAGATGAATATTCACGCGGAGACGAATAAAGGTTGGAAAAAAACGCCTATTATTTGGGCGTCCCCCGAGCGCGTATATTTCTCAAAAGAGAAAAAAGAGCTATATGATGTAGATGGAACTTTAATATATCCGCTTATAAGCGTCGAGAGAAGCTCCCTTAATAAAAATTTATCTAAAAAAGGTAAGTATTCAGGCGCCCCGCCTTTTATGATAGGTCCATATCACGGGGGAAGAATTATGGTTGGGAGAAGAATTGTACAAGATAAAACCAACAACTATTCCATCGCAGACAATCGGAAAAAACTTAACAACACAACAAGAACGCCCGGGCGCCAATCGTACTATCCAAGAAAGGAGAACAAGAAAGTTGTCGTGGAAACCTTATACATACCGCAACCAACATATGTTAGTATTGATTACACCGTTACTCTTAAGAGCAATTTTCAGCAGCAAATGAATGAAATGGTACAACCGTTTACAACGCTAGGTGGCCACATAAATTCGTTTTTAATTACGCGCGCTGGCCACTCCTACGAGGCTTTCATGAGTGGCGACCTAACACAAGAGAACAACATTGGATCCTACAAGGATGAAGAGAGGACATACCAAACACAAATCAAATTTAATGTGCTTGGCTATTTGATTGGAGAGGGCAAAAACCAAGAGCGCCCTCGTATCATTAGAAGAGAAAATGCAGTCGAAGTTAAGATTCCGCGCGAGCGAGTTATTGTAGGAGATTTGCAAGAGTTTGACCCCCGTAGTGATTTTTATAGAGAATAAAGACTTAAAAAGGTTTTTGCATAAATCTACTACTATTTATTAAAGAAAAAGCATGTCCGCAAGAGGAGAAATTAGACCATGTCTTATAGAAAATTTAAGTTTGTATCCCCGGGGATTTTTATCACCGAGATTGATAATTCACAATTGCCAAAACAGCCCACCGCGATGGGCCCGGCGATTATCGGAAGAACGGCGAGAGGCCCAGCTTTAAAACCCATTCAAGTTAATTCTTTTGAAGAGTTTCTCGACATCTTTGGAAAACCGATTCCTGGCGGCCAAGGCGGCGACGTTTGGCGATACGGAAACTTCACGGCTCCTACTTATGCGGCATATGCAGCCCAAGCGTGGCTTCGAAACAACTCCCCAGTTACGATGGTTAGGTTGCTGGGCCAAACGAACAAAGACGCTACCAGCGACGGCTACGCCGGCTGGAAAACAGACAACACTGGAAATACGGATACCGCTAGTACCAACGGCGGAGCTTTCGGCTTGTTCATTTGCGAAGCAGACGCTGCAACGGCCATCGGTCCGGTTTCCGCGTCCATGGACAGTCCTATTGAAGGCACCCTCGCTGCAATTTGGTACCTTAACAAGGGCGCCATTGCACTCTCCGGACAGACAATCTTAACGGGGTCTTCCACTTACGACAAAGCGTGTGCAACGTGGATGCGAGCTGTCGATACTGGCCCAGCTTTCAAAGTCGTTGTACAAGATAGCGATGGTAACACGGTTGTTGACAGTTCATTTGATTTTGATTCTAAGTCACCACGGTTTATTAGAAAGGTGTTTAACACTAACCCAACTTTGACTAATAGCACCTTAAACTCGACTGGCACTCTTGATTATTGGCTTGGAGAGAGCTTTGAAGGCCATGTTAATACATTTGTCGCCAACGATCCAGGCGGCGCCTCCGGCATTAGCGGCAGCGCGGCCGGCTCTACTTATGGCATCATACTACCATTGGCAAGCCCCAACGGCGACATTAAAGGCGGCGACTTCACAATGAGCACCTCGAAAAGCCCAAGTGGCCAGTTCGCTAAAACGGGCTGGTTTATTACTCAGGACATAGGCGGTGACACCGCCTCTTACAACCCAGAAGCCCAACAGAAACTATTCCGCCTTTGTGCAAGAGAACTTGGCGAGGAGACGCAAAGAAAAATCAAGATATCACTTCAGGACATCAAAGTAAGTCCGGATCCAAGCAATCCGTACGGAAGCTTTACGGTTGCGATTCGCAATATTAAAGATATCGATACCGCCCCGGACATATTAGAACAATATAACAATTGCAGTTTAAATCCGGCTTCTGATAACTATATTGCCAAAAAGATTGGTAATAAATATGAGGAGTGGAACGATACTGACCGCCGCTATCGCTATTATGGCGATTACGCTAATGTTTCTGATTATGTGTATGTTGAAATGAACGAACAGGTCGACGCCGCGGCCACGACAGCGGAATATCTCCCATTTGGAGTTTTCGGACCACCACGTTATAAAGGATTTGCAGCATCTGGGTCTGCAATGTCGGTTTATAATCAGCCTGCCGAGCCCATCGGGGACGAGTCTAGTGGTTCGTTTATTAGATCTGGCAGCGCAAACCCAATCACTACACATTCTTTAAATGGTACGTTCTTTTCCTCAAGCGAAGGAACGACCGTAAAAGCACAATACAAGTTCCCTCTTTTGCGGCTTCGAGCAAGTTCTTCCGAGGGCAACCTCACGGACGCGAAAGATGCCTACTTTGGTGTTGACACCACATATAGCACCACGCACGCTAGGTTTGATGCAAGTGTTTACGAGCTTTTACGAACAAAAGCCGATGATATTAATGGCCACGACGCGAATGGGAAGACAACAGAAGCTTCTTGGGTTTTCTCCCTCGATGATGTTAGAAACATTACAGTTAGTGCCTCTTCTTACACTGGAGACTACAAGGATGGCGCCGTTTGGCAATCAGGATCCCGAGCTAATGGAATTTCTTTCACCGCTCACACCGGATCTGGCAATGGCGTCGTCGGAAGCACCGCAACCACTAAAGGACCGGCCACCGCCTCTTACCAAAATGTTATTGATGATGATAAAGGCGGCGTAAAGGCCGGCTGGAACCGGTTCACAACATGTTTGCACGGCGGTGCAGATGGAGTGGACATTACAGAAATGGACCCCTTTAATAATGCAATTATAGAGGGCAAGACAGAATTAAACAGTTCTGCATACAATGCCTTTAATGTGGTCATCGATTCAATCAGAGATTCTGAAATTGTCGAATACAATTTGGTGACCGCGCCCGGCATGACCAACAATACGCTTAACTCGAAGCTTGTACAGATGTGTGAGAACAGAGCGGATGCGTTGGCAATTATTGACCTTAAAAATGGCTATACGCCAAGGGCAGAGTCGGACAAGACGAGATCTCAAAGAAAAGGTAATTTGACAAATGTTGTTAGCAACAAGAAAAATAATTTGCTAATTGACAGCAGTTATGGTTGCGCTTACTACCCGTGGGTCCAAATTCGAGATACGGTCAACGGCGCCACTTTGTGGGCGCCCCCATCAATCGCTGCTTTGGGCGCAATGTCTTATGGCGAAGCGACTGCGCAGCTTTGGTTTGCTCCCGCGGGATTTACTCGTGGCGGTCTAAGCGCTAACCGCGCCGCCGGCGTCCCAGTTGTTGGCGTAGAGCAACGTCTCACCTCCAAGGAGAGAGATAAACTTTACGAAGCAAATATTAACCCAATCGCAGCGTTCCCGGCTGAAGGTATTGTAATATTCGGACAAAAGACGTTGCAATTAACGCCTTCTGCGCTCGATAGAATTAATGTGCGTCGACTCGTGATATATCTGAAAAAACAAATATCAAGATTTGCGGCCACGGTGCTGTTTGATCAAAACGTCCAGACTACCTGGAATAGGTTTAAATCAAAAGTCGAGCCATTCCTTAGCGACGTAAAGGCTGGATTGGGTATCACGGAGTATAGACTGATACTGGACGAGACAACCACGACACCAGACCTCATTGATAGGAACATCATGTATGCTAAAATATATGTGAAACCGGCCCGGGCCATAGAATTTATTGCAATTGATTTCATTATTACGGATTCAGGAGCATCTTTTGAAGACTAAAAATTTAATTTAATTCTATTTATTAATAGAGAGATAAAAGGAGAAACTAAAAAATGGCTGGAAATCAATTCTGGAGTTCTACAACGATCGACCCCAAACGAAATTTTCGATGGGTGTTAGTCTTTGATCAGATTCCCACTTTTGTGATCACCAAGGCCGCGAAACCAAGCTTTGAAGTGTCGAGTGTCGGGCATCAATATGTTGCTCATAAGTTTAATTACCCTGGCAGAGTAACATGGTCGCCTGTTGAAGTCACTCTTGTCGACCCCGTGTTTCCAGACGCGTCAGCTAAAATAGTTAAAATCTTGGCTGCCTCTGGCTATGCAATTCCGGGCACAGAAGCAGATGGTACCATTTCTATGGGTAAGCGAGACGCTGTTGCGGCCGTTGGAGTACCAGCGATATTACAGCTAGATGGCAAAGGCCGCACGGTTGACAGATGGACACTCCACAACGCTTGGATATCCAAGGCTAGCTTTGGCAGTTTAGATTACACCTCAGAAGATATGATCAATGTCACATTAACTTTCACGTACGACTGGGCAGAATATTCAGGCGCCCCCGCTTCGGTTGACAATCCGACACCGAATTTGATTTTGGGCAATGGCCCCGATCAATTGGGAACTATTGAAAAATATCAAGAAGAAATGGGGCAAATTGTAAACACATCTGGCCTCAATCTTTAGTTAAAGAGACAGGACAATGACTAATCCAAACTTTTTTTCCCCCGGTTCTTGGCAATTCTGGAGCAACCCTTCGGTAAGGCCTAAAAGAACCTTTGAGGGGATGCTTTTGTTCGGGGATGTAATATTCGGCGGCGCGGGCGCAAATAGTTTTCCTCCTTTTATGGTTAAAAGTTTCAGCAGACCAGGGTATACTGAAATAAGCACACAAGCTGGAGAGTATCAATTACGAACTGGTGACTTTGCTCGCATAGATTATCCGACGCAAGGGTTTGCTACAAAAGATTTGAATATTACTTTAGCAGATGTGAATATTCTTGGCCCAGAGGGAGCCGATACAGCTGGGCATGTGAACACTTCATTGACAATGATGCAAAAAACATGGACATACGAAGAAGTAGCCATGGGCACGGAAGAGGGATCCGAAAACGACGCATATCAACGTTTTATAGATGGGTATATTGCTGGAAACCCTCAAATTATCACCATTCTTGAATTAGATGGGAATGGCGGCGTCAATGGAGAGTGGAGCATATACAAACCCGTACTAAGTGCGGTCAAATTTTCAGATTTTAATTACGAAACCGAGCAACTTGCTAGCATAGATTTGACATTTAAATATAAAAATTTTAAATTCACACAAGGCTGGAGCGAAAAAGAGCTTGATATGAGACTAAATGCAGCTTCTAAAGAGCGGCAACAAGTGATTAGTAATTGGATTGAACGCGGTTCAAAATGGTTGGCTAGTACTTATTAAAATTTAATAAAAAAACAATATGAGGTAAAAATGAGCGCAAGATCAAACGAAGATAGACTTGGCATCGCTGCAGGCCAGTCGGAAGAAAATAGTTTACAGCAGCCCACCCTGGAGGGTGGCACTTTAAAGTTTATAACTCCGACTGAGTTTGTAGATCTACCAAGCAAGGGGGAGTTTTATCCACCGAACCACCCCCTTCACAAACAAGAGGTCGCGGAAATTAGACATATGACCACGAAGGAAGAGGACATTTTAACATCTATAACACTGTTAAAGAAAGGTCTCGCACTTGATAGAATGCTGGAAAGTATTTTAGTGGATAAAAGAATAAAAATAGACGATTTGCTGATGGGGGATAAAAACGCGCTCATCATCGCGGCCCGGACTCATGGCTATGGTCCAATATACGATACACACGTTGAATGTCCCAACTGTTCAAACAGGCAAGAATATTCATTTGATATGGGCGCTTTGGAATGTCAAAGCGCGCCAAGCGAACTTATGTCTAAGCGCGCCATTCAAAAAACTGAGGTTGGGACATTTTTAGTGCCAATTCCACAAACTGATTATGTCGTCGAAACACGCCTTTTAACGGGGCATCACGAAAAGAAAATCCTTGAGATTCAAGAACATAAAAAACAAAGAAATTTTCATGAAACAACCGCGACCGATTTTCTTAGGGCAATAATCGTTTCAGTCAATAATATAGGTGATGAAAAATCTATAAATGAGTTTATTAATAGTTTGCCGGCATTACACGGTCGCTATTTAAGAAGAACATATGAAAAGGTCGTTCCAGCTCTCGACATGAAACATTCATTTATTTGCGCATCTTGCAACCACGAGGGGGTTTTGGAGGTCCCCCTCAATACAGACTTTTTTTGGTTTAACGCATGAATACATACAACAAGTTTATGAGCAATTTTTTCTGTTAAAGTATTATGGAAATTGGACACTTCTAGAACTTTATAATTTACCAGTAGGTTTGCGCAAGTGGTTTTTCGAAAGATTTGTTAAACAGAAAGAAGACGAAGCAGAAGCGCGCAAACAAACCAAGCGATAAAAACAAAACCCTAAACTATTTACAGTAGAGCATTTTCACACAAGAAGGGTTTTATATGACCAAGGAACAAGCAGCCCAACTTAATGCGATACTGGAACAAGTTAAAGCATCCGGAATCGAATTAAACACATCAATCAAAGAAGCGAATAAAGCGCTTCAGGCGCAGGGCACTCAGCTAAATCAAAATCGACAAGCGGCGCTTGATATGGCGCAAGCCTTGGTTGATGGCCGCGACGCCATCGAGGCAGCTGCCGAAATAAATCAGAAAGTATACTCCACGCTGCAAGAAGAAAACACCCTTAGCGAGCAAAAACTACTCCTGCAGCAAACTCTCCTGGCCGGCCACCAAGAAATATCTCAAATAGTAGAATCCAACGCAGACGTATCTGCTGACGAGTTAGAAAAACTCAGCGAAGAGTTAACAGGCCTTCAGCAAAAAGTTAAACTTCAACAACAAGTTAAAACAGAGACGGAAAAAACAGCTCAGCAAACTCTCCTTGCTTCGAACTATGTAAATATACAAGAAAAGGCTGTTGCGAAAGTCAAGCAAGGTGTAGAAGCAACGGGCGGTATTCTAACCGGCATTTATGACAAAATCAAAGGCGGTGCGCAGTACGGTGCGCAGTTCGTCGCCGGCACATATATGGGCGCAAAAACATTGATCGATGCCACCGGCCAAGCGAAAGCAGCATATACCGCACTCGATCAGTTAGGAGCTTCCTTTAGGAGAAACACAGGCCTCGTACTTGATAGCGATTTGGCGATGAAAAAATTTACAGATCGTATAATTGAGAGCGCGCGGAACCAAGTGGCATTGGGCGTCACAACAAAAGATATGGGTACCGCATATGCCAAAATGATGGAAGACTCTCGCACCTTTGGGCTCCTTATGGCCGACAACACAGAGGCGAGCGAAATGCAAGTAAAAATACTTGCGGAACATGCCGCCAAAGCTGAAAAAATGGGGATTTCGCTTAAAACCACAGCTTCCGTGGTAGAGCTGGTTGGCAAAGCGTACAGAGAACAGGATTTGGCCATGGAAACCTCGCGCATTAGCGAAGAAATGATAAATCTTGCGCGCGCCACCGGCCAAACGGTGGATAAAGTCGGTCAAGACGCGGTGAAGGCATTTGATAAATTAGCGGTGTATTCACTTCCGCAGGCGACTAAAATATTTAAAGAACTAAGTGTTACCGCTTCTCAAACAGGTATCTCGGTCGACGAATTGCTGAAAGGGGTAGCGAAATTTGATGATATGGAAAAGGCGGCGGAATCAGTTGGTGATTTGAACGCAATGCTAGGAGGTCCGTATTTAAACACTTTGGACTTGGTGAATGCGACTGAAGAAGAAAGAATCGCAATGATACGGGAGGCCGTCGAAGCTAGTGGTGAAAGTTTTGATGAGATGGACCGCTTTAAACAAAAAGCTATAGCTGCAGAAATGGGCCTAAGCGCACAACAGGCAAAAGCATATTTCGGTGTATCGCAAGCAGCTATCGACACAGCCACGGCCGGAGTCGACCAAAATAAGTCGACAATGAAGGATCTTCAAGATGCAGCGGAAAAAAATGCAGTAAGCATGAAGGATCGTTGGGGTGCAGCCCAAGAAAGTGTAGTTATGGTCGAGGGCGCCCTGCAAAATGTCCAGAGCGCCTCTAACGCGGCTTCTGAGGCGGTTGCCAAAGCCGGCGGTAAGATCCGAGAAGCGCTGGCGCCGACGATTGCGAAAATGTCGAAAGAAATGTCGACGGCGATAACGGAACAGGCTGGAAAGCTAAAAAACGCTAAAAACCTCGCCGATATGATTCAAATTATTGGTGAATTGGGAACCAAGGCGCTTGGAATATCATGGGACCAAGTGACGAAGATGGGGACCGAAGGTGCGCCAAGTATTGCAACCGCCCAAGAAGGCCCGGGCCTAGAAGAAAGATTTATGAAAGAGTTCACCGGCGCGCCCGGTCAGCCCGCAGCCGTTGGGCCTGGCGGCGGAGGCGGCCGCATTGTAATTGAGAATAAGATGTATCTAGATAAAGATATCTTATGGCAGAAGATCGACGAAAAGGTTAGTTTTGAAATCCAAAGAGCTTTGGAGAGTCAATAGGAGAAAGAATGAGCGCACCAGTATCAAATTTTAAATCATCTTACAAGACATTCTCATTTGAGCCTCTTCACGTTACGTTAAATCGTACGCCGGTGGGCGGTACTGAGATTTCGATTCCTGTTGAAGACCTGGATTTAAATCAAACGTTTACCTCAAATTGGAACCCACAAGATGCATATGGCAGAATGGATCCAATTGCAACATTCAAAAACACTCGCAGATCAATACAAGTTAAATTTTCCTGTCGTGCACACCATATAATAGACGGCGCCGGCGGCGTCGTTAATAATGTTCGGAACATTAATGTCCTTACGCAACTTTTATATCCATCTTATTACGAAACTGGGTGGACTTTGGGTGGAGATCCGCTAGCAGTCCTCGGCGCCCCCCCGTTTTTTAGAATACGGTACGGAAATTATGTTGGAAGCTACAATCCGACCGGCGAAATAGAGGGGATGCTTATGAGTGGCCTTACTGGCTATATCACTAATTTTACTCACGGTCTCGGGAAGGTAGCAAGAAATGTTGCTTTTGGCAAACAGGGGAAGGATAAAGCTTATCGCGCTTTGCCGCGGCAAATTGATGTCGGGTTCACCTTTCAGGTTGTACATGACAAACTGGTCGGATGGTATCAAAATAGATTTAGCCCCAATGGATATGGCAGCAATTTTCCATACAATGCTGGAGGCTTTGGGTATGCCACAACAGACGCGCGCTCAGAGGACACCCCTGCTGCAGTAACTATTGGCACCACCACTTCGACAGCCGGGGGCCCCCAAAACGCAGAACAACGGGCGGCCGACCCGTACAGCCCCCAGCAACAGGTTAAAGCGGCGCAAACAGGGACAAATCTTTCCCAGATTCCGACATCGATGGACTCAACAGAACCGACCACAACCGTGGCCCCGGCGCAGACAGCGGATGCGTGGGTACCAAAGGAGAAATGAACATAAATGGCTTTTAATTTTTCACGGTATAGTAAAAGAGCAGTTTTGAGGAATTCGTCCCCGAAGTACATGAAACAGCTTGATAGCAGAAACGTTCCTTACATAAACCACTTTGACACCGCAGCTCTTGCATACCCTTCAGAAAAGCTCTTGGGAAGTTTAGAGATCGTAAATGAAGTGTGGGGAGTTGGGAGTCGTTTTTACAAACTAGCAGATAAACACTATGGGGATCCGGCACTTTGGTGGATCATTCCTTGGTTCAATAAGTTACCACTAGAGTCAGATTTTGAAACTGGAGAGGTGGTTCTTATTCCTAAACCATTAAATATTATATTAAACTTTTTTGATTAATGAGTGAAGACTAATGACAGAAGAAAAAAAAGACTTTAGTGCCGAAAAACGCCTAATAGATATAAAACTAAAGAGACCCTGGTTTAAACAGGCTTTTTTGGTGAATTATATGTATCCAATTGTACAGCCGCTTCATGAAACTGTAAACCCTAGCAAGTATATTAAACTAATAAAGCCAAACAACAACTCTGAATCTGTTGTTAATCGCCTAACAGTCTCACCAGAAGTTATGACATTTTTTGAAGGGTCATCTGTTGAATATAGTCAATTAGTTCCTCGCATTGAAATATATAAAATCTACATTAAAAACAAAAAAAAAGTGGAAGAAGTGCTCCTCCCATTTGAGGCGTATACAAACTTTCAAAAAGATTGGTCTATAATGAACTTGTTAAATGGCCCTTTTCGAGGCCGCGAAGCGGGCATACAAAGCGTCGCTGTAAAAATGGGCGGAAAGGGAAAAGGCCCTTTTCGAGCAAATTTGCAAGTTATTACGCTAAAAATACTCTTTAACGACATAAAAACCTTATTTAGAGAGTGGGAGCACTCTCCGGGCCTCAAGGTTTCGTTCGCCGATTTAATAAAATATCCTACCGCACTGAAAGGGAAGGATACTGACCCGAAAAGCCTTCCCGCAGCCTATCGTATAAAGCTGTCTTTAGGGTGGAACGTGGATGTTAAAAACCCCATTCTTAACGAATCGACACCGGGCAAAAATTTTGCTAAGGCGGCTCAACAGTCATCAACAAATTTTATTGGCGATTTACACACTTATGATATGGACTTTCGAGAAGATGGCTCAGTTTTGGTGACAGCCACATACAATGGAGCCATCGAGGGCGCCTTCAGCAGCGCCAATGCCGACATAATGAATTCTTACAATGCCAGTGGTGCCGAAATCAGCAAATTAAAATTACAGCTAGCTCAACTTGATGAGCTGTGGGCCGAAGCCGGCATGAACAATGAGGCGCGAAATAAAAAAGTAGCCTATTTAACAAAAATTAAAAAAATGGTTAAACAGCTCGTGGACTCTCGCAAAAAGCTGAATGGCCTAATAAAAAACGCTAAGGGTGACGACGCCACATTTCCAGATGTTGAAGAACAAGTAGGAAAAGACTTTAATGTGCTAAAGTCAAGCGCGGCTGGCCTTTCATCAAAGAGTAAAGAATTGTTAAATGCAGTCGGTGTGGCCAAGGGCGCCAATAAAATTGAATACTATGATAAAGCTACCAAGGCTATTGATACGGCCATAGCCAAAGAAGGAGCCGAAGTGCAAAAACAAATAGATAAGGAGAAAGAAAATCTAACAAAAGCAAAAGCGGCCATAAAAGCCAGCATTGTAGCACTTGAATCGAGCATGCGCGCAAAACATTTATTTTCACACGTTGAGCGATTAATAGACCAAAACAAGGTAGGTTGGATTTCCACGGGCAAAAAAAGTGTCTTTAACGACTGGGTATCATATCGCGAAGAGCTTGATGCGATTTATAAACTGCCTGATATCATCAAGAAGGAAGCGCTGGAGGTCACCGGCGTAACTAAGGACGCTTTTAACAAAAGCGCCGCCTTACAAAACGAAATGTCCTCGGGCACCCCCCCACCCAAAAACGCCGCCAAGTCCGCCGCAAAGACCGTCCAACAGGCTTTTAGTCTGACAACAGAAACTGAAAAAATTCCACTACCAGACGGGTCTTGCGCTATGATCGAAAAGTATAAAAAAATTGGTGCGGCCGCCAAACTGTTCTTGTCGGATGAATATGAAAAAGGTGAAAAAATTATGTTTTTTACTTTTGGAGATTTGATATCTACAATTCTTGATAGTGGCGGCTTAGGCGACAGCGTCGCCGCAGCAACACCAGACTTTAGATTGATCTTTGGGAATATGGAAATGCAACGACCGGGCAGTTCAATTAGGTCTGAGGTTAATTTATATTTTTTACCGATCTCTCTCGAAATCTTTGTAGATTTTATGACTCATAAAATTGTAGGTAGAAGTAAAAAAAGCTATCAATTAATGTCTTTTATTAATGATCTGATTCAATTTATAATGAATAAGATTTCTAAACCATTTGGTTCGGCCGCAGATGGGAAGTTGTTGGTTAGCGGAGGCGCCACCGGTGGCTTTAATCTAGACATTACCTCAATCAATGTACCAAAGAACCTCTTAGAGAGCAAAATGAAAGGAGACTATCACACGAATGCCGCCTTAGATTTAGCGCGCATGTTTAACTTTGGAAAACAGCGGTTTAAAAACAGCGTCGCCACAAAGTTGCCCTTCAATAAAATTTCTAACACACTCTTAATACAAGCAAAAGCGCCCAGCCCGTTCGAGGCTCGCGTTAAAGACACACTTAAGGCCCACCCAGTACTTGATAAAGAAGAAGGTATACCTCATTTCATGGTGGGTGGTGAAAATCGTGGGCTACTGAAGAGCATCAAGTTCACTCAATCGACAAAGCCCGGCATGGCCATGGCCTACTACCGTCAGGCCACGGGCGCCGAAGACAATGATCGAATAAGCAAGGCTGAAATCAAGCCGGCAAAATTTGTGTGCGAGATGAGACTCATTGGGAATCCTTATTTCTATATCGGTCAACTTTTTTATGTCAACACAGAACTTATCAGCGCCGGCAATTTTGAAAAAAACAATATTATGAACGGGGGTTATTATTTTTGTAGCAGCGTTGACACTAGTATTAAAGATGGACAGTGGGAAACTGTTGTGAAAGGGGTTCTCACTAAAGCAGACTCTGCCATTCATCAGTCTAAGAAAAGCAAGGGCAAAAAGAACGACTCAGTCAAGACAACAAAAGAAATGACCGCGACTGAAAAAGCGCAGTTAGATCAAAAGAAAGCTTTGGCCGAGCTGTCAACTTCCTCCGCAATTTCTTCGACGCCAAAACCAAAAACTCCGGGAGCATGTAGTTAACAAAAATAAAGGAGATAAAACTAATTATCTTAGAAGAGGAAAATCACGATAATGGCCGATATTAACATACCCCCCTTTGGTACTAACTCCCTAGAAGCATCTGCACTATTTGAGCAAAGGCTGCGCTATCGAGAAGAATCCTTTTCTAGACTTTTCGATCCCACTCCCTTGGACATTCTATATGAAAAGCCTTTTTATGGTAAAGTAGATATATATGGGACCCCAATATATCCTTCTGAAATAAACATGGTACAACTTCCAGGTCCGGGACTAATTCTGGCTTTGGATTTTGTTGCCGCGGCCTTCCGGGACTTTAAACATTTTATAGACAAGTGCGCGGTGGTCAAAGGAAGGAGTTTTGCAGATTTGTTTCCCTCGTTTACGCCAAAGTCTGCGACTCAGAATTTTCATCAAATGTATAATGATCATTTTGTTAAAAATGTCTTTAACGTTTTTTCGAATTCGTACATCCAGGTACCAAAAATCAACAGAAAAATCAAAAACTTTGACGATCTGACGAGAGAGTTTCTGCAATTCGCTAAAATGATGGTAGGAGAGTTTCCGATTACAAAGACTGGTTTTATTGTATCTCCGCACTGCACAAACGCAATTAGCGGTCTTTTTATTGAATTGTCGGGCCCGTCTTACGATAACGATCTCGTTAAATTTGAGCGATTTATTTCAAAACCCTCTTTCAACGATTATATTAAAGCTGCATCCGGGTTCGGATTCTATGTAGACAAAAATATTCCATGGAGAATCGCAGTTAATATGGACTCGCCAGTGACCAAAGATTATATGACGGCCTTTGGTGTAAGCCTTGACGATAACAGTGTTTTTTCTAGCTATTTCTATGAAAGTGAATATTTTTCGTACGAAAGTATGAAGGCACGCCTTTTTAATCTGTATTCTATCTTGATGGCCAACCCACGCAGCAGAACTTACGGCTCAGTGTACGAAACTAAAAATTGCCCCATAGCGACGTGGGATAGCGTTCTTAATGGCAATTACAAAATAATAACAAAAGAAACCCAAAGAGAACCAATCCCCGTTTATTATGACCAAAAGGAAATACCCGTAAATTTTGAAGGCCCACCGCCAGAAACTTTTGATAAGAAATATAATGATGAGTATTTTTTACCTATTTATTTTCAATTAAGGCTAGCCGAGAGCAAAATCAGGTACAGGCAGCGCGAATATAAATCGCACATGAGAAAAATATTAAATTTTTATAAAGTTTTTGGTGCTGAGTCCGCGGTGTCATATATAGGGCATTTGACAAAACAAACAAAGATATATGAAAAAATACCAGACGACAGAAAGCCACCCTACAATATAAAATATTTTGGCGATTCCACAAGTTCTGGCTTGTATTCTTACGCAGAACCTGCTATAATAAAAAAAGAAAAAATTAGTGACCCTGACGCCACTGAATATTGACCGGAATGATTTTTCAAACCTTTGATGACAAAAGAGAATGTGTTGCCATCTATCAAGATGGAAAAATTTATAAGAAAAAGCCACGCCATCAATTAACAAAAACTTGGGATTACGCGGAGTCTCTCAAGGACAATCAGATTCAATACGCGAAATATTATTGTGGTGGGAAAAGTTTAGACGAAGCATGCCCCGAAAACCTAAGAGGAGAGTGGGAAGCGGTCAAGGAAAAACTAGAAGCTTTTAGGCGCTCCGTCGGCGAAGCGAAATTAAATCTGCGGGAACATTGCTTTTTTGATTTGATACCCCCCCATGTCTTATTAAACTATGGGCAGATTAAAAATAAGATCTGCAACCATGTTTTTGCAACCCAGGCCAAACCAGAAAACTATGATCATATGGTAGATCTTGTAAGGGTTTTGACGGAAATAAAAAATACAAAATTAAATATTGATTTGACTCCTTTAGAAGGGCGACGACATGAATTCAAGGCACGCCAATTCCTCAAAAAAATAAGCAACATAGAGCCCTATATAACATATGATATGCGCGGCACCAAAACTGGAAGACTCACTTCAAAGGCCTTTCCAATATTAACGATGGACAAGGAATACAGAACGATTTTAAAACCCAACAACGAGTGGTTTCTTGAATTAGATTACAATGCGGCTGAGTTGCGTGTTATGCTTGGACTCCTAGGTGGCGGACAACCAAACGAAGATTTGCACGATTGGAACCTGAAAAATGTTTTTAAAAATGGTGGCACAAGAGAAGAAGCAAAGAAAAGAGTGTTTGCGTGGCTGTACAATCCCGAGTCAAAAGACCGCCTCTTAAACAAAGAATATGATCGAGACTCTGTGTTACAAAAGTACTACAATGGAAGCCAAGTGACAACCCTTTGGAACAGGACAATTGATTCTGATGATCATCACGCTTTGAACTATATAATTCAGTCAACAGCGGCGGACCTCTTCCTTCGGCAGATGATTAAAGTTTGGGAACTACTTAAAGATAAGGAATCTCAAATCGCGTTTTGTTTGCATGACTCTTTGGTAATTGACCTAGCAGAAAAGGATCAGGTGCTGGTACATGAGATAAAAGAAGAGTTTGCCAACACAGAACTTGGCACCTTTAAGGTGAATGTCTTTGGTGGGAAAAACTTTGGCGAGATGAAAAGGATGAACGTAAGATAATGCAGACCATAATTGGAATTGGAGAAGCCGGCTGCAACATCGCAGATCAGTTTGCTAACTACCCTCAATATAAAATATATAAAATAGACACGGGCTTGCAAAAAGCGCCACGGTGCTACAATTTCCCGGAGTATGATCATCCTGAAAAGTATGAAGAGAATTGCCCCAGCCTGAAGCGTTTTTTTAAAAACGTAAAAGACGGCGTCCTGGTCGTCACAAGTTGCGGCCTTATTTCAGCCGCTATTCTTAGAATCTTAGAACAAATAAAGCACAAATGCCAAATAAGTATTTTATATATAAGGCCAGATCGTGCTTTATTGCCGGAATTGAAAACTCTGAATGATAACGTCTTGTTTCACATCCTGCAAGAGTACACGCGCAGCGCGCTGTTTGAAAGAATATATTTAGTGGACAACGTGCAAGTATCTAAGATTGTTGGAGATGTCCCCATCCGCGAGCACTTCAACAAGCTGAATGAGTTGGTTGTGTACACAATTCACATGATGAACGTGTTTAATAACACGGAACCGGAGACCACTACATTTGCTCCATTTATAGAAACGGCCCGCATGACAACCTTCAGTCTGCTAAACTATGAAACTGGGGAAGAAAAACCATTTTTTGATCTTGACATTCCACGCGAAAAGAGATATTATTATGGAGTGCCTGAAAAGAGGCTTCAAACGGACGGTACTCTATTGAAAAAGATTGGGGAGCAATTAAAAGAACAGAAACAATATGATAAAATGATGATGAGCTACGCGGTTTTTTCAACAGACTACGAAGATGTATATGCGTTCAGTCTGTTGAATAGCTCAGTGGTTCAAAATAACAAGTTTAGGCTTGACAAAGATTTAAATTTATAGTATTATATAAAAATAGCGGTACAAGAGAGTTATTGTACTGACTTTAACAAAAAAGGAGACAAGAAATATGTCAATCAATTTAGATAAAATGCGCGCACGCATGACCACCCTCAAAACTAAAGGGGGCGCGAATAACCGTTTTTGGCGCCCCCAAGATGGCGAATCAGTAATTCGCATTGTTCCCACAGCCGATGGAGATCCGTTCAAGGACTATTGGTTCCACTACAACGTTGGAGACAATCCTGGCTTTCTTAGCCCGAAGAGAAACTTTGGGGAAGATTGTCCGCTGGACTCTTTTGTCCGCCAGCTTTGGCAAGAAGGAACAGAAGATAGTAAACGGATGGCCAAGAAGTTGTCTGCTCGTCAGCGTTTTTTCGCACCGGTGCTTGTTCGCGGTGAAGAAGACCAAGGCGTTCGTGTCTGGGGCTTTGGGAAACTAGTTTACGAAAGCCTTCTTAACCTTGTTTTGAACCCTGAATACGGGGACATCACTGATCCTGAAAAGGGTATTGATTTGGCAATCGCGTATGGAAAGCCTGCAGGCGCAAGCTTCCCAGTCACACAGCTCACCCCGCGCCGACGAAGTTCCCCGCTTTGTCCCGATGACCCTGAAAAGTGCCACGAACTTCTGGAAAACATTCCAGATTTTGAGGAGCTATTCGCCCCAAGTCGAAAGACTGCGGCCGAAGTTCAGGGCATGCTAGATGAATTTCTTTTGAGCGATTCAGACCCCGAAGAAAACTCTAGCGAGACCACCAAGTATAGCGCAAATAAAAAAGAAGGCACGTCTGTTGACAAAGCCTTCGCGGATTTGCTTGGTTAAGAATGTGGGGGCCTTCGGGCCCCCCTTCTTTTTTAATCTAACACCTTTAAGGGGAAAACATGGCGAGAGCTAAAACAAAAACAGGAAAACTTTCAATAGCAGACATGCGCCAGCTTATCAATAAAAAAGCTGGCATGAATGTTGCACACAATTTAAATGAAGACAGCCCAACAATCGTAAAAGATTGGATCCCAACTGGATCACGGTGGCTAGATTCAATCATCTGCCGAGGGCAACTAGCAGGAATCCCAGTAGGAAAAATTGCAGAGATCGCTGGGCTTGAGTCCACAGGCAAATCATTTTTAGGCGCACAGGTGGCAGCAAACGCGCAAGCGCAAGGGATAGATGTTGTTTATTTCGATTCAGAATCTGCAATAGACCCAGGCTTTTTAGAAAAAGCTGGTTGTAATGTAGACAATCTTTTATATGTGCAAGCAACATCTGTAGAATTTGTGCTAGAAACAATTGAAGAGCTACTCGGCTCGAACGAGAACCGGATGCTTTTCATATGGGATTCCCTGGCATTAACGCCAGCAGTCTCAGACATCGAGGGAGACTTTAATCCTCTTTCTTCGATGGCGGTCAAAGCGCGAATCCTTGCGAAAGGAATGTCAAAACTGACAGTTCCAATTGCGAATAGCCAATCAACATTTCTAGTGTTGAACCAGCTTAAGACAAATATCACTAGGAGCCCTTCAGAGGCTCTTACAACGCCTTATATGACTCCAGGCGGCAAAGCTATGATTTACGCTTATTCGTTGCGTATATGGCTTACAGGACGCAAAGCCAAGGCATCTTTTGTCACAGATGATAAAGGCTTTAGGATTGGCTCGGAAGTCAAAGTGAAGCTTGAGAAAAGTCGCTTCGGCACGCAAGGCCGACAATGTAATTTTAAGATTCTATGGGGAGAAGAAGTAGGAGTACAAGATGAAGAAAGCTGGCTGGATGCGATCAAAAGTTCGCACCATTTATCTAACAGCGGTGCATGGTTTGCGCTTGATTACGGTGATGGCACGTCCGACAAGTTTCAAAGTTCAGGCTGGAAAGCGAAACTTGAAGAACCTAAATTTAAACAGAGAGTTCTAGAAATCATGGACGAAGAAATAATCATGAAGTTCCACGACCGCACAGGCAATTCAGAAGACTTCTACGAGGAATAATCTCTAACTGGATACTATTTAATATAGTCTCCGGAGATTGTTTATGAAACTCACCAAATCCCATCTCAAACAGATCATCAAAGAAGAAATTTCTTACTCTAATGTTCGTTCCGGCCGCGGAATGCCCTCACTTAAAAATTTAATAAACATAAGACATGAAATCCTCCCGGGTCTCATGGCAGACTTTAAACCTCTCAAACAAAAACTAGGTTTGGAATGGGCAGACGTTTGGCGCGGTTGGGATTGGGAAACAGATCTGCAAGCTACAAACTTAAGAGACCCTCGGCTAGCCTGGAAAGCCGCTCTTGGGAAAAGATTCGAAAAACTTAACAATCTTAGGCTCGGGGTCGAGTACGCAGGAGAAACTGGCGGTCGACGCCGCCCCGCCTCTCACCGCGTTATGGGCACACTTGAATTTCCATTCGAATAAAAATCATAAAATAATCCTTGACCTTTCGTTATTAGCATGTTAATATTATAACAATGATTAATGGCTGGATGGCGGAATTGGCAGACGCAAGGGACTTAAAATCCCTTGTCCGTAAGGGCGTGCGGGTTCGATTCCCGCTCCAGCCACCAAAGGAGAATTAAATGAGCCGCAAAGCACCACACACAAAGTCTAGACGTAGGCGCAAGCTTGGGTCCGCCCGACGCAGGAAACGACGCTTGGCACGAAAGAAGAAATAAACAATGAAACGAGTAATGATAATCGATGCCCTTAACCAATTTTTGCGAGGGTACATCGTCAACCCGTCTTTATCCCCCAATGGAGATCCCATTGGTGGGACTGCGGGCTTTCTTAAAATTCTACAAAAACTTTGCCGAGAGGTCAAACCTGATAAGGTTGTAATCTGTTGGGATGGCAAAGGCGGCAGCAGAAAGCGCAAGCTTGTAAACAAAAATTACAAGGAGGGGCGCAAGCCTCTGCGCTTGAACCGCGACATTAGAACTCTCACCGCCCAAGAGGAGCTTCAAAATAAAATTTGGCAACAAATGCGCCTGATGGAATATTTAAATAATTTTCCAGTAACCCAGCTAGTCTTTGACGAAGTGGAAGCCGATGACGTCATCTCTTTCGTCGCCCAAATGCCAGACTTCAAGGGGTGGCAGAAAGTCATCGTCTCTAGCGATAAAGATTTTTTCCAACTCCTCGACAATGAGACGTTGGCATACAGACCCACGCAACATGAAATATTAAATAAGAATATGATTGTAGAGAAATTTGGGATTCACCCCACCAACTTTGCGTTGGCGCGAGCAATAGTGGGGGACAAAAGCGATAACCTCGATGGCGTAAAAGGCGTCGGCTTACCAACGTTAGCCAAGCGCTTGCCCTTTCTTGCTGAAGAAAAAGCATATACGATTCAAGAGGTTAAAGAGTTCTGCGAGAATGCTAACTCGACGTTGAAAGCATATCAAAACATTGTGGAGAGTCAAGAAGTGATCGAAGAGAACTATAAATTGATGCAATTATACAGCCCCAGCATTTCTGTACAAAATAAACAAAAAATCAAATATACTATTAGGAATACTGAATTAACATTTGACAAAACTTCCACAGATGGTATGATGCTAGAAGATGGAATTGGAAAAACAAGTTGGTTAGATTTATATACCACTTTTAAAAGAATAGTATTAGGAGGAAAGAAATGAAAACAATATTAATATCCTTATTTGCATTAGCTTGCATAGGATGTGAAATTTATACACCAACAGGCTCAGTCGCAATTGGCCCTCATATCGAAGTGGTCGAAGTTTGTACTTATGATGATACACCATATTATTATGAAGAGGTGTGGACATGTTGGGATGGTTGTTGCACATGGATAATTGATTATCCTTATTACTACACAACATGTGAAGAAACATGGTGTATTTATGAGACGCAGGTAGGGCTGGCCACTTATTGCAGCTGGGAACTGGTAGATGAATACTGTTACTAGGCTATTGATTATTGTGGGCTTCTTGAACGGCTGCCAAATGCTAGTAGACGACTGCGATCCTGAAAAATCGCTTCCTTATTCAAAAAGTGAGTTGATTTACGAACCACACTGCAGCAAAAAATGTTGCGAACTGGTAGTTGATGAAGATTCAGATGCATCAATAACTAAAATATGCCATGAAATGTGGTGTTTTAAAGATTGCAAGTGGACAATGAACCACAAAGCGTGCTATTAAGAAAAAACAGTTATGAAAAAATTAAAATTATTATTTATTTGTTTATTAATAGCTAGTTTTCAAGTCTTTTCGCCATCTCCAGCGTACGCCGCGATGTGCGATAACGCTGCGCCTTATGATGTGAGCTACGCTCAAATGTGCACTGGTAGCTGTTGCTTTTGGGAATACCTTAGTCAGGAAGGAGATTATTGTTACGAGACTTGGTGCGTCGATTATACGACTTGTGGATGGCACCAAACAGAAGAGATGTGTACATATTATCAGTAATACACGCCTCCGTGGTGAAAGGGATATCACAAAGGTCTTCTAAACCTTTATTCCAGGTTCGAATCCTGGCGGGGGTATAATAACGGCAAAGGATTATGGAAAATTATTTAATAGTCGAATGTCTTGAA
>Ga0080013_1001874_pt1 | contig 26425 bp, 32 predicted proteins | sample ETNvirenome_6_85_FD_69236 | JGI IMG/M metagenome (GOLD analysis project Ga0080013, IMG submission 69236) | Marine viral communities from the Pacific Ocean - ETNP_6_85 (SPADES assembly) (version 2) | ecosystem: Environmental > Aquatic > Marine > Oceanic | place: Pacific Ocean | collected 2013-06-19
GAACAACTGGCTGTTCCCCACAAGCATCAAGTAGCTTGTCGCCATTTTTATCTTGTAATTTTAAAAATTTTGATTTTGCCATGTTAATATATTAATTACGTTGAAAAAACATTCTTGCTGCAGATATATTTGTATCCATAAGGTTCTAAATGATTAATGTTCCACATAATCTTATTGATTCTTGTTTGCCACATAGAACCAATCACTTTAGATGAATAAGCTTGCGAAGCAGTTACCGCAGCAGCACCAACTGTTGGGTTCACGGCCGGATAAGTTAACCCAGCAGCAGTATTAAACGTTGTTTGTATAAGTGCTAGATTAAATAGTGCACCAATGACTTCTTCTAAAAGATCACCCAGTTCCCTTATCGCGTCTCTTGTATTTTCTCCGCGAGAAACACCTTGAAGATATTTAATTTCTTCAGCACCAACCAGTAAAGCAAGAGGTGCAGGAACGTGTACAACTCCATCGTTATTACCCGCTATTAGTTCAATGGGAGGGGCAGGGCTCATTGTACCTCCAAGACTGTTTGTTTCTCCGCTCTGGCCAAATCCTCGAAAAGCGTCCGATCTTCCAGTTGTAATTTTAACTCCCTCGCGCCCAATAATTCGTATCCCATCAGCTTTTAAACCAATCGCAGAATGTCCCTTTGGCGAACCAATATTTCCATCCGGTAATCCAAAGTTTAAATCAATATCCGTTTTTTGGCTAATATAGATTCTGGCTGCGTCCGCACCAAAACTAGGCTCAACAATAGAGCCATCAGATGCACCTCGGCCACTGCGGGCGCCCGCCATGCGTCCTACAACTATATCAATAGCATTAGCGTTCTGGGCTCCTTTGCCGCCGTAGCCACTAGTAAGTCCGGCGGGTCGATCAGTACCAAAAACAATTGCTGCGTTTTTCGTATTAATTTCTAGTTGGCTGGGTGCCTGATTAAAGTTTACCACTGGCTCTTGAACTTCGGTGTGTAGAAGTCCGCTTGTGCCGGGAACGGCATTATAATCTTCTATTACATCGGCAAGATCTTGAGCAGTCTGTACAAAGCCTTTTTTAAACTCGGCAAAATCTTCATCTGTCCATAGTGATTTCTTTTTAGCCATATTGTTTTAAACTACTACTGATTCTACCGACACGCGGTGATGTGTAAAGTGTTCTTTCCATCCAAGTGCTTGTATTGGATCCACATGTTGATTTGGATTACCAAAGCTTACTCTGCTCCTATAAAGAATAAAATGTAAATGTGGTCCGGTACTGTGTCCTGTGTCTCCGACTCGGCCTATTACATGATCTTGTCCAACTTTTTTTCCAGCTTCGACCCGAACAGAGCCATTTTGCAAATGATGATAAGCAGAAATAAGACCGCCATGGAGATGGTGTCTAATATAAACAGTGTTACCTAAACCGTGATTACATTTGAGATGTGTAGAATAATATTCCTGGCCACTACTAAGGGTTCTTCGATCTACTCCGGACGGAACAGGCATACAAGACTTATATGGAGCAGGGCGGTCGCTGTGGGCGCCGTATTCCCCGGGGCCGAGAACAATTCCAGGTAAAATAGGATGTACCGCAGTACCATTGGGGGCGGCGATGTCAATTCCATTATGAGGCCGAGTTACATTACCCTGAACCGGATCTTGCCTAGCTAAAGTATAAGGAGATGTCCAGGCTCCAGCAGTAGGAATTCGAGCATTGGTAGATTCTGGGATAAGGCGGTCGAAATGTGGTGTGCCTCCAGCAGAGGCTGGGCCATGTCCATCTTCAGGAGTTCCAAGAAGTGATATATCGCCCTCCTCAAATACTGTTTTTAACTCATCTGCGCATCGTCTAGAGGCTAATATAGCGGGATCGCTTCTAGTTGAGCCATCAATTATATGCTTAAAAGTCGCATATGAAGCATCATAATAGGGCCCAACACCCTTTGTATGCTTCTTGAGTTCAATTAAAACAGTGTCACCAATTTTTGGTATTTTGCCTTGGTAGCCGCCGAGAGACATACACGTTGTGTGCATGGAGATTAAATCAATTAGATCATTAAGATTATCACCATCTACTTGATCTGCATTACAAGGATCAGCAAGAAATTCATGGGGTGAATATGCGCCCTTTGGCACAATTCTAGCTTTAAAATAAAATCTCCCTACAACGTTAGCGCCGGCGGATGCTGCCGCGGCGGACGCTGGTGTTTCTCCAAAAAACATCCCTATATCAGCATTAGACAAAGGGATCGGAGATGTCAATACAGTTGCTTCAAATTCAACTGTGGTCGGCGTGTTGTCGACAGACGCGAGTTTTCTAGAGGAGGCGCGCGATAATTCTAAAGCTTCATGTGGAAATGATATAGTTGTTGAATCAAATGACATCCTCGGGTTCTCCTTGAATCATGTCAAATAAGTTTTCTTTATCTGCTTCAGTGAGGGAGATGCCAGTAGTTTGTTTCTTTTGGAAGAGGCCGATTAATTTTACTAATTGTTCATTCGAGCGCTGCATTGTTTCAACATGTTTTGCGGCAACAGGACTAAGATATTTATTTTGTCCGGGATCTTTAGCAATTTGATTTGCTATTTCATTTAAGAATTCTCGGGCATTTTTTCGATCATCGCGAATATTATCCAAAGCCTCATCCATTAGATTATCTAAATTTTTTTTGCTCATAAGCCCCCGTTTTCCCAATCATCTTTAAAAGTATAATATTTTTTTCTAAATTTCTTAAGTGAATTTACAATCTGTTTTGTATTCAAGCCTGTGATCTCTCTCAGGTATAAATAAATAGCCTTTTTATTAAAAATATCGATCTCTTCTTTTGATTCAAACAATATGTTGATCGCTTGATAAACCTTTAAATCATTCTCTTTCATTTGAGAAGTATCCCAAGAATTTAATTCCTTGTAAAATGATTTCCAAAACTCTTCTTCTTCGCGGTGGGTGATATACGATTCGCTAGTTGATAAATATTCCTCTTCATACGCCTTAGAGATATTATCATAATCAACCTCGCGCTTGTTCCGCTTCTGTTGGCGTTTGACTTTGTGAATAAACCAGTTTTTTGTAATTACTGAGAAATAAGAAAAGGCTTTCGAGCCCTTGTTGGGATCGTACTTATCTAAAATGGTCATCAGCCATATTTTACATTCTTCTCTCAACGAATCGCAATTAGGTAGATTAGTAAACTTATATGTAAAAACAATTTTATCAACCATCTCGTTAAAAGCTGGTTGAATATATTCTACATATAGTTCGGTTCGTTCGCGCTGACAGGTTGTGCGCGTATATCGTAATATTGCTTCTTCATGATCAGAAGTAAAATAGTAATTTTTACGTCTGGTTTTCTTCTTCTGTTTCATCGTCATATATAATTTCTTCTACTTCATGATCGACGCCATCTTCTGTTAAAGATATGATATATTCAAATGTGTCCATTTGTTCATTAAATGAAATCGCGTGCTCTAAGAGTCTTCTAAGAGTTTCATCGCCATAAAATGAATCTAATTCATAAACAGCTTTAAGATGGTGGGCAAATGAATCTACCATACTTTGTAGATCTCCCAATTCTTCTGAAACTGCTACAATTCTAATAATCGCTGCGCGAGCATATACTAGTAATCCTATGTTCAAAATCGCTGATAGCGTCAATATTGCCGATAATATAATGTCAAGACGGCTCATAAGTTTCTTCCTTTGCTTCCTTTTTTTGTTGTTCTAATATTTCGCGATTGGATTCAATATATTCTTTGGTAAGCTCTCCAGTCGCTATATTAAGTGTATCGTCATTATTCACGACAATAGTTGGGGTGGTAAGTAATTTTTTCATTTTATTTGGAACACCACAAAGTGGACATTCGGTAATTTTTTTACTAATAATGTGAAAAAGTGTTTGTGTAGTTTTACAGGCGCCACATTGATATCGATAGCGCGGCATTACTCAACCATAGTTTCTAAATCTTTATTTGTAACTTCTGTGTTATCTAGGCGAACCGTAGGAGGGTTCATCACCACTAGTCCTTCTTCTCCATCTTGAAGTTCAAAATTTTTTAAAATTGGAACGATATCAGTTTGATTCATTAGTGATTCTTGCAAAGCTAACATGATTGCTCCAAGTGCTTGATTTGATAATTGCATTTCTTATTTCCTTTATTGTATTACCATATAAAATTATTTTTATAGTAATTTACAACTTTTTGTATCTCTTCATCAAAGTTCTTTTTTGGCTCCCAGCCAAGATCTTTTAATTTTCTATCATTTAAGGCGTATCGAACATCTTGGCCTTCTCTGTGTGCATTAAAGTCTACATATTGTTCCCAATTCTTATCAGTACCAAAATATGCTTTAATTATTTTTCTTACAGTTTCCGCATTTGTTTGTTCAAAGCCGCCGGCAACATTATAAATTTCATTAATATTTCCAGAATCAATAATTGCCAACACGGCCTCTGCTGTATCATCGGCATGGAGCCAATTACGCGTGGGGCTGCCTTGATCGTGAAGTCTAATTTTTTTACTTCTCTCTAGGTTCTTAACCGAAAGTGGTATTAGTTTTTCGGGATATTGGCCAGTTCCATAGTTATTGGTCGGTCGTAAAATAACATATTCAATACCATAAGTTCTTGCCCAGGCATTAATTAACATATCGCCGGAAGCTTTTGCAGCAGAATATGGATTGCTTGGTTTTAAAATATCTGTTTCAGTATGAGCACCATCGGAAATGTCGCCATACACTTCGTCAGTACTAATATGAAATAAAATTGGTTTATTATTAATATTTTCTGGCTTATGTCTTATTAAGTCTAAAAGATTTTTAACGCCTAAAATATTGCTATTAATAAAATCTTCACTATTAATAATACTATTTCCTACATGAGATTCTGCGGCAAAATTAATAATATAATCACAGTCATATAGACGTTTTATATTTTTAATATCGCGTTTTTCAAATTGAAAATTTGGATATTTGCTAAACTCTTGCAATAAATTAGGATTCGCAGCATATGTCATTTTATCAATGCCTCGTACCTGCCAGCCGCGCGCTAGTGCCTTTCTTGTAAAATAGGCTCCCATAAAACCCAGACACCCAGTTATAATAACAATCTTCATTTTATTTCTCCGAAAAAATCATCAACAACTTGTTTAATATAATCAAGCTTTTCGCTTGTCAAGCCCTTAAACGTACCCAAAAAAAATGAGTTTGTTGTTACTAGTCCAGCTACCGGAAAAGCTTTATTAAGATCGCCATATTCAGGTGCCATGTGATGATATGCTGGATGTGCCAAAGCATTGCCGGCAAAATATGAGCGCGTTTGAATCTTGGCTCCCTCTAGGTGGTTTATAATATCTTGGCGTGTAAATGGAGCATCAGGGCGCACTGTCAATAAATATGCGAACCAACACGGATCGGCTTTTTCTGTGGCCTTGGGCATATATAAAAATTGTTCATAAGGGGCAAAAATCTCGCTTAGAATCTTGAAATTTTTTCTACGGGCAGTATCTAATTCAGGAAGTTTTTTAAGCTGTTCTATGCCCATTGCGGCCTGAAGATCAATAGGCTTTAGGTTATACCCTATCTCATCAAAAACATAGCGGTGATCATATGTGGTATTTGGCATGCCAGGGAGCCAATTTTTAAATCTATTGCCACAAGCAGTGCCTTCTATAACGCTTCCTGGCTTTGCTGTATTACAATAGCAGGCGCGCCCCCAATCGCGTAAACTAGCTATCGTCTTTCTAATTTTACAGTTGTTCGTGGCCACAAAGCCACCTTCACCCATTGTCATGTGGTGGGCAGGAAAAAACGAACATGTAGACATATGACCAAAAGAGCCAAGCTTTTTACCATCATAAGTTGAGCCAAGGGCGTCACAGCAGTCCTCTAAAAAAATAAGGTTATATTTTTCCACCAAAGACATTAATCTATCCATGTCTGGCGGATTGCCCAATACGTGCGCAAACATAATTGCTCTGATTTCTTTATTTGTGTCTTCTTCTAAAAGCTTCTCGACCGCATCTAAGTCTAAATTAAGATCCGGGAGAGTGACATCGACAAACAATGGCTTATAGCCGCTTTGAATAATGGGATTAATTGTTGTGGCAAAACAGACAACAGGGGTTATAATTTTTGAACCTTCGGGTAAATTAAAAAGATTTTTAGATTTAAGCGAAGCCACCATAAGCAAATTGGCCGAACTACCTGAATTGGTCAAAACACCATAATCTGCTCCCAAATATTGTGGAAATTCTAATTCAAATTTTCTACCGTTTTCGCCAAAAATTAACCAGCCAGACAATAGTTGACTAATTGCCGCAACATACTCGCTAGCATCAAAAGTGGGGCCCGAATAAGAAACCCAATCTTTCCCTTTAATCCATTCTTTGTTTTCGGATTCGTTAAAGTATTGTTGAACTAATCTCAAAATCTCATCTTTTGTAGACACTAATCACCATTGAATCTTTTATTCATTACCAATATAACACAAAGAAGGCTTTGTGTCAAGTTTAAGATCCACAATTGGATGTGGAGCAGGCAGATGGTGCATTTTCGAAATCTTGAGCGCTATCTTCAGGCTTAAATGATGTACCACAGGCACAGCTTTTAGCTGCCTTTGAATTAACAAACTTAAAACCAGACTGCTGTAGTGTTTCTACATAGTCCACCACAGTCTCTCGTAAGATAAAATGACTATAAGGATCCATATAAACTTTTACAGAGCCAAATTCTGCAATAATATCATCATCTTTTGTTTCTTCTTTTTCTTCAATAGAAATATCGTAAGAAAAACCTGAACATCCGCCCGAGATTACAGCAATTCGCACATAATCTGTGGGATCTAGTGCCCCATTTAATTTTGCTATGGCGTTTTCTGTAAGCTCGATCACGATCAGGTTCCGCCTTTTGTCGCTTCTTCAATAGGGTTGAAGGCCTTAATTTTCTTACCCTTAAGAGTAATCAGGGGTGCCTCTGCCCAAGTTTCTACCTCGTGGCCGTCTCCGCTTTCCGGATCAACTGTGCCGATATTGCTCTTGTCAATAAAGTCATCAGTAGTAAGAATCTTATCATATCTCACTGGCACTTCTGAATCACCATAGGTGGGCGAGATAACGTTAGCAATAAAGCCTTTATCAACACCACAAATACATGGCATGTTTTTCTTAGGATCGAACCATTTAATATTAAGCGAACGATTAAGAATATCAGCTAATGGCTCCTCAAAGAAATTACCAAGAGCAACATGTTGATATGGGCATGGCATAAGATCGCCATACCTAGACATAGAAACCATTCTCTTAACCGCAATGCAGCCAATATCTCTTCCATAAGATGGCGTCATATGAGTAAACATATCATATTCTTTTTCAAACTGTTCTAGAATTTTATTTTCTTTCTCCGTCATCATTTGCTCTGTTATGCCTTCAAAAGCACCGACAGGCTTTGCAAATACGACATAGGTGCCGATTTCTTTTTCCTTGGCAAACTCTAAGAAGTTTCTCCATTCTTCGGTATAAATTCTATCTTTCCAGATAACAGTCGATAAGATAACATGCATATCTTCTTCTTTACATGCATCAATCGCTCTCATCACTCTATCCCAGGATCCTGGTGCTCTTCTAAAAGTATCGTGACTTTCTGCGTCAGCACCATCCAAACTCAATTGCATTTTATCTACTCCAATTGATTTTAAATGTTTTACTCTTTTTCTATCTAAATGCCACGCATTAGAATCACACGCAATAAAAAACTTATTGGGGTCTATAGCTTCTACAAGCTGATCAAACTCTTTCAACAAGAGTGGCTCCCCGCCTGTAATCACAAAATTAGCTAAACCATATTCATCGGCTTCTTTTGAGAGCCTTCTAACATCTTCTAGTTCAAACTTGCGGCGGCCGCTAGCCTTTTCCCAAGATCTTGGTACGTAAAACTTATCAATACAACAGTGCTCGCAATCAAAATTGCATAAATAATCATACTGAAATTGTATGATCGGGATCCCTTCGCCTCTTGCAAGCTTGTTAGGATACTCCATCATCTTTTTATACACTTGTGGTTTCTTTGCGGCTAACCAATTTTGTCGTTCGTTTACTTCGCTGCCATCGAAGCCGACCTGGGTATTTGTAAGATTAACATCTTCCTTTCCTTCTCGGATAGCCTTTGCTCTCTTCCTTATTTCTTCATCAGAAAGGCCGGGTGCGGGATCGTATTTGTTGCCTTCCAATACCCCCCTAAACACTAAGTCGTGTGAATTAGCCATTACTTTTTTTCTCCTTTAGTAATTTAATTTCTTCGTCTGTGGTTGCCGGCATTTCATATCTTTTTGGTAAAACAGGGCTAGCCTCGTCGGTTCCGTCGACGCGCGTGCCGCCTCTATATACATAAGTATCTTCAACTTTTGGATTGTTCTTGGTTTCTTCCTGGATTTCTGTGTTAAAAGAAAACTCTATATTAGTAGCAGAAACAAACCAAATTTTTCCATTGGCATCTCTAACTCTATATTGTGGATTGATTCGTCCTCTGATGTCGTCAACAATCACTTCACTACCAGCTTTCAAAGTTACAGTTGTATGATTTTTTGCTTGATGAACTTCATCTTTAATCACTATTCCGATTTGATTTATAACTTTGTTCCACCTTTTATGAGAATTCTTTCGCCAGCCTATTCCTGTTACATTTGATACAAATTTTGCATCTTCTTCTGCGAGTCCATCTATATTTAATTCTCGAACTTCTTGTTCTTTTTTCTTACTCACGGATAAGCTCCAAGAGGTGTTCTTTCGTTCCTTTGTGTGGCGGGGTCTTTTGTCTCTTTTATTTCTATAACTTCAATTATCATATCCAATCTCCTGTTGGGCGGTGTTCTATAGCCATGAAAAGTATGGAAACTACTGCCGCCCTCAACCCCATAAGCCAATTCAGATGGGATTAGAAGCCTGCTTTTAGATCCAAGCTTCATTTCTAATAAGGCCTCATCGATTCCTTTAATAGAATTTCCTTCCGTATAAAGGCCATCTTTTGGGGTCTCTGAGCCAATTATAATTTTAATGGAGTGAGCGAAGGGCTCCTCATACGTGCTATCGACTAGCTCATCGATATAAGAATGATCACCATAATCATAATTCGAAGAACTTACTCCATCCCCCAAATACAAAATATAATGTATCATAACTGTATCACCAATGTTAGGGTGTTCCCCTCTGCCTTCCGTGATTGTTTCTATTTTTAGACCGCTTTCTTTTGTAATCATTTTGTTCCTTTCGTATTATCTAAGATTTCTAATGTCGCCTTTTCCACTAATGCTATAACTGGTCGTGGGTTGAGGTTTAATTCTTCTATACGCTTAAGCACACTCTTGTATTGCCATCCAACAATTATTATAATAGCATCGACGGGCTCATCTACGAGCCAGTCGCATGGTAAAATTTGTTTATGCGAAACGTGTGTATATTTATATTGTTTGGGTTTAAAATCGTCGACCACATAGGGTACCTTATCTAAACTTTGCATCATGGTTAAGAACATCAACGTTTGATGTCCAGCGCCCCAAATTGTAGCTCTTTTAAATCCATTAATAAAGTTATCCATATCTTCAATCAATTCTTTCTGGTTGTCCTTAAAGGGGATAGCTGTTAGTGGGGCGCGCTTTTTTACCACTGCTGATAAACTAGCCCCATTCCAGATTTCTTGAATTCGTATTACATCAAACCCACTGGCTTCACAGACAAATCTCAGAGTCTTTTCGGTAAAATAAAACAAATGATCGATAATAAATTCACCAAAGATGCGATCACGAATAATCTCATCAAAATTGGGAACCTCAATAATCCCCACTCCCGGGCCATCTAGATTATGACGAATTTGAGTTAAGGTTTCTCTGGGGTCTGGGAAGTGTTCTAGATAATTAAACATTAAAAATGCGTCATACTTATCGGGATCAGGGCGCCTATCAACGTGTACAATACGCTTACCTTCTAATCCAAACTCTTCAACCAGTTCATCATACTGTTTCTGCCTAAACGGATCTAAATCCCAGTCTGGAGATCTGATGGCCTCCTCATAATATTCTACCGGGTCTGCAGGTATTTGAACTGTTCCACACCCAACACATTGAAAGACTTCTAATGGTATTCCTAGATCAAAAGGAATTGTTTTTTCATCTGGGAAGTGTTGCGCTCTTGATGGCTGTTGGTGATAGCCTATAAGAGTCTCTAAATTATCTCCACAGATACGACAGCCTTCCTCGGCTAATGAGACTTTATCTTTTGTATGTTTTGCTAAAATTCCTGACATTCTTTTATCCTATATTAATATACAAACTGTTCTATATCTGGCTGGTTGGCTTTATAAAAATTTATTAATTCTTTAATGCCTTCGTCTATAGACGTAAGAGTTACCGGCAAATAATTAACAAAGCTAGGGTTTCCAAAATAATTCTCGCCACAACTTTGAGAACGACTTACCGTTGGAGAAACTACGTGGTGCGGAATAACATCCTTTACTGGAGTAACTTCTTTAATGCGCCTTACGATCTCTTCGGGGGAAAGCACATCTCCGGAACAAATATCTGGATTCTTGGGGAGCGTTTTAAAATTGCGTATATAATATTCTACTACTCGGCACAAATCATCTATATGTAAATAGTCGCACTTGCCAATAGGAGGAATTTTTATTGGCATCTCTAGTGCAACCTTGGCACAGGCATTATTAATAAATCTGTACCTCCAATCAGTACCTGGGCCGTATACAGAATATAATCTTAAATTGTAAATATTATCTTTATTTTGAGCAATTTGATCCATAACATACTTTGATAGTCCATATGGCTTTTCTCGCTTCCATTCAGCGCCGGAGCCGAAGTATATCATCATATCATAATCACGATCACATTGTGCTAAATTGTCAAACATTCTAAGATTATATTCTAAAACTTTATCGGGCTTATTGATAGAAAACTCAGGGGCAGCATCATATGTCGCCGTGTGAATAACTACATCAAATTTCTTGTCTTTTAAAAATGTAGCAACTTTTCCTCTATCTAATAAGTCTAATTGTTGTCTAGTACAGGCTATAACATCATAATTAGGGGATAGGATTTTTTCTAAATTCTTTCCTACAAAGCCTCTCGCTCCAGTAATAAGAATTTTCTTATTCATTGTACATCTCTTTTTCAAACTCTTTTCTTGGTAAAAGAGGCAGCATATCTTCCATTGGAAGAGCCACAAATGTTCCATCTTCTCTTTTAAGGGTGGAGTTTCTCGGTAACGTTTCGTGTGTGTCTAACATCATAATTTCGCAAACCACAGGATCAGGAGATTCTAAAACTTTTTGCACTTCTTTTCGCACTTCTTTCTGACTGCTTATTCTATAATAACTCAAATCATACGACTTAGCAACTTTTTTAAAATCAGGAAGTGTTACTCCGGTGTGCTCACTGCTGGCTAGCTGTTGTCCAAAGTGTTTATCTTGTGAGTTTCGAATCGAAGCATAGCCGCTATTATTTAATATAAAAAATTTAATTGGCAATTGTAACCGACGAACAGTTTCTAGCTCTTGGATATTCATTACAAAGCCACCATCGCCATCTACACAAATAGTGTGACGGTTTTCTGCAGCTATGCAGGCACCAATAGCCGATGGAATTCCGAAGCCCATCGAACCCAATCCCTCGCTATTGAAAATCCTCATGCCCTTCTTCACGCGGAAAGCTTGCATTGTTACTTCGCTACATGCTCCGGAGCTTCCAGGCACAAGCAAGTCGGAAGGCTTCATTAGATCAGATAAAACATCAATAAATACGTAATTATTAACCAATTCCTCTTGCTTCCAATATTCAGGATCCACTACGGGATACTTTTTTTGTCTTTCTTTGCATCGTAGCAGCCAGTCTGAGAAATCTTTGTTCTTTCCGTATTGTACTATCGCTTCCTCAATAAACTCCAGTGCGTCAAAATCAATTGGACAGTCTACGTGAAAATCCATTTTCTCAATCTCGGCACTATCAATATCAACTATGACCTTTTTAGCTTTTCTCGCGAAATTTGTGTGGTTAAAGGCAGTCTGGCCGTGATCCAATCTGGCACCTATTGAAACAAATAAGTCGGCCGTCTGTTGAGAAATGTTTGCTCCTCTCTGGCCAGCAAGGCCGGGTCGACCTATAAATAATGGATGATCTTCATCCATGAAATCGATTGCTTTCCAAGTAGTCATAACTGGTATACCTAAAAGTTCTGCTAATCGCAAAAACTTTTCTTCTGCTTTGGCAGATCTTATTCCATTGCCAGCAAGGATTATTGGACGTGCGGAATGTGTCAACATTTCATAGAACTCAGAAACGCGGGCCTCAAGTTCTTTAGAACGATCTTCTTGGGGGGGAGGCGTGAATCCTACTAGCGAATCGGGCTCAATTATAGACGATTGAATATCCAATGGTATTTCGATCCAGACTGGGCCTTGCCGGCCGGTGGTAGCCAAGTGCCATGCTTTTTCCATCACATACTTAACATCTTTTGAGCATGTGAGGGTTTTAGTATATTTTGTTATCGGAGCAACCAATGTGGCCATGTCTATTTCTTGAAATCCTATTTGTCTTACCTTTCTTTTGCCTCTTACATCCCTACTCTGTACTTGTCCTGACAAGATAATCATTGGTATTGAGTCTAACCAAGCCGACGCAACGCCGGTAATTGTGTTGGTGCCGCCTGGGCCCGCCGTTACTAAACACACACCCGGGGCGTTTTTATATTGTGCATATGCCTCGGCGCCGATAGCTGCGGCTTGTTCATGAAGATTACAAATGTGATTAATACTGCTTTTACCTATTGAATCAACCAGTGGTAAACAAAAACCACCAGATAACATAAAAATATCTTTAATGCCTTTATCTTCAATAAAATCGACAATATAATCTGATAGCTTCATTATATCCAATGAGTTACAAAAGTTTTTCTGTCTCTATTTTGATGTATACTTAAATCTGTATAAAAGGAGTCGTCGACATAGTGTGTTGAGGACACTTCCTCAATTACACAACCATTCGTAGTGGTAAATCGATGATTGACGCCCGGCTCTATTGTTATAACATCTCCCTTTTTAAGAGAGTGTAATTCTTCATTTAAGTATAGTTCTACATCGCCATGAAGTACAACAAAAGTTTCTTCCTTCTTCCTATGATATTGTTCTGGGTGTGACTGGCTGGGTAGCACTATAATAAGCTTCTTGCAATATTCACGATTTACAACTGTTACCATGGTGATTCCAGTTTCATAAAAATTTTCAAGTCCGTAATGATGAGAAATCTCTAACGCAGCAGTGTCTGGAATTACAACATTAGAGTCTTTAAGGAATGTCTTTACGTTCTGTACAATAGAATATATTTCCTCTCTAAGATTTTTAGTAGTAGTTTCAGATAGTTGAATAGCTTCATTAGTATTGAAATCTCTATCTGCGGTAAATTGTGTATATTTAGACATGTCGTTTGCTAAAATCTGTCCTTCTTGACACGGGAAAGCATAGAAAACACCTTCTCTGGAGACCACTTCTCCCTTTTTAATGGATCTCTTTGCAAAAACTCCTCTCTTGAATCGTCTTAAATCAGACAATTCTTTTTCGGAGGCCGCAGGTCGGTTTTCAACATCGCCGCTCACCTGAACAGCAAATCTAGCTGATTGTAACCACTTCTCTACTTGTTCTGGCGTGGCCGAATATGCATTTTTAGCATATTGTTCAGTCTCAACAGCAACATGTTTTTCAAAAACTTCTGCTCCCTTTGCAATTGCCAAGGGAATAATATGCGGATTGTTTGGATCTTCATGAGTAGAATAACCAATTTTAATACCAGGATATCTATCTTTCAGAAGGGCGATTTGATTAAGCTGTAAGTTTGTGGTTTCGGTTGGATACTCACCAACACAATGCATAATTGTTAAGTCCTTTTTACGATTGGTAAAAAAAGCAACAACATTATCAATCTCTTCTATAGTTGAGCCGGCAGTTGAGGCAATAATCGGCATATTTGTTTCTGCTATCTTGTTAAGCAGCGGCCAGTCTGTAAAAGAACAGCTAGCAATCTTTATGACAGGAAACTCCATTTCTTCAATTAAAGATACGGAGTCTTCATCAAAGCCGGTGCAAACCGGAATAAATCCAAGTTTTTCGGCTTCAGTTTTCAAGGTCAAAAAATCTTCATTTGTAAGCCTTGTTTCGGAAAATCTCTTTACATACTTTAAATCCATCCTATCTTTATAGTCTGGGTGGATAAAGGTATCAATATTTCTAAATTGGAATTTGAATGCGAAATCAAATTCCTTATATGATTCTTTTGTCTTGGCAAATTCTCGAATCACACGTAAGCCGTGTGATACGTCGCCCATATGGTTGTTTGCCATTTCAAAAATAAACAATTTTTTCATTTGTATAGCTCCTACGCTTTTTATAATATAACATGACTATTTCAACTTGTCAATTAAAAATTAATCAATATAGTCACTATATTTATCTAAATTATCGATTAAATATTTTGGGTGTGTTTCAGCGTTTATCTCTACTTTTTTAATTTTATAGTCTTTAAACAATCTAGATAAGGCTTCTTCTTTTGTTGTGTGGGTGAATTTAACTTTTTGGCCAGGGATAACATCCTTAGAGTGGGCCCAACTTCGCTGCTTCTCTAAAACTTTTTCTCCGTCTGTGTTGTCAAAAAAAGTAAAGTGCCAGCCTCCATTTTTTATACAGTCATGGGTATGCAAGCTCATGCTTCTTATTGTCGCAGGCAATATTTGTTTTAATACGGAAAATTCCGTTATTACACCAACACATAAGCGTTGATTGTATAGATTAAACTTATATACGTATGTGTCCATTTCAAAACCAAAAGAAGGTCTACTATGATGAAGTCCTCCATTCACAAGGAGTTCGTTGCCGGCACTGGCCAGCGGATATGTAGTATTTTTCTGTTCGAATCTTTCTAAAGCAGCTTCAAATGCTTCTTTTTTTATAATCTCGTCGAGTCCGGACTGTAGCACAATATCGTCGTCGTGGGCCCCTTCTTCTATAAGGATTTTATATAGATAATTGCCTTGAAAGTGATCTCTAACCCAATCATCAGTTACTTGACCAGCATTTCTTCTATCGTGCACAGTAAATTCATCTAGTAAATCTATATTTTTAGGGATCTCTTCATCAAATGAATCAAATGTTCTATAAATCAACTTTTCAGAGTACTTTTCAAATCTCTCCTTGTCAAAATTAAACGGTTTCTTAAGTCCGGTGTGAGTCTCCCCTGCTTCTACAACAACAAATTTATCTACAAAATCCCAGTGTTGATTGAGCCTTAATTCATAAAGATCGTTTTCGTTCAAAAATGTAACACAATCATAAACTGCCATTTCTATACGTCCTCATTAACTTTTTCAAATTTATGAATTGCAGCAAAACAATTAGGAATTAACAAAACATTGTCCGTATTTGTGTGTACGACTTTTGCATATTCTCCCCAATTATGTAATAGGCTAGAAGGAACAGGCTTAGGAATGGCTCCATTTAATTTTATCCACATATCATTTGTTAAAGCTAGTTTTTCATCCCAATCGAAGACGCGTTCTTCGGGCTTATAAGGAAGGGCCCAAAAGGCCATATCCTTCGATGAATGTTGAAAAAAAACCTCGTCATTCGATTTTATAAAATTTTTAAATTTAAATTCTTGGCCTTTGTATGAAATACTCTTATAATTGTATTTATAATAAAAAAGCGGCATAAAAATATTTGCTTCCGCATTTAAACATTGACAAAAATGCATAAAGAAATTACTTATAAGCATATCTGACTCTAAACAAATAACTTTTCTATCGGATAGTGCACGGGTTTCGTCTTCACAAATACTCATAAAAAAATTATTTTTTTCTTGTCTGTTTTTAAACTGATAAACTTCAATATTAAAAAGCCTTTTGGCGGCGGTCTTTAGTTGATTAAAAATATCATCAATTAATATATTTGTTGTGTTTTCATCAGACGAAAATACATAAACATAATAATCTCCGAAAGCGCAGTCTCCAATTTCTCCCTCGTTATTATAACGAATTAAGTTAAATTTTCTAAAATTTTCTAAAATAAAATCAAAATTTTCAACTTTATTTATATCATGTTCAAAAATTATTGGTATTGAAGTAGGACTCATATCATTTGGCCTCTCAAAGAAAGATATTTTGTTTCTGGGTATGGGTTGGTACTATTTTCCCATTCAATTTTAATGGAATTATTTTCATCATCAAAAGGATGCACAAATATTTCATCACCTACAAGATTTCCCCATTTTTCCACATAATAGGCGAACCAGCGATCACACACCACACATCCATAAAATGTATGTAAAGCATAACTTATAAGCCTCTCATGTTGTACTCTGGAATCATGGAACATCCATGGTTTTCCAATATGAAGAAAATCTTTGTTTTTTATGCGATGAATCCATGGGGGTGTTATTTTTCCGTCAAGAGGGCCCATGTATGCTTCCTTGTCGTTAGGATCAAGACCATAAGCTAAGTAACATCTTCTATGAAGATCACTTTCGGTGCCGGTATGGGGAGAAAAATTAATATCATCACATCCATACATTTTCCATCCTAACTTAGTGGTAATGTTTAATGCTAAGGGCGTCGTATCGTCTGGGTGGTCACTGGATACGCAAACAATATATTTCGAATCGAAATATTCGGAAGCTTCATCCATTATTGAATCAAAAACATTATTTTTTGAAAAAGCAGTATCGGGCTGAAGGCATAAGGTACAATCGGCGTCGTTAATGTCAAATGCCCTATGTTTAGATTCATTAAGATATTGTAACGGGGAATTATCTCCTCTTGGCTCAAAATTTATATCGTATTTTTCTGCTATAGCTAAACTCTTATGAAGCAAACTGTTCGTAATTCTAGAAAGATAAAGAGTTGTATTAACATTATGATTTGTTTTTTCTAAAATCGATTCTAAACCATAATCTAGCCAACTAAGTTCTTCTTCTGAAGATAACGCAATAGATAGCTCAATTTTCATTTTTGTTCTCCAATTTAAGTTTAATTAAGCGCCAGAGCATTTACTTGGAATTCGACAGATTTTCATTAAATGCTCTTTTACTTCTGGGGTGAAGTGTCTGTTAAAGTTAAACTTATCAAAGGTGTCCCCACCGGCATAATGTAACATCTTTATTTGTTTGCCATCTAACCATAATTTTTCATCTTTAAGCTCTATTCTCTCCCAGCTTTCCCAGTGCTTTTCCGGATGGCCATCCCACTTAGGATCTCCATACGCGCTAGCAATATTATAATATAATGGCTTATCAATAGGGTCTAGCCATTTAACTTTGTATTTTCCAGAATGAATTAAAAGGTTTAAATTATCTTGTTCGCCCATGGGATACTTATTAAAATTCTTGTGATTAGAATCAACCCAGTCGTCCCAAAATTCTTTTCTTGTAGACGCAACGATACCGGCATTTGCATATTCATGTATCGGGACTTGGCCATTTAAATTATAGGGTGGGCCGCAGCCTGCCGTTCCTTGATCAGCGTTGTTTCTTGCTACCGCAATATCGTAATCGCCTTCTAGAATCTCATCTAAACGATCTGCTATAACAACATCCGCATCAATATGAACAACTAAATCGTGATCATCAGCAATAAGCCTTGTCATAATAGGATTTATATAGGCCATAGACATTGGATTATATTTTTGAGCCTCGTGGGCAATATCTTTAGTGGTTGTGATATACAATGGAATATCTGGATGAAAATGATAAAAAGAGCTTATCATCTTAAAGGTGCCATAATAAACAATTCTATCGTCTGTGACATATGTTATAAAAGCTGGGTTCATTCTTTGGTCTCCTCTATTCGTTCAAATTTATAAATAATATATTCAGCTTGAGGCATTGTCACTGTCGGGTGGGCCGACTCGATCCCTTTATAAAATATTCCATAATCATGGAGCAAAGGACTGGGGGGTTGTGTCGGAATCCAACTAAACTTATCAAGGTTGGCGCGTGTCACATGATATCTTTCATTCCATTTATGAAAAGAACTAGTACGTTCAGATCTCCATTCCTTGGCGTTCGGATTATATGCTAGCTGCACGTCTTTCCAATTCCAAGGGGAATCGGCCACTAAAAATTCTTTCACAATAAATTCTTCATTATTAATATTAAAAACTTTTTTATATCTAAATTTATAATGAAAAACTGGGAATGCCCATGAAGCCTCAGAGGTTAGTAAGTTCGTAAAATTCTCATTCGATGGATTCGCGCAGGCTTCAATGAAGTGCCATGAATAAAGCATATCAGAGTTGCAATGAATAATCCTGTTGTTTTTGTTTTGGGTCGTCCAGGTACCTGTGAGTTTTTCTGCGGCATCTTCGCCATCCAGAATATACATATTGACGTCATCTGTGGGCAGGCAGTAGTGAATTTTATTTTTTCTATATTTTTGTGCGTCTTGGGGCTGGGCGAGGACGGGCGCGTGGTGTCGGCCATCGGTTAGCCAAAGTATTTTCTTTTGAAGTTCTCTTATGTTGTCATAAATTTTTTGTTGCTTGACTGTTTTATCAGATGTAAAAACTTTAACAAACCACTTAGCTCCTATGCAGATATCTGATATCTCTGTCCGTATAGGTTTCCCAAAACGTTCCATATTAAACAGTATATACTCATGAGTGTCTACTTTCGCAATATCATGACTCCACATAACAATGGTGCTCATATGATAAGCCCCTTTAATGTCGGACTCTTGGCTTCTGGGTATGGATTTTGGCACCTTTCAAAGGGGATTCGATAAGAATACTGTTCCTTATTGAAAGGCAGCAAATACTTTTCTTGGAGTAGCGCGCCGCCCCATTTTTCATAATAATAATACAGAAAGCGCTGGTTTAGTACGTTATTACAAAAATAATGGACCGCATAGTCCATCAATTGTGGTGAGTTCAAGCGGGGATCTCCATTCCATGGCTTCCCTGCATGAAAAAAATAAGGAGTTCTAATCCGTGCTGACCATTCGGGCTGTACCTTCCCACCCAGAGCGGCCTTGTATTTTTCTTTATTCTCTGGATCCAACCCCCATGCCAAATAACATCTCCGATGTATATCATGTTCAGCGCCTTGTTGAGGATAAAAGTTAATGTCATCACAGCCGTATTTCTCCCACCCTAGTTTCGTATGGAAGGCCATAGCCAAAGGCGTGCTATCATCTGGGTGGTCGCTGCTCACACAAATAAAATATTTTTCATCAAAATATTCTGAGGCCTTATCTACGATATCATCAAAAATATTCTTTTTTAAAAAGACGGTATCCGGTTGTATCGTCAATAGAGTATCGTACTGATCTATATCAAAAGTTTTGTGTCTCATTTCGTTATTATATTGGAGTAAAGAATTATCGCCGCGAGGTTCATAGGCAATATTAAATTTTTCTGCCAATTTTGCGCTCTCTTCGTGGAGCGAATCAGAATATTTTGCCAAAAACAAAGTACAATTAACCTCGTGTCTTGTTTTCTCCAGAATAGATTCTAATCCAAAATCCAAATAAGGCAATTCGTGTTCTGAAGCTATAGTTACAGTCATGTTGAATTGCATTTTTCTCGCCGGTGGGTTTTGAAGCTATCTGAATTTGCTGAACTAAAATACATTTATATTATCGCGCTGAAACATATAATGTGCGGAATGAGGGCAATACTCGTAGTTTATATTAAGACCAAGCCCAATAGCAATCGAGGCAGCGAGGGAACCATTTCCAATAAAATGTTTATGGCCCTTGATGACTCTAGCTAATTCTAATGATGTGTTGGTGACAACACAGGGAATTTTTGCACAGCCAAATCTATTGACAAAATCGCGATATTCTTCATCGATCCCTACAAATACGGCGCGCTCGTTGAGTTTTTCTCTATTAAAATAATAATGATTATCGTTTCCTCTGTATCTTAGTGTGCGATTTATTACTATATCTCTGTTTGAATCAACTTCTATGGGTTCAGTAACTTCGAGCCATGGTTCATTTAGATCTTTTATATCTAAATTATATTTTTTAGCATGAAAATAAACCAAATTTTTTATTCCCAAATCATCTTTATGAAATTCGCTAACATTTACATCATAAATTTGATATGATTTACTTGTTTTTCCAGAATACAAATCAACATCTTTAAGATATGATTGCTCCTTTAGCAATGGAAGCAAAAAGAGTGCTTTATCTAAATTAAATTTACCGCTCATATTTTTAATATAACCTTCTCTAATATAATCTTCTCCTCCGCTAGGATCAATATGATACGTGTGGCCCCCTAGCTTTTTTATGAAGAGCAAATGATGTATAACATCGCCCATATCACCGCCTATAACAAAGGTTTTTGGATTTTCATAAACCAACTCCTGCTTAGACGTATCTCTTAAATCTATTTCCATTTAATCACCTTTTATAATCCTATAGCTATCACTATCAAAATGTTGTGTTGAGAATTCAAATAATTCGGAATCTTCTAATGCCACCATCTGGTGTCGGAGCCCACGATATACATGGAAGTTTTCTCCGGCACTTAAAACTAATTGCTTTGCTTGCGAAATATCATCGTTATCAGAATAATATACCATTATTTTACCAGATTGTAAATAAAAAACTTCATCTTTTAGTTTATGATAATGCCATGAGCATCGTTTTCCTTGATTAAAAAATAAAAGTTTTCCACAATATTCTTCGCAATTAACAACCCAGCGTTCCCAACCCCAGCCTTTATCGACGTGAGTCATTGGCAAAGAAGTCTTCATCTTTAATTCCTTTGTCATCAATATAAATATCGCCGGCTGGTTTTCCTAAAAATAATCGATGATATTTGACACCCCAGCTTTCTAATTGTTCCTCGGTCATTTTATAAAATGCTGTATTTGCATAAGCAACGGAGTTTCCGCTGCGGCCCATTCCTCTTGCTGTTTGAAAAATGATTGTGTGGCCATCGTCATATAGTTGGTTTACTTTTTCAATTCTTTCATGCAAAGGTTTAGATTTCTCATAATCAAAATTAGGTGCCGTTGTACAAATTGTACCATCAATATCAAATACATAAACCATCGATATCTTCCTTTGTTAGAACGTATGTTCCCATTTTTGAAACAGATAGGCTAGCGTACTTGTTTGCCATAGTAATAGATTTTTCAATACAATTGGTGGTTAAAAAACCATGTACTAATGCGGCTAAGAAGACATCGCCGGCACCGCAGACGTCAAAAACTTCAATGGGCTCTGTCGGGAAAAGCTTTTCTTTGTATAGTGCGCCGCGATCACCTAATGTTACCACGAATTCAGAGTCAATAGGGTTTTCCTTAATGTTTTTATATTCTTTCTCATTAATCTTTATAACACAATTATTAAAACATGTCAAATTGTTTTTTTTGGTATCAACAAAAATTGGGATATCTTTAAATTGTATACAAATCCTACTACATTCATCTTTTGTTAAAAACCCCTTATCATAATCGCTAATAATAACTGCATCGTAATGCGTGTCAAGATCAATATCGAGCGATTGAAACTGCATCCTTAGTTCATTTAAGCTCAACGGAGAGAGCAAATTTTGTTCTCCTGTGTCGTACCGCAATAAATGTTGATTATATCTTTCATCAATAAATCTATGTTTTTGTATTTTCTTTTCGTTTGTAATATGATCGACTTTTAAACCAAAAGCTGACAAATTGGCTTTAACGTTTGCCGACATTCCAGGCATTATTTCAGTTCTTAATTCTTTCATTATGGGTACTGCTGCTTCTGGTGAAATGCGTTCGCAAATTCCATAGTGATAAACATCTTCGCAACTATCCCCTATTAAAAGAATTTTGTAATATTTTTGTTGTTGAGTATCCACTTATTCTTTCAAAAAATTTAATTTCTTTAGCATATCGGGCCCCTACTATAGTTTTGGTGCGCCAGTCAGAACCAACTATCATAATATCAGGAGATACCTGCTTTACTAAGTTTTCTAATTCCTCTCTAGAGCCGAAATCTAAGATCTCGTCTATGCCTTTAAGGCGCGACAGAAAAAATTTCCTATCTTTTAAATTGTTTATGGGCCGGCCTGGGCCCTTATCTTTTCTAACTTTCTCGTCAGAATCGATTGCCACAACAACTTTGTCTCCGAGGTTACTAGCATATTTAAATAACTCAAGATGTCCTCTGTGTAAAATGTCGAAACAACCATTTATAAAAACTACTATCATAACTCTGTGGGATCATTAACCCCATATGAAATATCGCTGTTGGATAAGTTTGTCCAATTATTAAATAAAATATTATTCATGAAAGGGGTGTAGTGCGGTTCTTCTGTGCCGAGGTATACTTTTTTTGTGTTCCATAAAGATGGAGCAACCTCTACAAAATGACAAAGACATGAATCAACACAAATAATTTCTGTTGCATTTTCTAGAACTTTTAACCAATCTACAATTTCATAACCCTTGATAAAAGAAAAGTTTATTGGGTTTTTAACTTCACAAGAAGGCAAAATATTACTATTATATCGATGCACAATAGAGTATTCTTCACTTCCATATTTTTTTTGTGCGTAGCTCTTTATAAATTCAAACAATTTCTCTTCCTTGTCTATGTTTCTATTATACTCAAGCGCCCATCTTTTTTTTAATGGGGAATCTGCTAAATCGTATTTCAAGGCAATCCAACTTCTTTCTGAAGCTACCCAATCTTTAATTTTTTGGATTTTTTCTGGGCTCTGTTGCTGGCCGGGGAATGCGAAACAAGGATCTATAAATTTATATTCTTTCTCATCAAACGTTTTATAAAAATTATTAAAAAACTCTGCGGATCTGGTGCCGCACGTTGTTTTTTGTGTCCAAAAACTTGTTCGTTTGTTAGAATAGTAATTAACATCATCGAGCCTAACATTAAAACTAATGGGCTTTACATAATCAAATCTTTCTATTATAGAAGTAAAGTTGTCCAGTATTGGCCAATAAATTTCATAACCCAAGTCCGCATAATATTTTGCTATAGGGGCCGTTATTAAAGAATCTCCCAATTTCCCAGGCTGGACAATGACTGCTTTTTTGCTCATTTTGCGTTTTCTCTCTCAAAAAAGGAAAAGTCATCATTTTCATCGACTATAAAATATTCTAATTGAGACACAAATTCACTATATTTGCCTTCTTTACTAAACGTATCCTGTAGATGAAGAGCATATTGATTTTCTTTTGGCCGGGGGCCGGCATCATTATAACAAAGTCTCATCTGTTCTTTTGCTGACTGTTCCCGGGGGAAGGCCCACATCGAATCAGCAACGATAACACCTTCCCAAACGGCATTCTCTTGTACCGGGTTAAGATCGAATGCTACATTGTAGAAATGTTCTTTGCCTTTTTTATCTACCAAAAAATCTAATTGGCCCGACCAACCGGGAGTCACTACAGGGAGACCGGTATATGCGGCTTCAAAAATTGGAAGGCCAAAACCTTCTCCATGAGACAAGACAACAAATGCTTTAATTAAGGGATGCTTATATAGGCTATGCATTTCTTCGTCAGTCATGTCACCATGTAAAAGATAAATTTTGCATTTTCTATCCGGATAGTCCGAAAGAAAATTCTTTAAATCAAAATGTAATTTTTTTCTATCTAATAAGCAGTTTCGTGCTATATTAGATTTAACAACTAGTCCAACCTCGTCATCATGAAACTCTTCAACAAACCATTGGATAGTATTTGAAAGGTTCTTGCGAGGGCCAAACTGGGCAACACACAAAAAATTAAAGTCATAATCTATTTCTAAGTCAAGTTCTGGCAAATTATCAAAAGTTTTAACTGGGTAATTGACATATTCTATCGGAGTCTGTAGCTTCATTGTGACGGGAGTTCCATCAGGAGTTTGCGCGGAGTATTCAGTGTTTTCATATATTTGTTTTGAATGGCTTGAAACAACAATAATCTTATCCATCATATTGCCCTTTTCAAGCCACTGGGGTGCTACTTTAGTAGTTTCCATGCCGGCGGTGTAACCGATATTAATGGGGGCTAACTTTTCCCACTCATTTGGGATTGTAACCTGTATCGACAAATCGAATTGGCCCCCTTGTTGAAGATATCCAATGGTCTTTTCAATAGTTTGATCTATAAATTGTCGCTCTTCATCAGCTTCTGATATCCATGATGTCTGTCCCCATTGGATAGGCTGTATGTATATCTCAAACAAATCTTCTCTGCTTCTTAGGGAGCGCAACGCAAATCTTGCTTGTTCACCATAGCCAGAGCGTGTTAAAAGAGGTCCCCTTAATAATACTTTTTTACTCATTATGCCACCTCTAGCAGGTGCCAACGTTTATAGCCCTTTTTGGTTTCCCATGAGCCATATTTTTCTACTATCTCGTCCATTAATTTAACCCACTCTTTTTCATAATTTTCAAAATTATAATTTTTTCTTACGTGCTCACGGCCTAAAATTGACATTTTCTTATAAGTTTTAGCATTTAAATTTAAAGCCTTTTTAAGCGTGTTGTGAAAATCTTTTTGTGATATTCTGTCTTCATATATATAAGGCACCTGGAGCGATCCGATGACTGCCTTGGATGCCGGTTCGATTCCAAATCCAAACCAATTTTCTCCATCTGTCACTTGCTCTTGTAAGCCCCCCGTCATATTCACAATAATGGGTGTTCCACAGGTCAAAGACTCAAGAGTGGCTAAGCCAAACCCTTCTGCATCTGAAATATTAATGGTAAAGTCCGCGGCATTATATATAACTGCTAAATCCTCTGGGGAGACCTTCTGGGTCGAAAGCAATATTTGGCCTTGGTCGATGCCCAAAACTTCGATTATGTGAGGTAAGTCTTGTCCGTGAGGATCCCTTGCGTCTGTATGCATCAAAAGAGTCGCTTTATCGTGGCCAACGTCATCTAAAAATTCTTTAAACCACCATATTAGTGTTCCAGATTGTTTTCTACGTGCATTTCTATTATTCCAAAAAAATATCTTTCTATCTAAGTTTTTTCCTTGTAAGATTTGACTTCTTACGGTCTCTACTTGTTCTACTTTTCCTTTAGTTTTAAATTTGTGATAAATTCCTGAATTTACAGCATGTGGCAAATAACGCGATGACACATTTGGTGAAACCTCTTTTACAATTTCGTGTGTTACCTTTGAGATACAAACAACCTCATCAGTGGAATCATAAAATTTGCCATTATATTGAGGAGCAGGGAAGTTATCCCAAACATGATAATAGACCATCGGTATCAATGGTCGAATTTCGTTTTCCATCTCCCACAACCATCCATAAAATCTTGGATCTGTCATAAACCATAAAATATCAGGCTTTTCTTTCTGCAGAACAGATCTTATTATGTCGTGGCTTCCATAGCCGTCTACTGGGAATATTCGCCAGTCTTCGCCCCATGGGTCAACTAGCTGTGGGTTATAGTCGAGGTGCTTCATCGCGCCGCCAAGACACACAAATTGATAGCGCCCTGTCTTTAAAAGCGCTTCAATAAAATATTTTGTTTGGGTACCCACACCACTAGGTGAAAGAGGGTGATCTGATAATGTTAATATCTTTATCTTTTCCATTTATTTCCTTATGGGCAATGTTTAGTTTTGTAAAATTTACAGCCATAGCCTGCTGTACATGATAATCTATTTTTGATATAGCGATTTTTCTTAATATTCCAAAGCGCCATATTTAATAATTTAAGAGCATTTTGAGTTTTCTTTGGGCCACTAGTGACACGAAAAAACTCTACTCTGTTGTGCTTTGCTGTTCTTTTCAATAAAGCAAAATGTGTTTCAATGTGTTTAGGATCGGTTTCTGTTTTCTGTGCAAAAAAATGTTTGTAGAGTGTCAATTGATAGGTTGTCATCTTATCATTTTTACGGCGGGCATCCCAGCCCCACGAGCATGTCTTCCAATCAAAAATATGAACTTTCCCATCAGGTGTTGCTACGATAGCATCAATATAACCTTTAAATTTAAATTCTTCTTCGCCACTAATTTTTTCCATTAATGGAAGCTCCACAGCCAATACTTCATATTTGCCAAAATAATCAGTTAGTGCGTCTTCGATCTCCGGAAGAATCTTTTTTCCTTGAGTACGCATATCTGCCACAAGTTTTTTATCAACTTCGATATCATCATCAAGTTTTTCTAAACATTTTTCAAACTGCTGGATAAAATAGTCTTCGCTAGTATCTTCTTGAAGTAGCTTCTTTTCACACACACTATGAACTGCCGTTCCGAATGCTGTGAATGCGTTTCCTTTAAACCCGTCGATTTTATCAACTCTTGTTAGTTTGTGATAAAATGCACAAAAGGCCCAATCCTTAAGCTCACTATAACTTATGTGTGGCACAAATACTCCATTGTAGTTATATTATAACCTACTTACACTACGGTGTCAAGGTTTTCTTCATCTTGTAATAATAACA
>Ga0080013_1000861_pt2 | contig 26418 bp, 26 predicted proteins | sample ETNvirenome_6_85_FD_69236 | JGI IMG/M metagenome (GOLD analysis project Ga0080013, IMG submission 69236) | Marine viral communities from the Pacific Ocean - ETNP_6_85 (SPADES assembly) (version 2) | ecosystem: Environmental > Aquatic > Marine > Oceanic | place: Pacific Ocean | collected 2013-06-19
CTTGGTCATATATCGTTTTGACATGACTTACCATTGCGTTAACGGTTTGAAGCTGGAGATCCTCTATTTTCTTTTGGGTTTCTATTTTTTTAGCCGCTATGTCGGCTTCTGTCTTCTTTAAACTCACCCCGAATTTAAGGGCGCTGCTTTCGAAAGCCTTTTTGGTGGTGTCTGCCATTGCCACTTTCGGATCAATCATTTGATCCATTGCCAACTTTCTTTTCGGTATGTTTTTTATTGTCTCAAAAAGGCCGCCGCTCATCATGTCGCGGGTATTAAAGAGTGCATCTTTGTGGGCGGCAGCAGCTGTCTGCGCTGCAACATCCTTCTTTTGCCTAAAAACCTCAAGACTCGCTTCTCCGACATTCATTGACGCCATTGTTTTGGCCGCTTCTCCCTTTGGCCCTTTACCCAAAGCATTAACGAGAAATGCCTCATCTTTCGCCGCCGTCTCCTGATGTATGGCAGCGGTGATTCGCTTACCTTGAGCTTGAGTCAAATCATACATCGTTTTTGTATACAGTTGAGTAGCAACCAGTAGCTCTTCCCTAGCTGGCTTCATGCGCTTTTCCCATGCTACTTGGTCTGCATGGGCCTTATAATTCCATCCTGCCATCAAAGCTCTGGCATTAGCTAGTTCGTCATTACTCTTTATAATAGCGGCCTCGGACTCCTCTATTTCCTTCTCAAGGCGGGCAGCCTTTTTTCTCATTTTTTTCGCATACCACCCCCCCTCGCCTGCGGCATCCAGCTGGGCTACTCTTTTCGAATACTCTTCGCTCTTTGGTTTTTGTTCTCTGATTTTTGCCACGCTCGTCTCGATTTCAGCTGCCTTTTCCTCTACTATCCCCTGTAATGCTTCAAAAGGAACATTCCCCTGATTTGCCATAATATCCGCGCCCATTTTTTTCAATATGGGAGCACTCAGCCTTTCGTGAAGCACATCATCACCAATATTAAACCTCCTTGTAACGTCATCGCCACTGGGCTGGGGAAAAGTAAAATCTGCCCGTCGATTCCACGCTCCTGCCCCCTCTCCCCCGAAGAAAGCGGCTTGTGCAGTAGATTCTTGCATATCCAGCCTTTTTTGTTTTGGAGATATATTACCTCCAATCTCTTTTCCTATCGCCCCCCCCGCAAGACCTCCAGCTATCGCACCCACCAGCACCCCTACGGGAACTGAGATGCCAGCAGTAGCTGGAGCAAGGGCGGTTCCTATCATTCCTCCTACTTTGGCTCCTGCCGTCACTCCCCCTATTTCCCCTACTGTTTTACCTACTCCTTTGCTTTTTTCGTGTTTGCTTAATTGGTCATCCTTTAAGGTGTTGTATATATCAAAACCGCCCATCCCAACAGCGAGCGCCCCCCCCATTCTCCCCATCTTGCTTCCAAATTGCGTTCGCCCAGCCACCTTGTCTGCCATTGCCATATTCCCTCCCCTTGCTATAGTAGCCATTCGGGCGCTTCCTCTCGCAGCCGTGCTGCCTGCGAAAAATGTGCCTAAGCCCTTCCCTGCTTTTGACCCCATCACCTTCTTGCCTAATGCGCCCCCAGTAGCCATATTAAGAGCACTAATGGCAAATAAAGCTGTCGCTGCCGCTTGCGCGGCTTCAGCCAACTTCACCAAAGTAGGAGGCTGGTTCTTCATGGTTTGGATAAGCTCTTCTTGCTGCCTTATCAATTTCTGCTTAGTGAAATAATCTTTATCTGAAGCCTTGATTTTATCTATCTCTTTCTCAGACAGAGTTTGCGCTTGTGCTATCCTTTTTTCATTTGAGGCTATTACCCAGCCGATGCCCGTCTGGAGCGCCCCGAAGGCCATCCAGACCCCCATCCCTGAAGTTTCCATTTTCTGAAGTGCTAGGGTGCTCTTCTCGGTAGCAGACGCAAGAGCCTTTTGCGACCTTACGGCCTTACCGCCGCCGAAATCTCTCATTTCCCTAATAGCAGTCGCGCTGAAGTCCGCATAATTAGGAATAAATCCACCAGCAAACATTCCAATGCCTTCTTTCTCTCTCTTTATAGCGTCTTGCAGCCCCCTAGGCTCATCGCGAGTATTAGTTACAGCCAAAGGCTCTCCTAATGAGTCCCTATGGACCCTTATTCTAGAAGAGGGAACACCGCCTCCAGCAAAGTTGGGGATAAAGCCTGCCGCTCTATTTCTGTCATTTTTTCGCTTTATTCGTTTTCTGGTTGTTCCCACCTTACCTTTTACGTTATCTATGGTTTGCTTAGCAAATTTTGTTTTATTATCGATGCTGTCACTAGACTTAAAGTCTCCGTAACTGAAATCTTTAATACCAAAAATTCGATTTAATATTTTGGTCTTTTCTTCGCTTCTACCGAAATCTATATCTAGCTGCCCTTTGTCTTGAGCAACTCCACCTGTAATAGCCTGAATCAAAGCTTCAAATGTAGCCCCCTTAATAGCACCCAAAGCCCCAGCACCACCTTTCTCCATAATTTTCTTAACATTTTTTCTGTCATATGTGTGGGGGTCAGTGCTCATGTCTGTCTTCACATGCAGGGTGCTCAGAGTATTGTTGACGGCATCCGTTAAGTTGTCTTCTATTGTCCTTTCCATCTTGACAAGTTTGCCAAACTTCTCGTCCCCTTTTAATGTGCGACTTATGCCCACAATACCCCCTTCGAAGAAGTCAATAAGGCCTTGCCCCTTCGCTGATCGATGGGGCTTTAGGAATTTATGATCCGCTAAATTTTTATCGTATTTTGCTACTTTAGGAATAACCATTACGGTTTTCCGTGAACCTTCATTAGCGTAATAACTTCTTTTCGCTTGAGCTTTCTTCTTTCTCGCCAACAAAGCCGCCCCACGGGCGCTGGAGCCAGCAACCTTTTCCTCCGCAGCCATAGCATCTCTCATCCACTGTGACCTAGCGTTACCTTCTCCGTCAAAGAATTGTGAATACGCACCTCTTTCAATGTCCGCAGCTCTTGGTTTAGGCCGAGCATAATTGGGGACAAACCCTCCTGCATAATGGGGGATAACCGCAGAGTCCCCATTTCTACCAAAACGAGGGATCTCGGTTTCATGGGTATTCATAATGAATTTTTTCCCACCAATCGTGCCTGCACTATGTTTTCCCCTTACCCCAGCAGGAGCGCCTCGCATTTGGGCTTCCGCTTCTTCAGCTCTGAAGCCAGTGTTAAACCTTCTTCCTCCTCTCCCCCCAAACATACCAGTAGCAGGATTAAATCCCCCGACCCCCCTCGCAGCAGCCGCAGTAGCTAAAGTTCGCATTAATTGAGCTTGATGAGCCAAAAGGGCGTTTTCTCTCTGTATCGCTGCTATAACGGCTTGTTCTCTTTGGGCTAGCGTTGCAGTAGAGCTTTCCATAACTTTCCTCAGGGCAACATCTTTCCCCAACAGCCCCACTATTCCGCCCTCTATCTGTCTGAGTTTTTCAGATTGAGTCCCCATCGCGAAAAGAGATCTCATTCCCTCTACCGCAAACTTAGCCACAAGTTTGGTTATTTTCACAAAGGCGGCTGTAAACAGAATCACCATCGGCCCACTAAGAAACATCCCTATACCTTTAAAGAATCCTTTTATTAGAGAGTTCCCTTTTTCTGGGTCTAAGGCTTTATCCAAGAAACCCACAAGCTTGTCGGCGATACCAACAAGACTTTCTAAAAGAGGGCCGAAAGTAATTGTTCCTACCTTTTCGGCTAAACTAGTCAAGCCCACTACTAGCTTATTTATATTATGTGCCAGAGACTCGCCCAAAGCTTCGTTTTTCTGAAACGCTTCATTAGTTGCCGAAGCCGCAACTTTAGCTGCCTCTGCAAAAATACCTGTCTCGGCGCTTAGGTCTTTTAATGCGGCACTAACTACGTTAATTTGGAAAACACCACCCGCCAATTCTTTAATTTGAGAAATAACAGTTGGGTCAGACATTCCCTCTATAGCATTTGATAGAGCTTTTAGCTTCTGCACACCCGTTTGAGTGGCATCAATTGCAACACCTAATTCTTGTAGTTTGCCTATTGTGGTCCCCCTTTGAAGACGAGTAAAAATAGATTTAAATGCGTTACCAATAACAGCACCCCCTCTTGCGGTTTTCTGCTCAACCGCTGTAATAAGAGCAAGCAATTCATTAAAGCTAACTCCTGCGTCTTCAGCGGTAGACCCCGCCCGACTAAACCCATCTGCCAAGTCTTGCGCTGATACAGCAAAAGCCGTATCAACAGCGACCATCTTATTGACAATCTGGTTGGCACTTAAACCAGCAGACTTAAACCCGTTGATCGCAGCGGTTAACGATTTAACTGACTTCTCTGCATCCAATCCAGAGATCCTTGTGAGGACTAAAGCCGCCTTTAGTCTCTTGGCTGTTTCTTCGGCACTTAAACCTTGTCGAGCTAATTCTGCCGCCCCCTCTGCGACGGTTCTAAACGATTGCCCCGTCTCCTTGGCCACTTGAAAAATGGAGTTCCTAAATCTATTAAAAGTCGATTCTGTAGCTTGAAAAATAGAATTAATTTCTATTAAACTTTTTTGGACCTCTATTGTAGTGGAAACAAGTTTTTTGAATGATTGGGTGACGCCATTTAAAACGACGGTGGTGGCTCCGAACGCAAATACACGGGCTGTAGAAGCATCTAGAGATTTTTGAAATTCTGAAGCCTGACCAGTAATTCTACCTAAAGCTTGAGATATCTGCTTTGAAGAAGCATTTAGGCTTGCAGCATTTAACTGAACATTCAGTGAGGCATTAAAACTAGAGGGCATGTAAATAAAATTACACCTATCCGCTTAAAAAGTCTTCGGGTTTAAGCTCGCCTCCTCTCGCTTTTATTTTTCTCCTTAGATCATCGGCCCCGTGGGAAATCCCTTTATCCTCCTCTTCGGGTTTTTCCTCATAATTAAACATTTTCACAGGGTCTCCATAAATTTCGTCTGGAATTTTGGTATTCTTCATCTTATTTAATAAGGAATTAGATAAAACCAAAAGAGATTTTTGAAAAATAGTTATTTTGTGAAATGAGGTATCTAATAATTGAACAGAGTTGCCGTGCTGGGCCGAGAAAAGTTCAAAAAACCCACCGAAATAAGACGCCTCTAAAATTCTATCATACTGCATTAATTGATTATATCTTGAGAAAAGAAGGGTCGTTAAAACGATCTCCAGATCTTTGGACGGCGTTTCTTTGAACTCTTGATCGCAAAATACCGAGCGCTTAAAGACTTTTTTAACTCTTTTTAATTCAGTCAAATGTTCCGCGCTGTAAGAGGTTATTTTTCTTCTTTCTAATTGAGCCTCCTTTAACTCTTCTTCCTGATTATCTATTTGCCCTTTAAAAACCCTTCTCTGCGTGGGATCGTTTATCTTATTCAAGGCAGTCGTGGATCTTTTTATCATCCATTGTAAAGACTTAATGTTCTCTTCTTTAGCCGTAGACCAAACCCCAGACTTTGTTGCATTATCAAGAAGCTCTTTCTCCGTTAAAATTCCTGATTTTTTGGAGACCTCAAGATCTGCCGCCTGCTCTATGTCAAGCGCGATAAAATCCATTACCAAAAAATGCTTGAAGAAGAATTTCTTCTCCAAATAAGGAAATATACTAAATCCCCTTACAATATCTATTAGATCAGCAGCGGCGTTTTCATTTTGGGACATCAAAAAATTCTGTTAACGCCTCATCAATCGACTTTTGATCCGTCCCAAGCTTGTTATACCAAATAGTTACAGCTCTAATCAAAGTTTCAAAAGAAGAATCAAAAAGATTTTTTATACGGAGAAGCTGCGCGTCTTCGATATCGTCTTCGGGCTCTTGTAAAGATAAAAGAAAATTTCTTTTTTCTTTATAGATTTCTCCCTCAAACAAGGGGAAGAGATCCTTTTTTTCTTTTTCATCTTCTTTTTCTTTTACAGTATCTTCGTAAAAAGAAAAATTTATTACAAACCACTCTATAAGCTTTTGTTCAGCCCTTGCATCAGCGGTCTGGCTAAATTGATCTCTTAGCGCAACCTCATATTCAAGCATTTGTTTTTGGGTCTCCGCGAATTTTAATTTAGCGTCCTTTAGTGTTTTTTCTTGCTCCTCACTTAAATTTTCAGATTCATCAAAAAACTCAATAACCCTTGAGGCCTCTATGTTTTCCAAAAGAACAGCCGACATAACGTCCTCTGCCTTCTTTGATGTCATCCCGCCCAAGTCCCCCATCTTTTTGGCCAACATGGCCTTCGTCAGAAAGCCTGAATTAATAAAAGAATTATACTTTTGCCCATAAAAAAATTCTGCGTCTTCTACATCAGACATCGAGGGCTTAACTAAAACAATCCTATTTTTAACAGTTGTTTTTGATTTTTTAAAACTCTCTACAGGGCCGTCCTTGGTTTTCTTTACATATGGAACCTGCTTTTCCACCTCTCTCTTAACCACAAATGAATACAGCTCTTTCATATACAATATATTATATAAATAAGGAGGACAAAATCAACTTTTAACTCCCTGCCCCACAACAGTGGCTGAAGAATCCCCGTGTTTGTGGAACATGGCTAAGTTTACCAAGCCTGTTTCAAAAACGTCATATCCTGTCACATCTAGGGAATTTGCCATTAGAACATCTTCAAGATCATACGAAAAAGTTTTATTATCATAATCGTAATATATCTTTACATTAAACGGAATCCCGCTTTGAAACCCCCCAAAGAAATTACCACTCTGGTCAAAGAGATACCCACTAACCCCAGATATTGTCACTAAGTTAGCAGTCTTCCAGCTCCCGTCATAGCCAGTCTCCATTAAGGAAAACTCAAATCCACTCTCGGGAGAAGTTATATCGAGATCTACACTGTAAACAGAGCACTCATAATTTTCAAAACTACCACTCTTAATCATTTTAGTATGGGGAAATAATAAGAAAAACTAATCGTTGTATTATCGTCTAAATCAGTAGATTCATCCACAGATTCTAGGCAGCACCCACTTGTTGTAAAGTCCATCACCGAGCCTCCATCATTGTCTTTTAAATCAATTGTAATCACTCCACTTTCACATACAAGACTAGAAATGTCCATTCCTGTAACCTGATTTTTAACCATATTGAAACTCAAGCTCCCCTGAGCAGGTAGGGTGGGATATCTAAAAAGAGGGGTTCTAGTCCCAAGCCTAGTAACAGGAGTCCTTTGCAGCCCCACCGATAATGTGAAATCTTGTATATTTAAAGCTGAAGAGCTTATACCCTCCTTGCTATTTGAAGTCGTGCTTATTTCTATATCTTTCGGTCTAAAAAATCCGCCAAAGCTGTCGTTGGTATGATCAGAATAAGTTAACGCCCCGACAGAAGTGGCAATAGCCCCGTCTCCCTCATAGGAAGAGTCGCCTTTTACCAAATCCCCCACAGAACCATTTAACGAATAGGAAGTTAATGATGCTCCAGATATGGTTGTCACTCCCGCTCTATCTTTAATTTGAAAATCAAATTTTCCCGTAGACAAAAAACCCGACCCTCTTTGCTGATAATTATAAAAAGGATCTATTCCTGTCGCCCCCGTGGTTAGAAGTATTCCTATGCTTAATTGCGAAGACTGATTGCTGTTCAATATTCGATCTGAGATATAGGAGACTCCAAGCCTAGGAATATCGGTCACCCCCTTGGAGGAGGATATTGATAGAGAGTTTATCGCAGGTATACGCTCTCCATTTACGAAAACCTGAGTATCGCTAGAATGAACTCTTTCTATGGCCATATTAATTTATTACACGAAAAAGCCCCGCATTTCTGCGAGGCTTTAATTGTAAGCTTTAAAAGAAAGCTAATTATGAGTTATAAGGCGTCAGGGAGTTATTTTTCTCGTAATAAAAGCCTCTGTCAACTGTATCGTTGGTATAACCCTCCACAGGATTATTGCCAGCAGCACCAGAGTAGAATAACCCTTGGTCAGTTGTATCGGGACCACCGATTTGAGCCGAGAAAGCCAGATCAATGGTCTCATTGTCATCAAGACCAACAGCAAAATTCTGGCTATCTAAAACAGCCTTCTGGAGAACAAAGTGGTGAGCTACTGCGCCATTTTCAGAGTCTTTGACTTTGATAGTGGCATTTGTGGTAGCGTCTCCAGCAGTCCCCGTTAAGACCTTATCAAGTGCTCCCTGACTGATATTTTTGAGAATAGCATTTACGCTCAAAGTAACATTAATTGGGAACTCAAGTGGCTTAGCGACCGCTCTCTCTGCTCCGAGAGCTTGAATGTTGCCCCGAGACATGGGAACCTCAATAGAGGCACTTTGAACGTGCATATCGCTCGTATCAGTCCCCCCAAATTCAAAGGTAGTTGCGCTAAGCGAAAGAGTCACATCCTCTGGACGAAGAACGAGAACATTCATATCTCCCGTTGTTGGGACACCAAGCATAAACTGTCCAGAATCTGCTCTCTGAGCATTTCTGTTGAGAGAAGGATTATACAGACCAGAACTGCCCCCCGCATTGAATTGGATATTTTGAGCCTCTCCCTCAATATCTACCCGTGGAATTTCTCCAACAGAAAAGTTGACGGTATAGCTATTAATTGTGCAGTTCCCGAAGGATACAACATCGTGAGTAGCGTTATCAGTGGCGTTAAATTTGCCTGTCGCGGCACTAAGCGCATTGCCACCAGCGTCAAGATTAGCTGTTGAGAAGGCATCATCTCCCTCTCCTACAGTAAGACAATAAATATTTTTTTCTCTCTTAAAGGCATTCTCTGTCATTACCCCAGAAATAAACTGAGAAGAAGGGGCGGCGGCACTTGTTAAGCCACCGCAATCAAAGCCTAATAGGCCTTCATTTTCTCCGTCTCCTAAGTAATAGCCCAAAGAAAAGCTTGGGTTTAATTCTGACATTGTTAATGTCCCGATTCGTGCCAATTGCCCAAATTCCCTAACATCCTGTCTTGCACCAGCAAGATCGATATCAAAAGAAAAAGTGTCAACTCGATGAAGCTGCGTGGGCATAATGCCAGACCAGCTCGCTGGCACTCCTACTGGGGGTAGAATACCAGTTGGTGTTACATACAAAGCTTTGCTTTGCGAAATTATTCTTGTTCTAGAAGCCATGTTTTAAAAAAAGTTAAAGAAGGTTATTTGTTTACACCTTCTTACACTGATTCACAGTCTAGGGAAACGATAAGTCGATATTTCAAAATCTAAAAACCCTATAGAGATGTTTTTATTAAGGTTTTCTCTAATTGACTCAGAAACTACTTTTGAGACTCCGACACTTTCAATATGAGACTTGACGGGGTTAGACTGGGCCGCTACAAGGGCATCGTAGCTGTATGGATAGTCCTTGATAGAAAAAGAAAATCCATAAGGAAAATCCCCATACGGAATATGAGTCAGGTCTTCCCTCACGGTGTCCCTGAAAAGGGACATAACAGAATCTAAGGTATAATTATCAAAAGAAAGCACCATTACCCTCATTTGGGACTTGGTGTTTTCCTCTCCTCCGAAGGAGAATTCCGTGTTGTCTGAAGAGGCTACAGATAGAAAGCAAGCGGGTAAAAAATAGGTGGTTTCATCATACTCCCCTGTTTTGCTGTATTGATAAGGCAGCTCTGTCACGCTATCTTTAAAATCTGAATGGAGAATTGTTTGAGCCTCAGTATCGTTTGTTATATATGTGTTAACTTCTTTTACCGTTGAATTCGCCGTTAAGGCCGTGCTTCCAATATCGGTCCCAGACTCCTGAGGGAAAATTAACCTTCCATTGTCGTAATCAGTATAGACCCCTCCATTGATATCACTATTGCCTGTGATAAAAGAGTCTCCCAGAAAGAAACCAGAATTAGGGTCCGTGACCCCATGCTCTCCCACCAATTGCCTAAACTTGCCCTGAAACGCTATATGAGAAGAGGGGATATCGGGGAAGTTCCCCGAAGTAAAGGCATTACTCAAACCTATTGCATAGGCTTCCGCATCACTCTTTAATAAGCGATTTTCAAACCACAAGTAAAAACTTGATAATACGTTCTGGTCAAATTGAGCCTTCATTTATCCAATTTCAATAAGCTTTTTTTAAAGTTATTTATTAATTTACTAACGTAAGGTGTGCTGCTAAAGCTTACACCAGAAGACCTGTTTTTGACTTGGATACCTGTTCCTGACTTAGAACTCGCAATTCCTGAAGCGCTATACAGGAATTGTCCTAGGTTCGCGATGCCTTTCTCAACCCCCGCCACCCAGCTCTTACCCGTCATCCAAGGTATGGGGGTTAAGCTATAAATTTCCTCTACGCTAGGGATAAAAAAAGTAACCTGATATCCACCCTTCGTGTTACGTCTCTTGACTTTAAACCTAATCTTTTCATTAAAAATTTTCGATATAACCTCGGCTGGCTTGCTTCCACTAGAAAACCCTATAAAAGAAAAAAGGTTCCCATAACCCCCTAAGGTTCCGCTTGAGTTACTTGCGTTAGGCCCAGCATTTAACTCTACGGTAATGGGGTGAACTTCAAATTTTTTAGAAAGTTCTTTTCTTCTTTCCTCTAACTTGGGTTCAATAATGGTTCTTAAAGCCCTCCCCATGCTCCTGTCATTAGGGCGGTCCATAGTCAACTCTCTTAACAATTCCTTTGCGCTAACTGTGACTACTGGCCTTGAAACAGATATAAATCCCTTTTTAGCCATTAGTTTTCACGCTTTAAGGATAAGGAATAAAACTGAGAACCAAACGGCCCAATAACTTTAGCATCGCTGTTAACAACATATAATTCATTGTCAATTTCTATTTTAGAGCAAATTTTAATTTTTTCATATGCTGCGGATTTTACCTTAATCCTTACTTCTCCCTCTGACGCTATTAAATTCATTTGTGCGTTCCCATCAATAATATCTTCTTTTTGATCATTTCTATAAAGGATGCGGGCAGAATAAGTATATTGAGTCAAAGTGTTTTCCGAAGATATCTTGGCCGTGTTTTTCCTGCGCCCATATAAAGGATTATAGTTAAGTTCTACAGGGACGCTAGAGGCCTCTTTTACATAAACGTAAATATCCCTTGCGAAAGTATCGTGCATATCACTCATCGCTGAGTTTATTGCCGTTTTTTCGGTGGTTGTAAGCAAAGAGCCCATTTAAACAAGCCTCCCAGAAAGGTTATATGTTCCGTCTTCTCCCGCTACTTGAATCGGAGAAGACTTTTGGTAATTATATTGATAAAGAAGATTTTCTAATCTAGAATTAGCATCCCTTGAAAGGTCTATATAAGTTTTAGAAACAGAGTTTTTGTTCTGTCTTTGTATTGTTGTGTCCCCCTCCTTGAGCGTAATCCAATCAACAGAATCGGAATAGGTAAAACTCCTAAGAGCCTCTCTAGAAGATTTTTGATAATAAAATAATTCATAAAGAGTAGAAAAAATACCAGATTCCACAGGAGCCAAACTCGTTTTACCCTGCCTTATATTCCCAGTAGCGTCTACCACAAATTCTTCGTGAATCAATCCATTTAATTCCCCAACATTCGTTTCAAGCCATCCTGACACGAATACCATATTGTAAGAGCCCGTATCGTTAGGAAACTCATACGTAGTAATTCCGCTGGCTAAATTACCAAGATCATTCATAAAGTTATTATTCTTTAAATAACTTTACAGTAGATTCGTAATCTGGGGAACTGGGATCTATAATTGGTTTAGCTTGGCCCTGAACGGTCACATCATGTTTTACTGCATAAAAATCAAAAGACTTAAGTAAAGATTGCCTTAAAAGCTGCATATTCCTTTCTCTAGGAATACCAACCCTAGCAGCCAAATCAGTTAACTCTGAAGCAGAGCAATCATCTAATTTGCGCCTAAAAATTTCCCTGCTAAGTGTGCCGTAGGGATTCATTTGAGGCATTCCTAATAGCTCTTCAAGCTCTTTAATTTCTTCAATTTCCTCTTCGAAAGCATCCCTGTCTTTTCCGTCAGTAACATCAAATTCTTCTAGATGTTTCTTTTCAACGCCCTTCGAAACTTGTTTTTCAGGAGCGGTTTTCTTTTTCGCAGACTTCTTCTTGCTCATACAATATGATAGTTTTTTTTTATAAAATATCAATAAAAAGAGCCGCCCCCTTCGGGACGGCTCCTTTTATGATTGACATAGGTTGCTTACACAGCCAGTCCGATAAGAGCCTTATCGTTGATACAGATACGACCCTCTTCGACTTTACCGTAGTAACCAATCTTGTTCTGACGAACAGAAAACTGATCGTCCACAAGAACTTGGAACTCAGAAGGACTTCCTTCACCCACCACGGTCGGGCGGATAAGAGAATCCTTGGTGCGGTCGATGCCGATGAGAATCTCATCAGCAGCAGTTGACCATGTTCCGCCCCCTCCACCAGCAACAGTGGCGCTTTCAGACGCAACGATAGCGCCAAAGAGCTTGTTGAACAGTTGTCCAATGCCCAGTTGGTTGATTTCCATGATATTAATACCATAGAAAGCGGGAAGACCAGCAGCGCTGTAAAGCTCCATACGGAGCTGATCAGGTGCTACCCAACCGTCAGCAACACTTCCCCCCGCAGGCGCGTTCGCCGTGTTAATTGGATTGTAAGCCATAGCACGGAGTTCCTCGACCATTTCTGGAGAAACCAAAAGATCGGTGACCCCAGACTTAACTCCACCGATGGGAGTCCCGTGATCGAAAGAACTATTAATTCTCTTGCTTTTGGTGATTAAAGAGTTAAAGTCAGCAAGAACGAAACGGTTTTCGGCAGCAGATGCAATGATCTGACTACCCGCAGTGTTGTTTGTTCCTTTGCCTTTTACCAAAGCAGTCGCAAGCACGTTAAACGCGGTCTTGGTCTGCTTGTATAAGACTTCTTGAGCCATCCTAGTGAAAGTCTTGCTTACAACATCAAGGCGCGACGAACGGACATACTTGCGATCAAACGCGAGAGCACTGTCCAAAGTGTAAGTGCTGAACTTGAGTTCATTGTGAGCAGGAAAGACTTGACTGTAAGGAAGGCCCCCAGCAACCTGTTGAGAATACACCTGAATGTAGTTCTCATCGTTAATATCGTGGAAAAGATCCAGAGGAAGAGAAGGATTTTCATACTCTCCATAAGAAATCGTGCTATACAGATTCCCAATAGTTGGAGCGTTATTGATAACTTCCGACACAACAGGCGAGAGCAATTCTGCAACAGCCGCTTGAGCCTCATAAGCTTCTTCACGATTGTTAGACCCCATCGCACGGATAAGAGCTAATTGATCATCAGTTTGTTTAATTGTGATTTTCATTTTCGTAAATTATTAGCAGTTAAGGTTAAGAATTGCATACGAACCAGAAAAGGCATCCTGTAAGGTGTCTTCTCCACGGTGACCCGTGGCAATAAATTGCCCGATAGAGTGAGTGGCCAGTGTGGCGTGGTTAGCCGCAGTTGCGGTAACTCCGCTCACCGTTCCATTCGCAGAAGGAATCGCCCACTGATTTACAGTAGGAGCAATCCCGCCTCCCAAGCCTTTAACATTAATAGTGAAAAGCCCTTTGGTCGCAACAGGAACGGCTTCGCCAGAAACCACACACTGAAGTTCTTCTTTTTTCTGAGGATAATATAAAAGATTTTCCCCATTTTCGTCCTTGTTACGAACATCTCGCAACAGGATTCCCAACGGTTTAACGCCTGCCCCAGTATCACTTACTTTGGTGAGCTTATAAGGCACCTCAGGATACATTGACAGGGCGTTACCCATAGTAGTTTGCCAAGAGTCAGAATCGCCTCTTTGCACATACTGCACAGGTTCATTTTGAAGGTCAGCAGCGCTGACTTTCACAACAGAACCCGCTTCGCCCGTTTCAGCGTCAAGAGAATAAAAATTGATAACATCAGTATCATTATATTGACGGAAGGGCAACAAACGTGTAATTTCGTAAGCCATGATTAGTTTTTTGTTTAATTAAGATACTTCTATTTCACAGAAGTTGTTTCTAAGTCTTTCGACCAGAGAAAGTGTTTCGCTAGCTTCTCCATTGTTATTGGGGACAGCGGCTTCCGCCTCCCCCTCAACTTCAAGCTCTTCATCTCCAGCTTCTTCAGCTTCTTCAGAAGCGGCACTCTCAGTGCTGTCCGTCTCACCATCTTCACGGTTCGCGACAGCCTCATTAATACGCGCTTTGATTTCAGCTTCTTGAGCTTCGATGTTTTTCTTAAGCTTGTGTGCAAAAATCACCTCAAGCTTTTCCTTATAGGTATTAAAATCTTCTTCAGAAGAACCCAATTCCTTCACTTCAGCAGTAACCAATACAAGCTCTTTTTCATTAAGCTCGTAGTCGCTGTCGATAAAGTTCATACGGTCATTAAAGAGATCAACCGCAGCTTTCGCTTCAACATCATTCTTAAGTGAGTCAAGTTCTTCCTTGGCTTGCTTAAAAGAGTCTTGTAACTCTGCAAGCTCGGCTTCAGCTTTTGCCTTGGCCTCCTGTTCTATTTCAATTTTGGAGGTCCAAGATTCGTTGTGCTCAGTGAGCGCATCACGAATACTTTGACCAACGTTTTTAACTTCCGAGTCCTCCCTCACAGCTGAGGCAACACTCTTTGTCAACTTAGAGATAAGTTCTTCGAATTGTTGTTTTTCCATATTAAAAATGCTTTTTAATTTGTCAGACTTTACATTTATATTAGCGTTTCGGGAAATTTTTTCTATATTTTTATCTTCTGAGGCGTCTTTCTCCATATAAATGCCCTTAACGGCAGCAGCAGGGTTTCTTGTTAATGCTGCTCCCAGCGGATATGTTTGACCAACAATTAATCTATTAACAAGGTTGCCGTTTTCGTCTTTTCCGTCGCCTCCTAAACCCTTGATGTATTGTTTAAGGTCTTCCTTGTCGGCACCTTCTGCTATTGTGGAGTCCTCTAACAGGGAAGACCCTACTGCCACCTCAAAATCCCTAAAGGCAAGCTCCCAACTAGTTGCGATGCTTTGATAGTCCTCACTTTCTTCATCAGAGGCCTCTACAATTGCTTCAGCTAACTCGGGGTATACTTGTTGATATATTAGGCCTGCCGCATTTATGTAAAAAGGTTCTTTTTTGTCGGCATAAGATTCGATGTCGTTGTTTTTAAAGTCAAACTCTCGATTTGAGAAGGACGCATTAATCATATGACCGACTATTTTATCTTTTTTATGCTCAATGTTAATTGGCTTATTGATAAATCTTTTTACGGCGGCTATGGCAGTTTTAGCATCGATACCATCTCCATTTTTATTGAATTCATTAACTTTCGCCAAATTGAAGACTACAGGTAACACATCAATGTTTTCTTCGGGATCAAAATCGTCAGGCAATAATGATTGCGCTGTGTCCTTAATAGATCCTTCTGAAAGACCAAATGACTCAAATTCTTCTTCGCTTATTTTTTTTATTGAGCCTTCAAAACGGCAAATTTTAAAATCATCCAATGGCATATTCTCTATTACACAGAAATTTGAGTAGAATGATATAAAATTGCAGAAGACAAATCATCTAATTGATGTTGACACCCTAATTCCAATATCTTTTTATGCACATTAAGACCTGTAAGACTATCTAAATCATTAACCACAGCAGCCAAGGCCTCCTCCCAATCACAAACATCCTTAGCGATAACAATTGTCTCACATACCTGTGTTACCATTTCTTTTTTCTGTTTAGACATCCTCTTAATGCCAAACTTAGACGCAAACTCACGGAAAGCTATTAATTCAAATTCATTTAACTTTTTAGTCGCCTCTATAATATTTTTCTTTGAGAAAGTCGTAGAATTAGAAACACCCAAAGGCCTACCACCAGAAGGCGACACAGGCTTCTCTTCAGGCTTTTCGTCAGGTCTCTTCTTGGGCTGTTCCTTCACCCCTTTCGGAGCCCCCTCCCCATCTTCAGAATATAAGTTAATTGTATTGACAAGGGGCATGTAATGACCCTTTTCCCTATCGTCTTTAAATTTATCTTGCGCTGATCCCATTTCTTTGGGCTCTGGGAATGCGCCAGTGTGGACAACCTGCATACCTTGCTCAGGAGTAAGAACACCCAGCTCCATAAGCCTTGTGGCCAGCTTAGCCAAGTTGTTATCATCCATCGTGTCGGTTTTAGCAAACTTAGCCTTAGGCCAAGACCGTAAGCCAGCCGCCTTGCAAACCCTCCTGATTTCAGGATTGATAAAATCACTTAAGAACGAATTTCGAGATTCCTCTAACCGCTGGAAGAATACTTTCATTTTAATATGTCCGTCAGAATATTTCGAGTCACCGATCAAGACATTTTGGAGACCATCTTCAATATCCTTATTAATAACAATATACTTATCTGGTCCGACAACTTTTCTTATATCAGGAATAACAAAATCTGCTTTTGTGGTATAATCAGAAACAAGAACCCGACCAACGCTTTGGTTTTTGAAAATTTGCTGCATAGCGGCCAAGTTCCTATGATTAATCCCCCCCTTTTCTGGCTCATTGCCCATAGTTACCAGCAAGACGACGTTTTCTATAGAACGACTAATTGCTTGATCAATATTTTTCAGTTCAATTTTTCTGTTGATGTCATCTAATACAGAATAACCCACAGGCACAGCCATTGGCTCATAATCTTGTTTTTTACAAAAGATAACATGTAATAATCTGGGATCTAATTTTATCTGAACCTTAGCTGTTGAATACCCATCTTTTGTTGACTTAATCGCTTCTTGGGCTTCTGGAGGCAACGACATCAATAATTCCTCCTCGTATTCCGTTTGGGGGTTCCTCAATCGCGCTACCTCAAAAGCGGTTAAAACTTTGAAATACTCATGCTCACTAAAAGAAACGCACCCCTTTGTAGCTATATCAGTGGGATTAATAAGAAAATATCTAATAGGAATTTCCTTGCGGGTGGTTGCCCCATATGCGTCCAGCATTTTTTGAGAATTTTTGAGAGGAATCTTACCGTCAATACGATAAAGGAAAACATTGCCAGAACGATAATACTCTCTAAAGTATTGCGCTTTTAAATCATGCATATTAATTTTCTTAAGCCACGCCTCAATGAATTTCCTAGACTTTTCGTTACCCCCCTCCACATATAACTCCGAATCAGCAAATTCTGATAAAAGATCTATAGTCCCTCTAAAGTTGGCTATATTAAAATAAGCCTTCTGACAAAGCTCAATAGACTCGCTAACGTCAGCGGAATCCTTGGAATAATTAAAAGGCAATATACCTTTTTCAATATTATCAAATTTTCCTCCTACACCAGATCTTGCAACCCTATTGGTTCGTGAGGCGGTTCTTGCTGTTGGACCGCTGAGCCTAGACGCCTCGCTAGAACTATAAATCGACTCGCCAATTAACTGGGGTAAGAATTCGTCTTCCTCTTGAGATTTTAATAAATCTTCTATAGGAACCTCCTTCTTCTTTAGGTTTTCCCAGTATTCTGATCTTTTAGTATATTTCCGAGGCATATCAAAGTTTACACCAAAGTTATAAAAGTTACTTTGAAACTTTTCAAATTGCAAATGGAATAAAAGTGCCTTCGGGTTTTCTGTCTGGAGAAGCGTTTTCAGAATCGAAATAAACCTTAGCAAACCAATTCCCTAAAACTAAAGCAGAATAAGAGTCTTTTCTTGCTCTGTGTGGGCCTTTTTGCCTTCTAAAGTTTTGAGGCAGATTAAATGACTGAGATCCTTGCGGATTTGCGATAACCTCGATATTGGCACATTCAGTTTTAGTTAATTCAACAATTGACTTTTGATGATCTATAAGATCAATCATCATTGCTCCCTTAGAGGCCGAGGGTGCTTTTATATCCCATTTAATTTTATCTATGGGCATATTCTTTTTTCTTTGCTCGTTAAAGTGAGTGTCCACTGCCCTAGCCCCGAATAAAATTCTTTTGTGGTCTATCGCCGCTTGTAACATCTCATTAGCATTTCTAATCCAATTAGAAGTGGGCTTTCTTAAGATACAATATTTCCTATCCTTAACATTAAGTTGGTTTTTGAAAGATAGAATATCAGAATGCCAATTTTCAGGTTTTTCTAAGTCAACCTCGATAACGCCAATTTTTATATTTTGTTCTTTGAATAAAGCACTCTCATTACAGGAGTTAATAAACTGGACACCGCCATTATAGTCACCACACATACCAACAATATTAAAATGTTGAATCAGATATAAGAAATACTGCATATGCTGCTTTAGAGAAACTCCTGCTATTGCATAGCTATGAATTAAGCAGATCTTTTGAGAATCTCTGTCAATCTTGAATACATGCATGGCAAAATGGTCAGCACTTGTGTTGCCCGCCCAGTTAGGGTCAAAAGAAAGTAAATATTCACCACTTGGATTACCCACCACCTCGACAGCAGGCATTTCTCCATCAGGTATGGTGCAAGCCGCCATTTTAGAGAGTCTGAAGTAACCGTCACTCTCGTCTACAAATTGAGCGCCGAACTCCCTCTTAAACTGCATTTCACTCATGGTCGCCTTAGCTTGTTTAAGCAGATTCTGATCATAGAGCCTTTGAGGGGCGCAGTCATAACTCAATTGCATTATCAACCTATATGCGTCATCTTTAAAATCATCCTCTTGGACATCCTCTGTTATGTCATGCCCATATATCAAGTCTTCATATTTTTTATAAAGCTTATACATATACTCAAATTTAAAGGATGGAGATGAAAGAATAATTAACTTATTGTTAGGCCAAATATACCGCTCCCTTTCTGTCATCTCGTCTTTGTCGATTAATCTGGATTCTAGATTGTATAACTCCTCCCTTTCTTGAGGATTCTCCACCACTCCAAGGAAAGGTATAATAACCTCATTAAATATCTTTTCGGGTATAGTAAGGAATTCGTCCAACACAATCCTGTTAAATCGAAATCCACGTAATCTTTCACCATTAGCTAACGGAAGAGCGATTGCTCTTGCTCTACCTAAAGTTAATGTCCATTGGTCAGTTCCTTTAGTTATTTTAAAGCCACATTCTTTTAATAAGCTTGCTTCGGGCTTACTCATGATATCCTCCATCTTTTGGAAGATTTGTTTTGATTGCCTAAAGCTACCTGCAATAACACCTATGTTAGCATTCGGATTAAGCAGACACTCTAGTAAAACATATACAGCAGTAGAGAATGTCTTCGACATACCCCGAGAAAAGACAAACATAGAGTAGTCAGCCACCATCATCCCCTTAATAGCCATAGCCTGAAATGGAAATAACTTTATTCCCAAAAATAACTCAGATGTGAATGAAATATTATTCCTTAAAAACTTATAAAGCAGATACTTAGCATCTTCTTCTCTGATGCCTCCCTCTAACTCTTTAAGTTCTTCGTTTAAAGCACTTGAAGAATGCTCAAACCGATATCCTTGTTTTCCTTTTGTCCAAGACATTTACTCGCTCTTCTATAAAATATTGTAAGTCTACGTTCCATAAAGCACAACCATGATATAAAATTCTTGGAATTAGCTTCTTTGCCCCAGCCCTACTATGAGCAAATACAATTTGCAGGTTCTCTGGGTAGTCTATCATAAGGTTGCGGACATTATGCCACAAATAACCAAGATTAGACTTAAACTTAGAAACCTTATTGTGCTCTTCTAATTTCTCTATGGTTGTTTCTGCCACAACAAACATATAAGAATTAAATTGAACACACCTATCCATCTCTCTCCTGAATCTTTCTATATCTTTGCCAAAGGTCTGTCTAAAGTCATCTTGAGCCTTGCGGTCCACAAAGGTCTTAGAATAATATTTTCCTCCCGCAGTATAGTCCCCAAAATCTAATTTATTAATCACACCCCTACTAAAATTCAAGGGGGCCTTCTCTCTGGTGTCTACAAAAATGGGTAGCCCTTCGCAATTATGGTCCCAAAAGTTCCTTGGTAAATTGTTTTTAAAATAATTCCCTATATTAACCTTTTCAAGGAAATTAGAGTAAGATCCCCAAAACTTTTTATAATAAAAAATATTGGCCATTTCAGACAAATCATAAAAGAGATTCGGAGGCGAAATTGTTATTCCCTTGTGTTTGAATTTGTCGATTGCTCTCTCTTGTATATATTTCTTGACTTCTGATTCTGGAGCAGACTCCATCCATAAAACAAAATTATCATAATCAATAAAGTTGTCTCTAAAATACTGATCATAAGAACGGAAGGGAATCTTTTCTTTTGAATAAAGATCTCTTTTGTCATAATGCTTGACATAGTAATCTCCGATAGTCAAAGCGTGTGCTTTTAAGTGCAAATGAAAGCTGCGTTTATTATCAAACGTTTTTTCACATTCAAGACAACTAAATTCTGTCATAACAATTCTTGTTTCGATATTCCCAAAATACGAGCCTTATATTCATCCATCGTCTCAAGTCTGTCGGCCTCGTCCTCAATTAACTTGTTTTGCATTTCTGCCATCAAAATCATTCGGTCTCTCTCTTCTTTTTCTTGAAAAGCTTCAACCAGAGCGGCGATACTCCCATTCTGTTCCCCTCTTGCCTTTAAACGCGCCTGACGGCTCCCGTTAAGGTCTTTGGTCAAAGATTCGATCCTCTTCTCACATTGGTTCAGCTCGTCGCTGGTGGCCTTTATAATCTCAGTAAGACGCATTGTTAAATCTCGCTCATTATCTGTGTCATTGAGCATGGCGTTGAGTTTGTCGATTCTTTGTTGGATATGCTTCTGCCTAACATAGTTTGTGCAGACGGTAATATACAAATTTAATTCATCGTTTGTTAAATCAGGTTTATCCCAAACCGTTCTAACATATTCACTCTCAAATAAGTCCCTATCCCCTAATGTTGAGTATTGATTAATAAAATGAACGAACCTAGGGCTTTTTAAATAAAATAAAAGCCTCTCACACATTTTTTTCTGTTTTGTTTGGATGGTCAACTCATCAAAGCTTACCCCAGCCCAGTCATTCACTTTTTTTATCGCCCTAGAGAGAGATTTTGGTGGTGACCACTTATCATTAGTCAACATTTCATTGTCATCGACAATTTCTGGTCTATATCGACGTAAAAATTCCATGACAGTCCTATGAGATTGACTAAGGGGAAGAATATCTCTGTCTTTGAAAACTAATTTTGTAATTTCTAAAGCATTCATCCCTCTTTCCACATTGTCGCTTGCTAGGAATTGCTTTTGGTCAGATGTTAAGGTTATCCCCTCCACTCTTTCTGCTAAAGTGGTGGTATAAGCTAAATTGCTTTTAGTTAAAAACGCTCGTATCGCTCTTCCTTCTTTGGAGCGGCCATCTAATTCCTTATCTTCGAAAACCTTCTGAGTAATACGTTTTAAATCGGGGTTCTTTTTAAACTCCTCTTCTATTTGAGCCTTCTGGTCTTCTGTTAGTTCTACCTCATTCATAAAATATCGTGGTTGTCCATTATTGTAACTGCTATCTTATAAAATTTCTTCCTTAAGTTCGCCATTTGTTTATATCTAGGTTTTTTTCTTTTCGCAGCGTCAGCCTTAAACCCAAATCTTTCTGCTACCTCATTCTCATCTATGTTCTCCACATAAAGCATGTAATATATTTTTTTATGCTTTTCGTTTAATTGCTCCATAACAAGTTTATGCAGTCTTTCAGAAGCTTGTGCATAATTTACAAAATCTTTTAAATTCGCCGTCCCCAAAGCAATTCCTTCTTCCAAGGCTACAGGAAGCTTTATATTAAAAGCCCTTTCTTTCTTTTTTTTCCATTTCCTGAAATTAGGGCAGCTTATGTCTTGTTCTCTGGTTTCTGTGAAATCACAAGCAGTTGTCCCCATGTTATGAGGACAACGTAGACAAGGCTTTGCAAAACTAGAATAGTTATTCCGAATCAAATTTTTTATTTGATTAGATATAATTATTGAAGCCCAAGGCTTAAACGGTCGCGTTTGATCCCAGAGGTGCCACTTTTTGTAAATATGAAAGCGAATTATTTGGCAGACATCATCGTAGTCTATCCACGCCAATGCGCTTAATTGCCACTTAGGCCTATATTTTTTTAAAAGATCCTCTATAGCATCATGCTGGCTATCGAAGTCTTCATTCATCGACATCCTTCATGCGGGAAGAAGAGCAATCTGTAATTGTTTTATCTAAAAGGTCTTGCCCCTCAGGATCATTAGACGCGGGCCTTACAAACTCTCCCCCCTCGCTTGGGGGAGCTGGATTAGACCAAAGGTCTTTTAAAGAAGTCTCCGCAAAAGAATTTTCGATAGAAATACTTTTTTTAAGTTTGTTAATATCAATGTCTCGTTCTTGCCTCTCCTCACTTTCTTCTACGGCGGCGCGAACAGTGCCCCCTACACTTTTCCCACAACTAGAACAAAACTTAGGCTTAGAAGCCTCATACAAAATCTTAAATCCACACGATACACAGAAAACCTTATTCATGGCTAATTTTATTTATTTAAATCACTTTTTTCAATTTTATCTACCAAATAACTAATAATTTTATCTCTCATGATATCTTTTTTGGTAAACTGCAAATGGTATATGCCATACCCCTCGCTCTCTTCGTCATCAAAAGTTACACAGAATTTCTCAAATCCCGCAGATCTAATATCACTCTGCATAACATCCCCACATAAGAACAAGGTGGTCCCCTCGCTTATTCGCGTCACTATTGTAGTTATTTCTTTTACCGTCATATTTTGGGCCTCATCTACAATCACAACTTTGTTTTTCCATGTCGCTCCTCTGAGAAAGTTAATCGGGGCTGCATCTAGCGCATTGCGATGATGTATCTGGTCTTTTTCTTGTTGGTTTAGTAACTCATCAAGCTTGTCTTCCAGTGGACCCATATACGGATTAAATTTATCATCCATGCTTCCTTTTAGAAAACCTATCCCCTTCTCCGCACTCTCAGCTAAACTCCTCAAATATAGTATCTTAAGCTGGTTGTCCTCGTTATGCTTGTATAATGCTGTGTAAACAGACAAAAATGTCTTCGCTGTTCCTGCTGGACCGCTAATAAAAACAACCCGAGTCTTGGGACTCCGCATTATCTTGTGAAATTTGTCTTGCTTTTGTGTTAACTCAATATGTCCCAACAATAATGAGCTTTTATATCTATATGACATATATGTTCTTTTTACACATATAACCAAATCAATGACCCCCTATTTATAGAATACACCACCCCCCCGCTATATTGAGGTCAAGCCTTTTCTCGAAAATTCTCAGAAAACCCCTCCCCTATGGCACCCCTCCCCCTCCTGAAAAAAAATGAAAATAAATGCCTTTTTCGCTTGCGTTTTCTGAGAGTTGTGATATACTACTCTCATGACTAAGAAAACCAAACCTGCCTTCCACAGCTTCTTCCCAAAACTGACAATCAACTGGGGCGCGAATAATGTCGCGTGGTGCCGCAAGCACGACAAGCACGGCGTATGCCACAAGTGCAATGCCGAAGCGTTCAACGCTTTCATCGAAGAGAACGAAATGATCCCTATCGGTGGGGATCTCTTCGAAGATGCTGGTGGTCACATCTGGCATGAGTCCAACATCGAAGACGAAATCAAGCACCAAAAAAAAGCAAAGTAAGGCTTGCTATCCCCTCAATCTCTGATATACTACTACCACAATGAACGACAAAATAATGACCCTGTCCCGCTCCACCCGCGAGCTTCGCACCGAACGCAATGCCGCTGACGCACAGCGTTTCGAACTCAAGCTTCTACTGGCTCGCCTCAACATCGTTGACAAGCAGAGCGCTGGCATACTCTTGGACATCATGGGGATGCACGAAGGTGCACGGTCCAAGATCAGGGAGCAGGCAATCATGGACACTCTCATCGCCACTGAGATGCGCCCCGCTCCTAAGAAGCTCCCGTCCGTCCCCTTGAAGCCCAAGGTCTAACAGAATCTAACAGAATGAAAACAATCCTCTCCTTCTCTCTCTTGGCCCTTGCCGCTATGGCTGCCGTCATAGTGGCTGCCGAGTTCGTCGCCCTCATCACCACACTCTAACACAATGAAAGAATTCAAGAAGCCAATGGCCTTCCTCCTCTACTGCGTAGGCGCATACCCTGCCCACATCGTAGTCATGGACCTGATCACCTTCGTAGAGCGCATGATCCACCACGGACAGGCAGGGCTCTAACAGAATCTAACAGCCTCGTTGGTTAGGTCTGTCATCCCCCTCGTAACTCATTGATACTCAACGAGTTACGACGGCGGGGCTGGCCCGCGCCCGTAACTCCTTGATACTCAACGACTTACGCAACAAAAGAAAAGGTAAAAAAAAGCCTTGCGTTTAGCCACCACTGTGGTAGTATTCCCTCATGACAGACCTACATGACTTCGCCACCATCCGCCCCGAGGAACTCACTGACGCGCTCGCAGACGGGCCGCGTGGTGGGCAGTTCAACCCCAACCCCGAGGAGGTGCAGGCCCTGCTGGCCGAGGTCCACGCGGACGACAGCATCCCCTACTCCCATGAGGGGGACGCGCAGGCGCTCCAGTGCTACCTAGACGGAGAGGGGTCATAACCCCTTAAGCCTCAACGACTTACGGCGGCGGGGCTGGCCCCGCTTCGTAACTCGTTGATACTCAACGACTTACGTGTCAAGTAAATAAAAAAGAAAAAAAAGCGATAAAAAAGCCATTTAGGGCTTGCGTTTAGCGCGTAGTGTGGTATAATACTCCCATGACTAAGAAAAATCTAACTACCCTCCTCGGTGCTGTTACTCCTAAGAGCACACGCGATCTCGATGTCTTGCTCGCCAAGGCTGAATTCAACCGCTTTCTCCACCAGAACGAAATGGTTCCTATCGGTGGCGATTGCTACGAAGATGCTGGTGGTGCTGTATGGCATGAGTCCAACATCGAGGACGAAATAAAACACCAAAAAAAAGCAAAATAAAGCTTGCAATTCCTGTAAATCTCTGCTAGAATACTCTCATGATCAGCTACTACCAACAGCAAGACACTCTCCGCGAACGGATTGAACGCACACGCAAGGAAGGCTATACAGTTAGCGCACCCAAAATATCCCAACAGCTGAAAGGCATCAAACGCACGAAAGCGGCACTCAAGAAAAGCGTTGCGGATTGGAAAAAAAAGTAAAATAAAGCTTGCAATTCTCTGAAATCTCTGCTAGAATACTCTCATGACAGTTAAGAAAACTACCTGCCCCATCGAGGCACTCGCCATGCCTGTTCCCACCGTGACGGATAGCGTGAGCTTCCCCCACGGTTTCAAGAGCATCTTTACCACCCCGCTGAGCTACAAGCGCGGAAAGCGCATCATCACCGTTCCCGCATGACCGAGAACGAAAGAAAATTGAAAGCGAAACGCCTTCGCAGACTTCTCTGGTCAGCAGGGAACGGTCAACTGCCACAATACCTTGCGGACGAAATAAAAAAGCTTAAAAAAGAGCTTGCATCTCTCTCTCAATAAACTAGACTACTACCACCATGAACGACAAAGTAATGACCCTGTCCTGCTCCACACGCGAGCTTCGCATCGAACGCAATGCCGCTGACGCGCAGCGCTTCGAACTCAAACTTCTAATGGCTCGCCTCAACATCGTTGACAAGCAGAGCGCTGGCATCCTCGCTGACATCATGGGGATGCACGAAGGTGCACGGTCCAAGATCAGGGATCAGGCAATCATGGACACTCTCATCGCTACTGAGATGCGTCCCGCTCCCAAGAAGAAAGACCCGCCATCCGTTCCCTTGAAGCGTGAGGTTCTCGACCCCGCTTCATCGGAGTATGCCTATAAGCCCAAGGTCTAACATACTCTAACAGACCACATGGAAATCATCTTGTTTGTAGCTGCCTTGGTCGTCCTCTTCTCTAACAGGCCCTAACAGAATCTAACAGCTCTCCTCTCCTCTCCCGACACACGGGCGAGGGGGGAGGGCTTACTACTGTGCCCCTAGTAGTAACCAAGTCATAACTCGTTGAGTGTCAACGAGTTACGACGAAGGACCACCTCCCCTTGCGTAACTCGTTGATACTCAGTGACTTATGAAGGAAGAAAAAAACAAAAGAAAAGGCTTGCTACTAGCCGCCACTGTGGTATAATACCCACATGACTGAGACCAACACCAACACCCCCACCCCCTACTATGTCGTGACTGGCCAGCGCCACTTCTCCCGCCTTGGGGACATCGTGGTGCGTGGCGCATCCCCCTCTCTTGAGATGGCTGAGCGCATGGCCACACGGGCTGGCGTGTGCGGCGGATACGTCCACCACTTCCCTTCCCGTGCGGAGGCGCTAGAGACCTACCCAGAGCTGGCGTAAGTCACTAAGCGTCAACGAGTTACGGGCGAGGACCACCTCCTCCGCTGTAACTCGTTGATACTAAGCGACTTATAGAAGTTACCAAATATGCATCTTCTGTAGAAAAAATCTGCGAGATATGCATATCTTGCCTATTTAGTGCCTACCTATTTAGGTCATAACCTATTGGGGCTCAACGACTTATGGAGATGGCCCTGCCCCCGCGTCGTAACTCGTTGAGTAT
>Ga0080013_1001875_pt1 | contig 26410 bp, 38 predicted proteins | sample ETNvirenome_6_85_FD_69236 | JGI IMG/M metagenome (GOLD analysis project Ga0080013, IMG submission 69236) | Marine viral communities from the Pacific Ocean - ETNP_6_85 (SPADES assembly) (version 2) | ecosystem: Environmental > Aquatic > Marine > Oceanic | place: Pacific Ocean | collected 2013-06-19
CTATCAATATGTAGTCTAATAAAATCATTGTTTAGTTTGCGAGAAAATAGGAAAAAACCCCCTGAATACAGGGGGTATGTGGTTCACCAGGTGCCAGCAGGTACAGGTGTCTGGTCAGTCTTAGGCGCAAGGGTGATCTTGGTCACCTTGTTTACAGCCTTAGACTCTTCCTTCTTAGGTGAAGGGCCAAGTCCGCCATCAAGGACTTGCACAGACTTCAGCTTCATCTGTGGGCGCTTCCTGGGGAAGGCTTCGATTTCGCCAGTCTTTGCATCAGTCTTGGTGTAGAACTCACTGACCTCTTTGATGTGGCCAGTAAGTGTGACTTGACGACCTTTACCGAAGTAACCTTTGGTGTGCAGCTTCATCAGTCCGTCATTGTCGGTGAAGACAACGTCGCACTCCTGACCTTCCTTGGTGAAGGTAGTTATCAGGGTGACTGACAGGAACTGACTGCCCTCGTAGGTAACGACCTCAGCGTTGGAAATTCTTCCAGTCACTGTGAATACGTTGAACTGGGCGTAGTTGACGTAGGCTTGGTCGGTAGTCATGCTTTATTGCATATAGGACACACCCCGAAATACCCTCCAACAGGAGGGCAAGGGGCTGTTACTCTTCGTTGATCTCGAAGGGCCAAGGATTCTCTTCGTTGAACTTGATTAGAGCTTCTTGGAAAGTAAGCTCTCGTTCAGGCTCAGGATTAGATTCCTTGAACTCAGGAGTCCAAGGGGCATCGTTGGGACACATAGGAGGTTTCATATCATTCAGGTTTTTGTTGATAACAGTCGCAGCATTCGTGCATTCTGGCCCGCCTTGGTCCGACTAACTTGTAGTCTTCCAGGGGCCTCCTTTCTCCGCACTGTTGACACATACGGAAAAACTCTATGCTGTTGTTCCTTTTCATTAGTCTGATTATTCAGGGCAGATGAAGTCGTCTTCGCCTAAGTAGACATTGCGTAGAAGTTGGTGTGCTGCTTGGAGAATTCCCATATCACCACCCCATGCGACTGCCTGTTTAGGCTTATCGCCTGCTTTAGCAAGGTCACGCGCTACAGCTTCGTGATACTCAATCATTCCACCAAGTGCTTTCAAGATAAGTACCTTAGTGAACATAGGATCGGAACACTTTTTGTGACTATCCTTCAGAGTATTAGTAGCAAGCTTAAGCATTTCCTTCTTAGTAAGTCCGTCATAAGGAGTTTCCTTAGTTTCAGATTCATACTTAGCTTCAGGCAAAGCTTCCTTCATCATATCCTTCAGTGCATCAGGGCTGATACCATCAGGGACATTAGTAGTTTCTTCGGACATTTTGTCTTTATAAAGGACACACCCTGAAATACCCGCTGACAAGCGGGCAAGGGGCTGTTAGTATTTCAAGGGCAATGCAGTTAGTTTGCCTTTGAAGCAAACGCCTGTATCTATACCAATGCGATGAGGATGTACCTCTACTTCAAAGTTAGGAGTAGGTGTATGTCCATGGACAACGATGTAGGGGAGATGATGGTCATTCCCGTTAAGGAATGGTTCACGGATCCACAGGAGGTCTTTGTCTGCTTGTTTCTCTAACGGAACGTTAGGTCTTACGCCAGCGTGTACAAATAAGTATTGCCCACGTTCAGCGTATAGGGGTAGGGATTCAAGCCAATCGAGATTCTCTCTGGCATGATCGAGGAAGTTGATGTCACCTCCGTTGTATTCCCATAGGTCAATATCATCAGTTTTAATAGCTCTAACAAGCATATCTTCATGGTTACCTTTTAGGACAGTAACTTTAGATATACCATAGTTTTCAGGGTTGTCCTGTAGGTCACGAACATAGGTAAGAACCTTTAGATCGCCGTCCGGCTCTTCAGCACGGTCGAACAGATCTCCAACGAAGATAAACTCTACGTTAGTGTTTAAGTGAGGCTCTACAGCCTCTACAAGTTCTTTATAGTGTCCATGTACGTCCCCAATGGCCACAATATTTTTCATAGTCATATGTGAAGTACATAAATAAAAAAACCCCCCGATTAAGGGGGGTGTGGGTTATCAAAGGGTTTCTTTGATTAAATTCATGGCAGCTTCTACCATGGTTGCCGCACGCTGTGCAGAACGGAGTTGATCAACTTCCACCTCGTCTGCATTGTTCTCGATAATACGATTACAAGCGCAGTACAGATTCCATGTGGCTTGATAGGCAACAGCTTCTACCTCACGGTAGGTGTTGTACTGACCAGCCTCACAAATGGTATTGATGATGTCCTCACCTTTGTTTGCAACAGCTTCGGACTTCTCCTCAGTTTCGCGGAATGCGGCGACTGCACGCAGTTCCATGAGTTTAGTTTCTGAGAGCGAAAGCTCTTCAGTGGACTCAGTGCGGAATTCAGGAGTTGTGGTCATGTGCGTCCTTTACAGGGTTTACTAAGGTTCATTGGAACCTACACAAACGAAAAAACCCGCCAACTGGCGGGCTTTGTGAACGCTAGATTGCGGCTGTGAATAGATGTGCTCTTTCAGCAGAATCAACAAATGTCAGAACTTCCTGTTCACGCATGGGGCAATAGCCATTATCCATTACGTGGAGGTTCAGCTCATCTGTCAGATAGTTTGACGCTATCTCGTTCATCGGTTCAATCAGCGTAATTCCTTGAATGCCGGAATTTACGACGACTTGAAAATCGGCTGTCATAGCCATAGGTTCCCCAACCCAATGAACACAAACCCAAATACCTCCCGACAGGGAGGCAAAGGGCTGTTAATTAGGTATATGCTCAGCCTTGAAAGCCTCTCGTGCACAAGAGGCCTCCTCAGCTGTAGGGAATGTACCAATAGTTATCTTGACATTATTTATAGTAATTCTGGCTCTATATCTTCCATGAGCTTTAGCTCGTTCAACTCCAATAAAACCTGTAGTATTGTGAGACCTAAGGCCATGTTGATTATGTCCATTCTCAGAGGCAGAGACATCACGTAGATTATGCCAAGCATTATTAGCACGATTCCCGTCTATATGGTCTATTTCACCATGGGGTTCGAGCCCAGTCACATAGATCCAGATAAGGCGGTGTGCTTGATAAAGTTGGCCATTAACGCGTAGTCTGCAGTAGCCATGAGAAAGCGTGCCCGCCACAGTGCCTAAAGTGACACCGTGACGTGCTTGTTTATGATATAAAGTACCAGTTATAAGACTATAGTCAAATAACTCGACAAGCTCAGCTTGCGAGGGTAAGGGTTTCATAGGATTTATATACGAAAAGATCACCGATATTATTTCTCCACTCATTAAGAGTAGGAAGGATACGGTGCTTGTTCCTTATTACGTATTTTAATCCTAGCCATGATAATTCAGAAGCGAGGATCACTAAGGTTATAACCCTTAAAGTGGCCCACTTGGTGAATTGATGGCAGTATTCTCTATAGAAGGATCCGACAGCTATACCAGCGTCGTATACACGTTCTACAAGGCCAGCAAGCATGTTGAGGCCGAAGAGAATAGTTGTAACGGTGAAAATTTCTCCGCCGATCACGTATGCACGTGCAGCGAAAGTAGTGATTGCTTCCATGATATGGAGCAATGCAGTTAGTTGAAACATGATTAGCTCCAGTTGTAATTAGTTTGGAATGCCTGGAATCGAACCAGGGTCTCCGGTTTATCTTTCCGGTGCTATCTTCCATTGAGCTACATTCCACAGAGTAAGAAACCCGCTGACAAGCGGGCATAATCTTCCTAAGGTCAGACGTACTCGACAACCACATAGGTTAATGCGATTGGGAGCAGTACTAGCAGATAAATCATGCTGATTTATATTCAGGACATCTGACAATATAGCGAGCGACAGCTCGCCATAGTCAGCTCTAGGAAGCTGGTGTATCTTCTGCCGGTGGCAGTAGTCCAGCTTCAGTGCGAACTCTCACGAGTTCTGTCTCCAGCGATTCAAGAGCAGTGCGGTAGCGATTAATCCTGTTTTCCAGGACTAAGGCTTCCCTTTCAGCCTCTTGTCTAACCAGTTCCTTGTACTGGGAATCAGATACAACGCGAACAAGTGAGGAGGGATAGCTAGTAACAAGACTGCGATCCATAGGGCTGGGGTAATCTGTGAATGCATTAAATAACGAGAGCATATTAAACAGTATAGATAGGTGAACTCTTGTAAGCTAACAAGAGGAAAATAGCAGGGTAGGTAGAGACCCGAACCCTGCTGATTTATTTATAGACCATCTCGGCATCTGTACTTAACAATGTTAAGTACTTCAGTAGCAGAGATAACACGTTCGGCTGCAGCAGCTTCTAGCTCTGGGCCAACATGTTTAGCGGGGTAGTTATTGATGATTCCATGGACAGCGCTCATAGGAATAGTGTCATGGATAAAGTGTGTCAACTTATCCTTGTCCTCCATGAGGGTGACATAGGACAGTCGACCTTGCCTTTTCGCAGAACAGTATTGAGCTACATGAATCATCTCATGGCGTACCGTGGAGTGAGACTCCATGTCCGCTATTCCATCAGTGACAGCAACTTTGCAGACATCTATGGTCATAGTAGCTGGGCTGAAGGTGCCATACTGGCCTTTACAATTGGGACCATTAATATTGAATGTAATGCCCAATTCTTCAGCGAACTCAATGAGTTCATAGGTGCCCGCATCTAGATCTCTTGCATACACAGGTGCAGCAATTAACGATAGAGCGAGGGCAGCGACTGCAGTTATTCTTGTTAGGAACATAAGTTTTACTTATATGATGGACAAGAGCAGATAAACCCTCCGACAGGAGGGCAAATCTTCTTAGGATTCAAATGCTGCTAAAGCTAATTTCGCCTCTAGCAGGGTCTTGAAGGTGCCTAAATAATTAAGGACACCATGAAGACGTATTTGAACTTTGTATGACTTACGCTTAGTCAGGTATATATTCTTATAGCCAGTAATACTGGATACATTACAGTTACTGCAATTCTCTGAATTAGAGAGTTCGCGTAAGTTATGGAAAGCATTATTGGCAGGGTCGAGGTTTATATGGTCAACGTACTCAGGAGGTTCGTTACCAGTGACCATCTTCCAGATAATGCGATGAGCTTGGTATTTGACACCGTCAATTTGGACACGGATGCGCCCATTAGGTTGTAAATTCCCTGCTCGTTTATATGTACCTTTGTTATAAAGGTAGCCTTCGACAATACTGTAGTCAAATAGACTACATAATGTTTCTACAGAAGGCAATAGTAATCGTATAGTCATAATTGGGATCTCATTTACTCACGACTTAGTTACCCGTCGTCATTATTTGGGATGATATGGATAAGGGGGTCGCAATGGTGGGGAGCCGCTTCCAGAATCATCTCAACGAGTTCGGTGAATTCTGTATCCGTATATAAGTCGCGTGGAATATCGTCAACAATTTGTTGAGCTTCCAAGCAACTGAATACTGCGGCAGTAGCTAATAAAATAGGGAACATAATATAATAGTAAGAGGTTTAAACCTAGTTTAAGAGGTTCATTGATGGCTCATTTCGGTAAACTCTTCAATAGAGCAGATAAAGCTGTCATTAATAGAGGACAGCGTGGCTACGATGATATGTCGACTGGTGCAGCTATTGCTGAAGTAGAAGCAGCAGCATGGATGCTTGCTAAGCTACGTCCAGATCTTGCAGAAGATGCACATAGAATCGTTGCTCAACGTGGTGAAGCAATTGACTTTGGCAATATGCCAGGCATCAAAATGTTTGGTGATGAAGGTGATAGAGATAATCTAATGGATGAACTTGCAGATAATGCACCAGGCATTTATCGCAAACCAGCCAGAGAAGCTATAGAAGCATTCTATGGACTAGCACCATTAAAAGAACCTACTAAAAATAGGAAAAAGATGCCACGTATGGCAGGTAATGTAAATGCAGACCCTAGGGTAGTACGTCCTGCTGTTGATAACCCTGCACAGTACAGTGATGCACCGGCAGGTGTTAGTTCACCATCACCAGTTGAACCTGAAATAGACAGGATACAACGTGCTATTGACTTAGTACAAGTTGATGGTGAGGCAGGTATTAGTGCTCGCCGTGCTGATATGATCGCACGTAACGATGCAGAATATGATGAGATTGTTAGGAGGGAGGCTGCAGATTACTCACGTAGTCTTGAGAGAGAAGCGGGAGGAATCCTAGAAGCACTCCGTAGTCAACCTACATCAGTCTCAGGTACTGCAATACCGCCTAGATATCAAGGCGCTGATTACAGAGGACTTGCACCACAAGCTCAAGCAGAGGCTAGAGCAGCTGATGCTATGCAAGAGCAGATTGAGGACATCACGTCCGGTAAAAGGACTAAGAAGTCAGGTGGCAAGGGTCTTAAACAGCGACTTCAGGAAGCTGCAGGCGCTGTAGGTAATAAGGCTTTAGAAGTAGATGAAGCTATCCAATCAAGAATTAGAAAAGCTTATGGTATGCCTGATGATCCTGCTGATTTAGATAAATACTCAGGGAATCCAGTGAACCCAGTAATAGCTAATCTATTACATGCTTCACATCCTAGGTCCCAAAGTAATTGGGCCTTAGAAGATTCGGTATCGAATCAGGCAGCATTTTGGGGTAGCAGGGCATTACAGGCAGGAGCATTAACTGGCGCAGGTGCTAGTTTATATAACCTGACTGATGCCATGCAGAATGAATTTGGTGGACCAGCGGATGAACCGACTTCCACCGAACTTACACCAGGATACTAAAAAACCCCCTCCGAAGAGGGGGGAAGGATTTAAACTGCGTCCGGCACTGGATGGAGAATCTCAGCTTCACGTAGGTCAGCATCGGTCTCAGCACGAGCGTTATCTACGTGCTTATCCATTACTTCGGCAAGCATGTCGAATCTAGCACCAACCACAATGTGATTGACTGAATCGCCACGCTTATCCTTTGGACGCTTGATAGTGAAACCAGTACCGTATGCTTTGTATCGGCTGTCCTTAGTAGGGACTTCCTCAAAGACATCGGCAGTTAATTGAGTTTCTCTCATTTTAGGTAGTGAAAAACGCATTGGTTACTCCATAAGGTACAACCCATAATCGGGCACACCCCGATATACCGCCCGACAGGGCGGCATACGGCTGTTTAACTGTGGAGTTTGGCAATTGCCAACTCAGCTTCTGGTGTCAACATATAGGAGAAAGAGATCTTCCTACGGATACCATGGTGATCAGGCTTGATCACAGTTACCTTCTGCTCGTTATCACCAGTGATGACACGAGTGACGAAACGAGCAGTGGTTGCAGTAGCTTGGGACATTGTGTAAAAGAGAAATTACACAAAATGAAAAACCCCCCGGAGAGGGGGGAGTGAGGATCAGGCCTCAGCTGGTGCTTCTTCAGCCAGTTCCACCTTGGTGAAACCTTTGGATTGCATCCAGCCGTAGAGCCTCAGCAGGCCTTCCTCATTGGGGTAGACGTTCGCTTGACGCATGTCTTCACGCACAGCGTGGAACCCGAAGTCATCCGAATAGAAGTTCCATATGGATGTGCCGGAAGCAACCTTCTTGGTAAGGCGACCGAGAGTTTTCATGAGATTCCTCAGAAAGTGTACAAACCGAAAAACCCCCGGACACGGGGGTAATTAGGTTGTTAGATGGAGTAGCTCCTTAACTCCGGCTCACCGAAGTTTTGAACGTAGCTAGCCCACTGTTCTCTACGCATTCTGCGAGCTTGACGCTCAGCAGCTCTGCGGCATTCCTCAATGGAATGAGGGGAGGATGAACCCTTGTTCGCAGGAACAAAGATTGGAGCACGTGATCTCATTGATGTCACAGCTAATGGACACAAATGAAAAAACCCCCCGACAGGGGGGCATATGGCTGTTAACCAACTGAGGCGTAGTAGTCCTCGTTAACAACGGAGACAACGCGATACTTATAAGTAGGGAACTGCAGTTTGACCCACTCACGTAGTTCAACTGCGTCCCTTAAGCAACGAGCAGGCCAGGAGGTAGGCTCCCAGCTATTGCCTCGGTTAACTTCGATAATGAACTGAAGGTCCATTGTGCTTCCTTATAGAGAACACAAGTAAAAAAACCCCCGGACACGGGGGTAATGGTTGTTAGAAAGGACTGTCCATTGGACAGATGGGGCAACGAGGCCCAGCCAGAACTGGCTCCCAGTGGTAACAACCTAGTTGGTTACCTAGGTCTATATGGAAGCAGGCCTCATAGCAGCCGTAAATCATCAAGATGCCATCGAACTCTTTGCGATCGCATACTTCATACCAGAAATTCATGAGTGAAATTTATAAAGAACACAAGTGAAAAAACCCCCGGACACGGGGGATAGGGGTCATCTGTCAACAGTTGGCATAGCCAAGCACTGCTCTAAATAGTACATGGATTCCCTAGGGAACCTAGCGACGATATCGTCGATGTACTTATGCATACGCTTGTCCAGCTTACGTTGTTGCTTGTCAGATTTAGACATGTGGATTACATGTAAACTACACAAATAAAAAAACCCTCCAACAGGAGGGTAATGAGGGTGTTAAGCGTAATCGAAGATGTCGATTGCATCTAATCTTCTGACTGCTCTTTCAGCTCTGTACTGATGAGATAAGGTCCGTTCATAATGACCGTAGTTACGCTCATTGGCAGCACATGCGGAGCACTGAACACGCTCTCCACTGGGATCAATATTGGCCCAGCAGATATCGTAGTGAGCAGCCTTGTTGCTCTGTGCCCACCCATGAGGCTCAATGAACCCAGGGGTGGTAGCCTGTCCGCATACTGCAGACATGATGTCCTTATAAAGAAGACGTGGGGCACACTTCTTATGAGTGTTATGACGTCTTTCGGCACGAGTGCGAGACATAGTTATTAATAAATTAATGACACAAGGGGGAAATACCTTCTCGACAGAGAAGGCATAGGGATCAGTTAATACTTACCAGGGGTACTTAGGCTCAGCCCAAGGCTTAGGCGCTTCAAGCGGTCCTTGAATACGGCTTTCATAGGGACCAGCTAATACTGGTTTAGAAAACTCTTCGAGCCTAGTTTCAATGAGGTACTGATAGTTCTCCTCACCAGTGCCTCCAGGCCCTGCTTCGTATTCTAGATAGTCCCAGTTTAACCAGACGACATCACCTGAATCAGTGATGTATAAATCATCTACGTCGTAAGGACACCAATTAGGGTAGGAAGGATCCTGAGGGTTGGTGCGAGGCTGGTCATACCAGACTTCGCTTTCTCCACGATTCATATGTAGTTAATAGATAAGACATAAAGAGGAACATCGCCGGACACGGGGATGATAAGGCTGCTAGGTTACAGTCAGTCCGAGTAAGGCTTAAAAAAATAAGGTATGCATAACCCGTAGGGTTATACAATTGTGGACGTTAAAAAATCCCTCCGGTGAAGGAGGGAGTGGGAGTCAGGAAGCTACTGCTTCACTGGCGACCTTGCGAACGACGGCAGGTGCTTTACGCACGGCCCAACCGGAGGTCATGAATCTGCCAATTGCACTCTCAAAGAGAGTTTCATTGGCGAACTCCAGACGTTTGCCGGTGTTGGAAGTTGCGTAGAAGTCGCCACAGGCGCCCTTCACGAACTTGTACGTCGCAGAATACGTACCACCCTCATTAACGAAGGTTTTACGGAGTGAAATGGTTTTCATGGAATTTCCAGAAAATGAACATTAAAATGTATATCGACAAACATGTCGATTCTTGATGCTGTTGATTCAGAGATAAGCAACAGTCACAAGAGGGTAGAACTTATCTACGGAGCAAGTGATTGAAGAAATCTCTGACACAATGAAGAAAACCCCCGAACTCGGGGGTAATGGATCAGAAGAGATCATCGCTCAACCAGCCGATGATCCCACCGGCTGTGAGGCAAGAACAAGCGGCCACCGCCCACAGCCAAGGTGTTGTCCAGCTCCAGACAACGAAGTGTCTGATTGGTGGAACAAAAGCAATCAGAATGAGTGCGATTGTCCAACCCAGAGCTGCACCGAAGAGTGTAGCGGCGGTGTTGATATTCATGTTGTTAAACATGGTGTGATTGTAAAGAACACAAAGGATTAAATCGACTGACAAGTCGATAGTTGTTATGGGTTATATTAAATACCCGCTTAAGTAAGCCACCTAATTAACAATTAGTGGCTAGAGTAAGACTAAGATAAGGCGATAGTAATGGAATTAATATCACCATATGAGTGGGATCAAGTAGCGTATGGCGAGTGGCGTAAGCTCCCTGCTGATTATGGATGCTACGCATTCATTCAGCCGGTGAAGGGATTGATATACATCGGGCGAAGCAAGATGCTATGCAATAGATTACGCAAGAAGAGCCATCATATACTCAAGTGGTTATGCGAATCAACGCGTATTGCATTCAATACAGAAATGTATGATCATGAAAAGCAGTTGATTCAAATGTATAAACCACAAATGAATATCGCTTACTTGAAGTAATGTAAAGACAACGCGCATGTTATGCAACAAAGCGCAACAGTTGTCAGCTTACAACTTAAGTTACAAACATTCGATTTAGCAAGCGTAAAGCGAAAGTTGTAGTTTCCGTAAAACTTATGGCAACATAAGTTATTACAAGAGACAAACAAAAGTGAACGCGTGATGAAATCATAAGTGAACAACAGTTCACGGCTGCTAATCGAGTGGCGAAGCCACGAGTGAGCACGCGTCAGCGGGCGAGGCAGCAAGAGTGAGCAAGTGGAACACTTGCGAACATCAGTTGACACCTTGTGTTGCTCTCCCTTATTTTTTTGTTTGACCACCTGTTAGGGAACAGAGGGTATTAAGCACGTCGAAAATTTCATATCAATTTTGACCTCCTATAGGGTCTTTTTCTCATTAAATAAATATTATTGAGAATAATTTATACGTCACTATAGTGAATGGCTGTGTAGATACAAGTGTACTACTGTCCACAGCGATTAAAAAGCCCGTGCTTATTGGAGTCAGGGGGTTTTGCTACGCTAACTACGGTAGTTTTCTATATACCCCCCTTTTAATTCCCCCCGTATCCCCCTATAAGCAATTAATTTAGAAAGGGTTAGTAGAGAAGGTAGTTAGCGTAGTTTTGTAGTTTTTGTAGTTTTTGTAGTTTTTGTAGAATATAGACAATAGTGTATTAGTGGACAAATGGCTGAAGGATTCTTGGATAGGATTAGGCAAAATTATATGAACCCAGGTTCAGGTGGTGATCCACTAGCCGGTCTAGATCAATGGGCAGCAAATGATCTTCAAAACCTTTCCGACAACTGGACTAAGAATCGAACGACTACACCAATTCCGGGTGTAGAGCCTTATGTGCCTAGAGGAGGCTATGGCGGAAAGTCTTCAGCAGCTAAAAGCTCTAAATCTGCCAATAGCGGTGCTGGTATGAGTGATGCTGAAATCGCAAGGCTCAGAGGTGCAGCCAACAATAGACGTGCTGCCGGCCAAATGTCAGACATTAGAGGCAGCGTTACCCCCGGCAGTGATACCCCAAGGGACACTATTGTCAGTAATGCGGAAGCCGAGGAGATGGGGCGTCGTGTCCTTAGGGGTGACGGTGGTGGAAACGGAAGTGGCTCTAATCAGCGTGCTTCTTCACGGACAAGCCCTGCTGGTGTAGCCCAAACCGGCACAAGCATGGGGTTTGATTGGGATAAATTCGGTAGAGATGTCCGCAATCCCTTTACATCAGTCCAGCTGCCCGAGACTACAACGCAATTCAACCCCGCATTGAATGGTGAGAACGCTGATGCCTTTGATCCAAACAGCCCGTTGGGTCAGAAATACGCAGATGCAGAGACAATGAAGTCTGCAAATGCAGCAGCCGGCGAATTTGATTGGAATAATCCTAAAACTGAGCTTCCATTTGACATCAAATTCGGTGAGGCGATGCTAGGTAAGTACGGTGATGGCTCCCATGCTGGCTACAATCACGCTCCAGGCGAACACAGTGTTGAATTTGATGGCACTGGGCTGACGAAAGAGCAGCAAGAGGAGAAAGGAGAGGCGATGATTAGAGGCAAAGGCTTAAGGAATGATGGGTTACCGGGCAGGAGGGGCAGATCAGGCGTAAATGGCACCGATTTTTCCCGTGATTACGGCGAACCGATGACATCTGCCCCAATGACCGACGAAAGGCGCCGTGCAAGGGACGCATTCTTGAATGCAGAAGACACTGTGATGGGAGTTCGCGCCGCTGAGGACACAATGGGCATCGGACATGCCGGTGGTCAGTCCATTTTGCGCACTGGTGACGGTAAAGATGACTATGTAAAGGTGAGTAAGGAGGGAGTGCGTGCTTATAAGGACGGCAGAATCAGTGCACAGGAGCTGAAAGATGGATATGTTACTGATCTCATTGGTGGTAAGAAGGATATTCCACCAACTCCTAGTGAAGCGCAGAATCCTGGCGCTGTTGAGACTTCAACAGGTGATTCAGAGCGTGATTGGGGGAGAACAGCGAGGGCCTTCAATAATCCTGGCCTTGAGATTGCCCCTCCTCAGGGTGAGGACGCCTTGAGTACTTTCCAAACAGTCAATCTTGACCCTGATCAAAAGACAACGGAGTGGGCCTTTAATAATCCTGGCGTTGTGCCTACTGGTGCGAAAGATACTTCGAAGTCTGACGATTATCGCGACCAATGGGTGGACTTCTTTTTCAATTAATTAGATATCCGAACTTAATACAATAGGTTTAGGTATATAAATAAAGAATGTGTCTCTAGAAGATCAGCAATTATTCAATGATGCAGAAGCTCTACTCTCAGGTAACGTATCTGCAAGTAATGACCCTAATCAGGTACAGCATGATGCCAATGAATGGCTGATTAAGGGTGCTGAAGTTGAGGCATCCCGTCAAGCTCTTGGATTGAGTGAGGAAGAGGCATATGAGCTGCTAGCTCGGAAGGCGACACGCGAAGATCAGATGGCTCACCGTCGAGTGGAGCAGAAGTTTAGACGTGGAGCAGCACCTGCTGCTGATTGGAAGCAGAATGCTCCTAGAAAGGAGACATGGGCTGATCCATTCGGTGAAGTCCAGGGCATACGTGAAATACCTAATGAATCAGTTAAAGCAGATATACAATTCGGCCAAGATCAGACAGAATTACAGAATTTCCTCGGAGAAGGTGATAGAGCTGAGGCATTAGACCCAGATGCACGTCCAGGTGATTCAGATAGCATAAAAATCAGGAATAAGGACGGCAGTTATGAGTATGTGACTGTACCTAAAGGAAAACCTACTCCTGAAGGTTTGAAGAATGCATTTTTACGTAGAGATTACGGATATCCAGGAATGCGGGAGACGATGGTGCCTCCCATGGCACAAAGTCGTGCTGCTGATGAAGCAGTAGCTCTCGCAACTCGGGAAAGGGAGGATGCAAGGGTCACTCCAGAGATGAGGCAAGCAGCAGCTGAGGATAGAGCGTTCACAGAGAAGATAAGAGAGATGAGAGCATCAGTTGGGGATGCTGGATACATTGCAGGTGATGCCGGCGTGCGTAATGCTGCAAGAATTCCGAATTTAAGCAGGTTAGGTACTGCTAAGAAGGGGATTGCCAATCAATTCACTACTAATGTGTCATTAGACCCGAATCGGATGCCATTAGCTCTCCCACGTTCAGTTGAGAACCCTGCCTACGTGGATGCTCGGTCAGGTATGCCTGTAGGTCAGCTATTTGGGCCAGATGAGGTTGATCCTAATCAGCCAGGCACTGCACAGATGCTAAATGCACCACAAGTCGATAATGCACTTGATTTTGTTGTAGGTAACCAGCCATCCAACCATGGAGGCCGGGTAATGGGTGGAACAACGAATGTAGACATCACTGCAGCTACTAATTTGTTTGCAGAGCGTCTTGGGAGTCAAGGTGTCAACAGACCAGGCAATGTTAGGTCTATGGATGAGCTACAGCGTGCTGTAGATGAAGTAATTGGTAAAGGTGGAGATTTCTTCGTTAAAGATGCTGAATCTGGAGGTCAACTGCGAATAGACCCCGGTGTAGACGCAGTTCTCACGAAAATGCGCTATTCAGGCCCTGAGAAGCAGCAATTAGCTGCAGCAATGCTTCAATTAGAGATGGCGAAGAGATCTGGCGTAAATCAGGAGTATAAAGACGCTTATTTCAGTAGAGGTGATGTAAGTAGGCCATTTAATCAGCCTGTGAACTTTAATGCAAGAGATGTCTTCTATCAAGGCGAAGAAGTCGCCAGAATGGGTGCTGGTCGGAAGATTCAAGGTGAAAGTGGCAAAACCGCCCTGGCTGGCCTAAGTCCTTCCGAAGTTCAAGCTCAACGGCCCTTTATCGGTGCACTTGCTGAAGAAGGCGAAGCTCCAATCAAACGTCAGGTATTTAAAGGCCGTACCCCTGCTGAGACGGAAGCTAACCTCAGAGCACAGGCTAAAAAGAATAAAAAGCCTGTAGACATCGGTAAAGTCAGACAATATAGGAAGGAGAACGTAGATGCCCGTGCTCGTAATGAAGCTGCCATAGAAGATGCTTGGGTAAGCCGTCATATGCAGCTTGAAGGGATTGGTAGTGATGGAGGGGCCTATGAAGATAATCAGTTCATCCAAGGTCAGCGTAATAAAGCAGGAGTAGAGAATGCAGTCTCCAATACGATTGGTCAAGCTGTCAGGAAACGTATGCAGGATCAGCAGGCATTGATCGATTCTCAGTCATCAGAGATCATGAGTGCAGGTGGTAGGTATCAACCTCAAACTCAGCCAGACAGTTCATCCTTCCGTGCTGGCCAAGGTACAGGATTCCTCGGACGTGGTCGTAGAGGAAGAGGTAAAATAAGGTATCAGCAGTATAATACTGATGGTGGATACATCGGGGATGTCTGGAGATGAACAGAGGTGATTTTGATTCAATAGCGGTCAAACAAGGCCACCTATTACAGAAAGAATTGGAAGAGACACCTTCCACCATGACTACGGAGAACGGTGCTGATTCACCATCAGGTGGTGCTGCCTTGGATGCACAGCCGAATCGCATGGCCGGACCTAAAGGTGCATGGGCCATGAAACGAATGAATGACCCAGAAGCCCAAATGGACCTTGACGGTTGGTTGGGCAATTTCTATGCATCCGGGCCAGGTGTCCAGTGGATGATGGCAGCAAACCCAATGCCTCCTGAGGAGGGAGCCTAATCATGAATCTACTTAATGTATTTAAAGCAGCTGATGCTGCCAAGCTTGCAGCCAAAGGTGCTGGTAGAGGTAAGTATGTACAGGGTTTTGCTGGTGATCTAGCTAAGCAGTTCGGTAAGAACTTGAAGAGTATGGAAGGTGAAAGTATTGCCGGACGTATCCTCCCTGACATCATCTTAGGTGGTGGACTATCCGCTGCGTTCACGGAAGGAGATTGGCAAGATCGTGGAATGGCTGCACTGGGCGGATCACTCGGCGGTATTGCTGGAGGTTATGGAGCCAGAGGACTAACAGGCGTCACCGGTCCTGCTGGAATCATGATGGCTGAGATGGGTGGAGGTGTTGCTGGAGACATGATGGGCCAGGTGGTAGCTGATCAAGCTATCCGTGCAAGACATGGAGGCACCACACCTTGGGAGCAAGATCAGCTCACATATGAGCAGCATCTGAAGCAAGCCGCAATTGATGAATTCCTGCAGAGTAATGGGTTGGCGTAATGGCTGGAAGATTTGCCGGTGCCTGGGATGACTTAAAGCAAGGTTTCTCCAAAGCTTACGGAGAAGGCCGCGAGGATCAGATCCAAGCACATCACCGTGAGAGAGCTGCTCGTGGAGAAGCTATTGAATCTCCCCGAATTGAGAAGCTTTTTGGAACAAACAGATCCATCACCTTTGCAAGAGATCTGCTGGGTATGTCTAATCCTGAAGCAGCCGCTGCTCGTGCTGATATGGGGATGGGACTTGAAGAACCCGGCTGGAAGAGAGTAGGTCAGGGGCTAGGAGTAGCTGCAGGTGATCTGACACAGGACCGCAGCCGTGAAGCATGGTGGCTATTGAATGCACCACAGGCTGTAGTGAACGTAGGACAGGAAGCTCTTCTGCATAATAAGAAATTAGGTGCTCCTGAGCTATGGGGAACACATAAGGTGAATACGGCTGACGGTAAACGCCCTTTAACATCTGGTAGAGATGATGTAGAAGAAGCAATAAAGTTAGGCTACCTTGATGAGAATGAGAATACGACACGAGGAATTACTAGGAAGGACGGATTTTTACAGAAAAGGAATTACGAACCAGGCTGGGTTGATGCCCTAATGGTTCCAAGTGGCATTGCCACAAATGCAGGGATTGGATTATTGAATCCCTTCGGGGGCAGCGAAGGTTACGATGCAGTATTTGCAAGTGAAGAGGATCCTAATAAGACTGAGAATGTGCTTGCTGAAGTTGCTGCAAAGTATATCCTCGGTAGAACAGGTAACTTATCTAAATGGGATGAATTTAAGGAAGAACGCCCTGATGTAAGTAAAGGTGAATACAACGCTTATAAAGCATTCAAGTGGGATAAGAATAATGACATGGATTTAAGAGACGGAGACTTCACTGTTGGCACTGGTGTCCTAAAAGGAACCACAGATGGTATCCACGGTGCTGAGTTACAGTTCCTCGGCAGGAGCCTTCCTGTCAACACAGCCCTGATGCCTATTGCATCAACCATAGCTGGAACAGTACTGGGAGCCAGGCGTGGATATGGTCCAGGGAAACGTAAGATCGTAGGTGGACTTATGGGTGGAATGACTGGCTTAGCTTCCAGTAGCCTTGCAGGGAATATGGTTGAACAGGAGAGACGCAGAAGGAATATGGAGAACAACGGTAACGAAGATCCGATGTACAGTAATTGATAGAATAGTTAAAGAATAATGAGCACAGGCTATGGCGAGATCAAGTTTCCAATCAAAGTATAGTGGGAGCCGCCCTGCCCCTGGTGGCAATGATTACGGTGCAGCTGCAGCTACAACCTTAGCTTCAAACTTCAATAGTGCTAGAGCTTCGGCACCGAAGTTTGATGAAATCGCCGGACTTGGCATTAAGACAAACTCTGAGGAACGTCAGCAAGCAATGGCTTCAGAAGCAGCTGTGATGGGAGCTGGTGTAACTTCAATCGGTAATACACAGTCTGCGATGATGCAGGCTGAAGGAAACATTAAATCAGCAGAAGTACAGGCCGCTGCAGAGACACAGTCTGCTGCAATGGGTGCATTTGCCACCGTTGCAAAGGCTGGTATTGGCGCGATTGCACTGAGTGATGAGCGTACAAAGCACACGATCAATGACATTGAGCAAGCAACTTCACTCCTTAGAGACTTGCGTCCCGTAACCTTCTACTACAAGGAAGAGTATGCAGATGAGCCTAAGCGTAAGCACTACGGCTTCATCGCTCAGGAGTACGAAAGACTTATGCCTGACGCTACCTATACACTAGGAGATGATGGTATGAAAGGTATTAATATGCAGGAGCTTATTGCCCTGCTAGTTAGTTCCAACCAAGAACTTGAATCCCGCATCCGCAGGCTTGAAGTAAAAGAAGCCCTTAAGCCCGTAGTCGCAGGAGTACGCTGATGAACTTAATGAACTTAGATCCTGCAACTCGGGATTACTTGATTGAGCAGTACCGACGAGCTGGTGACCCAGCTATGGCAAGGGGTGTCCAGTTAGCGGATATGGCAGTTGGTGCCGTGGATGCTTATTCAGGACTGACAGATGACTTCGTCAGAGGTGGTCAGAGGGCTCTTATGGGAATAGCTCCTAATAGAACAGGAGCAGTAGCAAGAATGGCAGTAAACCCTGCATTTAAAGGAGCTTTAAGAGCGCTACCCGCAATTGGTGCACTAAGTGGTGTTGCCGCTGCTGGTGATATTCTTACTGGAGAAGAGAGTGCTGCTAATAAAGCAATGGATTTAACACTAGGAACTGCAGGTGCCGCTGGTGCGCTTAAGATGGGAGCAATGGGGGCTGCCGCCGGTTCCGTAGTTCCTGGAATTGGCACTGTTGCTGGAGGAATAGGCGGAGCAATTCTGGGAGGATTAGGAGGGTTTGGTCTAGGTAAGACTGCTAGTGATGTTATTCAGTGGGTAGGTGGAGATAAGAAGACTGCAGAACAACGTAGAATGGAAGAAGCACTTGCACAACTTAGAGGAATAGGCTGATGGGTTGGAATCCACTTAACGATCTACGATATAGCGTAGAGAAGGAACGCGCACTGCTGGGAGATGATCCCCTTAATGAAGGTGCTGGTCTATGGAATAACATTATGGGTAGCGTCTCCGGTGCTACTGACGGGGGTGTTCAGAGTAAGAAGGATGCAATTACAGAAGAGGGGAATAGGAAGAAGTATGAGGCTGTAATTGAATCCCTGGAAGGTACTTATACACCAGGGATGTCAGCGGGTGACCTGGAGGCACAGAAGACAAGACTGCTACAACGAGCTTATGAAAAAAGTCCGGCAGGACTAAGAGCAGCAGCTCAGGAGAGACGCCTTGATAATTCTGAAGTTAGGCAAACAACCCAGCTGGAACAGCAAGGCAAGAGACTAGATGCCTCAATTGCAGCAACAAAGGCGGGGACTGCAGAAAGTGCTAGACAGTTTGACGTAACCCAAGCAGGCAGCAGAGCTGACAGGATTGCAGAGCGTGCTGATAAAGCAGACGATCGTATCGCTCAACTTGAGCTTGCAGAGATGCGACTAGCTGCAGAAGATCGTCGCTATGAGGAGCAGTGGCTTAGGGAAGATAAGAAAGAGCGTGCAGCATTGATTGCTCAGCTATTCTCCGGCATCGGCCAGACTGCACAGTTCATTTAATCAAGACGCAGGATCTTACGGATCCGCTGAGATTGAGCCACTTCCTGGCCCCAGGGGACATTAGATCCTGGTATATCAAAGGCTAATCCTAGACCGTGGTATCCCCAGTCGCCAGCGCGGAAGGTTGAGCCAATACGGATTCCTTTAGACCGTAACTTGAGGATTGCTCGGTTGTATTCAGGCTTAGTTCTGAATGCCAGATGGTCGTGGTAATTGCTACCACCGTGATCTCGCCTATAGCTTTTATGACTCCTATCTCCTGACAGATGTTCAACAGGGTAGAACTTTTCTTCCTCAGGTTCCTTGACAACTGGCTCCACGACTGGAGGCTCAGGTTTAGGTGGCGCTATTTCGCTAAGGGCACGTTCAAGTCTTGATGGCGAATGAGTCTGTGCCATCAGTGCTAATTGACTTACAAAGACTAATTGCAGTGCAGCAAAAAAGATTTTAAAGGCCATATGTCCTTAGATATCACTTATACAATATTATCAATTATTTAGCGTCCATAGGCAGTTATTCCAATCCCAAGATTTCTCGTACTCGCTTAGAACCGGCAGCCTCCTCCCCAACCGCCCAGTTAGTGCCTGGAACGTCAAAGGCTTGATCAGAGTAGTGGTATGAGCCGTCTGCGTGTTTTCCATCATTAACAGAACCAATCTTAATACCATGTGCCTTGAGTTTCGCCATAGCTCTATCACGTTCTGCAGTACTTCCGAATGCAAGGTGTTCGTGGTAATTACTTCCGCTGTGATCTGCTCTATAGCTAGATTTATGATTAGGATCACCTGAGAGATATTCAATTGGCTTAAAGGCACCACCTTCCACTCCTGCAGGTGAGCCGGAGGTGAGATCCAGTAGGGCCGTATTTCGTGATTTATTAAGTATTGCTAGCTCATCACTTGAGGCATTCTTCAGGCCAATCCATCTGCTATTACCATGAGCTTTATGGAACTTCTGGAACATAAGATCCTGGTTAGCTTCACTGAATAAATCAGTATCCTTCAATCCAGCCATAGTAGCTGCTTCTCCGAAGCTACCGGTGTTATGTGTAAATTGATATCTTCCGGTTGCGTGAATTTTACCTTCTGCTCCTAACTTCTTCAGCTGGCCAATACTCATTCCAGTCAAGGCAGATCCAAGGATTTCAGTTCCTGCACCTGAGCCGTGTGGAGTGTGGCCTCCATCACTACCTCCCTGGTTCATAGCATCATATCCCCAAGGGCCTGATTCGTATTTAGCAACAATATCCATTGCTGATCTATGGTCAGACGTGAAGCGACTGCCGCTGGTATTAGGCTTATCGCCTACTGCAGGCGCATCAGTTACTGCAGGCGCATCAGTTACTGCAGGCGCATCAGTCTTGTTCCCACCCTTCTTTCCAGCGCCACTGAGGACAGCATCTGCTTCCCCTCTCAGGCGTGCAGATCGCTCACGTAGTTCTGCAATGCGTGCGGAGTAATCTATACCTTCGGAAGGTTTCGTGCGTTTAGGTTTATCAAATCCACCCGCCGCTGCATAGGCTCCAACACCTGCAATCTGGGAAGCATTAGCAGCCACAACCCCTGCCATTCTGCTGTTGTTAACGATCTCCTGCTTCTTAAGATCACCTTTGAGTTTATTAGACGCTTGGTTAACCTTAGAGACTGCCTTCATTCCAGCCATCCGTACACTTTCTTCAGACTTCATAGCCTGCTGACGTTCTGCGGAGTTCGCCTTCATCCCCACCATTGCTAGTTCGTCATAGCGTGGCGCGTACTTGCGAGCTGTATCAAAGAAGGATTCGTTTGCCTGGTTAGATGCATGTAGCGCAGCAGTATATGGCATATGAGGAATGAACAGACTATCTTTCTTTATTTTATAGAATAGTAATAACTAGTGCTTCAAAGAATAACATGGCTGACGAAACAACTGATACTAGTAATGGTAGTAGTGCAACTGGTACTGATAGCGGCCACTTTAATTTTGAAGCGGTAATGGAAGCCTTCTACGGCTGGAATCCTTCAGATGACACTGGTATAGCAATTAAACAAGCTTTTACTGCAAATATGACGCAGACAGGCTTTGACTCTCAAGTGGCAATGCAGCAGGCATTTGTAAATGCCGGCCTAGGCTCTCTGCAGATGAGCCATGCAGCTGATCTTGATCTAGTGAATACGCTGGATGTAATGAACCAGCAGTTTGCTGACGACACTGCGAAGATGCAAGCTGAGTATGAATATCAGGAGCAGTTCGCAAAAGATGAAAGTGATCGTGCTAAAGACGAAGCAACGCATCAGGGTGAGATTGATTCAGACCAGTCAGAACAGGAGCATGAACAAGACATCGCATTAACTGAAGCAGAAGCTAAAGAGTTAAGGCGTCTGGAGAAGATTAAGCAAGACGGTGAGCAGACGCTTTCAGAACAGGAAGCTGAGCAGTTAGCCGATCTTCAGGAACAGCAGCAGGAGCATGAGGAATCTGAAGCTCAGAAAGATAGAGAACAGGAAAGTGATCTTTCAGAACAGGAAGCTCAACAAGAGAGTGACCTTTCAAAGCAGGAGGCTAAACAAACAAGTAAATTATCAGCACAGCAAGCAAAAGAGTTAAAGAGGTTAGAGAAGCTGAAGGCCAAGGATGCTAGTTTACTTTCAGCACAGGAAGCTCAACAGTTAGAGGATCTTCAAGCTCAACAGCAGGAGCATGAGGCATCTGAAGCTCAGAAAGATAGAGAACAGGAAAGTGATCTTTCAGAACAGGAGCATATGCAAGCAGGTGAGCTTTCAGAACAAGAGGCTGAGCAGTTAGAAGAGCTTACAAAGCTAGAACAGGAAGGTGATAGGGAGCTTTCAGAACAGGAAGCACAACAGTTAGAAGACCTTAGAGAGAAGGAAGGTGAAATCGCGAAAGATATTTCTAAACAGGAGCATGGTCAGCAGTTAGAGGAAATCTCTGCACAAGGTAAGGAGAATAAAGAATTATCCGAACAGGAAGCACAGCAATTAAAGGATCTTACAGAGTTACAACAATCAGGTGAAAGGGAACTTTCAAAGCAGGAAGCTGATCAGCTTAAAGAGCTACAAAAACAGCAGCAGATGCATGAATCTAGCCTATCCGGGCAAGAGCATGGACAGCAGATGGAGCAGGATGCTCAGAATAATCAATCTGCGCTGGATCAGATTGGTGCAAAAGGTCAGGAAGAAAGGGATACAGCTGAGCAACAGCAGAAGCATGAGGCATCTGAATCAGCGCTGGATAGAACGCAGGAATCTGCACTTTCAAAGCAAGAAGCACAGCAACTACAGGATCTAACAGATAAGCAGCAGGAGGGTGAGCAGAAGCTTTCAGCTCAGGAAGCAGCACAGCTTGAGAAGCTACAGGGTCAGCAGCAGACACATGAGAAGGACCTTTCATCACAGGAGGCAGGCCAGACTTCAGACCTTTCCAAGCAAGAGGCAGGTCAGGCTTCAGATCTTTCCAAGCAGGAATCCACACAGACAATGGAGCAGATGAGCCACGAAACACGACAGAAGGCAGCTGAACGAGCTGACCAACATAAGTATTCCGCTGCTCAATCACGAGGATTCTGATGGCTACTGCAACTAAGACAACAACAGGTAAGGTATACCTAACCTACGTAGATCAGTGGTTGGATACTCTCCCCGCTGCTGATTCGGAGGACTTCAGGGAATTCGCAGATGTGACACCCTCAGTCATTGAGATCTGGGTGTACGCAGGAATTCTGAAGTATCCGGGCACCTTCAATGACTTGAGTCGTTGGGTCAAAATGAAGTATAAGAAACTTAATAGACGGGAGATCCTTAACTCCGAGATTGCTGCACTTCACAGTGATGTCCAAGATCTACGGATGGCTATTAACAGTGGAGAGATCAAGGGGAATGATGGCGCTGCTAGGTTGGCGTCACTTGAGAAAGAGCTACGTTCTCACATTGAAACAAGTGAGCGTATGAATCGCACTACCGATAAGCGAGGGTTGATCCTTGCTGGTGCTGACCGGGTAATGCGGGAACTTACCACCATCTTTAAAGACGATCCTCAATTCAGTGAGCCTATTGAGAATGCCATGAATGCAATATGGGCGAAACTGTACAGTGAGGTCAGCTCAAGCTGATGTCATACGGTGCTGCTATTGATGTACCTATCGTACTGGAAGAGCCAGTAGTTAGTAGTGCATATATCCCAGATATGGAAGAGCTGCCGAGGATGGCAGCAACCTCTACTCAGGCTATCCGACTAAGGGATACCCTACTGAAACGATTACCATCCATTAGTAATCCAGAAGCACAGCTACTGTCTTTGAATAGTGCAAGGGCTATAGAAGCTGAGGAATTAATGCAGGATATAAAGGCCGCACATGCAATTACTAGGATGCAGAACCACGTGCGTGACTTAATCGCAAGGGACGAAGTACGTGAGATTGATAGATGGCTGAGAGCCATGGAGACCGACAGGCAGCGACAGGCACGGGCCATACAGGCAGCAACCGTACAGAATAGACAGCGGCAGGTGAGACATTTCGCCAGAGAATTACTAGGTGTAGGAACCGATATGTGGAAGTAGTGCGGTTAGACTGAAGTAAATAGAAGGAATTTATGTCAGTCCCTAGTGTAGCTTTAGCATATAGGCGTAGTGCCTTAATGAATGCAACTAAGGTTACTTCTAAGCCGCCATCTGAAGAAATCCTTAGAGCACGGGATGATTTCAAAGACTTCTGTAAGGCGATGGGTAAGCCTCCAGCAAAACACATGATGGAGTGGCATAATGAATTATGCACAGGAGTGGATACCGAGTGTCTAATAGGAATTGGAGGACCGAATACATCAATCCTTGCACCGCGAGGATCTGCGAAAAGTACTGTCCTTGGTTTGTATGCAGCTTGGATGATTGGCCGACATGCTGCTGCAAAGAAAATGCTGCGGATTCTATATATCGCCTATATGGTAGATATCAGCCGTGCCAAGTCCGCAACAATCAAAGGTATCCTTGTAAGTAATAAATACCGGGAAATATTCCCGATGGTACGGTTATCAAAGATACGGAGATCAGATGAATACTGGAGTATTGACTATGAGTTTGCAGGCATTGATACAGCAGGTGAGGAGGCGTTCACCATTGCGTGTGGAGGTCTCAAGGGAGCAATCACGTCAAAACGGTCGCAGCTGGTGCTTATTGATGACCCTATCAAATCCGCTGCGTCAATCAACAATCCAGACATCCGGCGTGAAATGGAGCAGACTTGGAGTAACGTTATAGCACCTACGATGTTTCAGGGGGCACGAGCCATATGTTTGGGTACGAGATTTCACTTTGACGACATTCATGCCTCTCTATTTACTCCAAAGAATAACTGGAAACAGATTGTCCAAAAAGCAGTCATAACGGACGAGCACGGTAGGCAGCGCTCCTATTGGCCAGACTTCTGGTCAATGAAGTACTTAAATGAACGTAAAGCGGAAGATAGGATTGCTTTTGCGTATCAGTACCTTAATACTGCCGTACAAACGGGAGATGTGGGAATATCGCCGGATTTAATCGTTAGAGGCGAAGTTCCCGATGATTACGATTGCATTGGAGTTGGAATTGACCTTAGTGCCGGTTTAAGTGAAAAGAATGACTGGACCGTCTTCACATTAGCTGGAATTAAGGGTAAAAAGATATATTTGATTGATCAGAGACGTCAACGGTCAATGGGCAACATTGAGAAGATGGATATCCTTTGTGAGATGCTTGCGGACTGGAATATCCTTGTAGAGAACGATCAGGGTCATTATTTCCCAACAATGTGTCCATGCATCATATGGCCGGAAGCTGTTGCTTATCAGACTTCATTTGAAGGCGATTTCAAGCGAATTATGTTTGATCAGCGTGCCTTATATAACCTACACTGTTCTCCCGTTAAAGGTTTTAAAGGGGACAAGTTAGCGAGACTACGCGGCGTGCTTGGGTTATATGAGAACCGTAGAGTGGTCTGGAACAAATGGCGTAAATGGGATGTATTAGAAGAAGAGTTATTGAACTTTGGTCACGCATCACATGATGATGCTGTGGATTCTATGGTATTAACTATGGGAGGCCTATTACGACGCGGTTCTCTGCAATTAGACTACAATAGTGATAGCTTTAATTTAGTGTAAGACTATGGCTTGGGATGGCGAACACGATTACAAGAGAAGAGACGAGTATAGCGATAAAGAATGGGATGCGATGGACCATAGCGACAAGATGGCGCAAAAGCAGTATTGGGGTACAGAGCAGCATTTAAAAGGTGCTCAGGGCGGTAACAAGGAATGGATGGACTATCAGAAGGAAGGTGGCGATAAAGTCCAGATGTGGGAGAATTTGAGTAAAGGTGACAAGCGTGAATATAGAGCTGAGCATGGTAAAGGAGCACAGAAAAAATACAGACAAGATAATGCTGATAACTTCTTTGTCGCTCATGATCCAGAGAATCAGACGGATTGGAGTGAGGAAGCCTTCTATGAAGGACTTGATCCATGGATGAAAGAGAGATATGAAAAAGGAACAGCGGGCTATAAATATGAGGATACCGTAGCGAACTCACGTGCAAGAGCTGATGAGTATCAGGCAAAGCAGCAAGAAGCCTGGCAACGTGCGCAGAAGTTCTCACAGACCGGTTCGGATGAAGACCCCGATACTGATCCTGGTACTGATCCAGATGATCCTCCAGTTGATCCTCTAGAGGATGCTCCGGAGCATGCTCAGTTTGCACAGGGTGTTACAAACAGAGCAAGGGCGAATGCAGCTCCTAGGATAGATACAGCAGAAGTTAGATCTAAAATTGATAAACGTAGTCAATACTTTATGGATCAAGCTACATTACAGGGGGTAAACATTTGGGGAGATAGAGATCATACGAATTCATCGAGGCCATCTTTTGTACTACCTGATTCAGCTGGAAGTCCGGATGCTCCAGATTTCAAAGCTATGTATGAACAGACCCTGTCACAACTCAAGCAATATAAACTCTAAATAATGAATAATCAGCAAGTCACAAATCAGTTTGATCAGATACTTCAAGCAGCTAAAGAACGGCGTGGTGATCTATCTGTAGATAGTATGATTGTGTCATCTCATCTAGCACAGATGCGGACATTCATGCTCCGTCGGGGTGTTGAGTTCTATTCAGATCAAGATACCTATGGAGCACGAAAGGATTTCGTTGCTGAGATCTTTGAATCAAATATGCTTGACATGAAATTGGATAGCATTATTGACTACTTCCTCTGTGATGGTCAAGGACTCTTCTACTTCAGGCCACAGGAGGAATCCTATCAACTCCTTTATTTCCCTAAAGATAGTTACAGAGCTTACCGTGATCAGAATGGAGATCTAGAGAGTGTCGTGCTTATTTACAGTTTCAATGTAAGGCAGCCTAATGCAGTAGATTCGTTCCCTCAACACGATAAGCGTGGAGGTAAGAAGAAGTACATAAAACTGAAGGTGTATAAAGATCGTATTGAGCAGACAGTCTCTAATGAGAAGATTGAGTTTGAGAATGAGATGGGAACACCAACCATGGTGCAGCCTGGTGCTACAGAGGTTTTACAGAATAGCCTTGGATTCATTCCAGCAGTTGAAGTCTTCAACTTCATGGATTGTACCGGTGAGGCTGCTGGTAATGGTGAGTTCAATTGGTTGGCAC
>Ga0080013_1001640_pt1 | contig 26403 bp, 34 predicted proteins | sample ETNvirenome_6_85_FD_69236 | JGI IMG/M metagenome (GOLD analysis project Ga0080013, IMG submission 69236) | Marine viral communities from the Pacific Ocean - ETNP_6_85 (SPADES assembly) (version 2) | ecosystem: Environmental > Aquatic > Marine > Oceanic | place: Pacific Ocean | collected 2013-06-19
GAGGATGCTTACGAACAAATTGCCTCGCTGGATAGTTCGGCATTCAACGCGATGATGCAGGACGCCTCTCTCTTCATGACGGGCAAGGATACACTCGATACTGCTTGGCTATCTATCGTGCCACAGGTGACGGCAGACCCTGTTCTCAGAGATATATATCGACGCTATCTAACGGGAGAGGAAAAGCCAACACCCGAGATAATTGCGATGATAAACGGTCAGATTACGCAACAAAATCTGTCACAAGAGAATCAACGTGCCACCTTCGATATTTTAACATCTAGTCTGGACACTGCCGTAAGCGGTTTAATGAAAACTCCACTTGACAGGGGCATTCCGGAGACAGTAGAACAACGACTAGCTGAACACGAAGCTCAAGGTATTGACAGGTTACCGGAAGGCTATCTCCGTGATTTGTATGGGGAGTATATTAACCGGGCGCGAGGTGACTACCTACGCGCTCAGGATACTGAGCTGGGTAATCGGATGAGTACGGCGATTAAATCAGGGAACTTTGATGCTCCTCTTTATGATGGTGGAGAGAGCATCACTCAGCTCTGGAAAACCGGTGATGTTACGGTTATCGACAGGTTGATGGGGGCTGGTTTATCTAAGAGGCTGGACGATCTCACCCCTGTCTATAACAGCATAGCGGAACTAAAAGCAGAAGGAGAAAGACTTGAGATTGACGTCTTTAAAGGGGCATCCCATCTACTGCAAGCCACCGCTGCCTTAGTAGATCCCGGTGCGCCGTCACTACATAATAGGGCGATGGAGGGTAGGGATATCAGCCTTCTGGGGAAACTAGCTGATGTAGGCACAGCCGAACTGAAAGAAATCAGTGGGGACCTATTTCGGCAGAGGGAAGAAGGCGCCCTAATAGATGCAGGGGAAGGCTTTGGTGTCACGGTAGGGAAAGAAGACTTCAAACTAAATACTGATGGTTCCCCATCTCTCACCGAGGCTGCGCAGGGGCGTGTAACGAACAAGATCCTAAAGGAAAATGTGGGCCAGGGGCAATCAACTCTTGACGGTACGCATGAGTGGATTGATCTCGCAGTAGAACAAGGTATACTTTCACCGGCGAACGCAATAACAGCGAAAGAAGAAGCGACGAATCAGAATGTACGTCTGGTCCTAGATGACCCCTTGCCAGATATCAGTAAATTAACACCCACAATACCATCATTTAGCGACTTTCTTGACAGAACCCCATTTAGCGTGACAGCTGCTCCGACATCAGACGCGCCGTCCTGGTGGCACACCCTGGATAGCCTGGATATCAGGATGTTAGAACGGATGGGGAAGAGAAGAGCCATCGAGCTAGTTGAAAAACTTACTGGAATGAGTGCAGATACAATACCCAGACACAAAGCGGCTAGTAGCGGGGGTTACAGTGCTTCAATGGATGCGTGGTACAGGAATGTGGTTCAGGGGGAGGGCAATCCTATGGAAAATTTCCGTGAGTGGAGGGGAGTTGGGACGGGCATGGCACGATTCAGAGATTGGGGAGTTCCACAGGTGCAAAAGTTACGGGAGGTTACTAAGGCGCTTACACGTAACCGAGGCGCTCGATTAGCGACTGAGTTTACTCCAGAGGAACTTAGAGACTGGGGGATTAAATCATATAAGAGTCCTGTAGATGTTTCAGTTGTAACTGCGGCACTAAGTAACGTCACTACCGAGCTGACGCAACTCAAGGCCGTTGAGAATAACGTATCCGAGGGACAAAGAACCGAGTACGACAGAAGACTAGGGCAGCTCACCGCCCAACACACGAGTTTAACAGCGGCATTAGCTCGTAGTAAGAAGAGTGATGTTTATGATGAATCATTCCGCCTTGTATTCGATGAAATTTTGCAGAGTGACGCCGCCCCCGAGCTTTTTGCGGATGCGATTGGAACATCGCTGAAGGATTTATCAGGGGCACCACTGGTTTCCGGCGCAGAAATCTACAAAAAAGCTGCCTCGCGAAAAGAGGACCCACTTACAGCCAAATTCGAGGCCACCTTATCCTTCGTGAACCTAAATGCTGCGGCGGCGGCTAAGGAGGGTGAGGTCGGAACAGAAGATGCTGTACTTGCCAAGGAGTTCCTGCGGGATAAGGTAAGCATCGTCCGGACTTTTCGTGCCGAAGTGGTTGAGCTTGTTGAGAGTCACCCTAGAATTTCGCTTGTTGAGGGAGCACCTGGCGCGGGGATTGTTGAGGAGCTTACTGGTACACGTCCTCCGAAGACGGTAAAAATACTAGGAGGGAAGTCAGTAAACTTTAGTGATTTATCACGTGACGATTTTATTACTTGGCTCACCATTAAACTCCTTACAAATCGCCCCGAATAATAATGGCACAGTACAGTTGGCGCCAGCACGAGAAGCAAGATGCGGATATCTTTACCCGCGTCTGGAACTCCACACTTGGACTCCCCGAGCAATTGGTGAGACGTCTTGTACGGGCTGCCACTGATCCCGACGTCGATCTGTTCAGTGAAGAGGGTCTACTAGACACCGCCCTAGTCCCCTTGTTCGGGGTGCTGGACAGTCATTCCGAGGATGTGTCAGATGAAGAGTGGGTAGATATCGCACTTCCCGAGGGGACGCCCAACAATTTTGGGACCCAGCTTGGACTGGCGATTGCAACTGATCCCCTCTCTTGGTTAGCTGCTCCGCTTTCCCTTATGGGTAAGGGAGGCCGCGCCGCAGGTAAGCTAGGTCGCCAACTAGGGAAGGGACTACCTGAAAATGCTACTGTTGAACAGGCACTCAAAGCTGGTCGCGCCGCTCTACAGAAGAATGAGATAGTCGGAGGTGACCGTGGGAAACTTCGGAAGAGCATGGCCGCACTAGAGAAGTCTGGTATAGATAAAGAGCTTCGTCTAACAGAGGCTAACGCATTCGCTAACAAACGTAACCTAGCGATCGCGGCCCCGCTATTAGGGAAGTTGGGACACTGGGCGCCCAAGCGGCTCGAGGGGTACAAGAGTTGGTGGCAGGTTCTTAAACTGGGTACGGATAAGAGTTTGGCACTCGCTGCACCGTTCGGGGCGGCGTCTACCAAGCTACCCCTCGTGGGCCGTGCCTTCAAGATGGTGGGTACTGCCGTTGCAGACGCGGCCTTCGGTGCGAAGGCGGGTTTCAAGACTGCGGGCCGTGCAATGTTCAAGGCCGAGCTCGATCGGGGGCTGGAGCCAGGGACTATTGATCCGCTCTTGGATCGAATGACACCATCCGTTATGCGTACACGGAAACATCTTCAGCGACTGGGCGGCAGGCTACAGAAAGTAGGGGCCGATTTCGAGGAACGCCTGGACAAGGTTAAAGATCTAAGGAGGGATCTTGATCGAGAGATTGGGGGGGAGAACGTTGATATTATCGAGGAACTTCGCACCGCAGGTATCGAAATCGATATCAAGACAATGGATCCAATTGGAGTGGCTAGAGAGGGACTCGCACATGACCGTAAGATACTTACTGGGTTTAAGCGTAGCCTTAAAGCTGCTAAAGCTAGGGCTAAGAAGTTAGCACGTAAGCGGAACAAGGCAGACCGGGCAAAATACCTCGAGCACAAAAAAGATGTCGCTGAATGGGAAGACTTAGTAAAGCATAAGCAGGCAGATGTGGATAAAATTGCGGGGATACTTAACCCAAAAACACGTGCTGCATCTAAAAAGAACCTTCGCCGAAAGATATCGGAAAAGCAGAAGGAAACACATGCACGATCTTTTTTACGTGCACTAGGTATGCGAACGAAGAAGCTCTCGGAGGAGGCTGTTCAGGATGAGGCCACTCGTGTGTGGCGCCATATTAGCAATAGCGAGGAGGCGTTACCTATCAAAGCGAAAGAACTTCAGGTAGGGGTCGATCGTTTCCAAGCCGACATGGACCAGACGCTCAAGGAGCTGTTTGAAAAGCGCACCGCGATGGCCGCGACTGAAGCTAGTAAGCTGGAAATAAAAGCCCTTGAGCGGGGTGGTGTTGGTCGTTTATTTTACAAGGTGTTCCACGAAGCCGAGAGACTACGCACCAAGGCATTCACTTCGGGCGTTTCTTCTAAGGAATTCATTAAGCAGGAAAACGATCTATGGAGCGCGATGGCACGGACGACCGAGGCTGTCCAGTCGAACTACCTCGCTCTCCTCAATAGAGTCCCAGAAGCGGCCCGAGAGATGGGCCTGACTCCGGATCAGTTTAGAGACGTTATTCGTAACACGCTGGAGAGCTCCAGCTTCACGGCGGAAATTGAAGCTCTCCTGGAGCTGGCTCCGCAGGATCCGGCGAAATTCCACAAAAGTGTCGAGGACTTTGTGACACGATCGGAGACTGCCACCGACATGTTGCAGGGGATCCTACGCGCTAGGGGTGGGGCGAAGGCAAAGCAGGCAGGTGATTCCCTACTTGATGGGCTTCGTGGTACCTTGGATGAAGGTGTTACTACGGTAAAATATAAGGAGAATTTAAAGGACTTTGTACGTCCGGCCCGGATTAAGGAGTATAACTATGGGGGGATACACCCTAGTCATCCGACAATGCGTCGAGTAAAGAAGGGTAAACATGCGGGCCTACGACTCATTCACATCAGCGACACCGGACTCAAGAAGCTGATGCGTGAGGGTAGTAACAAAGCTGAGAGAGAGGCAGCTGCCGAGGTACTCGATCTTAGGGCAGATGGTAAGTCCGAATACCTCAAGCCTGAGCGGATAGAAAAAGAACAGCTCCCTGTACCACCAAGGAAAGGGGGAAAAATTGAATCAGTCGATCACTTGGGAGAGGAGTACGAACTAGGTGAGCACAGCTACATACTGGCACAGCTTCTGAGCGACACGGCTGAGCTAAAACGTACCGCTGAGCCCTCAACTGAGTTAATTAGCCGCATCCAAGATAATCTCATGCGTGCTTCATCACTTGTTGAGGACACTGTTCGCCAGGGGATGGGGGACACGGGTAAATTCATCCTGGATGAGACGCGGCGTATTCAGGGGGAAATCCTAGTAGGTGCGCACAACGCGGGCGCCCTCGCCGCCGGTGCGCCGATCGCCTATGTACCTCGAATCTTCTCTGCGGAACGGGCTAAGGAAATCAATAAGATTTTGGCGGATGTATCTGATGATGTTATCCAATCAATTGCGCCCACCTTTGGTTCAACTATCTCCCGTCGTACGGGTGCCCTCACTATTGAGGAGTTGGAAGGTCTTTCAGTATCGCTACGAAGTAGAGAACCACGCAAAGCAGCTCAATTGGAGAAACTACTAAAGGCATCTGGTGTGGATACTAAGCGGTATACGGATGACCCATTCGAGGCCATATTCGCCAGGTATGCACAGCACGGTAGCCACCAGTCTACTCGAGACTTTGTAAATTCAGTAGTATCCGATCCAAAAACTGGGGTAATCGCTGGCCGAGTCATTGGTGTGTTCTCTGAAACTGGTCACGCGCTGGACTTGGGTGATGTTACACGTATAGCCGCAAAGTCAGGTGACGACGCCACCACAATACAACCCATCACAGATGAGTTACTCGACGAGGTTAGGGGTATTCGTGTACTTGACGACACAACTGGAAAAGAGCACTTTATTAGTGCGACTTCCCTAGATGACGATTCAGTTCTCTTTGCGCTGGGTGCTTTAGGTGACGATGCAGGGACTGCGTTCGCAAACCGTACCTCACGCGGCGACCTGTTCCGTAAGGGAGGGGTGTACAAGCAGAGTGAGTCGCTTACTCGAGACGCCATCTTAGGGCTCAATGGGCAGCACGTAATCTTCGGTAATGCAATGACCACACTTGGGATGGGGGGTTCTTTATCGAAGCAGTATAAAGTGGCCCCTACCTTTATCCAGTGGTACGATACGGCACACGGGATTATGCGTCGGTTCCAGACTGTTTTCCGTCTACCCTTCCATATATCTAACTTAGCTTCTGGATTCTTCCAAGCTAAGATGAATGGTGTAAGTTCGTATGATGCGTCTATGGGTATGTTCGATGCCCTCCGGCTCCTATCAAAACAAAAAGAGATTGTCGGCCAGTATGATCGCTATGTTAAAGCCTATGGTAAAGGTAATGGAGTCATCCCTCTACTAGGTGCCACACGCAGGGCTGGGATTGATGGTATTAGGGAGCTGGCAGGCTCGGAAGGTTACGTGTTTAAGTTCGGGGAGCAGTCGATAGATATGCAGGAGTTTATCGATGCTACTATCAAGCATAACCTCTTTAGTTCCTTTGTATCAGAGGGGCTTAGGGGGAGTAACTCCGTCACACGCACACTCGAGCTCCTGCGCGATGCGGCAGAGGGTAGGGGTATTACGGGTAAATTACGTAAGCTGAGTGAGAAAGCATCTAGCGTAGGTGAGACCTCCGAAACTGTTGTGCGGATAGCGGGCGTGATGAGTAACCTACGTGCTGGTATGAACCTGGACGACGCAGTTCTAATGACTAAGAATGCGATGGTGGACTACGCAAAGGTGACGCCGGTAGAAAAAACCTACCTCAAGAGAGTATTCTCTTACTATACCTTCCCGCGCCACTACATCCCCTTCGCTTGGCGAAAGTTTGCCGAGGAGCCTAAGATTGCAGCGAACCTCGCACATACAGTAAAGGCGGCACTAGGTAATGGGCTGGCTATTGATGAGAATGGGAACGTGGAAGTCAGACTAGACGATTGGCGTGTGAATGTACAGCGTATGGATGCCAACATGGATGCCTTAATGAGTGGTGTCGCCATTGTAAATTTCCTAGCGCCGAATACCTTGGGGGCCTCGTCCTCTATAGAAGGGTCTCCCGCATCACCCGCATTCCTGGAAGCTGGGCCGTTAGCCACCCCGATTATGAATACCTTGAGTGGGGATAAGCGAGTGGGGGATCCTAGTTTTGTTGAAGAGGTGGCTAAAGCAATGCCACCTTTGCGCTACCTACCCTTCCTCGACCCGTATTACTTTAAGCCAGAGATATCTTACACACCAATGGAACATGCGGCTAGGTTACTCTTACCTACCCGTAAGGTGCGGGATAGGCATGAACAACGGCTTCTCGTCTCGCGGTTCAGTGAGGCAGAGCGCCACATCAAACACGAGCTTACTAACGCTGTTGCACGTAACGACGTGGACGCCGTTCAAATACTACGTGAAGACCTAGAGCAGGCAGGTACCGCGCTCCGGTCAGCCATAGATCGGCTGGAAAAATAATGATATACACCTACTACAAAACAGCCTATAAAGGTTTCTTGGTGCTCAGTTCGATATTAACAGTGGGGGTAGTTACCGAAGCTGCTCCACGACAGGACGATATGTTACTAGAACTAGGTATTGGAATTGCCGCCGCTATCCTAATTATCAGGGAGGTGTTTGCTTTCTTGCGGGTGCAGGCTGAGGACAAGAAGAGCCAACAGCAACAGGAGATCCGAGATCTCCTCTGGCGAATCGATCAGAGACTGAAAAAATTTCATGATGACGAAGACTAAAATACTTGCGATCGCGGTCATTGCGACCTGGGCTGTTGGGTGTAGTTTACTCCCATCCTTTGGTGGCTCATATGAGCCTAGTAGTAGCACCGAAACCTTTCCGGCAGCTACCAATAGTGTTGTTGGCTGGTTCCGGCCAGATAACATCATGCGGTTTGGTTGGCTAAGCATCTTCCTTGTGCTTGTGTTCAAGCGGTTGCGCCAACCTATTGTCACACTATGGACTGCAATCTTCCGTGCCCTAGCCATACCCTTTATTGAGGTACGTCGGCGCTACGACTCGTTCAAGGCATCTCAGTGAGAACCCTCGTAATACCAGACATACATGTACCTTTCCACCACCGGAGATCTATCGCAAAACTCCAGGACTTCATTAAGCGCAAGAAGCCAGAGCGCATTGTATTCCTCGGAGACGTCCTGGACCTCCACGCAGTCAGCACACACAGGAGAGATCCCAGATGGGAAGACAACCTCGACAAGGAAATTCGGGCTGGTCGTCGGCTACTCGAACAAATCCGCAAACTCGCACCCAAAGCCGACATTGACTACATTGAAGGAAATCATGAAGATCGTTGGAACCGTTATTGTCAAGGCCGTACTCCAGCCCTGCGCCTACTTGGTTTTACTTGGGATGCTGCTCTCGGTCTCGCTGATCTTGGGATTAGCGTCCGGCGTAAGCCTTTCAGCATCCCTTGCGGGCAAGGTAAAAAAGTGGTGCTTCTCCACGGCCACGAAGTTAAGGGACACAGTAAGTTCCCTGCGGGACACGCACTGAACATAGCTAAGAAGATGGGCAAGAACGTACACATAGGACACACGCACCGGATGGGGCTTGTGTCTTCCGTGTTTAGTGGCCGCGAACTATTCGCTGTAGAGGGTGGTTACCTTGGGAACTTTAACTCACCCGGATTCAAATACATGGGAGCTGTGCCACCTGAGTGGACTAGGGGTTGGCAGCTCTACGATTCAGATAATAGGGATAACCCCTTCCCACACATGTATCGTGTCTAAGGTCGTACTCGGAGTCGATCCAGGTTATCGCAACCTGGGCCTTGCGGTTGTCCAGTTAAGTGGTAACCCCAAGATCCTTTGGTCAGACTCCATTTCAGTAGGGACTCACGAGCACGGCATGAGCTTCAGTAAAGTTCTTGTACCTAAGTTGGAACAACTAGATATACACTTCGGGATTAACTCCATCGCAATGGAGACACCCCCATTCATCCAGCGCCAGATCAAAACCTCAGCGTTACTCTGGGCAGTGGGGTCCATTATATTTACGTGGGGCCACATGCAGGGAAAGGAAAGGAAGCACTGCTCGCCTATTGCTATCAAGCGTGGGGTGTCCAAGGTTCTAGGGATCCCCTGGAATCGGAAATTTATCCCCAAGAAAAATCAGGTTAAAGAGGTGGTCCAAAAAGTTTTTGGTAGCGCACCTCGGACCAGTCACGAAAACGATGCAGTCTTGGCCGCGTTATTACTCTACAGTAAACTTATTGATGGCTGACCCCGCACGTAAAAAAGATCCAGAGATGACACGGCTACGCTCTACGGAGGAGCTGGCAACGGATCGCTTTGGTTCTGTTGAGGGTCTCGCTGTCGTTACAAAATCGACAATGGAGTTGGCTCAGCACTACATTAAGAAGTACAAGCTAGATATACAGGATCCAGATGCTGGGGTTATCGCCGCCGCTTTAGCGTTCGCACGGCACAAGGAGTTCACCCTCCTTCGTCAGCTTGAGAATGATCTTCACGAACGTGTACTTACCACAGGTATAAGTTATGGTGAAGCGCTATACCGCACTGCTTCGACTGGTGCCCACGATAGGGTTCACCGGGAGATAGATCGGCTACACGCACGGTGCAACCAATACCTCAACCAGTTGTCTAAGCTCAGGGAGGAGTTGGGGGAAGGCTAGTCTTCTCCCCACTTGCTTTAAGTGACGCCCACTTTATTACAACTGGATCTATAAAACGCTGTAAATCCGCTAGTAATTCCGGGGAGTCAGTTTCCAAGTGGACAATAACCGTGCCTGAGAAGGTGGCCTCCCCCTCGTTACTTGTGGCGTAACGTGCTGGGCCGTGTGAGTCTACACTAAGGTGGTCAATCCTCACAGTAAGTAGCCTCACACCTATCTGCAAATGGGCAGTACCCTTTGCGCCCACCTTTACCACAGTAGAAGTGTGCCTTCTTTTCCCAACGCTCGAGGAATTCCTTGCACGGGTCTGTCTCGCAGGTCAGTGCTTGAAGTATACGCTCTCGCTCATTGTCCAGTAACTCAAGAGCTACACTGCGGGGCATAAGCTCAGCCGTCAGTTGGTCTCGGTTAATGCCGGTCAGCAACACCTGGTCGGGGTGCACAGTGCTGGCATAGATCGCAAGCTGGCTCAGGTAGCCGAAGGCGTCGGGTGATACCGCAAAGTCTTTCTTCTTGTGCTCTCTTGAGGTGTACCCACCCATCGTCTTGAAGTCCACAAGGATAATGTGGTTTCCATTGAGCTCAAGGTATTGTGCCGCTTCCTCTTCATCTTCTACTGTTATTAAGCAGTCGATGTGGCCATGCTCGGCGCTTTCAGGTACGGCATTGCGCCACCAGTCAGGTAAGTCTACCTCCTTCTCGAACTCTGCCTTGAAGCAGCTTGGTAGAGCTGACTCAACAGCGGCGTAACTGAGCTCGTGCATAGCGTGACCCATTGCGAACGTGAGCCCAATGTTCTCGGGCATAGGTTCGGGGGCAAAGCCCTGGCGCATGAACCAGGTCTGCCTTGCGCATGAAAGGAACGCGCTGGGGCGGATGTACCTGGCCTCGTTTGATCGGGTTAGTGTATCACCCATAGCTTCACCGGCACGGAATGCACGGAACTTAGCTACTTGGGGGTCCATGTTTCCCTTGCTCATGCCGTGCTTCCACACTGCGGCGAGGAACTGGGACCAATTATCGTAAGGTTTATCGGGGTAGTTAATCATTGTTGTTGGGTGCCAGGGCAGTTAAAGCCAGCCCTGGCAGTGGCTTATGAAAAACAATCAACAAACAAGTAAGAATTAACCAACAGGAGTAAAGCGGAATTCCGCCCACTTCCCGAAGTCTCCTTCCTCATGGAAGACAGAGACATTTACGTGTTCACCAACTAGATCATCCATTTGCTTTGAAGCACATTCTTTTGGATCGCTCCATACAGCACGGAGCAGTTTGGAGTAGGTGGCTTTTGCGTGTAGTGGTCGCTTGTAGTTCATGTATGTACCCAGATCAACGTCGCTGTCTGGACATACAAACTTAATGTAGAGGCGAGCTTCAACACCCTTCTCGAGTTGCTTTTCGTGCGGCTCGTAAGGGGTAATGCTTTCAATTACACAGTTGTTGTAGGTACCCTCGGGAGTCAGAGGCTTGCGGCCTTCTGCCTCGTCTTGGGTGATTGATTGGGACAAGATTGCGTCCGGGTCGAAAGTGGTATCAGTCATGTATTTACTATTGTTCGGAGGGATCTGCGTCAAGCGCTTGCGGCCCTCTAGTGTAGTTTTTAAGGATTTCGAGTACATCGAAAGCACCCTCCTTCGCCAATGGGCGAGCTCGGAGTAACTTCTCGACTGTACCCGCGAGCGAATCACACTCGCTCGGGGGGCGATCGATCATTTCTTCTAGGCACTCACGTACCCTGGTGTCGATCAACTGTTTTACTGTTAGTTCTTCTTTAGACATCTGCCCACGTTGCTCCGTCTCCCCCTTCAGCATCGAAGGAAACTCCCTTGAGTTTGCTGGGGAAGGCTTGGTTAGCTCCGTCCCTCATGATATCAGCCAGCATCTCACCGTGTCCAGAACCTTCCACAATTATTTCATCGTGGACAACGAGGATTGGCTTGAGGCCAGAGGCGTCCACCGCAACCAGGGCTCTGCGCATAAGTTCGGCAGCTGAACCTTGCACTACTACACTGATTGCGGGGCGCGTTTCCTCATCCATTGAGTAAATCCTCTTTCTCCCTGCTACTGTCTCGGCGATGTAGAAAGCCTCGCTCTCTCGCCACACCTGCTCCATCCATTCGGTGAGCTGGGGTAGTGAGCGACGGTAGTCAGAAAGGAATTTGTTCGCCTCGTTCACTGTACTCTTCAGCTCAGTTGCGAGGCGACGGGCACCCATACCATTTAGGATGCCAAAGTTCACGGCCTTGGCCCCAAATCTTTCTTGAGATGTGATCTCAGTAACACTCTTACCTAACATCTTAGCCGCAACTTCAGTGTGAGGATCACGGCCAGCGGCGAAGGCATCCAAAAGGACTCCCTCCTGAGCTAGTGAAGCGGCAACTCTCAACTCTACCTGGGAGTAGTCGGCTCCTGAGACACCCGTACCTGGTACAGAGGTGAAACAGCCACGGAACTTAGCACCCAAGGCACTGCGCTTAGGGATCTGTTGTAGGTTAGGGTCGGAGTAACTGAACCGGCCTGTCTTCGTTCGGGTTGTATTAACCTGCGGATACAGGACACCATTGCGGGCCAAGGTAGGGAGTGGCTCAACAAAAGCAGACACCAACTTGGTAGCTTGCCTGTAGTCTAATAGTAACTTAGCTAACGAGTCTCCCCTATCCACCAACTTAGTAAGGACTAGCTTAGATGAGCTTGGGTTACCTGTTGGTGTAAGGGGTAGGCGTCGGCCATTAAGAATTAGCCACTGCCCCACCTGTTTGGACGAGCCGGGGTTTCCGTCAAAACCCTCATCAACAAGCGCCTTCTGCAACTCATCTCGACGAAGCCTTAACGTGCGCCCCAGCTCAGAGAGGGGTTGGTCGAGGAGGCGTATGCCCCTCGCTTCCATTCTAGCAACTGCGGCACCCAATGCAAAATCGGGGCAAAGCTCTGGTCGCTCAGTTCTCAGCCTGGTGAATAGCTGTCCAGTTCTTACGCAGTCATCGGCCAGGTATTCGGCAACCTCATGGGGATCCATCTCGAGGATGCGTCCCTGTTTAATTAGGTCGGGGGTAGCTATCTTAGGCCACCCATTAACAGCGGAGAAGTGGTCGAGGCTCAGCCTGCGCACGGTGTTCTCGAAGTATGCTCCCACTAAGGTGTCATAAGGTGCAAACCTTGGGTTAAGATCGAGTGCGTGCAGGTCGAAGCGTATGTTGTGCCCGATAAGCTCGAGCCCTTCCACGATCTGGCGCACCTGCTCGAAGCGTGGGCGTAGGAAGATACAACAAACAGATGTGCCTAAAGGAGTCAGCCCAATGAAGTGTGCAGTGTTGGGTGCGTCGGGGCCACGTACATCCAGGCCATCGGTCTCAGTGTCGAGTACCCACTTACCCTTGTGCTTATTCACGAGCTGGGCGAACTCATCTACGGTAGGCCACAGTATCACTGGTCTTCCTCCACTGCTGTATAACAGGCGGCATAGGATATCCCATACTGGGGCCCGTGATCTGTTATCTTTGTTCGCTCAGCCATCCAGAGGTGTGGGCTGTGCGCAAAGCAGTGTGCCCACTCGTGTATGAGGGTGGCCTTTACCATCCCCCAATCCTCAATATCACTAGAGATACGGATGACATAGTGGGGGCCAGGTTTATCTAGGTACTCGGTATCTCCGTAGATATCTTGAGATACTTTTACGCGACGCACCTTTACAGGGATAGGGCAGGGGCATTCCCACCTCAGTAACCGTATTAGTGCTCGCCATTTCTTGTTGTCTATCATCGTTTTAACCTAGCGTAAAGTGCTTGTGGAATGTGGAGTCGTTTGCGTGCTCGGGTTAGCATCACATACATTAGACGCAACGCACCAGGATCACCTTGCTCTAGTCGTTTAGTTCCCTGTCTACTCCAGGGGAGGATGTAAACATCGTCAGCTTCTGAGCCTTTAGCCGCATGTCCAGTGGACACAACCAATTCCTCATCAGCCTTAGACACTTTAGGTGTGACCGCTGTGTTGGTCAAGCCCCAAAGGCGGAATGTCTTGGCTATTACCCAGCGAGAATAACCTAAGACCAGGCCCGCCCCCGCTGGGGCAAAGCTGTGATCCCAGGGAATTATCTGGGTGGTGTGGTCTGCCTTAAATAGTGAGGCAGAACGGTCATAGTAAGAACGTAATGTGTTAGCCGCAATCGAGGCCACTGGGTCTCCCACCCTGTAACCAGTGGATAGTTCGGTGAGCTGGTTGGCCAGTGTCCATGCGGCAGGGAGTGAGTTCCCTTTCAGCCCCTTACCATGAGCGAAGATCGCTTGTCCGGGGTCGCCATAAGCGTATGCGATACCCTCTTCGCGGAGCAGGCCCATCGCCGCCCTAATTTCGAGGGCACCCATGTCCTGGGCTTCATCTATTGCGATGCTATTGAGACGCTCTTCTTCAGGCATGGGGCAACCAGCATCCACCCATCTAGCGAGGGGTAGAATGTAGGTGAGCTCTCCCTTAGAGCTTAGCTTGTCTAGGTCGAGGGGGCAGGGGCCATCCACCCAACTGTGAATAGCTGGGGCTTGGTGGCTCTCGAGATCCTTGGGCTTACGGCTAGGCGCATCAGCGGTGTACTGGTCAAGGGCAGGGTCCATAAGATGGTGGATCTTACGGGTGGAGTACGCGCTGGCCTTGCTCCGCATCTTCTTTGTGCGTGTTGCGAACGCCTTTACATAGGGCCAGGTCAGGGAGTAGATTGTGCCTGCCCGTACGGTGGGGGCACGCTGAGCTAGTACACCAGCCGCATCATTAGTGTATGTAATGACTGCAGACCCTGGTCCCCAGTTCTCGGCCTGCTTCAGGATGGATGTAGTCTTACCCGTACCAGGAGGTCCGTCGGTAGTAATGAGATGGGGGCTCACTTAGTTTCCGCCCTGGGCTCGGTAGTCTCATCAAGACAACTGTGAATTGCCTTCGCCAAACGGCGTGCCGTTACTCTGTCCATACGGTAATGCTCAGTGGTCCTGTTAGGTAGTAGCAATGAAAGCTGTACTGTCTTACGGTCTATGGCAGAGAGGTAGCCGTTGGGCGATGGCGCATTCTCGTGGGAGATCCAATATCTTTTATTGATATTAGGTCTCATTAGGATACCTCCCCGATAATAGAGAGTAACACTACGAGGGTGACAACCCAATTGAGTATCATCAAAAGATTAAGGATTAGGGGGAGTCTTATGGAGTGGCGAGGCTTCATCGTAGCTCCTCCATTGAGAGGACTAGCTCGGTGAGGATGGCGACCTGGGCCTGGGCTTTCTTGCGGTCCAGTGTCTCCATTGTGGGGTCATGGTCGAGTTTATCCGTCAGTCTCCGTTGAATGTTGCGGGCAGTGAGCACTACCTGAGACATAGCCGCCGTCCATGCGGCGGCGCAGTCTGCCTCGTTGTACTCATAGGATGATATCTCCTCCTGTCTACGGTGGAGCCACTGGTCTAAGTTTCTTGTTGGGAATTCGGCGTACATGTGTTTGTAACGGGCTTGGGTTTATCTAGTTGGTTGAGGTTAAGTAGGAAAGTAGGTGCAGATAGGTGGTCGGACCACGCTTGCGCTACCTTTCTTGCTGAACGGAGGGTCTGGTGCCCCCCGAGATCGTGCCACCCAGAGTTACCCATGTAGGCAATCCTCCAGTTGGGCCAGATGTCTGGGTCGTAGAAGTAATTATCTCTATAAAATTTCCTCGCGGCATTCTGGACACGTGAGGTGAGTAAGGAGGGCTTCGATTTGGGCTCTGTCATTGGGATCCTTGGTTAAGAGTGCGGCATTTGTAAGTGCTCGGTTCCACCCTGCGGTGGCACCTATTAGTAGGTCGAAGATGCCCTCTTTCGGTAGGTCAGAGGGGAGCCAGTCATTAAACCATTTGGTAAATAGGTCGGGCTCAGTAGTTTGTTTTTCTTTCAATGTATCTCTCGTATTGTGCGCCGCACCATTCGTGGACGCTGGGGTCAAGTGAAGAGAGTGGGCAAACCATCGCACGCTTACCGCCTTTCATGCCGACCAAGGATTTCTCTAGGAGATTCTTCTTGACCAGGCGGCGGGCTGTCGGGAGGTCGCCCACTCGGATGAGCAAGGGCTCATGGAGGGCAGGGGGTATTACTAGGGCAGGGGGCTCATCAACAGGCCACACAATAAGGCAGGCCGATGGTCCTCCTGGTCGCTTGGCACTCCAGGTTTCTATGAAGCTGAGATCACCAGCGGATATGCGTGCCCACTCCTCGAGCATCTCCCAGAATCTTTCTTCTGGTGGGATGCCCAGCTGATCCACTCCCTTCTCGGAGCGAAGCATAAAGTCAAGGGCTCGCGACCATCCTGGTTGGATGAAGAGGGGCGAGCGTACCACTGTATCTGGGTCGGCATTACCCAACCTAGTTAGGGTAGGTAGGACTTCGGATAAGTCTCTTACCTTTACCACTCGGGTAGCCTCGTTGCGCCGCTTGGCGGAGCCACCGAAACCGACCTGATATTCTTTGGTCTTGCCGGTGGAGTCTCGTATCTCCACCATCCAGGGTACATCGCGGAAGATGGCCTCACACTCGGCACGGATATCACTAACAGTGGGGTGCTTCTCTCGTGGGCCATACTCATCTGCGTTCTTCCGTCCTGTCTGCCACCCTGAGCTGATCGTTCGGGTGAACTCTATCTGTTGGAAGTCATCGCCTAGTGAGGGAGAAAGTATCTCCCACGCTCGGGTGATCATAGAATCTGAGGGCTTCTGGGAAGGGCTGAGTCGGCCTAGTATCTGGCCAACCTGAGCAACATAGATATTCCGCTCGCCTTCAGGCACCTCTGCGACACGCCCAAGGGCACGGAGTAGGTGGAGGGCCTCGGTGGGCAGTCCCCCTTCCCCGGTGTGCTCGGTGGGCTTCTCTGACCTTCTGGCTAGGAGCCTGGAAAGTAGGGAGGGAGGGGGCTCGGGTAGTGCCTCGAGATCGAAGGATCCGATGGCCTTATACTTCCCTCGTTTGCCGTGCTTGTTGTTGGCTACGGATTCGGGGAGCATGATCAGGCGGCGAGCTTTACCCGAGGCTCTGACTTCACCCCCAATCCCTTGACCAAAGTCCACTTGGGCTGGAAGCCGGTCGGCATTTATATCGGGGGGCAGGCGGAACCATAGGTGCCAACCACCACTCGCTGTGGCAATCACACCCAACCCCTCCGGCTTGTCCTCACCAGGTGCCAGCTGGTGCCAGCAGGTATCCAGGTCGGTTCCGTAGGTGTCTAAGTCCAGTATAAGAAGGGGGATAGGGTCGGAGGTTTGGGGGCAGAGTGCCGCCCCTGTTCGCTCGCCTCCGAGATGGAGTAGTTGAGCGTGGAGTAGGGACTGTTCGCTCTCGGCTATGTACATGTCCCAGGTGCGACGGCCTATCTTAGTAGGGAACTTTTGGTAGTTCTGCGTAGGGAATACATAGTACCCCTGTTCACTTAGTTTGATTGGATCCATTAGTTGTCGTCCAGGCCAGAGATGATGCTCCAACAGAGAGCGTATGCTTTACCGAACTCGGCGCAGAATGAGGGCTCGTTGTCCAGTGTGTACATCAGTGCCCACTGGTGGGCTAGTAGGAGGAGGGCCAGATCTAGGTCAGCCTCGATAACAGTCCTATCAAAACGCATGACGAGCTTATCGTCGTTCACACGGGCGACATCGCCCATGAAACCTTCAGGCATGGAGCCTTCTAGTAGTACCTCAATGATCTCCCCTGTGGGGGAAGGCATGAGGGTACGAAGGAGTGATACGGAGTCCCACCAATCCTTGTTCACTGGGCAACCTTTCATCCAGCGGGAGGTGGGCCAGAGGCCAAGCCATTTGAGGAAGCGAGCTCCCATAGTGCTCGGCGTACCATTGCGCTCATGGAGGAGGCGTTGAAGATCAGCATCAAGTCCTCGAGTTGCTGGCGTTCTGCCTTGCTCAAGGGGATGACTACTGGCTTTTTTGGGGGTTTCTTTTCTCTCATTGTTCATGATTGTAGCTGTGCTGGGGTGTAGTTCAAGGGCCTTTTCGTTATAAAGATTTATATAAAATCCTTATACGGCTACCCTCTTTCGGGGGGTTTGTTCTCCGAGATAACTATTCGACCTATTCAATTAGCGTAACCCGTTAGGTCGTCAGTAGTTAGGAAGAATCGCCAGGAAAACGGGGTAACAGGAGTCGGCGCAGTTATTAAAGATCTTTATAAGATCCAACTAACGCCACCGCCCCTGGAAAACCTGTTTTTTACCTGTTCTTACCTAAGTGCCACTGGTGTATGGGGATACAGCAATCGAATAGGTCGAATAGTTATCTAGTATGATTAGGGGTCGAGTGCCTCTCGAGTGCCTCCTTCTCACCATCTTCGAGGAAGATTTCGGGTGTTCGTTGGATCCCTTTTCGGAGCAGGCCGAACAGGTAGTCGAGCAGGTCGATGTCGTCGGGCAGTAGTTCGGTGATCTCCTCGGGGAGTTCCTCCATTGCGGCCTCAACGTCGCAGATCAGGTCGATGTAGGTGGCGTGGTCCACCTTCTCCCACTGCGCGGGGGTCTGCGCCCGTAGCATGGTGAGGCGGGGGACTCTGACCTCCCACCCCTTCCTCCCTTTCGGGATGATTAGGGCGGGGCATTGGGTGCCATCAGAGGCGAGGATCTCCGAGAGGCACAGCTCCAGGCCGTGTCGGTCGGTCGTGGTGTATCGGTAGGTGTAGTTATTCATTAGAGTTTCCGTTGAATTGTTGTGTTGTTGGGCAGGATTTGCCAGGGCCCACTGTGTTCTGACCACTCGTGGTGGAGGCCACGCCTACGGAAGCGGAGCCAGGATGGGGTCAGCTCATTTAGGCGGTGGGTCGTCGAGTTGCTCACCCACCCGCCGTTGCCGAACGAGATGGAGTCCTCGGTGTAGTGGATTATGGCGGTATCGTGGTGAGTTACCGTTGCTTGGTAGGGCTGGAGGCTTACCTCAACCCAGGTTTCGTACCCGATTTTCCTTGTCCCACCCTCTTCACCGCAGAAGCGGAGGGCGGAGGGCAGGTTGGTTATGTCTAGTAGTTTTGCTTTGCTCATGGTTTTAGATGGCTCCTTTGCCGTTGAATTGTCCTTCCAGTTTCGGGTCGGGTGCCGAACCAAGCTCTTTTAGTTTGGCTTCGTAGATGCCAAGGACACGCTTGTTTTGGGCGGTCTTGTTTTGTCCTAGCGCATTCCACCATGTCTTGAGGGCGTTTGCGTGGTATTGCTGGAACTCCTCGACTGTTGCTTGATGCCCCTCTTCGTAGGGATACGTCATTGTTTCTTCTTTTTGGTTCATGATTTTAGTTTTGGTTGTTGGTTGTTGGTTCTGTGGTCATCGCTCGTCCTTCTGTTTCTAGGATTACGCGCTCGGAAATGCTAAACATCTCCTCGTCCTTTATGTCCATGATTTCGCATAACTCGGTGAAGATATCGGCATCCGCCAGGGCGTAGCGACAAATTTCTAGTAGGTCTAGTCTGTCTACGGGTTTGCTCATCGCTCGTCCTCCTCTCTCCAAACTTTGATTAGGTTCACTCCAGCGTGTTTCTGTCTCCAGACCACGCCAAATTCGCTAGGCTCGTAGTCCTCATCCTTGTTGTCGCAATCGGGACACCATAGGTCTGTTAGTGCTAGGTCATCGGCACACCTTTCACCATTATTCAGGTGAGTCCACTCACGACTCTGAACATCAGAGCCGCCACATTTTTCGCATACCCAACTCATCGCTCGACCTCCTCTTCCGAACAGTCCTCGCAGAAGCCGTCATCGTTTAAGTCAGCCTCGCTTTCACATCCTCGGCATTCCCAGGTGCTGTAAAACTCCGACACACAAGGGCCGCAGATATAGCCTCCTTGGTCGCCAGGGATTCGGTTCACGAACCCCCTCATGGTTGTGTCTTGTCCACATTCTTCGCAGTGTTTGTCTAGCGCGTTCATTTCTCACACTCCTCAAGCATATCTGTATACAGGGCGAAGCATCGTTTACAGAGAATCTCGTCCACGAGATATTCTCGCTCGAGTTCCCTATCCATGCGGTCGGGGGCTTTCTTCCACAGCTCCATCATTTGGGCTTCAGATGCGCCCTCCAGTTCAGCTACGGATAGTGTTGCCATCCGTGCGTCTCCTCCATTGCGGCTCCACCAGTCCCCGTTGGGACTGACCCAAACCGCTATCTTCTTATCGTTATTTTCCATCGTGATTATCCTTTGTTGGTTGAAGGGTGATTAGCCCGTTTTCTATCAGTGAGTGCGCCATTCTTCCGTAGTGTCCCTGGAGTTCCCAGCACAGGCCAGAGTCCAGGAGTTCTTGGAAGAGGGCCAGAGTTTCTTCATACTCTAGCTCGCCCATCTCGTAGTCAATTATTCTTGCTTGGTATTCCATTGGTAGCGTGGGTTTCGTAAGTTGCTTAGGTAGTTTGAGGCTTCCTCGACACTACTGAATTGCTCCAGAATTTCTATTTCTTCGGGGAGTTCCTCGCAGGTGAAGTGGGTTAAGTTTCCCTCGCAGTGCCAGTTACAGTGGTGGAGTTCGAGTTCATTATCTAGGAACATCTCGGCCTCCTCCTGGTTGATGTGTAGGGGGATATCGGTCAGGATTTCCTTTATCACATCTGTTTTACCGTAGGTGTCCCAATCCTCTAGGGCTTGGTTAAATTCCATTTCGGAGTGAAGCTCCTCGTCCATGAGTGGGTAGTCGTTTTGGACTTTCCATATGGCCTCAAGAAGTTCTGTGGGCAGGCCAGCTAATCCATCTTCGGGAAGCTCTTCGGTGTCGATTCCCGCCCCCTCGTAGCCGTATCGGTCGGATACATCTACCAGGTAGGGCAGGTCGTCGAATTGTTCCAGCAGAGCAGTGCCGTTCGATTTTCCGACTAGACCCCAGGTGTCATAGTTGCCACCTTGAAAGCCGTCGGGGAGAAGCAGTCCGTTCCATTCTGTGAGTATTAGTTCATTATGGGTTACTGTGGTCATTGGGTTGTATTTCGTCGAGTTCTAGGATTTTCTCCACGGCGGAGATTTTCTCGCCCAGGGTGGGTAGAGAGATTAGTTCAGCTTTTACCTCATCGAATTCAAGGTTCGGGTGCGCCTCGACTTGCGCCGCCAGCTGTTCCATGTAGAGTCGTAGTGCTTGTTTCTTATTCAATTCTTGTTTGTTCTAGTTTCAGTAGTTGAAAGTCTAGGCAATCCTGGATTCCCCGTTTCATGTTCCTGAGTGCTTCTACGGTCGGGTAGATGATGATTTCCACGCCGCCTCGGTTTATGGTAATGTGAGTGTCCCCATCGTCAGTGGTGAAGAAGTTAATCTCCTCCCTTGAGCTGTATCGAGTGGGTAGCTCGAAGGTTTTTAGTTGTGAGTTTTCGGTCATCGTTTATGTAGCGCGGGAGCGCGTTTTGTAAACATTTTATTTCGCAGTCCAGATTGTCCCGTCGGGCATTATTGACCACCCGTCGGGAGCGTCGTCGATTGTCTCGACTTGTTGCCAGTCCCCAAGTAGGGTTCCTTGCCAGCAACGGTCATTTTCTGGCTTCTTGTAAAGCCATGCTTTATTCGAGTCTACAATCAAGAAAGATTCTTGGCTGTATTGCTCGCAGAGTTCTTCAGGGACTGGCTCGCAATGGCCTAGCTCGATTCCTATTGAAAGTTCAATAGCTAGTTCTCCGCCATCGTATCGGTAGCCGCCCATAATTAGGTATTTAGGGCTGTTTCCAAGGTCGATGGATAGAGAGGCCGTCGCATTTAAGGCTTCCGACAAGTCGAAGTCTTGCCTAGTCGCTGATATTATCAGCATTTTCTTGCTCATTTATTTAGTTTCCTTTTTAGATGTTTCTCAATCTCGGTGATTAGGGAGGCGGTAAACATTGATGTTCTATTAATTGGCCCACTAACACCCGTCAGATTGTAGAGGAATTCTGTTAGCCTATCATTTAGTCCAGGGTCATTTTCCAGGACGATATGTAGGGAAACACTAGTTTTTTCGTTCTTAAATCGCGTATTCATTTTAGGTTTCTTTCGGTGAAAGGTAATTATCCTTGGCCTTTTATCTTTTAGGCAGGTTTCACTATTACAGCGCGGCCTACCATCTTGGAAACAATAAATATTGTTGCGACACTATTGAGACATTTTATATATAAGAAGATAGGGGCCTAAAAGAAAGTCCAAATAAAAGGTTTACAAAGTAGGCCGCGACGCTATTTTAGTAAGCATGAAACATAATCACCACCCGATACCATCGCCCGAGTCTGTTCTAGGCCGCGCCGCTAATCTTGGCCACTCTATATCATTAGAATTGGCTGAAGACTCAATACAAACTGTGCTAGAAAGGCCCGAACATTGGCCGCACGTCAATAGCTACGGCCCGAATGATTCACGGCACATTGTCTGCGCCGCGGCCCGATTAGCTATCGGCTGGCACCGAACCGAGTACAGGAGAAGAAACATACTAGCCAGGGAAGCGGAACAATTGACGCGTTCCGAACTATTCACCGAGGCCGCGGGTCATGATTGGCAGACCGTTCAGGAAGCAATAGACTCTCTTGGAAATAACCTAAGAGAATACGCGATTTTAATCCTGAAAGGAGAGACTACCCGTGAAACTGCCAAGCGGTTAGGTTGCTCGCATACGATGGTGGCACGTCGCAGAACGGAAGCTTTGAAGAGACTGCGGAACATTCTAGAAAGTAAATAAAACTAGACGGAACGACGGACCCGCGCCCTCCCCCAGGCGCGGGTGCCCCCCGCCCCCTGGCCACCGTCCCCTTGTCCTCGCCCTGGGGCCCCGCTACAATCAAACTATGGATCCTACGCCAAAGGAGGTAACAGACGCCCTCACCGCGATCGCCACAGACCCGATCGCCTTTGGCCGCGCCCTGGGCTATTCGGGCACGCCGGACGGGCGCAAGCAGTTTGGCCAGCTCCACCGGGACATTCTTAATCACGCCTACTCGCAGCCGAAGACGAGCACGGTGGTCAGCCGGGGCCACGCCAAGTCTACGATCCTTTCTGTGGTGGACACCGCCTGGACCCTTCTCCACAATCCGGGGGCCCGCATCCTGATCGCCTGCGCCTCCCTGGACTTGGCCAAGAAGCTGGTGGGCGAGGTGAGGGATCGCTTGATGGGCGAGCTTGAGATCCTCCCTGGGTTGCGTGTCCCTTTGGGGGAGATCTTCCCTCACCTCGAGATTCATGGGGCGCATGGTGGGATGGGTGGCGCGGGGCGCCCCCGCAAGTCGGGGCCCTGCGAGGCGTTCAACATTGTGGGCCGGTCGGGGCGGGGGCGCGAGCCCTCCGTATTCGCCGCTTCTGTCCAGTCGAACCTTGCGGGTAACCACCCTACCCATGCGGTAATTGACGATCCGGCCAACGAGCAGAACTCCCGCACCTTCGCCCGTCGGCGCCAGATCATCGATTTCATTGAGCAGCTTGAGCCCCTGATGTATGCGCCCGACTCCCCCATCAAGCACATCGGCACCCCTTGGGCCTTCTCGGATGTCATCAGCTACCTCGCTGAGCGGGAGGACTGGGCCCAGTTCCGCTTCGGGTGTTGGGATGGGGTGAACCCTGACACGGACGAGCGGGATACGGAAGGCCCCGGCCCCGGGGGCACCTGGCCCCTCTCCCCTTCTTTCCTCAATGCAGACGAGATCAAGGAGAAGCAGTACAACCTGAGCAAGCAGTTCTTTGCGGCTCAGTATCTCTGCGACCCGATCCCTGCCGAGGACGCGCTCTTCGATGACAACCTGATCCTAGCCGCCACCGACTCTCAACTGAGTCTCAATAAGCTGCCAAAGGGGCCGGAGATCCTGCTCTGGGATCCGGTAGCCCGCATCGAGGGGACACAGGGCGACTGCAACGGCATCATCATTGTTCGCTGCCTCACCGCCGCAGCCCTTGGTCTCCAGGATAAGTATGAGAAGGACCGAAATATATTTATCCCAACGTACGCGCACGAAATTAAGGGGGGCGCAGATGCAGCCGCCGCCCACATCGAGGAGTTCTGCATCCAGAACTACCCATCACTCAAATCTATCTGGGTAGAGAAGTACGCGGCGCAGGCGCTCATTGTTCCTTGGATGGAGGAGCGTGGGCGGCTGGGTGGCGTCAAGATCCGGGGGCACAAAATGCCTACCGTCGCTCTCCCCTATAGACTGCAAGGTTGTCAAACGGGGATGCGTAAGGGCTTCCTTCGCTTTCTCCCCAACTTCCCTGGTCGTGACAAGTTGGTGCAGCGTCTAACCGAGTTCCCCCTCTCCGATTCGGACGATCTTCCAGCCGCACTCGCTATGTTATCTACACACATCGAGCGGCGCGGTAATCTACCCGGAATTAGCTTGCAAGCGGAAGGTGAATCTGGTACAACCATATGGCGCTCCCAACTACGTCGAGGCAATTCGAGCGGCGGCGGCGCCAATTGGCCCTAACCTATGGCATACAAACTAAAAGAAGACGCCGCGAGCGCACTAAAATCCCTGGTCGAGCAGGCTATGTCTGCGATGCAGGAACCTTTAGAGGGAACGGAAAAACTCATTAGTGATATTTATACTGGCCGTGATCCTCTTGGAGGTGCTGCTAGGCTTATTCTAGGAGACCAGGGTATTCCACTAGATCAGGTTATTGATGCGACCAGCACCAAGACATGGCGCCCACCGGAAACGACGGCCAACCTGTTCTTGAGCCGGATCCGCCAGATCGTCACTGCGCTTACCCCAGGCACCCCTACCTTAGATGCACGGGGGCGGGTACCCGGAGCGGCCCGCTCGGCTGAGTACCAGAACGAGCTGACCCGCTTCGCCACAGATCACGGGGGCCTTGAGGCCGCCATGCGCCGCTGCGCCTTCCTGGGCCTACTCTCTCCTTACTTTGGTTGTAAGGTTGTACTTAACGAAGATGCAGAGACGGCTTACGAGGCAATTAAGTTTATCCCGATTGAGCCGGGTGACTGTGGCTACGAGCCCTTTCATCGGCGGTTCACCTGGCACTCATACCAGAAGCAGTGGGCAGACCTCCCTAAAGAGTGGCGCCCCGATCTAGGATCTGGCGCTAAGCCTAATGACTGGGACATTGTTCAGGTCACGGAGGTTTACCACGAGGGCTTTAAGTTTGGCTCGAAGAAGATCGACGGCGTACCTATGAGTGTATTTGTGCGCCTTAATGGGGAAGCTCCAAATAAGGAGCGCAGGGAAGCGCTCGACTCATTGGGCGAGTACACCTATACCGAAAACTTGCCGGACGCCCCTTTGCGCATCACATCCTTCCTGGACCCAGCGCCCAAGGAAGACGTTGCGCCTGCCGAGGTACTTTCATGGATTCCGCTTATGCGTATGATTGTGCAGGTATTGATTCAAATCAATCGGGAGGTCACTACTGTAAATAAGGTAATGCTCTACGATCGTAGTGCTATTAGTGATGATGCTATTGCTGTAGTTCAGCAGTCTTCTCCGGGGGCAACAGTTTATGTTCCCGTAGATGTGGATGATGCGGCACGTGGCATTAACGCCACGATGCGCCCAACGGAACAAAACAGCGTGCTCGGTGAATACTTGGCATCGCTTCAGGCTTATCTCTCACTCTTTGATGATGTGACAGGCGTTGGCCCAATTGACCGGGGTGTTCCAGCGAACCCCCGTAAGTCGGCAACAGAGGCATCATCGATGGTTTCGGCTAGTAACAGACGCAACCGAGATCGTCTTGAGGTAATGGCTAATCTTTGGAGCGACATGGCGCGAGTGCACCAGTCTTACCAGCGGATTGCTTATGGCTCGGAAATTGAGCTGCCTCTTCCTAACGGGCTATCTCACATTATCCCTGTGCCGGATCCTGTATCAGCTGCATTCTCCTTTGAGGTAGACGCGACAGATCTAGGCCACCTAAGTCGCCAGGGCGAGGTAGAGGCTTACTTCAACTGGCTCACCACACTAACCAATGTATACGGTTCGTTTAGAGGCGCAATGCCTCGCATGATCCGGGAAGCTCTTCGCAAGATGGGTAAGGCAATGGGAATTGAGGATGTGGATGTCTTCTTAGACGCACCTGTATTAGAAGAGGGCCCAGAGGAGAGGTATATTGCACACCTCCAAACTGGACACCCGATTAAAGTACATCCAGAAGATCAGCACGAAATGTATGTCGCCTACTACGATCGCGTTCTTATGCAAGCGGTTGAGAAGGGTATTGGCGAGGCATCTGTCGGAATGCTGCAGCGAGTAATCACTGAGCACAACGCGCATGCCCGTCGGGCAGCAGCTACCTCGATGCAACAGAGCGCCCCCGTACCTGGGGTATCTAGAGATGGCGCTATAGATAATCAGATTGCAGCGGCATTGCAAGCGGGCCTAGCGCCACCAGCCACGGCTCAGACTCTTGGGTAAGGGGGATTTACTTTCTAAGGCCGAGCAGAGGCAAGCCTTTGAACGGACTAAGTTATACGAGGGATTCCGTGAGTTACCTTATACGGATGGGTCTGATGGTAATCGCGAGCTTAAAACAGTAGGCTATGGGCATGGTGTCCGTGATAGCAAGAAAGAGCGGGCAGCCAAAATCATTGGGATCTCTACTGAGGAGTACCTTGCGCACGATTTTGAGGTAGACGAGAAGATAGCCGAGCGACTTTACTTTGAGCTCGATCTCCCTATCGCAATGAAGCAAACAGAGTCGTTAATTCCTGGGGTACGTAGTGCACCTGTAGATGTAAAGATAGCTCTTATAGATGGCTCTTATAGTTCACTGCTCCAGCTTTCTCGGAAGGCGAGAGGTTTTTCTGCAGAGGGTAAAGGTAGCCGCGCATTCAATGAGTTCTTGGACAATAAACTCTGGCGGCAGTTGAGGAAAAGAAAGTTTACGCCGGGGACATCTTCTACCATGTTACGCCAGCAACGCACCGCAGTCGCGTTACACTGGATGGGTAACCAGAATTATACCCAACAAAAAATAGCGGAACTACCAGAGAAGAGAGCCAAAGTACAGGGGAAGTATGTTTCAGAGGCGCTAATCGGCGCTGCTTCTGGTTCGCTAATGGTTAGAGAGGGTGCCCGGTTCTATCATGGTACCCCTACACCACGACAATTTC
>Ga0080013_1001876_pt1 | contig 26403 bp, 27 predicted proteins | sample ETNvirenome_6_85_FD_69236 | JGI IMG/M metagenome (GOLD analysis project Ga0080013, IMG submission 69236) | Marine viral communities from the Pacific Ocean - ETNP_6_85 (SPADES assembly) (version 2) | ecosystem: Environmental > Aquatic > Marine > Oceanic | place: Pacific Ocean | collected 2013-06-19
AGATTCTAAATGGGTTTATATGTTAGAAGTTGCTGGTGATGCACGAGGATGGTTAGGAAAATATGATGATGGTACTACTAATGTGGTTAAATCATTAACTTCTGGTATGAGTAAAGAGGCAATTAATGATGTTCAAAATAATAAAGCGATAATTTGTTTATACCAAGCAGGAGAGGCTTATCTAGTTGATTTTATTAATATTAATTTGTTTGAGGAATTTTATAAGGAACTTTTGAATCGTAAAATTAATCCATCAAATTTTATTTTTATTACTGGTAATATGATTGCTAAGAAACAATTTAGTGAGTGGAAACCAAAGAGTAAGTATAAAGATGAAAAGGATTTTTATATAATAGAGTTTTCTGGGTATAGACATATTGATTATAAACAAAAATGGATTTTGGCAAAAAAAGATACAGATAAAAAAATAGAAAAGCATTTTTTATGTTATAATAGAAATATGGGACATCCACATAGATTATTATTATTGGCATTATTAGAAAAAGAAAATTTAATTAATAAGGGATTGGTTTCATATCCAGAATTTACTAAAAAATACTTTAGTGGAAAACTAAATTCTAACTTTAATGTTGGAAAAAATTTAATAAATAAATTATTACAATGTGCTGAAAATTTAAGATTAAAAGCTCCTTCTATAATTGACGTTGATGAATGGAAAACAAATCATTTTGACACATCACCGGCATGGCCATACGAACAAACACTTTTTTCTATTGTTAGTGAAAGTCAATTTGTAGAAGAAACTCTTTTTTTGAGTGAAAAAATTTGGAAGTCAATAGCAAATAATCATCCATTTGTTTTAGTGGGTAGTTATCATACTTTAAAGTATTTACGAGAAGAAGGATTTAAAACTTTTAATCCTTACATTGACGAATCTTATGATGACGAAATACATCCATACAAAAGGATAATTAAAATTGTAAAAGAAGTTAAAAGGTTGTGTTCTTTAAATGAAGGAGAAAGAAATAAGTTTTTATTAGATGTTTCTGATATTATACAACATAATTATGAAAAATTAATAAATGACCAATCTCATATAGATAGGGTATTTACTCAAATAGAAGAGGTGGTGAAATGAAGTTAATTAAATTTAAATATTATAATCATTTTGATAGTAATCCAGGCGTGTTTGCAGGATTTATACGCAATAAAATAGCACCATATTGGGATGAATATAATAAAAATATATTTAATAATGATTACACCAATCTTAAAAATGATAATAATGATTTGAAATTTTATGAAATTGCGTATGATTATTCTAAAAAAATAACTGATAAGTTAACTTTATCAACTGATATTATAAATTTAATTAATTCAAAAAAAATGAAATTGATTATAACTTCTCCTGGTGATGCATTGCAAATGGATTTTATGTTTTGGGTTATAGAGTATATTAATAAATTTAATCTTGATAGTAAACAGGTAATTTTAGTAACTTCAAATTTAAGAGGTAGTGAAACTTATAAATTATTATTGGAAGAATTTCCGAGTTTCAAAAAATATCCAATGAAACACGTTGGTATAGATTCATTTCATTATGAAAATTTTAATAATTTCTTTGGTAAAACAGATGAATTAGTTCATTTATATCCAGATACCAATAAAAAGTTATATAAATATTTATGTTATAATGGAGCGGCCAAAGAACAAAGATTGTTTTTGGTGACAGAATTGTTTAGACGAGGACTTGATAAGTATGGGTTAATTTCTTTGTTATTTAGATATGGAAACACCAATCAAATATCTGATGATTTTATAAAAAGGTTAGGATTTAATCATGAGAATTGGGAATTAGGCAAAATGATTGACGAATATGCTAAGTTAGAAATGATTAATAAAGTACCTATAGTAGTTGATAGAGATTTAGAAAGTATTAATGAGAATGATAGACACGTAAATATTCAGAATATTAAAGATACATATTTTAGTATAGTAACTGAATCTTATTACTATAATACCTATCTTCCAATATCACATAAAAAAATATTATGTTTAACAGAAAAAACTTGGAAGGCTATTCTTTATCATCCATTTATTATGCTTGGTGGGTATGGAACTTTGAAATATTTAAAATCGTTGGGGTTTGAAACATTTCCAGAGTTATTTGATGAGAGTTATGATGATATTGAAGATCATCAATTGCGATTACTTTCAGTTATAAATTCAATAGAAAAGGTTTGTAGTATGGATGAAGTTAAATTTCATAAAATTTATTGTAATGAAATTATACCAAAGGTTATCCATAATAGAGAATTGGCAATTTCTGGTAAACTGAAGTCACATTTTAGTAATAATTTTTTTAGGGAATTGTTGAATGAAAGCTGATAAACAATTAATTATAAATAAAAAAATTACATTGGGGTATAATATAAATCAATTTTTTAGTGAAACAAAATATAAAATAATTTTTGTTCCTAAATTTCCAACTAAAAATTATTATTTTAAAGGAAAAAAGAAATCTAAATTAATGGTTGGTAAAAATTCTTTTTTTGATGTATTTTTTAATAATGAACATAAAAGAAAATATCTTGATATGGAAGGATCTTATAATAAAGGAACTTCATGTGAAATTTTTATGGAATTTACTAATCAGGAACATAATTTTTTTACTTATCGATGGTTAGTACAAACTATGGTTAATGCTGGAATAGTTATTCCATTTTTTACAAAAGTGGACTTAAATGAACGGTTACATTTTGAAATTGTAGGAGTGGGCCAGGGAAAAATTTGTTCTATAGACTTTTTAAATATGGATTATATTCCTACATTTTTATTTTATGAGGAAAATAAATACCACGATTTTATTACAAACGAACCGAATTCAGATTCAGCTAATGATTTTTTGGAGATTTTATCATCAAATTATATAAATATAGAATCTTATGATGATGTGTGTAAAATATTTAATCAGTATAGTTTTTCTAACCATATCGATATAGATGATATGGCTGTTTCATTTTTTGAACTAAATAAAGATTTCTTTTATATTAGGCCACGGGGAGATTGGAAATATATTTGTTGGAATTATGACAGACCAAAAAAATATTATGATTTAGTTAAAAAGAGTTTACCATTAAATATTTTTATCGGGACCAATGATAAGAATAAATTTAATAATTTTTGTTCTAATATTATTAATAATTTAGGAAATATGAAAGAAATTGATTTAATTGACCAGATTAAGTTTACAATGGTTAGTTATAGTAATATTTATGATATACCAATAAATAATGATGGATTGTGTATTTATTTAAATTCAGATATTACATGGAATAAAAACATTTTTGAGTTATTATATTTTGGTAATACTAATATTGCTATTTCTATGTATGATGAGAAATTAATATTATTTAATTGTGATCATTCCTTTTGGAAAGAAGGTGGTAATATTGATACAATTATCGAAAAAGATGTTGGTATTATACCAAATTATTATACTTATATATGAGGAGTTATAAAATGAAGTTATTTTTAGATTCAGCAAATATAAAAGAAATAGAAGAATTGGGTTCAAGTGAGTATGTTTATGGACTTACTACGAATCCAACGTTTTTCTATGAAGAGGGAATAAAAGATACAGAGGAATTTTTATCAATTTTAAAAGATATAATGCCTAATAAAGAGATTCAATTAGAAGCAATGGGTAGTGTTGATGAAATTCTTAAAATTGCAAGAGATTATGTAGTTTCACCATCAGGAACACCGTGTGAACATAATATAGTTTCTAAAGTTCCTTTTAACGAAGAAGGATTAGAGGCAGTATCAATTCTCTCTAAGGAATCAATTAGGACCAATGTTCATTTGGTTTATTCTGTAAATCAGGCAGTTTTAGCGGCACAAAGTGGGGCAAATTATGTGTGTCCTTTACTTGGCCGATATGACGATAGTGGACAAAATTCTACTGAATTGATAAGGGACATAAAAACAGCATTTGATAATTACGAAATAAAAACAGAAATTTTAGCAGCAAGTGTTAGACATCCAGACCATGTAAAACAGGCAATACTTGTGGGAGTTGATGCAATTACTATTCCATATAAAGTTTTTAAACTAATGATGGATCATCCTTTAACGGAAAGGGGAACAAGGTCGTTTGAAAAACATACATTTGGATAAAAATAGACTAACATTGATTTCAGGACCCTGTGTTCTTGAAAGTGTAAAACATGCTACATTTATGGCAAAAGAGATTAAATCTCGGTGTGATGATTTAGATATACAGCATATATTTAAGGCATCTTGGGATAAGGCTAATAGAACGGCATTAGACCATTATAGAGGTTATCCTTTGGACGAAACGATTGATATGTTTCGTGAAATTAAAGGTGGAGTGGATGTTCCAATATTAACAGATTTTCACGAAAGTTGGCAAGCAGAAAAATTAAAAGATGTAGTGGATGTTTTACAAATACCAGCGTTTTTGTGTAGACAAACAGATATGTTAGTTTGTGCAGCTAAAACAGGATTACCTATAAATGTAAAAAAAGGACAATTTATCTCAGCAGAAGATACAGAAAAAATTGTTGATAAGGTAAAAGGTTCTGAAGTGTGGTTAACAGAACGAGGAAACATATTTGGCTATGGAAATTATATAGTAGATATGAGAAATCTTGTTATTATGAAACGGTTTGCTCCAGTTATTTTTGATGCAACCCATTCAGTTCAACAAGGAGCAAAAGGTGGAAGTAGTGGTTCACAAAAAGAGTTTATCGAACCACTTGCAAAGGCAGCAGTATCAGTTGGTGTTGATGGAATATTTATGGAAGTTCATGATAATCCAGATAAAGCTTTATCGGATGGAACAAGTAGTTTAGATTTAAATAATTTAACGCCGTTATTAAAAAAATTAAAAAGGTTATATGAAATTAATAATACCTTATAGGTTAAAAAGTGAAAGATTTCCAAAGAAATATATTAGCGATTTTCTTGGAAGGCCTTTGGTAGAGCATTCAATAAAATTATGTCAGGGGTTAGGGGATGTGATTGTTACTGCCCCCAGGGAGGATTATGTAAAAGAAGTTTCTGATTTACATTCTAAATATAAATTTGATTTTATTCCAACTTCACTTGATTGTAGATGTGGAACGGATAGAGTAATTGAAATTTCTAAACGATTTGTAGATGATTTTTATGTTATGATTCCAGCAGACGAACCATTGATTGATAGGAATGAATTGAAAAGAGTATTATCATCAGAATTAGATGATTTTAATTTATGTTATTGTGATTTTTATTGTGAGGAAGATTGTACTTCTAATTTATCGGCTAAAATAGTATCTACCTACGATGATTATTTATTATATTTATCACGAAATATTATTCCTATTAAAAAGAATGGTGAATTTGATTATAAGGATTGTAAAAAATGTGTTGCTATAAAAATATATTCTTATTGGGGAATCAAGGAATTATATGATAAGGAAACTAAACTCGATAATATTGAGAGTTTAGAAGAATTAAAAATGGTAGAATTAGGACAACGGGTTAAATTACATAAGATAAATCATATTGGTTTTGGTATTGATATACCAGAACAAGTAAAGTTATTAGAGGATAGATATTGTGGAAATTAAATATCCAAATAATAAAAGTAGAACGATAGAATATTTTAAAAATTTTGAAAATGATATGTGGGGGAGTTCAGTATTAAAAAAGTTAATTTGCATTGATAATCCAGTAATATTTGATGTTGGTGCAAATATTGGGAACAGTTTAGATGCTTATAAAAAAATATGGGGAAATTCAATAGTACATTGTTTTGAACCACAAATTGAGTGTTTTGATGTTTTAGAAAAAAAAGCGATTGAATATGGTAATACATTTATAATAAAACATGCAGTAGGTAGTGAAACAATTAATGATGTAGATTTTTATACACATGATATTAACATTGGGTTATCTGGAGTAAATAAAATAAATTTAAATAGTAAAGATTCTATAGTACTAAATGATGATACAGAATATCGAGATTTATTTTTAAACGGAATTACATTTGAAGAGTATAAAACAATGTTGAATAAAAAGAGAAGTGTTTCTATGATACGACTTGATAAATACATTGATGATAATAACATAAAAAAGGTTGATTTCATAAAGATAGATACTCAGGGACACGAAATAGAAGTTTTATGTGGACTAAACAATAATCTTAAAAATGTGCATATAATTCTTGCAGAATTAAATTTTTATGATTTATATGAAAAGTCTTTTTCATTTTATGATTTAGAATCTATATTGCATCCAATGGGGTTTAAATTATATGATATTAGTTATATATCTAAGAATCCAATGAATGGACGAACAGACTGGGTGGATGTTATTTATGTTAATTCTACTTTTGGAGATTATAGTGATACCCAACAAATAAAGTTATTAGAGTAAAGGAGGAATAATGTGGACAAGTAAAAGAAGAGCAAAAAGAGTAAAATGGTTTTTAGAAAAATATAATGTTGATGTAGTTATTGAAACAGGAACAGAGCAGGGAAGAGGAGTATTAGAATATTTAAAAGTTGTAAATAATGTAATAACGGTAGAAAAATATATTGCAGAATTGGAAGTTGCAGAACAGAATTTTGAAAAAGCTGGATTTGAGATGACAAGTTCAACTGAAAATCTAAAAATTTGGAAACGAGAAGATAATACTATTCATTCTTATTTTGGTGATTCTCAAACTGTATTACAAAAAATGATTGAAGCCGCTGTTTCTATAAATTGTAATTCTTTTTGTTTTTATCTTGACGCACACGATAGTGCATGGGATTATAATCCAATAAAAGATGAGTTAAAGATTATAAAAAATAACAAAGAGGCATTTGAATCTAAAATAATAATTGATGATTTTTATGTACCTGGATATAGTGGCCACGTTCCAAAATCTGGTAATAAATGTCCTGTATGTTATAGACAAGATAGTACTTGTGTTCATTGGGGATTTAATATGACACTTGGAAACTCAGTTCCATTGGGATATGATTATCTAGCATCTGACATTTTTAATATAAATGATGAATATTTAATATATTACGATAATCCGTCTGAACCGCCTCATAGAGGTACTGCATTTATAGTGCCGATGTCACAACAAGATTTAGATGAATATTTGTCTTTTAACAGAGGAATTCCTTCAGCTAGATATAAAGGAATGCCTGATACTTATCCAGACAAGTATTAATTTTTATGTCAATACCAAACACAAATGAAGCAAGAATAGAAACATCTACGGCGTGTAATGCTGCTTGTGTGTTCTGCCCACATCCAACTGATGACTTTACTCGTAAAAAAGAGGTAATGTCAATAGAAGATTATAAGTTCTATGTTGATAAATTGAAAGATGAAATGGGAGATAGGATTGAAGAAATAACAGTTTCAGGATTTGGTGAGGCATTTTTAGATAAAACTCTTTTGAATAAAATGAGATATGCGAAAGATAAGGGATATGGTATTCATGTTTTAACAAATGGTTCTTTGTTAAATGAATCTAAAATAGATGAGATGTTTGATATTGGTATTATGGATTTAAGGGTTAGTTTACATACCGTTAACCCAGATTCTTATGGTAAAATATTAAATTTTAAGGGAAATAAACATACATTAGAGGACGTATTAAAAAATTTAGATTATGCTATAGAGAAAAAACCAGAAGAAACAGAAATTATGATTACTGCGGATATTGTAGAAGAAAATAAAAATGATATAGATAAACTTATAGAGGATTATGGAGATAAATGTAGTTTAGAAATTTGGTATCCACATAATTGGGTAGATAATTATGAGTATAGAGATCATGATAGTCCATTAATACATAAAACTTGTGGTCGTCCAAAAACGGGACCCATTCAAATACAAGTAGATGGTGATATTATAATGTGCTGTTTTGATTTTAATGATGAAATGATATTAGGAAATTTTAAATATCAAACATTAGAAGAAATATTTTCATCTGAAGTAGATAATTTATTTTCTAAAATTTATAACCATCATGAAGATGGAACGTGCGGAGAATCAAATTTATTGTGTTCAAACTGTGACCAATTAAAACTTAGTGGTGAAGTGGTTATTTATAATAATCGTGTTGAAGATAAAGATGACAGAGTAAAAAAAGTAACAACTAATTTAAAAAATATTAAAAGTAATTAGGAGTAATATGTTTAAATATGTAAAATATATTTATTATAGAATAAAATCTTGGCTTGCGTATAGAAAGAAAGTTAAAGAACTTAAAAAACGAGATCCGTTTATTTATAAGTGATGCAGTATATAGTTATAGGTGGATGCAGTTTTACAATTAATACTAAAGATGCTTGGGGAGATTGGGTCCATAGTAGGAGCCCAAATGACACTGTATTTAATGTGGCGTCGCCTGGTGCAGGGCAAGGATATATTTCCAGAAGTGTTATATGGAAAGTACAAGAACTTTTAAATTCCAATGTTAAACCAGAAAATATTGAGGTTATAGTTATGTGGTCTGGAATGGATAGACATGAAGTTTTATCTACTAATAAAGAAACAACATTACATTCAATATATCAGGGTGGAGTAGATTATGCAACTTGGCTAGAAAATTTTATTTTTATAAATGGGCATAGAATTCCATACGAGGAATCTTGTTGGTTGAAAAGTTCAAATAAAAATGAACCTTGGAAAAATAGAGCCATTCGTCAATTATTTGCAAAGTATTTTGAATGGTTTTATACAGAAGAAGAAAGTTTTTTGAAAGGCCTTGAGCACATATTACGATTGCAATGGTTTTTAAAGTGTAATAATATAGATTATAAGTTTATGTCATGGATGAATATTTTTAATAAATATGAAGTTGAAGTACCATTGAACGAAATTGGAGAAAGATTTCCTGGAACAGGAGAAAAAAAATATGGACATGAGTTATTTTGTATGGGGTGGTTTGATAATAACCCGTGGAGTCCTGATAGACATTTTCCAAAAAAACTGTTTGATAAAATATCAAAAGATACACCTTTATTAAAAGATATATATCCAAATACGACTCATTTGTGGGACATGATGGATTGGAATAAATGGTGGTTTTATGAAGATGAACAGATAGAACATGGTGGATATGCAGAGTGGATATCCATAAGCGAACAGCATGCGTGGGGCAATGGATATAGAGATCCAGGACATCCATCAAGTTATTCTCATGAACAGTTTTACAAGAAGGTAATTGAACCAATTATAGAGGAATTTAATGAAATATAATAGTTTTTGTATAGACGGTGAGAATAAAGATTTAGTTCCATCAGAAAAATTTTTAAACAATAATTGGAATTCTAAAGTTTTATTTGAAATGTCAAATACTAAAGTTGAGTTATGTACGAGTAGTGATTTATTAGAATCAGATGATCCTTATTTTTTGGTTATAGAAACTTCGGGGCAACAAATTGGTAAATCTATAATGCATTCTAATGAATGGACACGACCCGATAATAAAAATAATAATAAAATCCTTCTTATTGAATTTTTAAAATATCAATTATTAGGCGAAACAAAATTTAGTAAATTTTGTGATGATTTGAGAAACAACAAATGTTTTTTATTGGTAATTTTTGAAGAACAGTCGGTGATTAATACTTCTGAATTTTTTAGACAATTGGATAATTTTGTAACGGAAATTGGGATAAAAAAGCAACAATTATGTTTTTTAATATCAGAATTTTATTATAATGGGTATAAAACAACCGATTATCCAATTTTTCAATATCCATTTTATGCATATAATATTTGTCAATGGCAAAAATCTCGTGTAAAAGAAATGAAAGAATTTTATTCTTTATATTTTAATTATTCGTGGATGTTTCTGAAACAAAAACATTTTGTTTGTACGAATAATAGAATACGTGATTATAGAACTTGGATAATGTTTATTTTAAAAAAAAATAATTTATTTGATAAGGGATATGTTAGTTATTTGGCAAATAATGAGGATCCAGATAACCAATATAATGTGAAACAATTTTTGATGGAAACAAGAAGGTTTACAGAAGCCCCATTTGGATACAGTAGAAAAGAACTTGATGAATTTTATAAATTGTTGCCTATTAATTGTGATGTCAAAAAAAATGTATACATTAGAACTAAAGAATCCCACTGGCCAATCCAAAATATTTTGTTTGATTCATACTTTAATATTATTACCGAATCCGATTTTGGATTTGGAACTGGTGAAAATAAAGTTTTTTTAACAGAAAAAACTTGGAAACCAATATTGAATCATCAACCATTTTTTATTATTTCAAATCCAAACTATTTAAAGGGATTAAAAGAATTGGGGTTTAAAACTTTTGATACTTGGTTGGATGAATCTTATGATTCAGTAACTGCAGATAGAGGATTATTGATAATTGAAAAAGAAATAAAACGAATATGTGATATGAGTATAGATGAAGTTGATGAATTGTATTGGAATATGAAAGATGTTTTAGAACACAATTTTAATCATTTTTTTGAAATAATATATAAGAGTTTAGATGATCTTGAGCAATTTATTAAGGAGAGTTTTAATGATTTATCATAATAAAAAAAATTCATTTTAAATTATGAATAAACATATTAGTAATGATACTGAACTTAAAGAATATTTTAATCATTGTAAAGAAAATGGTATAGAAATTTGGTATACAAAGAAATTTAAAATAACAAAAAATACATTATCTGGTGGAGTGGATCAATTATATGATTGGGAAGGGTTATATGAACAAATAGGCATTGGGTTATATAATGATGGGTATAGAAAATATGCAGATAGAGGACATCATTTTTGGTTGGCTAAGTGGTTAATTAATGATATAATGTATAACGGGATAAAAATACCATTTCAAGTTAGTATGATTCGTGTTAAAACGTGGTTAGATAGAGGATTTTCTTTAGACCAGTTAAAGAGCCATTATACAATTAATAATAGAAGTAAATATGGATATAAGGTCCACCCTGGAACTGGTAAAATTAATTATTGTAATTTTTTACGTATGTATGAAGTACCAGCAATGATAACTGTATTAAAAGATGATAATTTGAGATTTGATGGTGAAATACTTGATTATACTGGATATAAAAGAATACTTAATGGAGTAAGAGAATATTATAGTGATGGGGGAGTTCAAATATTTTATTCAAATGACTATCTTGATCCTCTTGTAAAAATAGACATAGGAACTACACACTGTGATTATAAAATAGAATCATGGAAATGGGATCCACCGTCTACATATGGTAAGATTGTAAGTAATACTTTACCGTTTAAAGTTTTTATTTGTGCAGAAAATGATGAAAATTATGAAAATTGTAAACTACGAATTTTAAATCATGAAGCACGAAATATTTTTTTTAAAGATAAAGATAGAAATTCTAAACTTAAAGATGCAAAATTAAACCATTCTCAATATTCAGAAGTTGAAATCAGACATTCAAATGATTCCAATTGGGGGAAATATTCAATTATAGGAAAGAGGAATATACCATTTGACATAGAAATATGTAGAATAAATAAAACAGATATATATAAAATACCAAAACTCTGTAATTACCAAGGATTTTCAGTTTATACAAATTCAGAAGTTATGTGGAAGAATGATATATTTGAATTATTATTCTTCGGAAAATCAGATTGGGCAATGTCTCAAACTAAAAATAAAGAAGTTATATTATTTAACTGTCAATATTCTGGTTGGAAATATTTGAAATCAAATCAAAAAATAGCATCTGAAGATGTGGGGGTTATACCAATACATTATGAAGGAGGGTTAGAATGAATAGAACTGAAAAAGTTATAGAATTAAAAAAACATATATTAGGTTTAGATGAAGAAGAAACACGATACAGAGCTGGACAAACATATAGTGATGTTGTAGTTGATGGTGAGAGTTTGTGTAGAGATGTATGACAGATTACAATAGAAAACTATATAGAATGGATTTTGTATGAAAATATTAGGAATAAACGCATTAAATCATGACGCTGCCATAACTATGATAGAAGATGGTGAGATTTTGTTTGCCGCTCATAGTGAAAGATATAGTGGAATCAAGAATGATCCAGATTTGAATCAGTCATTGTTTGCCGATTGTTATAGACTTGGCGGTAAACCAGATAAAGTTACTTATTTTGAACGACCATATCTAAAAAAGTTAAGACAATTACGAGCAGGTCAATACGGAGAGGTTTTATCTCGTAAGAATTTACCATCTTATTATCTACGAGATTTTGTTGGTAATGCAGAAATCGAATACGTCCAACATCACCAATCCCACGCCGCGGCAGGATACTTCACAAGTCCATACGAAGAATCAGCTATCGTAGTTATAGATGCAATAGGTGAGTTTGAGACGTGTAGTATTTGGTATGCGTGGGGAAGTCATTTTGAGAAACGATATACACTAAAATATCCAAATTCACTTGGATTGTGGTATAGTGCAATGACTCAACGATTAGGATTAAAACCACAAGAGGATGAATACATTCTTATGGGAATGGCTGGTTGGGGAACACAAGACCACAAACTAAAGAATAGTATTCGTGAAGATTTCTTTAATGACTCTGATAAACCAATAGATTTAAAGGACAATTTACATAGAGGTTGTTTAGATTGGAATCCCGAATACTACCCCGATGATGATAGTGATGATTGGAAATTCAATATAGCAGCTAATGTTCAATGGATATGTGAGGAAGAAATACAAAAGGTATTTGAATTAACAAAACGATTAGTTCCTGAGACTGATAATTGTGTTTATATGGGGGGAGTTGCACTGAATTGTGTAGCTAATTCGATTATAGCACGTGATTACTATCCTAACTTATGGATACTACCAAACCCAGGTGATGCAGGTTCATCACTCGGTTGTGCAGCATATGTATTCGGTGAACACGTGAATTGGAAAACACCATTTACTGGTTATGAAATCACAGGTCGTTATCCAAGAAAGAAAGTATTAGATGAGTTGTTACAAGGAAATATCGTTGGTGTGGCAAACGGAAAGGCCGAGTTTGGTCCGAGAGCACTTGGTAATCGTTCTCTACTGGCAGACCCACGTGGTGATGATATTAAGGACAGAGTGAATAAGATAAAACACAGACAGAAGTTTCGTCCATTTGCACCGAGTGTATTAGAGGAACACGCACACGAAATCTTTGATATGCCAGTTAAGAAATCTCAATTCATGCAATTTACTGCACCCTGTAAGTTTCCAGATAAATATCCAGCAATATGTCATATAGATAACACTTCACGAGTTCAGACCGTGAATAAAGATGATAATCCAGGTTATTATAAACTCATTAAGGAGTTCTACAAGAAAACAGGATGTCCTATGGTATTAAATACAAGTTTGAATATTAAAGGACAGCCAATAGTGAATTCGTATATTGATGGTGTGGAGTTTGAGAAAAAATATAATGTAAAGGTGTTTTAGAATGGACGGATATTATAGTAAAAAACTTCAAAATACTTTAGATAATCTTTATGGTAAAATATTTAAAATTTTACCAAATAAAACTCCACTTCAATGGCCATTTATGTGGAATTGGAATTTAGTTGCTAAAAATCCACCATATAGTATCATTCCAAATATTACAGATGAACAATTTAAAGAATTTGAAAATTTTATTTTACAATTTAAAGATGATTATAAATATTTTGTAATCCATGAACTAGCAGAATGCACATTAAGTGTTAATACATTACAAGATTATAAAATATTATTTTCCAAATCTGGTATATCACCAAATAGAGTAGTAATTATTACAAATAATTATGCGTTTGATGAACAGTATGATAATAAAAATATACCTAAATCAGATAGATTTAATTTTATAAATTTTATTGGAGCTGGTGTAATTTCACATCAACATAATTATGATATTGATGTAACTGAATTTGAAAGTTATTTAGAACAAAAACTATATAGTAATCCAGATAAGTTATACGTTTGTTGTATAAACAGAGGTAGTGGAGTTAGAAAAGATTTTTATAATTTTACTAAAAATAATTTTCAAAATAATTCTTATATATCTTACAGGGAGGATGGTGTTTATTTGGATCATTCAAATAAGAATTTGCCGGCCGCCCATGATTTTGTTAAAAATGATGGTAGAGTTGTAGAAACAATTTCTAATAAATCCAGTGGAATTTCTGCATTAACTACTTATTATCATGATACACATTTTTCTGTTTGTTTTGATTCAAAGGAATACGATCCTTCTTTTGGAAGAGAAAGTGGATTAAGTTATGGTTCAATATCAGAGGCAACTCAAAAGGAAATTCTTTTGGGATCTCCCTTTTTTATGTTTGGACCAAAGGAGCCTTTGAAAGTTTTAAGATCAGTAGGATATAAAACTTTTGAACCATATTTTGATGAATCTTACGATAGTGAACCTGATATAAATAAGAGGTTGACGATGTTAAAATATGAAATTTTAAGATTATCAAAATTAAATAAAAAAGAACTTTTAAAACTTAAATTGCAATTAAATGAAGTATGTTTGCACAATTTTGATATTTATAAAAGAATAAATAAATGGAAATCTAAAAGTGATGATTCGGTTATTGATGATATGTTATTATATCAGTTAAAGAAAAAAAAATTGTTATGAAATACGTTGTTACATCTGGGGATAGTTTCAGTAATGATCCATGCCGAGATTTTAAAGATAAATTTACTGGAACTTGGAGTACAGAATTAAGAAATTATATTAATGATAATAAAATAGGAAAAGTTTATAATTTTGGTACCAGTGGTGCTGGAGTTGATTGGCCATACAGGTCTATTTTATATAAGGTGAATGAGTTATTAAAGGATGGAGTTGCGAGGTCAGATATAAAAGTAATAGTAAATTGGCCACATAGAGAGGTTTGGGATGTTCCATTAAATTTATCAGATGTAGAAATTAAAAAAATAGAAAAGAATTTACATTTATTGAAGGACTGTGGTGAAGCATACTCCATAAAAAGTTATAGAGGTGGGGGAAATCAAGAGATTGAATCAATTTTTAATAAAGAAAAAATGTATGATTATGTTCTTAGTTATGATGGAAAGAATTGGTATGCTAGATTACATACAAATGAAAAACTGGAGTGGTTATTAAAAAATGGTACAGCTGATAACATTGTTGAAGAATTAATTATTACACGATATGAATATATAGTAAATTTACAATTTTTTCTACAAAGTAATAATATTGATTATGTATTTTTTTCTACGTTAAACTCAAAAAGAGGACCACAAAATGATGATCCTGATGTGTTTGATGAATTCGTATGGAATAAGAGTTCTAAATTTTCGACATCATTTTATTGTAGATGCGAACTATGTGTAAAAATAGAGAATGATAAAAAGTGGAAAGGTCAATATGAGTATGTTACAGGGCCAAATTATAGAAATAAACAATTAATGAGTGATCTTTATCCACATATAAAAATATATTTTGATCAAATTGATTGGAGTAGGTGGTGGTCATATACAAGTAAAAGAACAGACTTTGGTGGGTGTTTGGAATACATAACAGAGAATTGTCCATTTTATTATTATCATTTAAAAGGATCTGATAAGAGGGCGGGAGCCCACCACCCGAATAGACATTCCTGGGATAAATTTTTTTATGATTGTCTATTACCTTTTATAAAGGAGAAGAAGTTAATATGAGAATTTTAATTACTGGAGGAGCAGGATATTTAGGATCAATATTAGTTCCAAAATTATTGAGACAAAATTATAATGTTACTGTTTATGATAATTTGATGTATAATCAATTATCATTACTTGAAGTTTGTAATGATAAAAACTTTAATTTTGTATATGGTGATGTACGTAATACATCATTATTAATTAAGGAATTGAAAAAATCTGATATTGTTATACCATTAGCAGCAATAGTGGGGTTTCCCGCATGTGATAGAGATAAACAATTAGCAACCCATGTAAATTTTATTCATATAAAAAATATAGTAGATAATATATCGAAAAATCAAATGGTTTTGTATCCAAATTCTAATAGTGGATATGGGATCGGCAAATTTGAAAAAATATATACTGAGGAAAATTTATTAAATCCAATTAGTCATTACGGTATTACAAAATGTAATGCCGAAGATTATTTAAAAAATAATTCTGATGCTGTTATACTTAGATTGGCTACTGTATTTGGAATATCACCAAGAATGAGATTAGATTTGTTAGTAAATGAGTTTGTTTATAAGGCAATAACAGATAAGTATATTACTGTATTTGAGAAAGATTTAGTTAGAAATTATATTCATGTTAGAGATGTAGCGCATACTTTTAATTTTATGATAGATAACTATGATAAATATAATGGTGAAATTTTTAATGTTGGGTTAAGTGATTCTAATATTAACAAAGAAGAATTGGTTAATAAAATAACTAAATTTGTTCCTGATTTTGCAGTTACATTTTCAGATTATTATAAAGATCCAGATAAAAGAGATTATGTTGTATCTAACGAAAAAATTGAATCGGTGGGATGGAAACCAAAATATTCATTGGATGATGGAATAGAAGAATTAATCAAGGGATATAAGTTTATTGTTAATAATATATCGAATAAGTTTAGAAATGCATTTCCACTTGGATATACAATTGGGGATAGATGATGACTTTTATTAATAAAGACGGAGGAGATAATTGAATTGAAAAAATTATCCAGAGAGTGGGGTATCAAACATGAAGAAAATTAAACAATTTAAACCATACATTGGAAATGAAGAATACGAGGCAATTAAATCTTGTTTTGATATAAATTGGATAACGGAAGGTCCTAAATCAAAAGAGTTTTCGGAAAAGTTATTAGAACTTATGGATTCTAATTATGGTGTATTCACACAAAATGGTACGCTAGCTTTATATTTGGGAATGAGAGCACTTGATGTGGGCCCTGGTGATGAGGTAATCGTTCCAGATTTTACATTTATTGCTTCGGCAAATGCAGTAGAAATGTGTGGAGCAAAACCAGTATTTGTAGACATCAATATAGATGATTTACAAATTAATGTAAATGATTGTGAACGAGTTTTAACGGAAAAAACAAAGGCTATTATGCCTGTTCACTTATTTGGTCTGTCTGCTAATATGGATGAGGTTATGGAATTTGCACATCAAAATAATTTAAAAGTGGTAGAAGATGCTTGTCAGGCAGTTGGTATAAAATGGGATGGTAAACATTGTGGGACATTTGGTGATGTGGGATGTTTTTCATTCTTTGCAGATAAAACTATAACTACTGGTGAAGGTGGTTTTGTTATTACTAATGACGAAGAAATAAATAATAGTATGATGTATTTGAGAAATCAAGGTAGATTAAACAGGGGTTCATTTGTTCATCCAGAAATTGGATATAATTTTAGAATTACTGATATCCACTCGGCAATAGGGTTGGTTCAGTTGAATAAGTTAGACCATATTATTGAAAGAAAGTTGAAATTATTAGAGATGTATAAAGATAGACTTAAAGATATTGATGGACTTAGAATAATAGAACCTAATAATTCTAAGTCTAATCATGTACCATTCCGAGTTGTAATAATGTGTGAAGAACCAGTTGAAGCCTTGATGACAGTATTTGAGAAAAATGAAATAGAAGTAAGGTCAGTTTTTTATCCACTACACAAACAACCTTGTTATTCAGAATGTGGTGATGATGTAGATTTTCCAAATTCAATTTATGCATATGAGCATGGTATCTGTTTACCATCTTATCCAGAGTTGGAAGAAGATAAGGTTAATTATATATGTGATGTTATAAGGAAATATTATAATGTATAGCGGTAAAATAGTAAAATATTATGATGATATTTACAATGGGAAAGATTATGTTACAGAATCAGAATTTATAGAAACTAATTCAAATATTAATAAGTTATTGGATGTTGGTTGTGGTTCTGGAACTCATTTAGAAAGTTTATATAAACATGAAAGAATTTTTTATGGAATAGATTTATCTGAAGAAATGATAAGACTTGCAAATGATAAATTTAATGATAATAATGATGTTTCATGTATTCATTCGGATATAAATAATTTTAAAGAAGATAATAATTTTGATACTATTATCAGTATGTTTAATGTTGTAAATCATATTTTAGATTTAGAAGAGTTAGATAAGTATTTTAAATCTATTGCTAGGTTACTATCAGATGGGGGAACTTTTATATTTGATTGTTTTAATGGAGCCTCAGTTTTTAAAGATAATCCAGAAAATTTTACTAAAGGAATTATTTCTGGGTTTACAGGTGGTGAATATATTATGAATTGTACATCAGATTTTGATCCAATGACTTCACATTTGAAGATGAATTATAATATTAGAGTATATCATTTAGAAGAGTTGGTTGATGAATTTGATTATAGTATTGATGGTACTACATGGACACCTAAGCTGTTAGTAGATTTAATGGAAAAATATAATATTAAAGTTTCTAAAATAGTTTCTAATTCTGATTATAATGAGAATGCTACATTGGATGATTATAAAATAACTTTTGTTTGTACTAATGGATAAGATTAAAGTAATTGTTTTAATATGAACATGGGGTTTGTTTACCATCTTACATAGAGTTAGAAGAATCAAAGGTAGATTATATTTGTAATGTTATAAAGGAGTATTTTAATGAGTGATTTTAAAGTAGAAATAAAAACTTCTAAAGTTTTTCCAGAAGTAAAAATAATAAAACCTGATCCTTGGTTTGATTATCGTGGTGAAATGTGGTCAACTTGGGATAAAGAGTGGGATGTATTACCAAGTGGAATGGAGTGGACTATATCAAAGTTTACTCGTTCAAGAAAAAATGTTCTTCGAGGATTGCATGGAGATTCAGTTACTTGGAAATATGTTCATAGTGTATATGGGGAGATATATCAAGTTGTAGTAGATAATCGGCCAGAATCAGCAAATTATTTAAAATGGGAAGGTTATATACTTTCGGATAGAAATCATATTGGAATTTTAATTCCAGCAGGATTTGTAAATGGACATTTATGTTTGACAGATGAATGTGTATTTCATTATATGCAATCTTATCCGAAAGATTATATAGATTGGATGGATCAAGATGTAGTAAAATGGAATGATGAGATGATAGGTATAGATTGGCCAATTGATAATCCTATATTAGTAAAAAGGGATATGTGATGAAACATATAGATAATAATATAATAGATTATTATATTCCACAAAATATGATTTTGAAGGAAAATGATCAGAGTATTGGTAGACCACATAATAACTATTTATTTTATGATATTATATTGAATAATGGTAGGGTTTCATTTTTTTCACGGCAGTATCCAGATTTTAAAATAGATTTTAATAAAATCAAAATTAAAACATTAAATGATAATAAATTTTTGAATATAGAATATATGACAGCATCTGATCCAAATAGAGGAGGACAATGGGTACATGATAAGTGGGGTTTAGTAATAGGTGATATTAATTTACATAGTAAAGTAAAAAATTTAGACATTGAAGTTTTATATAAGGATAAGAAAAAGAAATTTCATTTATATGACTATTCTGAAGATTTTAATTCTGAAATTATTTTATCTACGTTTTTTTGGCATGATGTATCTAACGTGAAAATGTGGATTGATTATCATAAAAATTTGGGAGTGGATCAATTTCATCTATATTTTAATGATAAAGTTGATAAGTATTTGGAAAGTTCTCCACGATTTAATGGAATAAAATGGGATCGTGGATTAAACACTCTTAAAGAATATATTGATTCGGGTATAGTAAAATTATTTGAATGGGATTATGCTTATGGTTATCATCCAAATGAGAAAAATTTAACAGAAGAAGCAAAACAATATGCTAAAGTGCCTGACAGTAAGTGGTATATGTTACAAGATGATTTAATAATAAATAATTCTTTATATAGATTAAAAAATAATTGTAAATGGGTAAATTTTTTCTTTCTTGATCAGTTTATAGTTTTACCAGATAGATGTAAAAACATACGAGAATATTTATTTGATGACGATTTTAAATATGAAGTGATGGGAGACAGTTGGATAACAGTATACGCGTGTGATTCTGTAATAGAAAATTTAAAATTTCCAACTATTATTGATAATAAAGGAGTTGATGATCTTCACAATAATAAAATTTATATTACTAAGGAATTTTTTACAGAAAACTTAAATATGACGGGAATGTATTGTGATAAACATAATTGTGCAAAACCAGATAGAATGAATATGATTAATGTTCACTTTCCGGTTGCTAAACATTGTGATAGACACACAGATGGATGGATTCGTGATAACTGGCCAAGTGGTTATGAAAAAAATAGTAGTCAGGAATTTAGATATAAAAAAATGAGAGAAATGTATCTTTTACACATGATAGAATTTAGTGGTAAGGGATTTTCCAAGGCCCGTCCTGAAAATCTAAGATCAATTCAGTATGGACATTTAGATACAGTTCCACGAAGATTGACGAAAGATGGGCACTTGGAGAATTGGGATGGTTGATAAAGAATTGATAATTGGGCTTGATAAACTTGGATCCAGTGGAGATCACGGAGAAAAAAGAAAAACTAAAGTAACAGAAAAATTTGTAATAGATAATTGTATTGAATATTATTCATTTGAATATAATCCATGTAATACTGGATTTGTTCTTGGGGAACACTTGGAAGGTGAAAATGTTGATATTAAATTGGTTTCTGATATTAATAATGAAAGATATATTTATCCAGTATGTACTCGCAATTTTGCACATTCGATTGGAACAAATTCTTGGTCAATGCAGTATGATGATAGTTCATTTTTAGATTTTATTTCTGATACAGCTTTAGAACATATAAAGACAGGACAGGCTAAATTATTTGTAGATTATGGGTTTGAACAGCCGAGTAGATATACTGATGGTATATTAAATGAGAAATTATTAAGAATTTTTGAATCTAAATTAAAGATTAAAAATATACCATTTCAAAATGTAATTTATTGTGATCAAAATATTTTATTAGAAAATAGCAAAATAGATTCTAAAATTAATTTAATTACTAAAATGTATAATATAAATACTATGTATAGATATGCTTTACACCATACTGATGATGTATTAATTAAGAATCAATTTAATAGAAGTAGAGATGAAATACGAAGTAAGTATTATTTATGTTATACAAGATTACCAAAGACCCATAGAGCATTAATGGCATTATCTTTGTTTAAAAATAATATATTAAATAAGGGATTGGTATCCTTCCCGGATGAAACGAACTTTTTAATTAAAATGTGGGCAGAAGGTAGTGAATATTTAAAAGATGATCATATTTCTGGTATTTTAAGTGATAATTTATTAAAATCATATATAGATTGTTCTGATGATTTTAAAAAGCTATTGCCACTGGTTTTAGATTTTGATAAGTGGACTTTACCACAAAATCCAATGTCAATAAGTTTATTTGTAGATCATTATTTTAAATCTTATTTTAGTATTGTAAATGAATCTACATTTGATACAAGCCATGGAGATGGAGATACTTTATTTTTTACGGAAAAAACATTAAAACCAATAATGAATTTTCATCCATTTATTTTGCTGTCTAATAAGGGAACAATTAAAAAACTTAAAGAATATGGATTTAAAACATTTCATCCATTTATTGACGAATCATATGATAATATATCTAGTAGAGGCGAAAGATTTTTGGCAATAGAACAAGAAATAAATAAACTTTGTAATAAATCAATAGAAGAAATACATGAATGGTATTGGTCAATAGAAGATGTTTTGAAGCATAATTATTATCACTTTTATAGAAAAGTTGCTCCTATGGAAAAAAATAAATTTCTTAATAAGTTAAATATGGAGATTTCTAGAACATGAAATTTAAAATAATACATTCTAAAAAAAATGAAGATTTAAATTCTCTTAAAAAGTTTTTAAAAATATGTGATGATATAAGTTTTACTGATTCACCAGAAAAATATGTTGCGGTGATGGCATTATATAGTATAGTAGATGTTCATTTAGAAATAGAGAAGTATTTATTAGATTCAAATAATTTACATGATATACAGCATGGCATATTAAAGATATTAATTTTTATAACTGATAAAGGAGATCCCCGTTTTTATAAAGATGTGGAGATTAAATTACTACAATTATATGAAAAATTTAATCTTCCTACTGCGTATATTGGAATATTAACGTGCCAGGCCAATCCAAATGCCAAAAATGATAATAAGGCCAGTGGATTTCCAATGGATTCTAATATTAAGAAAATTCCAATATTAGAATATAATTTCCCTTTAACAGAATTTTATACCTCTAATCATGGTCTTGAAAAATTAGTGATGATGTTATTTGATTATTTTAAAAATAAAAAACATAAGAGGCTTTTTCATTATTCTTGTTTTAATGGAACTTTTAGAGATCATAGAAGTGGATTATTTTACTTATTGTTAAAAAATGATTTGTTAAAAAAAGGAATATATTCTTATACTTGTTATGATAGATATAGAGAGAAAAATTTACCAGTTGTTGATTCAGAATTAAAAAAAATATTACAGAAACTCTCTATTGTATATGATGACAGGTCTGTACAAAAAATGATAGATGTGTTACCTTGTTGTACTGATTCAATACTTGAACATGCTAATAATTTAGTACATACGTATGATATTAATTTAATTGCACATTTTTCTTCATATTTTAATATATCTACATCATCATCTTATGATAGTTTCCCATATTTAGATGATAAAACATATAAGCCAATTCTTACTCTGCAGCCGTTTTTTATTTTAGGTGATAGATTTAGTTTAAAAATATTAAAGGAAATGGGATTTAAAACATTTCATCCATTTATTGATGAGTCATATGATGAAAAGGAATTTTTTCCAGAAAGATTGGAATTATTATTTAAAGAAGTTAGTAGATTGTGTTCAATGACACTTGAAGAGATGGATGATTGGTATAGACGCATGGAAGATATTTTATTATATAATTTTAATCATATGGTGTATATATACAAGGATGAAGTACAGGGTAAAAGAATTAGTAGTTTTATAAATGATATGTTTAATATGAAAGAACATGGATTTATTTCTAAAATGAGTGATGGGTATGATAAATGAAAAAATGTTTAATTGTAGTTGATTTTTTCAGAGGTAGTATTGACCATTTGAATAATCTTAAAAATGAAATTTTTAAACCATATACAAAAGATAGAATTGCTAATTTAATTACACTTCTTAAATTTGTAGAATTAAAAGATGATTTTGATATTTTTTACACGGATCAAGATAGTGCACAAGAATTTTGGTTCGATAAAACTCATTATAACATTAAAAAATGGGATAACAGTAAATATGATATATATTATTTGGTAGGACTATCGTTAACGGAGTGTGTATATAGTATTTATGAATCAGTCAATAGTAAAAATAAATATATAGTGTGGGATTGTTGTATTCAGGAAGTATTTGATGGAGATGTCAATTATGATCACGCGGATGTAAATACAGTTGAAGAACTTGTTTCGTTTGAACGGGACTTTTTAGGCGGAAAACGAAGGTTTAGATTTTATGATAATTCACCAGGAAATGATGGCAGAGGAGAGTGGTTATTTGGAGATTTTCCTAAATGCAATTTTTGTAAATTGGAGGATTTAATTTAATGAGACAGATGTTAATCATAGGTTCTAGTGGTGGAGTTGGAAAAGAATGTGTAAAATATTTTTCAACAACGTATGATGTTGTTTCAATTTCAAGAGAACAGGGTGATTTAAGAGATAAAGATTTTTTACAAACATTGGTGGATAAATATAATCCAAGTGTTGTATTGAACTGTGCTGGGGTGTATGAAAAAGGTTTTTATGAAACCCTTGAAAGTAACTTTTTGTCTGCTTCATTTTTAACTTTAGAATTTTATAAAAAAATGAAAAGCGGACATATTATTAACATATGTAGTTCAGCTGCAAATTCAAGTGGGTGGAAAGGTATAGATTATGATAGATTAACTTATAATATTTCTAAGTTATCTCTTAAAAAGTTTAGTAATATGTTACAATCTTCTAAAAATAAACCTGTAAAGGTTACAACATTAGAACCTGCACAGATAAATACAAAAATGTTAAAACACAAATCTAAAGTTACACCTTTAGAACCATTATATGTTATAGAAATTATTCAATGGATATTAAATCAACCAGAGAGTGTAGTTATTAGTAGTATGGAAATTCAAAATGTTTAGATTTGGATATGATTTTTACAGTGAAAAGGATTATATTTTAAGGCCAAATGGAACACGGTATAGAAAACATTTAAACGGTAAAATTTTTAATTTATATCTACCACCTTGGTGGGGAGAATTATTAAATAAAAATAATATTACTTGGGGGATAAATAGTGTTAAAAATATAACTAAGAAAGATTATGATTCTAAGTGGATTTACTTATTAGAACCATTAGGTGATTCTCGTGGTTGGTTAGGAGGATATGCAGATGGGACTCCTAATGTGATTAAATCATTAACTGCAGGAATTAGTCCCAAGGCACTTACTGCAATTCAAGATAATAAGGCAATAATTTGTTTATATCAACCAAGCGAAGCATCTCCTGTAAATCATCTTAATATAAACTTATTTGAAGAATTTTATAAAGAATTAAAAAGTAAAAAAATAAATCCAGCAAATTTTGTTTTTGTTACGGCCAATACGATTGCTAAGAAACAATTTAATAAATGGAAACCAAATAGTAAATATAAAGATGAAAAAGATTTTCATATAATAGAATTTTCTGGGTATAGACATATTGATTATGAAAAGGAGTGGAAACTGGCTAAAAAAGATATAAATAAAAAAATAAAAAAACATTTTTTATGTTATAATAGGGGGATGCATCATCCGCATAGGTTATTGTTATTATCATTATTAGAGAATGAAAATCTTATTGATAACGGGTTGGTTTCATATCCAGAATTTAGTAAAGAACATTTTAATTTCAAAATGAATGAACATTTTAATATTGGAGAGACAACTCGAAATAAATTATTAGAATGTGCAGAAAGATTAAGGTTAAGGGCCCCTTCTATAATTGACGTTGATGAATGGAAAACAAATCATTTTGACACATCACCGGCATGGCCATACGAACAAACATTTTTTTCTCTTGTTAGTGAAAGTCATTGTGTAGAAGATACTCAATATTTTGGTGGACTGACATGGAAGTCTATGGCTCATAAACATCCATTTATTTTAGTAGCGAATTATAAAACATTAGATTATTTACATAAAGAAGGGTTTAAAACTTTTCATCCACTTATAGATGAATCATACGATAAAGAAAAACATCCGTATAAAAGAATTATAAAAATAATAAAAGAAGTAAAAAAATTATGTTCAATGAGTCAACCAGAAATGAATAAATTTTTATCTGATGTTGATGATATAATTGAACATAATTATGATAAATTAATTAATGATCATTATCATATTGATAGAACATTTAAAGAATTAGAGGCGATAACAAATGAATAACCAGATGTTAATCATATGAATATATTAGTAACTGGAGCAGGGGGGAAGGTCGGAAGTGAACTTTGTAAACTTTTGGAAGAACAGAAATATAATGTTATTAGATTTCTACATGGTACAGGTGGCGGGAGAGGAAATGTTTATTCTGGAGATTTAGTTTATAATAGTCATGTAACTGAAGTTTTTGATAAATATGATATCGATGTCGTTGTTCACTTGGTTACTTCAAGGAATCCAATGGTAAATCCAAGAATTAGAAGTTTTGATACACTTGAAAGGGATATTAAAATTTTATTTAATTTAGTAAATTGTGCTAAGAAGAATAATATTAATAAGTTTATATTTGCATCGAGTTTGGCTGTTAATGGATATTTATTTAAAGAAGATATGATAGAAAAGATAGATGTTATTGCTAAAATTAAAGAAGTTATTGAAACCACAAAGTATAATAATAAAACTATAAATTTATCTCACAAAAAATATACAGAAACAAATATAAATCCATTTTTACATTTAGATTTAGATAATGAAAAGGAATCAGAAAATAGAATGTTTATAGGAGTAACTAAATATTTAAGTGAATTAATAATACAGGCATTTTCACATGAAAGTAAAATAGATTATACTAATTTAAGAATAGTGAATGTCAAAAGATAGGATATGTAAGAATGAATATAGTATCTTATAATGATATAGAAGTTTGTCAAATAGAATTAACTACTGAATGTGGTGCCGGATGTCCACAGTGTCCACGAAATGTTTATGGTGGCAAAACGGTAGATGATTTACCAATATGTGAGTTATCATTAGACGACATTAAAAAAATATTTCCACAAGAACTTATCAGAAGATTAAGGTTAGTT
>Ga0080013_1001877_pt1 | contig 26402 bp, 40 predicted proteins | sample ETNvirenome_6_85_FD_69236 | JGI IMG/M metagenome (GOLD analysis project Ga0080013, IMG submission 69236) | Marine viral communities from the Pacific Ocean - ETNP_6_85 (SPADES assembly) (version 2) | ecosystem: Environmental > Aquatic > Marine > Oceanic | place: Pacific Ocean | collected 2013-06-19
GGTGCAGATGACGTTGCTCGTGTCTGGGGATCTGATGGGGGCGTAGTGTAAATTATTTTGTACCGGTGCTGCTTTAGGGGGGTGGGGGTAAATGTAAAGGGGTTTTTGTTTTTTGGTTTGGTTGTAAGTACCTAGGACCACGGTTCATGGTCCTAGGTTTAATTATTTATTTCTTTATGTATCCTAGTTCTTGCGCAATTTTCTTTTTATATTCAGGATAAGGTAAGTGGCTATATTTTTTAGACGCCTTTAAAAAGTTAATATAATTTGAACCAAGGTTAATGGTTCTTTTTTTAGTTTTCTTTTTCATATTTTCATTTCTCCATTTTCTTTATCTTGTAGTTTATTATTTTCTTCCGAATAAATAGCGTTATTAATTCTAGCATTTAATTCTGAGTAATAAGGAAAAGAATAAGTGCTATTTTCTTTTGACCTTATAAAATCGGTTAAAGCTCTTCTAATACATTGTAAATCTGTAGTATCTAAATCAATCATTTTTATTTATCCTTTCTAATTTGATTTAATAACAATGAAACCTTTTTAATTTCTTCCTTATCCCAGTATTTAAAGTATTCGTTGTTTTCGTCGTTAATATCTTGAATAAGTAATCCAATATTATTTTTTAAAGGTTCACTAATTGAAACAGTTAAAATACAATAATCTAGTAAATTTTTTGGATTATCGTCAAAATTTACAGCATGATTTTTAACTATTGTATTCGTTAAAAATTCGTCTTTTTCTGTAATCATTTTTATTTATCCTTTCTAAAATAATTCTAATTGTTTTGGGTTTGGTTCTTGGTTCATGGTACACGGATCAAGATCCAAGAAATTAAATGACTTTGTAAGATTATCAAATAATGCTCTTTTAATAAGTTTTTTATCAACGTAATGCCTAAATTCAAAAAGGTTCTTTTTAATTTCTCTTTTTGTTGTGGTGTAGTTAACAAAGTGATTACTGTACTTGGAACTTGAACCAACGTTCACATTGACATTACAAGTATCTTTAGCACCCCAACTTTTTGAACTGTTATAAATACAAGCTTCAACCTCGTTCCATATTGCATAAGCTCTAGACATAATTTTTATCCTTTCTTAATTAATTAATAGCCCAATTTATCCCATAAATGCTTAAATTTCAAACATTTTAAGGAGTTTTTTTATATCGGTTCTTGGTTCATGAACCAAGAAACAGGGTTCAGAAAAGCCATTTTTGGCTAATTTTAGCGCTTTTTTACCTTCATATGCTTTTATAAGAGAATCTTTGCCCCTTTTAACTAAGATAAAAGTGCGAATACCTAGAGAATATCTCTTTAAATGCCATGAAATTTGAAAGGGGCTAAGATTAATTTTATTTAGTTTTATAAATTTTAATTCTATCCAAATTTCTTTTTTATTATAAATTGCTGTTATGTCTGCTGTGCCTTGCCCTATTCTATTTTCAATTCGTTCAAAATAAACATGGGGCAAGGATTTTTTTAATTGTTGATAAAATTTACTTTCACTCATTTATTAAGTTTAAAATGCTCCATTTCTTTTTTTTCAAGATTTCTCATTTTTTCAATTATTGTATCAGTGAATTCAATATTAAATTCAAAGGGGTCAACGTCTCTGTTTTGATCAAAATCATAAACAAAATCGTTAACTGTCTCTTGGTCTTCCATACTTATCTGAGTATTAAATTCAGTTTGATATGGACTAGGTTTATTATCTGCTAATGCCAATTTATAACCAGTATTGCCCTTTTCAATAATTTTAGGTTCAAAATCTAATTTAAACATACTGCTTAATTTATCATTGATGGCTAAAGCTACTGCACAATAATAACAATTGTCAGGAATACCATCTTTGATATGTTTTTCTTTGACTTGTATTTTAATTTTTTTCATTGTGTTTTATCCTTTCTTATTTCGTCAATGTCATTTCCATATAATTTTATGGCTTTTTTCAATTGTTGCTCGTCTAATTGTATTTTAAATCTAAGTTTTTTTAATCTCTCAACATAGCCATTTAAATTAAAATCATTAGAGCAATTTTTAATTTCAATGTTTATTAAATCCCTTAACAAACATTTTTCTTTTGTACTAAAATTTAAATTCATTTTTATCCTTTCTATTTATATGGGATTTTATATGAAAAGTTATACAATTGAAAGGTTTTTATTCATTAAATAAAAGTCTGCTATTTGCTTAAAAATCGTAAAATCGGTGGTATCTCTTTTAATACTATTAACTCTATAAGAGATAATCATTATATTATTTGGTGTATATCCTTTGTTATTATCAATTCTATCTATTGTAGGATTAAAATGTTTATTTTCTAAACCATATAAAAAAGGTTTTTTAATAACAGGACATTTATTATCTTTAGGAAATTTTGATTTAACTATTTCTTTTGTAAGAGTGAATTCCATATTCTTTTCTTTTGCTCTTCTTTTTGCTAAATGAAACAATCTATTGAAAGGGTTTTTTTCATGTAATTGTGCATTATATTTTACATCGCAAGCCCTACAATGCCATTTATGAGTATTACCTTTTAAATCTAACCAACCATTTTTTTTATTTCCAAACTGTAAAAATGATTTTTCAATTTTACACATTGTGCAAATTGAAGAGTTTGAAGGTTCTCTATGATTTTTTCTAACTTTCATTTTATTTTATCCTTTCTTTTTGGGTGGTGGTTTCGCTGACAACCCATTTAACCACGCATTAAGTATTTCTAACTAGTATTGCGATAATACGCCCAATTTTTTTCACGTGAAAAGACTATCCCATATATATAGGATAGTCAAGATAATATAAAATTATTGTTTAGTTAATTGAAGAGCTTGCTCTCTTCTAAATGGAATTCCAAAACTACCTTTCATTATGTCATCAAGTCTAGAATTCATGCCTTCGCTAGATCCTTCCTCGTAAAGTACATCGTTCATACAACTTTCAACATGCTCTAATTTATTTATTTCTTTAAATTCTTGCATTGTCTTACATTTATCGTCAGTTATTTGATCTACAATACTTTGAAAGCAATCATCAATCTGACTATCAGAAATAACTCTATCCTCTTGAGGTAGATTATAACTAGAAACACCATTTTTTTTAAATATTTTAATCAATTTTTTACTTTCAGTAAGTTGTGTTTCTTTTAACTTTCTTTTTGCTTTTTGAAAGTCTTGCTCAAGTTGTAAAAACTGATTTTCATAATTATCAATAGTCTTTTTCCATTTATCAATTTTTAATGTTTGATTAAGTTTTTTAGAGATTTGTGCTTTAACAATATCCTTCTTTTCAGATAATTTTAAATCTATAATCCTTTTTAATGGATTAATCATTTCTCTTATTTTTTGTCTGTAATGGTCAATCTGATAAACTTTTAATTGTGCCATAGTATTTTATCCTTTCTTGTAAAAAGGGGTTATCCTAAGGACTCGCACCCTTCGTTATGACTTTGTCAATAACCCCTTTTAGTTTACGTTATTTAATAATTAAATAACATAATATCCCATAAAACTAAGATATAAATTTGTCAAGCATATTTTTTGTTATTTTTTCAATATCACAATTAGTCTTATTATACTTAAAAGCTGTACCAAGATACAAAGTATATTTATTCACTTTATTTGGTGCAATTCTTTTTCTTATTTGAAATTGATCTAAACAAGCTAATTGATTTCTAACCTTAGTCAAAAATAAATTATAAGGATCTAAACTTACTCTATGAGTTTTACCGAAATAATCTTGACTTATATAATAATTTTTCATTTTCCAATATCCCCAGCTACATGGTGTCTAATAAAAGTACCATAAGGTAATGTCTTCACCCAATTTGTCAATTTTTCAGAATCAGGTCTATCTTGTTTTCTGTTTACTGTATCTTGCCATGCAAATCTAGTAAACCCTTGTCCTGCATAACAGCCCCCTTGCTCTTTTTTGCCTACTTTCTTTTTTTGGCTACCATGAGCAACAAACTTAATAATGTAATCTCTATTAATTCTTGCACATAATGGTTTACCTGAACCACAATTTTGGCACTTAATTTTTTCATTATATTCTGAAGGACACCTCACAAATTTAACACCTTGTATATTATCAACTTTATCAGTCATTGTTGAGGGTGCTGTATAAACTGTATCTCTTTTATCATTAAAACTATTTAATGCTTGAATGAGTGTATCAGCACTATAATTTATAACAGTCTTCTTTTCCTTATTTCTTGGTAATTTTTTATAATCAAAATGACTATAAGTCCATGATAAACCATTTTTTACAACAGCATTTAAAAGGGAAGCCAAATATTTTTTATCAATACCTTTTGCCGATTCTTTTGGTTTTGGATTTAATGCACAACTTGAAGGACAAGAACCATACATTGAAGTACCTGATCTATAAGTCGTAGCAATATTGCCTGTTTTTCTATTTGTTGAATTATTAATTAATTTTAACATTTTATTTTATCCTTTCTTTAGGGTTATATACAAAGGATATAAGATATAACCCTGTATCCCATATAACTATAATAAATTATAATTCAAGTCTTGACTTTTATATTTATGGGATTATATGTCATTTAACTTTATAACTCGGTATAATTTAGAAGTATACGCCAAAGTGTAAAGGGTGTTAGTAATTTAATGAAGGGGTTAGATATAACTATACAAGCGATTACTAACAAAGGGGTTAGATTCTCTACAGTAGAGGTTAAACTAGTTTTCTAATCCCAAGGGTCAGGAGTGAAGGAGAACCATAATCTTGTAAACGACTACAAGAGGGCTTCCAGAACCTTGCGTAAGTGTTTCATCGGAAACGTAGAAGGCAGAAACCCTGACAAACAGAGCCACCATGACTTAAAGCGCTATGGTGGCTCTACATTAAAAAAAGAAAGGATTAAAATGGAAAATTGGGAACAATGGGAAGAAAAATATAAACCTATACCAAACCACATAGATAAAGAAGGTTCTTATTATGCAGATCAAAATGGAATTAATTATTCTTTTGAAACTTATGGTAAAGAATTAGAGCATATACAAAACCAAAATCCTAAATATGTATGGACTTTAGGGGAGTGTGATGATGTGCAATATATTACTAATGGAAAATGGTTGGTTAATAGACTTGCATACTTTGTATGTAAAAACCCTTGTAATGAAGAGAGAGGGTCAATTGAATATACATATCAAGTATTTAAAGAAAACGATTAATAGAAAGGATAAAAATGAGTGTAGATACAGAGCTATATAACAAAAATGATAATCAAGTTTATCTAACACCTACAAAATGGTCAGCTACAGAGAGAAGACTATTTCAGGTAAAATATAAAGATCAAAAACTTTTTAGAGCTTTTGAATTACAATATTCTAAATGGGCAATATACAACATAAAAGATTTTGAAGATGTTGAAATATTAAAATATACCGATGATGGTTTTTACAATGTAAAACTTAAAGGGGAAACTTATTTAGAAGAGGCGCAAGATGTCAGTTTTGAAAGTTGGTGTGGTAATTTAGAAGTAAAAAAATTATTTAAAGATTGGCATGATAATGAGTTGGAATTATTTTTAGAAGATCACTCTAATTTATTTAAAATTGAAAGTGTGCAAAGTGATGTAAAATGCACTATAGAAGTTAGTGATTATGTTAAATTAAAAAAGTATTTAAAAAAGAAAGGAAGTAAAAAATGAAAGCATATGAATTAATAAAACTATTAGACAATACTTTTACTGATGTTGAGTTTGATGTTTTTGAAGACATTGAAGGATTAGTAAGAGTAAACTTTGTTGTTGATGTAGAGGAGGGTGAAGATGCCTAAATATACAGTAATACAGAGTTATACTGCTCAGGATATTTATAAAAATGTTGAGGCAGTAGATGTAGATGATGCAATTAATAAGATTGGTGGTTTACCAGTTGATGAGAATAACCACGAAGATACAGAAACAGAAGTAAAATTGGAGGAAGAGTGAATAAACAAGAAAGAGAAAAATTTTTAGAAAATTGTTATGAAAGAGCTTTTGTTATCTACAGTTATGACAAAAATTTACACATAGCACATTTAAAAAATTCTAATATGCCATTAAAAGATTTTTTAAAATCATACAAAGTTAAGATGAGAGAATTAACTGATGAGGAGGTAATATATACACCATGAATAAAATAATAATTTACAAAGAAGGTGAGTATCAATCACTTCCTATGACTGAAAGTTTATTTTGGAATAGAGTTGATAATTTAAAAAGAGCTGTATTAACAAGTGAGGACTTTGAATTTAGATTAATGTGGTATCATAAACTACAAGAATTATTGAAAAAAGTACCCTAGTGTTTATTTATTTATTTTTTAACTGTCTTGGTTGGATTGTTTTAATTCTTTATGTTCTAATTCAGTTGAATCGATGACTTCATATTCAGCATTAACAATATTATTATCCCGTATCTCTTTTAATTTTGACTCTAATTCTTTTCTAGTCATACTATCAAGAGATGCGGTCACAACCTCTTTACGATCCACATAAAAACCACCAAGTTGACCTCTTCTAAATTCAGCATTTATTGCAGGTCCTAACTGTCCATTTTCAACAGCTTTATCTCTTAATCTAGCTAATTCTCTAGAATGTTTGACAATATCAATTTTAGTAGCATCAGCGTATTCTCTTTGAAGTTTTTCAATTGCTTCAACAACACCTGGGTAATACTTAGGATTTCTTAAATTAGATGCTGCAGCAGTTGCACTATGTTCTTTATATCCTGCTTGTCTTGCACATTCTGTTGGAGTTATTCTTCCATTTTCTTTACAAAATATCTCAACAAATGCTTTTTGTCTGGGACTTAACCCACCTCTATTTTTTGGCATAATTCCTATAATATCCTTCTTTTTCAAAAAGGTATAGTTTATTTTTACCCTAACTATTTATAATATACTAAGTATGGCTTAAAATATCCCAATAGTGTAACATATAATAAAATCTGTTGTTACAAGATTGTGACATAAAAACATATATATTTCAATAAATTAACTTAATGTAACACTGTAACAGGTGTAACACAGGTTTGAGCAGTAAAAATATTCTAGGGGGGCTAAAATAAACTATACTTTTATAATTTGATAGTAGAGCCATACGATCAGGAGGAAAGAAAGACTCTACTATCATTTAACAACATATGCATTGATGATTTAACGGGTTATGTATGAACACCGGGAATCGAGGCCCGAACCATCTCCAAGCTTTTGCCATGATTTGCATATAACCATTGAAAAATTCCTCTATCCCAACTTTAAAAGGGCGGTTCGCCCTTAAACTCTATAACTGGTTTACTCATTCGAAATCGTGTAGTTTTCGAAACATTCTGGGTCAAGTGGTGGTCCGTAGTAGATCGCAAGGGTTTTGTTACTACCTTCGGTCCATGTTTGGTGGTAGTACTTATCTTCATTGATTTCCCCTTGTGAGTGACAAACCTTACACTGTTCAATGACCTGTTCTGCTTCAAACGATAATCTGACATATCCATTTCCTTTACATTTAGAACAAATCATAACGCTTGCTCATTATTGTTTTTAATCTGTCCCACTTCTTTCTTATTGCTAACTCTCTCAGGGTCCGTGGTTCCCGTAACGCTTTCTTTGATACATCTTTGTAGAGTTTCATTAATCGTTTCTTTAGTTTCATTTATCTCTCTCCTGTTATAACATCTAATGCAATAGTAATTACTTCGCTTTCTACTACTACTATAATTCGCAATTAAATTTACTTCCAAATATTTTCGTTCACACTTGTAACAATGATCATATTTGTCGTAATGTTGTTCAAAATACATTCTTTCTTCCTCCTATTCTGATAGCTTAATTAACATCTGGCGCAACCAGGATTCATCTTTTGCTATCTCATAATACAACCAAACACAATAATCGAAATCATTTGTTTGATCAACACACCCTCTCACATACGTGTGAAAAGGTGAATAATGAACCGTGATCCATGTAACAAGAACCACGGTAACACAAACAAAAAAAACGCTACGTACCATTAGAGGCGTCTAGCGTGATACTCGATGTCTCTTTGATTTTTTAATACTCTATTCTCTAGTTCCTCAATTTTTGCATAATAGTACATCTTAATTGAGTATCTACCTGCAAAAAATCCTAAAACAAAAACACTAAGAATAGCAATGCCATGCCATAAAGGCATATCAAAAAAATCTAACATGTTAACTCCTCCCTATGTATTTTAAGTAATCATGTAAAATGTAATAAGTTTCTCTATCTTTATAAAAAAGTTTTTGCATAAATCTATTAACAAAATCTTTAGGAGCAAATCTTAACATAATACTTAAAGGTTTTGTGGAATTCCATTTAAAAAATATACAAATTCTAAAAAATACATATAGCAAACGCAATCTTAAATTATTCATTTCTTCCTTTCTAAGAAAAAAATTTTGGGTCATACATCTCAAGTAAAATATTAAGAGCCTTGCTGCCTTGTTGCAGCACGTGTTCCCATTCTTCTTTACTATACGATGTATCGTATTGTGGATCATAAAACTTCACTGTCACCCGTTTACATTTACGACATTCATAAACTTTTTTTATGGGGCTTTCAGGAAGTTTCAATTAATCCGCCGATCCGTTCCCTTCTTTCTTTCTTTCTCTGAATTTTACATGTTCTTTATCAACAAGTTTCCTGATGAAATTGTTAATCGTCATATAATCCTCTTTAGCTATTACACGTATTTTGTCATACGTGTCTTTGTGTATAGCAACACTTTTATATTTTTCTATATTCATGGGTTATATATATGGGATAATATATTATTAGTCAAGTATTTTTTCTTACATCTTCTATACATTCAATAGAAAAACGAAAATAAGGGTTTTTTTCAAACTTTGTCCAACTCTGCTCAATCATTTCGCATTGTTCTTTGTTAAGATCCATGCTTAAAACAGTTTGATTACCAGTGTAAACCCATGAGCTACCATTAAAACCCCATAAACTTACCACTAATAAAAAAACTTTAGTCACTAATCTCTTTTATTTCACCCCAACTATTACCTATCTCTACATCTACCTTACATTTAACCTTGAGATCAACACAATTTTCCATTATTCTTTGTATGACCGAATACTTTTCGGGATTATCAACAGATAGATTCAATTCATCATGAACCTGGATATGAGGAAGAAAACCTTCCTCGTGCAAATCTATCATCGCTTGCTTTGTTTGATCCGCCGCACTGCCCTGTATTAGCTTGTTAAGAGCTTTGTAGGTAAAAGCACGTCTAATGTTCTTACCATGCTCTCTCATCGCTTCTACGTGTGGTAATGGCTTATTAATCCCAAACAAATTTGGTTCCCATAAATCGAAACGACATTTGCGACCAAGTAGTGTTCTTATATATCCAACATCTTGCGCACGTTGTGAAACTTTATCAGCAAGCTCTTTTACAAAAGGAACTCGTTTGTGATATTGTTTCCAAAGATCCGCTGTATCTTCTTCATCTAAACCTAACTCTGAACCAAGTTTACCTTTGCCCATACCATACATCATACCAAGGTTAATTGTTTTTGCTGTCTTACGATCAATGCCTGCCATATCTGCTACAATTTGATGGAAGTCTGCATCTTCATTTTGATATGCATCAATAACGGTATCAGAACCGGGCAACCCACCATTTGTTAATTTAGCAAAGTGTACCGTGATCCGTGGTTCTTGTTGCGAGTAATCAAATGTTCCCCACTTGCATCCTTCTTCAGGAATAAATAATCGTCTGATCCGTGGACCAATAATATTATTACGTGCAGGAATTTGCTGTAAGTTTGGATTACTATACGAGAACCTACCTGTTACTGTTCCTCCTTGATCCGAACGCATCTGGTGGATCTCAGCATGAATCCTGCCTCTGTACGAATGCTTGAGTATTGTATCGATGAAGGTGGTTCTTGCTTTATTAATCTCCCTCGCTTCAACAATGTTTTTGGCCAACTGACTAGGATGCGTCGTAAGAAAATTTTTATCAAACTTAGGCTGACCAGATTTCGGAGTCGTTTCATATCGAATACTTTTCGCATCGAAAGCTTTCGCCACTGACGTTGGAGTCCATACTTCCACAGCAACACCTGTATCCTTATAGATATTATCCAATATCTTTTTCTCTCTATTAGCGAAATCGTTTTTCGTGCGTTCTGCTTCATCAAGATCAATCCTAACGCCTTTCTTTTTCATTTCAAATAAAATTGGAAAAAGCTTTGTTTCTAAATCAAAAATAGATAGTAGATCTTGTTTAATTAATTCTGTTTTAAAGAACTGCCATAACTTTAACGTGAGTACTGTATCTTGTTCAGCATAAGGACCAACATACATCGGTGGTAGTTTCCACATTTCTCCTTTAGCATCAACGCCCCAATTTTTAGCAGCATCATACAATAATGATTCACTCTTTGTTTCACCAAGATAATGTTTACCTAACTCATTAAGTGAATATCTAAATCTATTTTCATCAACAAGAGGAGCGGCAATCATTGTGTCAATAATACGACCATGAACTTTTAAACCCATAGCGTGTAACCAACCAACATCATACATCGCATTATGAAATATTTTATCGCATGGTAATTCTAAAATCTTTTTTAATTGCCCTGTAAATATTTTTTGATCAAAGTTACCACCGCCTTCATGATTAATAGGAAAGTATCCTGTCCATCCATCGACTGCTATGGCAACGCCTGCAACAAAACCTTTTTTAACAGGCCATCCAGGACCAATGCCTGTATTTAAACCGATATCATTTGTTTCTAAATCAATACAAATTTCTTTTGCATCACTAAGATCTGGAATTGATTCAGGAGGAACCCACTCACTTGGTGGTTGAAACAATGGTATTTGTGTCATGATGTTTCCTTTTTGCTAATTTCACCTGCAATGCCAGCGTATCCGGCAATGTCTATGTAACAGTCATCAGTATGCATGTTTTTTAATCGTGCTACTTTTACCAACAACATACAAATTGCTACATCATGAGGCAATATTTCTACATCAAGAAATGCGCTCCACAGTTTTGCAATGTTTTGATGATTAAGTGTTTTATCACCATAATCTTCTTGTCGTTGACCTTCGACTAACTCAATCGCTTTCTTTAAAAAGTCAGATGTTTTCTTCATGCAAATACCTCTCTAAATTCTCTGTTACTGCGTGAACGAACTAAATATAAATTTTGTTTAGCCCTTGTTAAAGCAACATAAAAAACTCTTCTCTCATCATCTTTTTGTCGCCAATATGATTCATCAGCCTTACGTGATAAATCAGATAAAACCATTACGTTATCTGCTTCTCCACCTTTACTTCCATGTACTGTAGAGAGCGTGATCCGTGGTACGGGATTAAAGCTACCTTCTTTTTGTATAACGGTAGAGACATACGCTTTTTTATATTCAGGGACCTTGTCTAATGCTTCATGCCACGAATAATCTTTTGGTACTTGCAATCCGTTATGTTGTTGTAATTGATCAAAGGTAAATGTTGCTTCAGGATCGACACCTGTTAAATTTTTATAGCCACGTTCAACACCAACATTACTATTCATATAATAATACAAATCTTTTAGTTGATTAAAATCAATGTATCCTCCTTTCTGAAGATCTCGCCATGCTGTGATAGCATTAACTAAACGTTTACCAATAGAACTTTTATCTGCACGATGATAAAAATATCCAAGTATACGTAAGTCATCTTCTATCTGATCTAAAAAATAATTTGTCCTGCCAAGAATTAACCAGTTACCTGTTTTTAAATGTTCATAATTTCGCCTTGGTAAGTGCACAATGTTGCCTTCTTCTTCTTTAGGACTCCATGTTTTTGCTACTCTATTCTTTACACGATTAATTAAATTAATTGCACGCTCTTGTATTTTAATGGGTAAACGATACGACTTGTCAAGAATAATTCTATTACCTTCTCTATTTAATAAATACTCACTACGAGCTCCTGCCCAGTTAAATATAGCTTGATCATCATCTCCTGCAATGTAAACTCTTTTTGCTTTTTCTGCTAACTTATCAACCATTTGCCATTGTATGTAAGAAAGATCTTGAGCTTCATCAATGATAAGAACATCGAGCCGTGGTGCGATATCCTCTTTTAAAAATTCTACAATCATGTCAGTAAAATCATATTTATATTTACCACCACGACCAAACTTATAATCATGTAATGTTTCAGCAATTAATTTTAACTTTGGCCATCCACCTTGCATGTGTCCACTGTGCTGAAACTGTGCGTATAATGTGTTACCATTTATTTTTGCCATATCAATGACACGCATAAAAATATCATTAGGTGATGATACACCATACGATCCTAAAACTTCTGAATTAGGATTAGATAACTTAACCTGTAGCTGTTGCGATAAATATCGATAGTCTTCATCATTCATAACATCTGATTCTGCTAAACCTAAAGCCATAAAAGCTAAACTATGTAATGTACGAAAGTATTTAAAATCTTGATCTTTACTATCAGGAAAAAATACAAGTGCTCTGTTAAGAGCTTCTCTTGCTGCTTTTTGTGTAAACGCAAAGTAACCTATACGATCAGGTGATGTATTAGGTAATTCTTTTGCAACAACTTGTTCAATTAAGTAAGTTGTTTTACCTGTACCTGGTGGACCAAAGATTAAATTAACTGACATTAAAAAGGTATCTCCTCTTCAAATGTTGGTGTTTCATGTTCATGTTGATCCTTATCCTTTAATGCAAATGCTTTTGGAACGTACCATACACGACGAACCTTACCACTAATTCTTGTTGTTTCACTGTCTCCATCCAACCCTCTTATACTAGAATGTATCTGTGTTTGGTTAAAAGATTTAAATTGTTTTTTAGTAAGAAACTCAACTAATGCTTCAAGACGAAAATAAATTTTATCATTTTTGTGTAATGCTTGACCTAAACGTAAACCTTCCCAATCTTGAGCATCACCTTGGTCCGTGATAAATTCTTCAAGTAACTCGGCAAATCTTCCTGCCGCTGTAACCTCAATTGGCATTTCAATAATCTTCACATTCGCTAATAATGCTTGAAGTCTAGCTGTCCAATCTCTAGGGTTTAATGAATTAGGTAAAATATTTACTCTACCCATACAGGCTTTACGAAATAAATTTTGATCGTACAATTCATTATTAGATAAACTTAATCGTTTACCATCGACAGTAATAAACCATTGTGATTCATCTGATTGAAACTTTGTTAAATCATCAAACTTACTTTCAAAGTCATCACCAATACCAAACTTTCTTGTTTGACAAACAGAACTATTACAATGCGAACACATTGGTTCTATCTTACATGTGTAATTATAATCAGTTGTTTCATGCTGTTTAATTGTTTTAATAACTTCGTTCATCTTTAATGGTTGTTCCATGTATTTTTGATTAAACTCAGATATTTTATCTTGCCATTCTTTTGGCCACTTCTTTTTTGCATAAACACTGTAGTGAAATAAAACTACATCTCTTGTGCCTTGCTGTACTTTTGTTGACATAAATGTTTCAAGACATGGAGGTCCATCAGACATCTCTTTAAAATTTTTTTTCTTTTTTAATTTTATTTTAGCAAAATCTTCTTCGGATATTCTAAACTTTTCGACAAGAGTATAAAACTCTTCAAGAGTAGCCGCAGAACCATCATCCAAAAAAGCATACCTATTGTTATCAGTGCCACCAAAGTAAGGAAGATTAAGAAAGTTCCCAACGTCTCCACGTTCCTTCTCAATCTTTTCTTGCTTAGGAAATATTTCACAACCCGCATAACCAAGTTCTCCTGCAATCTGTTCTAATTTTTGACGCATTAATCTTGCAGAAATAAAACTCTTTGTAAAACAAAATATATGTGCGCCACCACTTTTGGAACGACATACAACTAAAGGAAACTCTTCCTCTCTAATTTTATCTATAATTTTTTTGTGATCTAAAGGGTAGTCATCAATATCAATACAACCCCACTGACAAGTGTTGTCATCTGTTATTGGTATAATACCCAAACTTCTTTCACCCGATAAGTGTTGTTCCCACAAATCATCGGTAGGTGGTTTTCTGACAATGAGAGATCTACCCTCCATCTTGCCTTTATCGTTTATGCCACCTTCTTTTTGATAGCAACCATGTGCTCTCTCTTGACCTTTATATATTTCTTTAAACTTTTCCATCTGATGCTCATAATATTAAAAAAGGGCGGTCGAGCCGCCCTTTATAAAAAGGTTTAGTACGGCGAATCCGTTTTTTTGTCTTCTTCACTTTCGTGTTTGACTTTGGCTACGCCTGTATTAACGTCTTGTGAGACACCTTTGGCCGTATTATAAAGACCCGAGTCTTCATTAGAAAGAAAATCACCTGCGGTAATATCCCAACCATACCAAAATCCTTGATCGTTTTCTTCTTTAACTGTTTTAAGGTTATAGAATTTTGAAAACATTGGTGGTGTGAATGGACCATTCTTACCAATTATCTTGGTAGTTTTCATCATTGTGTTCCACTTACGACTTTTTTTAAGCTGTGTAGCTTTCATCGTAATCACTGCCGGTTCCCCCACATTATCTTTTACGAGTAAAACAAAATGATTAGCACATGTTTCCACATAGTTTCCATTTTCTAAACGATCTTTATTCGTTTGATCTCTGGTTGTTTTTGTAAGTATATCACTGCCTGCATCATAAATGTTGACAGGAGCGCCTGTACTTTCCTTTCCTCGATCTCTCCATTCTACATATTGTCTAGCATATGCACATGGTATGACTGTGACGCCATCTTTACCTTTGTACCATTCATTAGTTGCACTATTGTAAATGTCACCAGGTTTAGCACCATCTAAGTCTTCGAGTTCTTCTGACAAGGGTTGCAACACTTTCAACCGAGGTGTTGCTGTATCTTTGTCATCCATTCCTTCAAATCCCACTTGAGCATCAGTTTCAAACATATCATTGAAAGGAATGACTTCTGCGGTCTTCTTTTTTGTAACGGCTTTTTCCATTTTTACCTCTTTATTTTTTCGTTAATTTAGTCTTTGAACCAACAAAGACGCCAAATTTGTCCATGGGCAATTCATCACCATTGGTAATTCGCTCACGGGCAAATGCTTTTAGGGTCATAGGTTCGACCCAAACCTTTTGCTGAACTGGTAATCCCAGTTCTGAAACTTGTTTTTTAAAATCTTCTGCTTTATCATCTTCTCCACGACCAAAAGATGCAGACAATTGATTTTTAATTAAATCACCATGTCCGTGGTCCCTGAGCCAATCAAAAGCTTCCTCTTTATATTTAGCAGGTATCGATGCATAAATTGCAGGTACCACTTCTAATTTAGATCCGTCTTTTAACGAGATACTTGTTAAATTCATTTCGTTCATTTTTTCAGGAATTACTTCCTCACTTATTTTTCTAGCATCTTCTTTTATTTTTTTTAATGCCTTTTCTAACACAGATGCTTCGTCTTCTAAGTCAACAAGCTTTTGAGATAACTCACTAATATCTTTTAATGCATCATCTTTTACATCTATGTTTACATCTTTTTCAAAATCAATCATCGATTTCTCCTTTCTCAAATAAATTAAACTTAACAGGATAATAACGGTTTTCCATTCTATCCCATTTTAAACATTGTATTCTACCACGATTCATTTCTGATGCAATAGCACATGCAATGCCCATCGCAACGGGATCACCCATAAGTAAAAGATAATCATCGTCACTAAAATCTTTCAATTTTCTTTTCAATTTATTTACAGTAGGTTGAGAACTTAAAACTAACTGTGTGCCTTTTGGCAACAATAATTCTAACTTACCGTAATTTTCAGCACTAAGAATATTTCTTCCTGGTACCTCTTGAACTACAAAAACTGTCATCTTTCTAATCCGCTAAATAATACTTGTATTCATATTAATCAAGCATTATATCTTAAATTAGAAATAATAATAGGATAACAATGGATTATAAGTTTAAAACAGAGCCATACGAGCATCAATTAAAAGCTTTAGGAGCTTCACATAACAAAGAAAACTTTGCTTTTTTTATGGAAATGGGAACGGGTAAATCAAAAGTATTGATAGATAATATTGCCATGCTGCATGATAAAGGCAAAATTAATAGTGCTTTAATTGTAGCTCCAAAAGGTGTGTATAGAAACTGGGAAAGACAAGAGATACCCACACATATGCCAGAACATGTGGATTATTCTGTATTAGTTTGGAATCCTAATTCAACAAGTTTCTTAAAAGAATACGCTAAGTTTTTGAAAAATGATGATAAATTAAAAATATTTCTTATTAATATAGATGCTTTTAGTACAGCTAAAGGAACTGAAATTGCTAAACGTTTTTTAGTAGCAACACAATGTATGATGGCAATAGATGAATCAACAACAGTTAAGACACCTACAGCAAAAAGAACAAAGACTATTTGTAAAATGCGTACACTTGCAAAATATAGACGTATACTTACAGGTTCGCCAGTTACAAAAAGTCCATTAGATTTGTATACGCAGTGTTATTTTTTAGACCCAGAACTTTTAGGTTTTGCTTCGTATTATACTTTTAAAAATAGATATGCTGTTATGGTTAGTCGTAGTGTGGCAACTCATAGTTTCAAACAAATTATAGATTATCAACGTCTTGATGAATTAGAACATAAGCTAAATCAATTTTCATATCGTGTTTTAAAATCTGACTGTTTAGATCTACCAGAAAAAATTTATACAAAACGTTATATAGAAATGACACCTGAACAGAAAAAAATGTATGTTGAGATGAAAAATTTTGCTTTGTCTATTTTAGAAAGAGAGACAATTACAGCGGCAGGAATATTAACGCAAATGATTAAGTTACATCAAATAACTTGTGGTCATATCAAAACAGATGATGGCAAGTTAATTGAATTAAAGAATAATAGATTAAATGAACTTTTAAATGTAATGGAGGAAATAGATGGAAAAGTCATTATATGGGCAGTTTATCGCTATGATATACAGCAAATTGAAAAAGCACTTTCAAAAAAATACGGACCCGACAGTGTTCGGTCTTTTTACGGGGACACTGATGCTAATGATCGTCAAGATATTGTTACTTCCTTTCAAGATCCGAAATCTGATTTACGATTTTTTGTCGGAAATCCGAGAACAGGCGGATTCGGGCTCACTCTTACTGCTAGTCATACTGTTGTGTATTATAGCAACTCTTACGATTTAGAAATACGTATGCAATCAGAAGATAGAGCTCATCGTATTGGACAAAAAGAAAAGGTTACATACATTGATTTTATCGCAGAAAAAACTGTAGATGAAAAAATAATTAAATCACTTCGTAATAAAATTAATATTGCAACAAAAGTATTAGGTGAAGATTTTAAAGAGTGGTTAATTTAAGCGTAAACTATTTTACCTTTATTATCTACGTATACTAATTGTACTTTTAATTTTTTTTGAAAAACAGAAAGTGTTCTTCTTATATAATCGTTTTTTTGTCTACCTGATTTTCTTATTGATTTTGTTTTTACATCAAATAATTTTATCGTGCCTTTTTCTGATATGGCTATTAAGTCTACAGGACATTGTCTATGGTGTGGAGAAAAAACCCAGAACCCCTTCTTGAGTAAATCACAAATTACTAAATGCTCGCTGAGTACGCCTTTAATCTGTTTTTTGTTCATTGATTAGAATTTCTATTTTAGTCTCTAACCTAATTAATCTTTCTTTAATTTCAGGTATAGTTTCTAAAATTGCATTTTCCATCATTATTTGTTTTGTTTCGAGGGCCGTGACACGTTGAGTAAGCATACCATATACTGAACCAGCAGATACAAGTATCATGGCAAACCAAACAACGTTACGTAAATTAAAATCTTTTTCCATGATTAAAAGAAAAAGAATTCTTTTTTCTTGTTTTCATTTTTCATTTTAGTGGGCTCAATCCCAAAAAGAATTTCTTTTGCTAACTCTCCGTCAGCTTCTTCATCTATACTATCAATTAAAGTATCAAGATTTTCTTCTTCGCTAGATGTTATATTAGGTTCGGCTCTTCCAGGGTAAAGAGAATTATAAAAGTCTTTAAAACCAGTTAAAGTTTTTTCACCTAACATTTTTCCATATTTTAAAGGTGTCGCTGCGGTTACTAAGTCCTCTATAATTCTTCCATAATCTCTAAACCCTTGATCTTTTGTAAAATCTAATCCTGCTTGACCGAATTCAGGTAAAGTCGCAATACCTCCACCAGGTAAATCTGATAAATTTATATTAGCTGCATTTTCTCCAGTAAATAAAGATTTAAGATCTCCAAAAAACCCTTGACTTAATCTTGGATCTACAAAATTAGTAGCACCTATTCTATCTAAACCTTGCACAGCACTTTGACTAATTGGTAAAGCCCCTCGCATTCTTTCGTCGTCTCCTTGAAACATTTTATTCATTAGAAGTTGATAAACGTTTCTTGTTTCGTTTGGATCTGTTGTAAAAGCACCTAAACCTACAAGTGGATCTTTAATGTACCCTAAAAGATTTGGATCCAAAATACCCATACCACCGACGCCACCAGTGTTTATTTGATTTAAATTGTTTATGAAGTCAAATGCTTGATCTTGAGTATTTAAATTTTCTAATTGTTCTCTAAGTGGATTTATTTCTCTAACAAAATTTCCTGAACTATCTGTTGTTACAGTATCTTGTAAGACACCTGGAATATTATTTTGAGTACTAGCTACCCCTGCTTCAAAAGCACTTCCCGCATCTGTGCCATCACCCTCTCCAGGTTTGGGTGGTGTAAATGTGGTTGAACCTGAACTTGCTGCTATATAAGCATCTCTTGCATCACTACTAGAACCTGATGATCCTGTGCTTGAAGAAGAACCAGGGTTATGTCCTGTTACGTGTGGCATTATGCTACCCTTTGCCTTCCTACATTTGTTGACATGATACCACTAAATACTGGATCATCTTGACCAAATACAGATTGACCTGCAGCCATTGTGTTTGGATTAATTACATTTGCATTTGCTAAAGTAGAATTGTTTGCAATCTGATTTAATAATTCTATAGGTACTTGTGAAGCAGATGCTGCTTCGTTTTCTGTTCTAATTGTTTGAGAAGGAGGAAATTGTGGTTTACCACCAGTATCACTACTACCCATTGAAGAATTATTTATTTTTCTCATTTCATTTTCTGAAAGATTTTCTTCGTATTGATATTCTGTATCAATATCTATTCCGTAACTTTTTGCTAAATTATTAATTGCAATGTTTACTGCTGCAAAACTTGAACTTTTGCCAATATCTAATATTTCTTCAAGTTCACTTGCTTTTACTCCTTTTGATAAAAGAGCTGCAAGGACATCATAACGAATCGTTGTAACAGCTACATCAACTAATGTCGCAGGGTTAAATATTGCCATAGCATATTTTGCTCTTTGAGTACCACCTGCCATTGCGCCACCAACGTCTTCTCCGCTTGCTAGTCTTGCAACATATCTAACAAAATTATCTAACGTGTCAACGTCTTCAGCTTTGTCAAAAAACTTCATTAATTGTTCGTTACTTTTTAAATTTTCTATTTCTTTAACAAGTTGTTTTGCATTTAACACTTGTCCCTCTGCACCTTCACCTGCCGTTTTTGTTGATTTACCTAAAATTTGTTGAATGATACCATTTCTTACAGACTCTTTATAACTATCGCCTCCTTGTGCAATTAAATCATCAATTGCTTGTCCACCTTTGCCTGGTTTTGCTTTTCTTAAAACATCGTAAACTAAGTCGGCATTTGTTAATCCTTTTGCAATTATTTCACTAAATGTAGAATTATCTAATGCGTTATATGTTCTTTGTATTTGAAACAAATCTAAAATTTTTTGTTCGGAATTTGTACCTAAGTACGCTTTTAACGAGTCAGGATCAAACTTTTGCCATTTCGCAATTGTATCTTGTATATTTGTTGGGTCTTTTAAAAGTTTATTGACAAACATTTTTTGAACAGCTTCAAACATTTGATTTGATAATGCTGGAGAAATTTCTCCAGAACTATTCAACATTGCTTTTATTGTGCTTGCGTTTACTCCTCCATCAGGATTAAAAGCAGCAGCCATAAAATCACTAACATCTCCTTTGCCTGCCATGATGTTTCTTATTTTATTATTATTTAAAACAATATCAGTATTATCTAAATGCTTACCAAGCATTGCTAACAATGATTTAGCTTCAATACTTCCACTAAATAAATCATTATTAGGATTCATTATTTTTTTAATGTTATTTTTAATAGTATTACCAATAAGTTGATCTAATGGATCAGTGCTTTCTAATAATTTATTAGCCTGTTGTCTTATATTCACTAAAGAATTAATTGACTTTGTCATTCCTTTATCAGTGCTATTGCCTACAGATACCTTTATTTTGTTAAGTTGTTCTATTAAATTCATTGCAGGCTTACTTACTGCTTGTTCAAAAGGAACGTTTTTACCTTTTAATGTTTTAAAATTACCATTTTTTAATTTTACCTTATAATTTTTACCAGGAACATAAGCATCTTTTATTGATGAAAGTATATCGGTTACATCTCCTTTTAAATTTGTAAAATTTATAAAAGCTGGATTGTCTTTATTTATTTTATTTTTAGTTTTGTTTATTAAACTTGTTGTAATTTTTGAACTGTTTCTATTATATAAAGATAAAAGTTCAGGTAGATATTCTTCTGCTTGAGCTGCTGCTACACCACTTTTTGGAAACAAGTCAAAAGCTTCTTCCATGTTTTGTTTTACTGTATGATTTAATTGTATTAGTTCGTCTAATGTTAAAACTCTACCACCACCAAATTCATTTAACTTAGTAATAACACCTTCCATTTGTTTACGTTGAACTTGTTCAGGTCTTTTTGTAAATTCTTTTGCTTGAAAAAAAGTTTTTCTTAAAGTTGGGTTTAAAGCCAGTTGTGCAATTGTTAGTGGCTCTACGTCTAGTTTTTCTGCAGCAAGGGCTAAAGCATTAGCCTCCTTTATTAATCCAGGTTTAAATTGTCCTGTTATTAATTTACCACCTGCTTCAAATACACCAAACATTCCACCAGCAAATGCTGCTTCAAAAAATTGTGATCCATCAAAAACTACATCACTAAAAAAATCAAATTTTTGATCTTCTGCATCAGCATATTCTTTTTCACCATAACCTTTTAAAGCTTCTGTTAAATCTCTTAACTCAAGGCCTGTTCTCGAACCAGCAGTAACTGCTAATGTTCTTGTAAGCAGACTTTTACCTCTTGTTGCAAAAGCTGCTGCTATTTCAGAACCAATTACTAATGGGTCCATGTATCCTGCTATTAATCCAAACTCTCCTACATCTCTTCCTCTTGGATTACTTAGTCTAAAATCTTTTTCATCAGGGTATCTAAATACTTCTACATATTCCGTTTTGTTCTTATTAATTGGAACCTGAATCATTTGGTAATCACCACCAGGATATTTTTCCATGAATTTAGCCCGTCTTGTATTAAAGCTTTTACTCATGGTGATTTCTCTTTTAAGGTTTATGTCCCCAGCCTTAAATCCTTCATTAGTTATTGTTTCATCAATAAGACTTCCCATGTAAGCAAGTTTATTATTGTATTTTTCATCGGCTAATTCTTTTCTTTGTTTAAAATACTCATATTCTTTTGTGCCACGAATAAACCGTGAGCCTGGAACAAACTCAAAGATACTTGGTGATAAATCTTGTTCTTTAATATTTTCTATGATGTTTTGTGAATCTTGATCTGTTAAAGCAATCTGTTCATCAAAGTTTGGAAGTTTATAAAGCTCACTCTGGTCTAGTTGTTCTTCAAAAATTTCCATTAGTTACCTGCCGATAATTGTTTTCCTGTAAAGTATCGTAGTCTACCATTAGGAGGATCCATATCAATTGCGTACATTGGTTGATTTGGTTCAGCTCCAGGAACATCTTGTCCTTTTACACTTTTGAAAACACCGTCACTGTCGGAATATGTAACAAAAAATAAAGCACCACTTTCATAAAGATCTGCTACTTGATAGGTGTCATTTCCTATTGTAACACTATCAATGTCACTAAACTCTTGATCAGTGAGAACCTCTCCTTGACTATTTAATTGACTAATACCATTTTTAAACTCTTCTGAGGTTTCGTACTGTCTATAAGCATCTGCTTCTTTTTCTAAAATGTACGCTGCAGCTTCTGCTGGTCGCATTTCTTTACCATCAATTTTCCCTGTCTGTAAGAATGTATTTAACATATCACCTGATGCTGCTTGTATTTCGTTATCCACTTTATTTAAAGTAAGAATAAATTTTTGTGACTCAGCGCTAAAGAAAGGTAACGTATTACTTTCTCTAACTGATGCAAATTCTGCTTGGTTAAAGTTACCTGGTATTGCTCCTCCAGATGCTGTGTCTAATGTAAATTGATTATGTAATGCAATTAATGCATCAGAACTTGGTGCTGCACCATCTGCAAAAAGATCAAATGCTTCTCTTACACTATTTGGTAAAGCTGCAAATACATTTGGAAAATCATTTTTGAAACTAGCGACAATGTTTCTTGAGTTATAAAATGTTCTGTTAGTTATTGAATCATCAATTAAGTTTAATGCAGCAGTAATTTTCTTATTATTTTGCGCTGCTAATTTTGTATTTTTTTGAATTGATTCAATTGTACTCTCAGCAATTTTTGCTAGTAATTTTTCATCTTCTGTATTTTGTAATAATTCTAACTCATCTTCTTTGGATAATCCTGTTTTTCTTGCATTTAAAATGTAATTAACTTGTAGATTTGTAATCTCTTCATTTGTATAAGGAGCTCCTGTTTCAGGGTTTGTTTGACCAGTAAGATTTGCTTTAAGAAAATTCATTTTCTCACTAAAGGCTGTTGGTTCTTTCTCTCCTGTAAATACAATATCGTAAGTACCTTTGTCACTTCTCTCAACAAGCACATTACCTATTTGATAAGTTTTTGGTTTGCTTTCATCTATTATTTTTACCCATTCATTTGCATCATTTTGTTCATATACCGTGTCACCAACAACAAGTTGATTTTTATCATTAGGTTTTACATTAAGTACTTCTTCTCTAATGCCTCCTTCTACAGAGCTGTCTTCTATAATAGCTGTGTAAATAGGTTCATTATTTTCACCAACCCCTTGAACAATTTGTTTAATGCTTGGTTTACTCTCATCGATAACTTTTTCCCATTTTTGATTATTAGGATTTTTCTCGTAAACAGTATTACCAACTGTAATTTGTCCTTTTGAATTTGGTGTAATACCCTCTAATATTTGTGAAATAATTTTATCGTCTTTCATTACTAAACCTACAAATACAGATTTATCATCTATTATTGCTTCTTGTATTCCAATAAACTCACCTTGTACTTTGTCTCTTGCATCAAGTATTTGCTCGTATTCACCAGTTTCTTCATTTAATTTAAAGACTTGGTTGTTAATTGTAATTTGTTCATTCTCATCTGGAACCTTGCCTACTATTGCAACCTGTTTAAAAGCACCGTTTTCAACACCTACTGCTGAGTAAGATACTTCTCCTGCAGCATTTTCCACTTTTATTATTTTGTTTATGTTAAATCCTGTATCTTTATTTGTATCTGCTAATTCTGTTAATTTATCTTCACCCTCTCCTGCAAATTGATTGTATAAGTACAACACACCATTAACATCGACTAAGTTTGGTTCAACAAAAGCATCACCAATTTCTTCTTGATGAAAGACACCATCTTTAGTCCCAACAGCATAATTGATCATTCCGGTGCCATCTTCTTTTTCTTTTTGTATTATATCTTTAATTACAAACCCTTTGCTTGCTGTAGCCATTTTGTTTGCTTCTATTTCAAAAAGTTTTGATGCAGCCAATGTTGCCGCTTGATCTTCATATGGTCTTATATTTCCAAGTGCAGGGGCCGCCGCCGCTATATCTGTTAAGGTTCTTAGACCTATACTTTGGCCACCTCCATCTATTGCTGGTTGTCCTCCTTTTGCTGACTCACCAAGCCGTGCAAAAAAATCAAATAATGCTGGTGCGTTTTGTGAAAAAAAACCTCTTTGTTTAGGAACAATGCCTTGAGCTAAATCATACAGTTTTTTATATTCTGCACTGTCAGCATAAAGCCCTTCGTTTGCTTTCATTACAGGAACGAGTCCTGATGTAATACCTGTACCACGTGAATTTAATTTCATTCTTTCAGGCGCATTTACAAACATTTTTCTGTTATAAACTGCCATTATTTAAAACTCCCAAATCCCTCTAATAAAGTTCCAATACCCGTACCAAGTGATCCAATACCACTTGCAAATTGTAAGAATGGATTTGCTGGTGTGACTGGCATTTGTGAAATAGTTTGACCACCAAAAGGTAATCCTGCCAATATGTCTGTTCCAAAAGAAATTCGTTGAAAAGGTTCTTGTTGTTGTGCTGCAATATTTTGTCGTTGAGCTTCAAGACCTGCTTGTAGTAATTGTTGTTGCTGACCACCTACACCGAGTAATGTGCTTATATCTTGACCTAACATCTGTTGACCTAAACCGCCTATACCTGCTTGCGTTTTTGCAAGACTTCCTAATTGACCAGTAAGCCCTGATAATTGTTGGCCAGCGGATAGCTGTCTTCTTTGTTGAGCTTCTTGTGCTGATTGGGCTGATGATAAAGCTTGTTGATAACTTCTAGATGCATCTTCAAAAATACGTCTAGATTTTATGTCACCTAAATTTTTTGCTAATTCTGCTTCTTGAACTCCAAAACGTGAACCACCAAAGGCACCCGCCTTTTGCGCTTGACTTGCAAGATTTGATTGTGCCATTGCACCTTGTTTATCAATTTCTTTTAAAGCTTCTTGAGTTACTAATTGTTGATAAGGATCTCTAAACGCAGCAATATTTGCCGCTGTTGGTGTAAATCCTTGTGTTGCACCACCTAATGTTTGTGCTGCTATATTTCCTAATTGTCCTGCACTTGTTGCTGTTTGTCCTGCTTGCGATACTAAAGGTTGAAATGCTCCAATACCTGCACCCGCTAAATTAAAAGCATCTATTTGAGGTTGCGTGAACCCTGCAACAGTTTGCTTGGCTATATCACGTGGTTGGTTAATTAATCCTTTAATGTAATCCGCATCTCCAGGTGCGCCTTGTCCGAATAATGTTAAAAGTAAATCCTTTTGACGTTCCTGTACATATTCTGGAGGTAATTGTTGTTGTATTGTTGTTTGTGTTGCCATTATCCTTGTGCCTCCAATTGATCCATCATTTCATACATTTTTCTTGCACCTTGCATTCTATCACCATTACCCGCACCTTTCACAGCCTTAGCTGTCATAACAAATTCACCATCACTTAACATAGCAGGAATACTATCAGATGTACCTGTACCTGGTCCACTTATTTCGCCAGTCTTACGAGGAAACTCTGAAGTACCGCCTTGAGCCATCATCATGACATTTTCAATTTCTTTTAATCCATTTATTGGTTCTTGCATTAATCCACCCTCTGCAGCGTTTGTTATTAAGTTACCTTGATTATCATAATAAGAACCAGCGATACCACCTCCTAATTGTAAATCTAATAACTGTCCTGGTGTTAAATTTAAAGATTTTGCTACATAATCAGAACCTGGAAATTTGCTATCTAATTCTTCTTGTTTTGGTGTTTTAAATAATCCAAACGGCGATAAAGCTGCACCTGTGATTGCACTTGCACCACCTAATCTTGCTAATAGTTTTGCAGTGTCTACCTTACCTGAATCATCTTTTGGTATAAATGATCCTTTGTCACCAAATAATCCAGAAGTTCCTTCAACTATATCAGGCCCTTTTTGTGATCCTTTTTTACCTAATAAAAATTCTCCAAAAGATCCTGCACCAGTTTTACCACCACCTTGTAAAGCACTCATAAATTTACCATCACCTAAAAGTTTATTACCGGCAGTCATGTCAAATTTACCAAACTTTAATCCGGGGCTTGCGTTTGCTAAAAATGCTGCTTGTGCTATTTCTCCAAATCCTGCTTCAGGATCTGCTAATGCTCCTATTCCTGCAAATAACGGATTACCTGTCGCTAATGCGAGTACAGTACCCAAATATTTTTCAGAATCTCCAGGTAGCGCTTTCGCCACCATTTTTCGTAATTTTTTAAGCATAATCTCCTAGTGCAATTTATGTGATTGAAAAACGCAAGGAGGCTGCCCTTGAATAAAAGCCTATTTAAATGTATATTTATAGGCAAATTATTGCTATATGACAATAGATATTTATGCAAAGAAAGAAAAGGTTATAATGTCCGAAAAATCAACAAAAGTAAATTTCAACGCTATAAGACCATTTGGTCCTACTATTTTACAAGGTCAGTTACCAAAAGAAATCATTAAAATTTTAGATGATGAAGCAACAAAACTAT
>Ga0080013_1001878_pt1 | contig 26398 bp, 14 predicted proteins | sample ETNvirenome_6_85_FD_69236 | JGI IMG/M metagenome (GOLD analysis project Ga0080013, IMG submission 69236) | Marine viral communities from the Pacific Ocean - ETNP_6_85 (SPADES assembly) (version 2) | ecosystem: Environmental > Aquatic > Marine > Oceanic | place: Pacific Ocean | collected 2013-06-19
ACTTTGATGAAGAAGGATTACTTCCAGATGGATCATGTGATTGTGATGGGAATATTATAGATGTTTGTGGTATATGTGGTGGTGAATACGTAGAAATAACGAATTGTCCTGGATATGGTCAAGATACTTATGTATCAAATATATCATCGTTTGGAATATCAAACGATACATTTAAATTTGCACCAGTTGGAGATGATGATGGAGAATTTATATCTGTAGAAACGGACGACGAAGGTTATCCTCTACAATCACAATCATGTACTATTGTATGGTATAAACTTTCTGATACCGATTATGATGTTGAAAGTGGTTGCAGCTGTTTAGGACCAAATATTGATGTATTTCATGTTGAAGGACAAGAAGAATGTAATGAAAATTTCATTTTCAGTGAAAATTTGATAGATTGTACAGACGCAGCCCTAACCTGGGGTGGCACCAGCCAGGGAGTATATACATTATCTTGTCCACCTTTTGATATGTGGGATGAAGATGCAACTGGTGATAACTTACCCTCTTGGTATAATTTTCCTATAGAAGATCCTGCTAATGAATGTGATGAATGTCCAACTGATATATCTAATGGAATTACTTCAATTGAGTTTTCTGAAACCATTTATGGAAATGTTGAAAATTTTAATAAAGGTGGTTGGCTTTTAGTACCAGAAGATGATATAAGTTTTTATATATCAAAATATGAGTTGGTAGTTACTAAAGAAGATGGTAGTGAAATAATAAATAGGACATGGGAATATATTCCAGAAAATGGTGAAGATAATCCAATGAATATTGATTTTAAAGAATTTGTAAGTGATGGATTTGTTTATCAATTTACATCACTATCTGAAATAGGAACATATACCGCAGAAATAAAAGGATATTGTTGTGAGGATTGTTGTGATATTCCTTTTCACACTTCATACAAAATTTTTGAAGTGACAGAAATTATTCCAATTATATCATCTATAAGTAATAAAGAATTACCATGGCAGGGAATTGATTTACCAGAAGGTAATGATTTTAAATCATCAGATGTTAATTATACAGAAGAACATTGGGATATTGTTGATTTAGATAAACGAAAACCACTTGGTGTATTTTATTATAATGATAAGAATGGTAATATGAGAACCAATTGGTCATCAATTGGTGTTTTTGAAGATGATGGTTTTAACGAACAATTTAATTTTGATTTAGCACCTAAATATAGTATAATTCCAGATGGTGCTTGTCCTACTGGAGATTGTTGTCATGGAGATTGTACTAACAATTCTGGATGTGAAATTTCGTGTGATCATGTTTGTGCATATTACGATTTAATTAGTGCTCCTATCGATACTTCCAATCCTCCTTGTCAAACAAATGGTCAATGTAATTGTACATGTATAGATCCAAATGGTGACGGTTCTTTAACTCGGAATTTTAATGATGTACAGTCTGAAGATGGTATTTATTGCGAACCATTATTTTTACCTAAAATTGAAAATTCTGATTATTCATTTACACCAGACGCTGATATACGAATATTTAAAACAACGGGTGTAAGTCGTTCTTCATTATGGAGATATTATGATAAAGATATACCACCCATGGCTATAGATGGTGTGAGGTATGATTATAGTGAAACAACCGCACCAATTGAAGTTCAACTTTATATGTATCCAAGGGCAGAAAATCATTTGGATCCTACTGGTGAATGTTGTGATATCGGTGAATTTTGTTGTGGTTCTTGGAATTCCTCATATACAGAAGAAGTGTATACCTGTTGTGAAGATGAAGATTGTGCACAATGTGAAGAAGATCCATGGAATAGTTGGGCTTGGTCAGTAGATATTACTTATTGTGGTGGTTATATGGATCCAGAAAACGACTCTTGTTTTGGTTTATTTCCAAATGATATTTGGGATAATGAACGAAATATTGTAAAAAAAGATGATTTAAGAGATGGTTATTATTATGTTGCATTTCTTGATTGGGGGGATGGAACACCAATAGAATACAATTCAGATGAACCATTTCAACTTGGGTTTGATAATATATTAAAACATTCATATGAAAAATCTGGTATATATGAGATAACTGGATATATGTTAAGAGTACATAAAGTTGAAGATAATCCATCAAGTGTTGCATACAATCAATTTTTTACAGTTCGTATAAATATAAATGAAGATACTGATAATGAGTTTGAGTATTTAGGAGGGGATGATTATTCATTTATTCCATATAAAGATACAGCACCTATAATTGGTGGTATATCGAAAGATAGTATTTATTATAAATCAATGAAACGACAACTTGGATATATTGAAGGTGATGCAACACCTGTGAGTGTGAATATGGATCACCCATATACACCTCTCTTATGGACATTTCCAGATTTAGAAATTTCAGCAGATACAATACCATCTTACATTACTTTAATTAATGATGATTTTAATTCTATAGCAACCGCGTGGAATCCAGAATTATTGGAATGGGAATCTCCAGCTCCTGATGCACCTGCATTGGAAACATTAGTAACTGATCATTATTATGGATTTATTTCTACTGAAGCGTTTATTTGGAATTTTCCAATAACACCATCAATTGAAACTGAATTTGTAAGAGATGGTGATAGATTAAAAACTGAAGGTGCATTATCAACCATTGATGAAACATTAATTGGTGATTTTCAATCTGCTTATAATAAATCTTATACATCTGGTTCAGATATAATTTATAATGGTTTATACAATCATTTTGGTGAACTTGGTGATCATATTGGTGATACAGATATTGGTCAAATAAGATATTTTAATGAACCAAAATCAATGTGGGAAATGTTAGGGTTTGGAGATACAGTTACAACCTATACACTGGAAGGTACAATCGGAGCTCCACCTGATGAAAATGATATATCAATACTTCAATATATTTTTGATAATGCTTGTGTAAATAATTACAGTTCATTTGAAGATTTTTTAGATAATGACATTAAGTGGTGGCCTAATGGTAGATTGGCGAGTGCTAATTTACAATTTAATCGAGGAGATTCAGAATGGAAGTTATGTGGTGATGATGCATTACCAGAAAATATTGGATATTTATCAGAACTTTACTATCTTGATATTGGGTTAGACGGACAAGATATAACAAGATTTCCTGAATCTATTGGTGAACTATTTCATTATAGTATTTATGATTTAATTGATAGAAATGGAATGCCTGATTGGATGTTAACTGCTTATACGACTATTGAACATTTTAATGAGTGTAAAAATATTAAGAAAAATCTAAAGAAGTGGCCATATCCAGGATACGATTGGCAAACAATAAAAAATTATTATGATACTTGTACTGGTGTGGGTAATGGACTTTTTGTAAATCTACATATAGATGGAAATGAAAATTTAGGAACAGTTGGTAGCATTCCAGAAAGTATAGGTAATTGGAGTGAATTAGAAGTTCTGTATAGTGGTATAGGTTCTAATCTATCTTCAAACCAATTTGAATTTCCAGATGTTTTTGATGGAATGATAAATTTAGTAATGGTTGCACCAACTGGAAATAATATTCATAGTTATCCATTATCTATATGTTATCAAATGCCAAATTTCTATTCCAATGATTTTATGAGTGGTAATACATCCTCCGAATTTGTCGAACATTACTTCAATATAGATTTATCAGATTGTGAAGAATATTGGAATAATGCTGGTGTATTTCATACAGTCCATTATGGATCTCCAGGATCATTAAAATATTGGAAGAATATAATTCCAAAAGATTATGAATTATATTATAGAGATGGATTATCTGGTATTAATGATATTAATTTATTAACTAAACTTATGCTTTTGTTAATTAATGTTATGGAAGAATCTATAGAAATTGATGGTGATAATGTTTCATTGATAATATATCCTTGGGAAGAGGTAGTTGAACAACTTATATTAGTTCAATTTCAGCCTTGTGATGGTGGTTGTCCTGATGAATTTAGAGATATATATAGTTCTATAGGTATGGTTGATGATGTGATAACTTATACTATTGATGAATTGGATTTCAATGAAGATTCCGAATTAGATATTTTAGATGTTGTTGCACTTGTAGATTTATATATGAATTCTTCATCAACTGTTGTTACTAATATAGATACAGATTCAAATCAACATTGGATAGGACAAAATGAATATGGTAATAATTATTATTATCCAGTTCTTCCAAAACTTAATAGGAAAGGAGAATTTACAAATGATATTGGTAGTAAAGTTCCATTTGGTTCACCTGGAAGAGAATGGGATGGAGATGATGATAAAGCATACATAACAAATAATAATATAGATGATGATTCATTAATTATAGATATAGAAATGGAATATACAGATACGGGTGTGTTAGGTGATTCAAGTGGAACTGGTAATGTTGGAATGGCAATAAGTGATTATAATATGAAATTTGATCCAAAAACAAGAGAACCATTGAAAGATAAGAATATAAGTAAAATAAAAATTGGAAAAAAGGATAAGGCATATTAATGAAAATATATAATGAAATCATATTAAAATGGAATGATGATACAAAATCATTCGACACTTTATACGAGGATTCATTTGAATATGATGGTCCGATGATGTTAGCTGTAGGTCCGTGTGGGTCGTGTACTTGTACAGATAATGGTTTGGGAGATTGGGTTGTTTATTATGATGATTGTGAAGAATATGGTGGATTCGGTAATACACCAATCTGTGATAATAATGGTGGTTGTGAATGTTCTTGTGTACAGGATGAATGTGGTGTTTGTTGTGGAGATGGTTCTACATGTGCAGGATGTGATGGAGTTCCTAATAGTGGATTGGTAGATGATGACTGTGGTGAGTGTGGTGGTGTGAATTACTTTGATGAAGTAGGATTACTTCTTGATGGATCCTGTGATTGTAATGGTAATGTATTTGATTGTAATGATATATGCGGTGGTTTAGCTGTTGAAGATTGTGCTGGAGTATGTAATGGTTCAGCTGATGAAGATTGTAATCAAAATTGTTGTGGTGGAACAACTACAGTTGTTTGTCTTGAAGAAGATTGTGCTGGAGACTGTGGTGGTTCAGCTGTAGTAGATGTTTGTGGTATTTGTGGCGGTCCAGGCGAAGTTATAGAATGTGATGATGGTAGTTTTGTCTGTGTGGAATCTCAATGTCTTATAAAAAAAATATTAAAAGATAAACCATATCCAAATTTTAAAGGTCAATATAATTTTGATAGTAATAACCGTAATAAAGGAATTGTAAAAAATATTGATAATAAATTTGTAAATGTTGATTTATATACATTATCAGAAGAAAATGAAACAAATGAATTCATATTAAAAAATAATTTTGTATGGGAATCAAACACTTATTTTAAAATAAAAAAATTAACAATAAGTCATACTGGTGTTTCTCGTAAAATGAGAGACACTGAATTTAAAGTTGCATTAACTGGAGGAAGTTATGATGCTGGTTCTACTTATAGTGAAATGTTGGGTTATATGGATGATAATACTAATTTAATTTATAAAAGACCTAGACAACATAATGGTAAAAGATGGTCTCCAGGAACGATTATTGAAGATCAAACAATTATAAATAAATATGATGATGTAGAAAATATAAAATATAATGATAATTATAAGGAACTTGAATATTCTGGAACAGAATATGTTGTTGGTGGTGAGAGTAATCATTTTCCAACGACTTTTTGTGATGATCCAGATAATCCTTCAGTTGATCCTTCAGATGATACAATAGACATACTTGTTTATATGAAAGGAGATGCTAAGTATGACAAAAGAAGGAAACGAATTCAACATTTTCAAATCACAAGATATAATTCTGAATTAGATTGTTCTATTCCATTAGCTAATAGAGATGGTAATGCTATATCAATTATTCCTACATTAGTTAATACTGTGGTGGGTGACGGCGGTGGTAATCTGACAGCAGCTGCTTATGTAGTTAGTGAAATTGAAGTTGAAATAGTTACACCATATCTAGATTCAGCTGAATTTGCACAAACAGAGTTACAAGAGGGGATAGCATCTCCACATAAAATAAAAGATATTGATAACCAATATATTGAATTATTTCCAAATATAGTTCCTTTTATTGGTTGGATGGGTTCATCAGTTTTATATTTGAGTGATTTTCAAGATTTTAGACCAATAAGTTATGTAAATATTTCAGGTGCAGATGATTTACAATCTTATTATGAATATGGTAAAAGTATTGGTTCATCGGCACCAATAAAAATAGATTTAAAATTTAAAATCATGAAAGTGTTAGTTTTAGATGATGTAGATGGTACTGAATATAATATACCATTTACAAATGGTCAAGGTGAAAAATTTAAATTTTTTGTACTTGATTGGAATGATGGATTAAATGAAATTAAAGATTGGGATGGTGTAATTGATAATTATCCATCTGATATTGGTGATTTATTTAATAAACAAAGAAATGATAATACATTTATTTATGCTGATTGTCAAGATTCTCATTGCAATGGCGATGAAGAAAATTTATCACATTTTTATCAAACACCAGGAATTAAAAATATAAAGGCTGTAGTATTTTCTTATGTTAATAATTCTGATGGAGATACAATTCAAGCCATTCGTTGGAAATTTATGACTATAAGAATTAATATTGGTGTTGACAATGTTTATATGGAAGATTTTGGTGATTTAGGTGGAGTTGATTATACAACAATTCCATGGCCACACACAGCACCAATTATATCAGGAATATCAGAAGATTCTAAATATATGAATAGTGTTGATAGAGTTTTAGATGAAGGTAAGTTTTTAGAAACTGATTTATTAGATAGTATATTATTAGAAAAATCTAAAAATAATGATGAACTTGGAAATTATTTAGGTAAAGTTGATATTGAACAAGTCAGATATTTTACAACAGGTGTATTTGATATGAATTATTTACTTGGTATAGATAATTTAATAACAACAGATGGAAGTGATTTTTATCCTTATACTAATTCTTCATATTGGAATGGAGAAACAAATCAATTTTTGGAAGAAACTTTAGCTACTTCTATATTTATAGATGATAATATAGATTCTGATTTAAAATCAAAATGTATATTGGAATTAAATATGGGAGATAATGATGGGAAAACTGTTATGGATTCATCTGGTAATGGGAATAAAGGAATAATAATAGGAGATTATAAAGTAAATAAACCATCTAAAGATTCACCAATGCGGAGAGATTCTAATATGGATTTACCTAAAACAAAAACAGAAAATGGAGCTTTGTAAATAAATGCCAACACAAGAATATAATTTTAATGATAGTCAACTTAGTGTAATATCTGGAAGTACATTATCATATAATTTTAATGAACTTTATGGTGATTATATTAAAGTTACAGTTTTTGATACCAATAATAATTTTATAACAGAAGGAACATCAAAAACAGGTGATGTTGTTATATATAGAGATGATTCAGATGATATATATATAAAACCAAATGAGTTATTAAGTAGTTCTGTTGTTCCAAATGGTAATTATAAACTTCAGATTGATTTTCTACGGAATTATTTTACTCATTTTGAAGACATAGTGGATGAACCAAGATTCATCATAACTCAAATATCACCTTCAAGAAAAGAAGTAAGATTAATTGGTAGAGATATTGATAGTAATGAAATAGAATTTAATACTGGTTTCCAAACTGAATTTCAAGATCAAGTTGGAGTAGTATCAGATAACACATATAATTTTGATTATATATTAACAATATCACAAGGAAGAAATGTTCCGATTGTTAATTATACATTTGATAATACAAGAACTCCAAAATCCCTTATATTAAGATTAAGTAAACCATTACCAAGTGATATTTCTAATTTAACTGAAGTTCATGTAGAAAAAGAAGTAATAACAACTAATATTCAAGAAATATATTATATTTCAGATGTTGAACCTTCAGTTGTTGGAGGTGATGGATTAACTCCAGATACATCAATTGATACATATGGTGAATATGATGATAATAGTTATCAAAATTATAATCAAATAGCAGCATCTGGTTCATCATTAAATAATTTAGGTGTTGAGAATTTATTAATATCTGGAAGTGATATAAATATTAATATTGATTATAATCAATTTAGTAATCATACATTTTTTGGATCAGCAACCAAAAAACTTGAAAACTTTTATACAAAAGCATCAACGATTGAAGATTATTATACTGAAATATCACAATCACTTCCACATTCTGCAAGTGCTACATTTGATTCTGATGATAATCCATTATCAACAACTCATATAATTAATCGAAGAAAAGAGTTATTTCAGAAAATACAAGATGAGATAAATTTATTTACACCATATGAAAGATTTTTATATTATGATGCTCAATCACAAACAACATCATCTGCTCCAAGTCTTGGTGCTAATTATGCTGATACTTATGCTTTGAGTGAGAATAATCTTAACAATCCCGTACGAAAAACATCTGATTATTTAGGAAGTTTTGACGGGTTTAGTTCTGTATATAAGATATCTGGTAGTGGTACTTCTTCTAGACACCCATTTATGAGAAAATATCAAGCTCATAAAAAACCATTTTTTAATTATAGTGGTTCTGTTTATTTATCATTTTTAATTAAAGGTAGTGGTTCTATTTCTTCTGAATTATTAACTACTAATCAAAACACTGCTCCCTGGTGGAATAATTCTTTATTAAATGGAAAATTGCCAAGGGATGCTCTTGGAATCGGTTTTATTGAAAATCCAACTATAACTGGTAGTGTATGGCAAAGATATATTGTTCAAGCATCACAATCTTATTGGAGACCTAATGAAAATGAAAGTATTGATGATGGCTTTGATTTTGGTAGTGGTGGTAATTATGAAATCCTAAGTTCAAGTGTACAAATAGCATCAGCATCAGATTCAGCGTCAGCAACAGCTTATCCAATTACATTGCCTGCTAGTTATGCATTGCTTGGAACTGTACAGACTGGTTCGGGAGTTCCATTCACAGGTTCAGTAATGCCAGCTGGAAATTTGTTTGAGTTGAAATGGGATGAGATTGGTTCATCAGAAACAACATCATCATATATAACTGATATTAAAGTAACATTTAATGATCCAACAGATACATTACCATTTTCATATATGTATAAAAGTGGTTCAACGACATTTGATAATTGGTACACTGGAATACACACATTAGCATCGGATTGGGATGATGCAAATATTCATAGTCTTCAAAATAATTTACCAGAAATAATTAGAAATGATACGACATCAGATGATTTAAAAACATTTTTAAATATGTGGGGTGAGAATTTTGATTTAATAAGAAATTATATTGATAATTATGTATCATTTTATAAGAGAGGATATGATAAGTTAGATTCAGTTCCAACTAATTTATTACCGATAATAGCAAATAGTCTTGGTTGGGAATTGATAGCTCCATTTACTGGAAGTCTTGCTCAATTTTTTGGTGGAACGGATAATGAATTACAAGGAAACACAACCACAGTAGAAACTATAACTCATAATACTTGGCGTAAGGTATTAAATAATCTTATTTATTTATATAAAACAAAAGGAACATTAAATAGTGTTGCTGCGTTATCAAATGTTTATGGATATCCAAACGATGTTCTTTCTATAAATGAATATGGTGGTTCTGACACTGAACATAACCCATCTATAATTTCAAATGATACAAATAAATTACTGGAAGGTGTTAGTGGTAAAGATGGAAGTGTTTCTTTTATGAAATCTATAAAAACCCTTTATTCTTGGATATTTAGCTCTGGTTCAGATCAAAATGATAGTACATTAAATTTTGATTGGTGGACAAATGATGCTACTAATTTAGATACAGCAGAATTTATGATTAAACCACATAAATCATCTAATGATCAAATTATTTTAGAAAGTAGTGGAAGTGGAACAGAAAAATTTTGGGATTTAAGATTAGTATCGTCTGCAAGTAATGCAGAAACAGGAAAATTAGAATTTAGATTAAATAATACAAAAACAGGATCTTTAGCAATTGCTGATAATGCTGTTTCAATGTCAACAGATTATTTAAATTTAAAAACTGGAGGACATTTATGGAATGTAATGCTACAAAGAATGTCAAGCAGCATAAGCGGGTCAGGAACACAAGAATATAGATTATATCTTGGTTCTCGTAAATCATATGATAGTTTTAATTATAGAAATTCTGGCGATGTTATAAAAAATCTTTCAGTAGTTTCAATGAGTATTAGTAGTACTAATCCCACTTACCTCGAATTTGATGGCATTGATGATTTTATAAATCTTGAAAGCCCTATTGCACTTGATGATATTTATAGAACTGGTGGGACATTTAGTGCATGGATATATCCTACAGACACTACATCTAATCAAGTGATATATGATAAGGCAGATGGGGGTCAGGAGACCAATACATTGTATTTATCATCAGAGAGTTCAGGGAATTACAAACTTCAATTTAAAAGAGAATGGGATACGCAGATTAATGCCAGATGGACAAACAGTAGTTATGTAAATCAACCACTATCTAAAGATGCTTGGAATCATGTAGTCCTTACTTATGATTCGTCTGCTTATGGCAACAGTCCTATATTCTATGTTAATGGTGAGCTTAAATCACATGGAACAGAAGATGCCCCAGGGAGTGGTGAAACGGTTGTTAGTGATGCAAGTTATAACTTAAGAATAGGTTATAGTAATAATAATAATAAAGCATTTACAGGTAATATTGATGAAGTCGCAATCTGGGATGAAATTTTGGATGCAGATGCTGTTTCAGCCATTTATAATTCAGGAAGTCCAATAGATTTGACTAAAGCCTCTGGTGACTATGATAATGAGGGTGATTTGATTGGATGGTGGAGAATGGGTGATGGTACTGAAGCAGGTTCAGGTACTACTATCTATGATATGTCTACCAATTCAAATAATGGAACTATGACAAATATGGCATCAGATGATATAGTTACAGTTGTACCCCATGATGAAAATTTTTATGCAAATCAAAATTGGCAATCTACTGGTAGTTTAGCAAATACAGTTACAGGTAATTTATATGTAGGAACAACTTATACTGGTTCACTTACAGAATTTAGAGTTTGGGATATACCATTAAGCTCATCAAAATTTAAACAACATATGCTTAATCCATTTAGTGTTGTTGGAAATCATATAACAAGTTCACAATATGATTTAAAATATCATTATAAGTTTGATGAAAATTGGAAGGCTACTGGTTCTGATGGTATACCAAATACAAATCCAAAAATTTATGATGCTAATTTTAAAAACGTAAAAGATTATTCAAAATCATTTACTTCAAGCTTATTAAGTACAACTGCATTATATGATAGAACTCAAGTACCAGTTGTCAAATTTTCTATTCGAGGTGTGGGTGGAAACCAACCGAATAGTAATAAGATTTTAACTAATCCACCGAAAACATATCAAGGAAATCTTGATCCATTTAAACGAAATTCAAAAAATATTTATTCTGATACGGACAAGGGAAGAAATGTAGGTGCTTCTCATAGGAATACATCAATTGTTGATTTTACAAAATCACCACAAGATGTTCTTAATGATTTTATAATTAATCATTTACCAGATTTTGATATAAGTGATTATTATTCAGATCCAGATGATTTATATAGTGATAGTTATGTAGATTTAGATAAATTAAGAGATGATTTATTTACCAATTATAATGTATCAATGGAAGTTAATAAATGGGTAAGAGCTCAATCAGGAATGTTTAATAAATCATTTATTGGAGGAATACAAAAATTATTACCTGGAAGAACAACAACTAAAGATGTTGGAGTATCATTTAAACCAACATTACTTGAAAGATCAAAATATAAACACAAAAAACCTAGTATTGAATATGGTAGTCCAGGAATAAATGGATTAAATATAGGTATTAATATAACAACATCATCATTTGGATTAACTGATTCTTCATATAATACTTCAAAAGATGGTGAAGTTGGTATTGATGATATAATTATCAAAAAAATAACATATGAATCATCTAAAGATGGTGAATATAATATTAAGGATAATATCATAAAAAAAATAACATATGAATCATCTAAAGATGCTGAATATAATGTTGAAGATAATATTTCAAAGGAAATGGAATATAATACATCTAAAGATGCTGAATATAATGTTGAAGATAATATTTCAAAGGAAATGGAATATAATACATCTAAAGATGCTGAATATGATATTGAAAGTAATATCATAAAAGAAATGAAATATAATGCATCCAAAGATTTTAAATATGATATTGTAGATAATATTTCAAAAGAAATGAAATATAATGCATCCAAAGATTTTAAATATGATATTGTAGATAATATTTCAAAAGAAATGACATATAAATCGACATATGATGGAACTGATACTTGGATGAGTGATAAAAATCAAGAATCATTTGTTAATTTATTGGATAGTTGGGGAACAAGTTCAAATGATACTCATTTTGTAAATTATGCTGGACCAAAAGATTCTGATGGATTTTATGATACTGATCATTTTGAAAGTAGATATACTTTTACTACTATGGGTGATGTTGAAACAATATCAAGTTCTTTAAATGCATTTCAAATAGCTGCTGGAACGAATATTTTTGGTCGGAGATGGAAACCATATTATGCAGACCACACAGATATAAATAATTTTCATAATCGTATGATAATAGATAAAGGAAAAGGATATACATATAATTCTTATATAAATGGTACAGGACCACAGAATGGTAGAGCTATTGGAAAAACAGCATATTTTTCACAATCGGCTGATGGTAGAATTTCTTATCCATCAAATCATTGGATAAATTATGGAGATCCATTTGTTAATAATATGCATGATGGAACACAATTTCAGGGTGGATATTATTTTACTGCACCACATGGGGCTAATTGGACTGATTTATCAACAGCTTCATTTTATAGTGTCAGTGTAAATTTAGAAAATGAATTGAAAGTGATTTATAATAAACCAACGATTGGTAGGGGTGGGGATATTATTAACAAATAATGTATTTTTTTTCTATTAATATTATATTTATATATGAAATTATGTATTTTTGTTATAAAAATAAATCAAAAAAATAAAAATATCAGGAGAAACTTCAATGGGATATTTAGATAGCACATCAATTACAGTTGATGCAATTTTAACAAAACAGGGAAGACGATTGTTAGCTGAAGGAAAAGCTATTGATGTACGTTATTTTTGTCTTTCAGACTCAGGCGTAGATTATAATTTATGGAATGTAGATCATCCAAGTGGTTCAGCATATTATGGTGAAGCAATTGAAGATTTACCACAAATGGAAGCATTACCAAATGCAGCTTATTTTTTGAGAAATAAACTTGTGACTTTAGATAAGGATACAACGGCAATGCCACTTGTTTCAAATATTGAAGAAACATATAATTTTGGTAAATTAACCAATGCAAAATCATTTACACCTACATTATTAAATCATTCAGAAACAGCTGGATATTATGTTATTGTTCCAGATATATCTCAACTTAATATTGTTGGTGGAGCTAGACGGGTTGATTTTTCACCAAATTTATATTCTTTTATAATGCAACAAGAAACTGAAACAGCAGCTGTGTTTGATTTTAAAACTAGTATAAGTATTTCACCGAAAGCTATTTTTGAGACAGATGGTAATACACAAACTGTTGTGTTTATAAGTAAAACTACAGAAGCGTGGGTAAGTTGTCAATTACAATGGGATAAGAATTTACTGAAGGCTCCAGTAACTAATAATCCAACAAGATAATAGGGAGATTTTAGAATGTCAACAATAAGATTAAATCCAGGAACTGATAAATTAACAGATACACAGAAAGTAACATCGGGATATTTTACTGGTGGAAGTGGACAACTAAATGCTGCTGATATTTATACTGGTAGTTTATCTTCTACTAATGAAGAATATTATTTTAATATAACACAGACACATCCACTTTCATCAAGTGCGACAACTCAATTTTCAGTCGCTTATGGTCATGTAGGTGGTTCTGGTTCAAAGATTGAAAGTGGAACAAAAGGTGAAACAGAGGCTGTTTATAAACAATGGGCAGTTAATTTATTGAGTGAGAATGAGGTTTCTGGTGGGTTTATTATAGATGGTTCAACTAGAGATGATGATATTTATGTATTAGTTGGGAAGCGGTCTTTATTTAAAGATAGAATAAATAAAGGTAATTGGACAATTGCTTTATCCGGTTCAGGTGGTCCAGGTTTTGTTGGTGATGGAGCTCATTCTGGTTCTAAAATATTATATTTAACAGATGATAGCAAGACAACAGTTGCAACACATACAGTAGCTGGACCAAGATATAATATTTATAGTGGTTCTGATGGTACAGTAACTAATACTACACATAAATATGGTTGGATTTATCCAGAATTAGGAACTATGATTTTTTCTGGAAATAAATTAGCTTTACAAATTTCTGGAGTTGGTATAGGAACAGGCTCAGCTGCACAATTTGATTCTGGAAGTTATATGGGATTTGAACCATATGCTGGTACAGCTTTAGATGGCCAAAATGCACTTCGATTTGTTAATTGTTTACAACCTGGTGGAGCATATTTGAAATTCAGAAGTGAAGAAGACCAAAACTCAACATCATATTTTTGTAGAGTATTTGCGAATCAAATGAATTTCAGTAATAATCCAACATTTGTAAGTGGTTCATATAATGAATTGAAACACACAACGATGTGGGGAAATCCAACTGTTTATATTAGTTCAATTGGATTGTATGACGATTCTGGTAATCTTGTAGCTATTGGTAAATTAAGTACAGCATTGAAGAAAAACTTTGGTTCAGAAGCAACAATAAAAGTTAAATTAACCTATTAAAAAAATGGAATGGCTGTATTTAAAGAAATTAATTCATCAGATTTTTCTCTCGTTGAAACAACCACACATAAAAATCAAACTTTAACAGATACAAGTACTGGAGTAGATGCTGTAAGATTTGTTTCTGGTTCATCCACAACATCTCTTTCGAGTAGTTATTGGAATTCACTTCATTTTGATTTTTATTTAAGTGGTTCTTCTCAAATATTATCATCACATCCAAATGATTATACTAGATTTAGAGATCCATATTATGTAATGGTTCAATATAATCCAACGAATCCTGTTTATTTAAATAAGTTTTATAGTTCTGGTTCAGTTATATCAATTCCACACAAATATATTGGTGAGGGAATTAAGAAAGGAAGTTTTACTTTAAATGATACTTTACATTCTAAAACAATAACTATTAAAGATGACAGTTATGGTAATTTATATTCAATAAACGCTTCTCATTCTCAAAGTGCCGCGACTTCAATATCATCGTCAGATAATTATGTTGGGAATATATTTTATGATTTTGGGGTTGTTACATTAACAGAAACTGGTTCTTGGTCGGGTAGTATAAATTATACAGATATAACATCAGGTTCAGCTTATAGTTTAGAATTTAAATCTACTAATACAATATGGTCTCGTGAATATTCAGTTCAGATAGGTTATAATGATTTTAATAGAACTATGAATGTTACATCTCGTGGTTTTGTTAGTGCTTCAACTGGACCAGAAGGAAGATTATTGACGGCATCACCATATTTAGCAGCTCATTTAACATCAAGTGGTTGGTCTCCATATTTAACATCTATACAGTTATATGGAGAATCTTTAGAGCCAAGGAAGACGAGTAATATAGATAGTAGAACTGGATATGAAATAAGAGAACCATTGATAGTTGCAAATTTACCAAGACCTATACAGGTAAGACCAGATATGACAATGACATTTAAGATAAGATTAGATATGTAAGGAAAAATATGGTTACACTCGGTTTAGATGCATCAACCACAACCGTTGGTTGGGCAATCACAGAGAACAATAAGATACTTGAAATGGGTTTTATTGACATCAAAAAACAACAAACTACAAAAGATAAAACTTTTTTTGTCTTGACTCAATTACATAAAAGTTCTTATATTGATAAGATAGAAAAAATAAATATTGAGGATAGTTTATCAGGATTTATGGGTGGTAGAACATCACAGCAAACCATTGTCAAATTAGCTAAATTCAATGCGATTCTTTCATTTGTATTCGAAGAAGAATTTGGTATTGAAGTCCAAAATATCAACCCAATGACAGCACGAAAAAGTGTTTTTAGAAAGGCTAGGGTTAAAGGAATTAAAGCGAAAGATTATGTTAAGATGAAGATAGAAGAGATGTATGATACATCTAAGTGGATTAAAACCACATCACGGGGGAATTTTGACCCCAGAAATATTGATATGTATGATGCGTTAGTAATATCTTTATGTGAATAAAAAAATACTTGGTTTATATAGTAAAAAGGTTGTATATTCTATAGATGTATAATTTAGAATTAGTAGACACAGATTCTCAAAAAAATGTAGTAAAGAAAATTATTACAAAACATCATTCTTATGTTCCTACATATAAAAGTGTCGGCAGACGTATTGATTGGTTAATATATCATTCAGATTATACAAATATTTTGGGAATAGAAATACCTATTGGTATGATTGGAATAGGTTCTTCAGTATATCCTTGTCCAAAAGATATATTAGAATATTTAGGAAAAAAGTCAGATGAATATAAAGAACCTCAGCATTTTAATACAATAGCAAATAATTGGAGATTTTGTATGACAAAATCTATTAAAAATGCTGGAACCCAAATATTAAAACAATTAAGACAACAAGCACCAATAGAATGGAAAAAGAAATATGGAGATGATTTAACACATATAATTACATTCGTTGCTGGTGGAAATAATGGTGCTGTATATAAAGCAGATAATTGGAAAATGATTGGTGAAACAGCTGGATTATCTAAAGAGAGAAAATCATTTTCAGTTAAATGGAATAGTGCTGAATATTTAAAAGAAACATTTCTTCCACCAACCGGAGAGAATAAAAAATTAATATTTATAAAAAATGTATAATTTAGAATTAGTTACATTATTAGAAAAAGTTTTAGATAAGAGTTATCAATTAAAGAATGGTGAGAATGCTTTCTTTTGTCCTTTTTGTAACCATCATAAAAAGAAACTACAAGTGAATACAGAAACTCAAAAATGGCATTGTTGGATTTGTAATTCTGGTGGTCATAAAATATCACAACTCTTGAGAAAGGTGGGAGCTCATAAAGTATTAATTAAAGAAGCTCTTCAACTTGTTGGTGATAGCGTCAGTTATGAGAAAGATAAAGATGAAGTCAAATATAATGTTTCATTGCCAAGAGAATATAAACCATTATATATAAAATCAGAAAGTCCTATATATAAACACGCAACTAATTATCTTAACAAAAGAAGGGTATCTCTACAAGAGATATTGAGATATTCAATTGGTTATTGTGAAAGTGGAGTATATTCAAATAGAGTTATTATACCCAGTTATGATTCAGATGGGAGATTGAATTATTTTATAGCTCGTGATATATTTCCAAACAGTAAGATGAAATATAAAAACCCACCGATGTCAAAAGATATTGTATGTTTTGAGTTATTCATAAATTACAATGAACCTATTGTTCTTGTTGAAGGTGTTATGGATGCTATTGCTGTTAGTAGAAATGCAATTCCATTATTGGGAAAGTTTCCATCAAAGTCATTGGTAATGAAACTTATAAAGAAGAGAGTGAAAACGATATATGTAGCATTAGATGAAGATGCTAGACAAGACGCAATTAAGTTATCTAAATTTTTAATGGATTATGGGATTACCACATATTTATTAGATATGAAAGATAAAGATCCATCAAAATTAGGTTTTAATACTTTTTGGGATTTAGTTAATAAAACAAAACAAACAACATTTACAGATTTTATTAGGGGAAAATTGAATGGTTAGTTTTTCTCATTTTATTGATATTTATATACAGAAGAAGGACAGAGGCTCATTACCTTTTCCCGAAACCTCAATAAGTAGGGATTACTTCTTCAGTAATTATAATAATCTATTGAGGAGAAATAAAATGGTAATATACAAAGCAACAAATCAAATCAACAATAAAAGTTATATCGGTCAAACAATTTATTCACTTGAATTAAGAAAACGGCAACATATAACTAATAATCAATCAAATTCTTATTTTCACAAAGCACTTAACAAATATGGTGAGGAAAATTTTAAGTGGGAAGTGTTATATGAGTGTAATTCTATTGAGGAATTAAATAATATGGAACAACATTATATTGATAAATATAATACATTTATTGATTATGGGTATGGTTACAATTTAACTACTGGAGGTGAAAATTATGTTAGGTCAAATTCCACTAAAGACAAGATGAAAGATATTAAAACAGGTAATAAACATACTGATGAAACTAAAGATAAAATTAGATTATCACTTTTGGGAAGAAATAGACCAAAAGAAGTAATTGAAAAAATAAGAAAAAGTCATTTGGGTAAGAAATTTTCAACTGAAAGAAAAATGAATATTAGTAAAGCTTTAATTGGTAAGAAAACATCCAATGAACATAGGAAAAATATATCTAAAGCTATTACGGGAGAAAACCATTGGGCATACAAAAAAAAGTTAAAATCAGTAATATGTCTATATTGTGATAAAAGGGGAGCCGGTAATATTATGAAAAGATGGCATTTTGATAATTGTAAATATAGGACAGAAAAGTAAATGATTAAAACAATAGCCCACCTATCTGATATTCACATTAGAAAATTACATCGATTTGTAGAATACAGACAAGTATTTAAAAGATTATATAAACAACTTAAAGAGTTGAAACCAGATTTGATATATGTTGGTGGTGACATTGTACATGGTAAGTTAGATACATCACCTGAAGAGGTTAGGCTTGTTTCTAATTTCTTTTTAAGTTTATGTAAGATTGCACCAACCATTGTAATACCTGGAAATCATGATTGTAATTTAAATAATAAATCGAGAGAGGATACACTTTCACCGATTGTTGATTTAGTTAAGAAAATAAATCCAAATATTCATTATTGGAAAAAATCAGGCATTTATACTGTTGATGATGTTGATTTTGGTGTATTATCAATATATGATAGAGATAAAGAAGGAAATCAACTTACAGATAATTTACCAGATCCTAAAACATTGAGAGCACATAAAACTATAGCTCTATTTCATGGTGGAGTTGGTAGTCATACATATGACAATGGTTTTCAGGTAAATGAGGGAGATGTTACACTTAAAACATTTTCTGGATATGATATTACGATGTTGGGAGATATTCATAAACGACAATTTCTTGACAGTAAAGAAACAATTGCTTATTGTGGTTCTCTTATTCAACAGTCATTTCAAGAGGAGCCGGCACATGGATTTTTGTTATGGGATTTAGAAACAAAAACATCTGAATTTCATAAAGTAGAAAATAATTATGGTTTTAAGGTATTAGAGGTTGTAGGTGGTGATATTCAGAACAAAATGAATTTTATTCCTGAGAAGGGGAATGTAAAGATTAAATATTGGGCTACATCACTTGAACAGATTAAAGATATTCAAATTGATTTACGAAAACAATATCCAAAGTTAAAAGAGGTAAGGGCGGAAAGACAAGATTCACTTTCAATTCTTGATAGTAATAGATCATATAAAATAGATATTGGTGATGTTAGAGATGTAAATTATCAGAATGAATTAATTAAAGATTTTCTTATACGGAATGTAGATGGGATGGATGAGAAGACGATAGAGAGAGTTTTTGATATAAATGAGATGACAAACAATTCACCGGAGATATATGATGGTGATATTACAAGAAATGTAGATTGGAAGATAAAATCATTTGAATTTGATAATATGTTTTCATATGGTGGAAATAATAAAGTAGATTTTGAAAAATTAAATGGTGTTGTTGGTGTTGTTGCTCCAAATCATTCTGGAAAGTCAGCTATGTTAGATGCAATTGCTTACACCATATATGATACTTGTTCAAGAACATTTAAGGCATTAGAAGTTTTGAACAAAAAGAAACGGAATTTTAAATCGAAGTTAAATCTTGAAATAAATGGTATAGATTATTGGATTGAGAGGGAGGGGATACTTAAATCACGTAAAAACAGAAAGACAGATGAAGTAACATATACTTGTCCTGTTGCTGTTAATTTTTATATGATTGATGATAGTGATAAGAAAGTTGATTTAAGTGGAGCAGCTCGTTTTAATTCACAATATGGTAGTGGAACAAACGAAGAGATAAGAAAAGTGTTAGGAACATTTGATGATTTTATTTTAACTTCATTATCATTACAATTAAATGGTATGAATTTTATTGATAAGAAGCAATCAGATAGAAAGAAGGTTCTTTCTTCATTTATGGATATTGATATTTTTGAACAGTTATATGATATTGCTAAGGGTGATTCAAACGAAGAACGGATTATGTTAAAGAGATTTCAGAGAAAAGATAGTTATGCGGAATTAGCAACAACTGAACAGAAGATACTTGATTTAGAGAAATTGGAGAATGAATTAGATATTCAAGATAAGAAGTTAAATAAAAAATTAACAGAACTTGAAAGTAAAAAAATTGAAATAGTTAGAAAGTTATATAAAATTGATGAGAGTTATGATATAGAAATGCTTGATACAGAATTATCGGATAAAATTAGAGAAAAGAATGCTGTAGAGAAACAACTTAAAGAAGATAAAGAGTATAAAGAAACATTACGACCTTTATATTTAGAATATCACGAAAAGTTATCACGAATAGATGAAGAAAAAATACAATCTGATTATGAAGAATATAAACAATGCACAAAACAAGTATTAGATCTTGAAAGTAAATCAACGGTAGTTGAAAGTAAGATAAAAACAAATAAACTAACATTAAAAGAACTTGAAAAATATAAATATGATGAAGAATGTGATTATTGTTTAAGTAATGGTGAGGAACATATTAATCATAAACAATTAATTGAAGATATATTAACAAAATTAAGAGATGATGAAACCAATATTAATGGCTCATTGACAATGGCTAAGCATTCTTTATGGAAAGTAGAAGATGCTGAAGAAAATAAAGATGAATTTGATAGATTCCATGATGAATTAACACAGGTTTCACATGATGCAGTTAAAATAGGTGGGAAACTTTCAACACAAGAAAGTAAATTGAAACATTTAATAACTGAAATAAGTAGTATAAAAATAAAGATACAGAAGTATTATGAATTGGAAGAAAGGATTAAACAAAACTCTGTTAATAATGTAAAAATTATGGAGGTAACAGCTGAAATTGTTTCTGTAAATAGAGAAAGTTTAAAAATTGATAAAAAATATAAAGAAGTTTTATCTAAATTATCAGTTGCCGTAAGTGATAAAAAACACATCGAAGACGATATACAAAAACTTATAGATATAGAACAAAAGATACTTGATTATGATTTATATTTAATGGCATTTTCTAAAGATGGTATTCCATATGAAATCATATCAAAAACCATTCCATCTATTGAGAGGGAAATAAATACAGTTCTTGATAATATGATGGTTGGTTTTACAATTAAATTAGAAATGAAAGATAAGAATATAGATGCATATATTTGTTATGGTGATGATAGTTGGAATTTAGAATTATCATCTGGTATGGAGAGGTTTGTATCTTCATTAGCGATTCGAATTGGTCTTATTAATGTTTCAACTTTACCACGTCCTAATTTCCTTGTAATTGATGAGGGGTTTGGTGCTTTAGATGGTGATAATATAGCTAATATGGAGAGTGCATTTAATTATTTAAAAACTCAATTTAATTTTGTCATGATTATCACACATTTAGATAATGTAAAAGATTATATGGATATACTTATTCCGATTGAAACGAATAAAGGGTTTAGTAAAGTTATTTTTTAATTGCTGATAATGTTATACCTGTTTTTTTAGGTATAGTATTTTTTTGTAAATATTCATATAATATTCTTGATACATTAGCGGATATTGTTAATCCACGATGTCTGCTATCTTCTTCCAATTGTTTATCTATATTTGGTGATATAGATATTGATCTTATTTTTCTTTCCATTATATTCTCCAACAAGTTGTATTAATAATTATTTGTAATTATTAAAAAAAATCATTTTTTACTTATTTTGATATTTATATTTGAGTAATAATATAACCTTATGGAGAAAGATATTGGCATATCCACCAGAATTTGATAGCACACAGAAATACCCACAGATATTAAATTTAGATAGATTAGATGTTTTTTATGAAGATGATCCTAAAAATTCATTATATTTTAATATTAGTGGTTTACCGAATATATTAACATACGGTAAACATTATTTTAAAATATCATTTAATACACCACCAAATACACAGCATATATTAGTTCCAAATTCAAAGATATTATTTGAATTTAAAGATGAAGACGGAACTACATTACTTTCAGATACAACAAATATAAGTGATGTGAATGGTGCTACTGTTGCATATGTTTGGATAAAAGAAGATCCATTACGAACATTTAAAGATATTGTAAATGGAATTGGAACATTTACAATTGTTGGTGAATTATCGAATGTTCCTAGTAGATGGAAAGATATATATAATTATAGAGTAACCTTTCCAATTGAAATAAGAACAGATTTACCAAATACATCACTGATATTATTTCAAGATATAAATGCAATTCAAGTAAGTTCTAGTTTTTCAGAAAGTATTGATTTAGATACTGATGATCCAAACTATAATAGAAGTTATCTAAATATAAGTGCAAGTCATCTTCAAACTTATGGTGGGAAGGTTGGATACATCGAAGCGTCTTATCGTGAAACTCGTGCTAGAAATAATGAATATAAAATATTAACAATATATCCATTAAGTAGTAGTTTTGGAGACGCAGGAAGTAGTACTTATGAAATAACTGGAAGTTCAGTTAAAGGTTTAAATCCAATATCTGATGAACAAAAGTTTCCTATGCCAGTAGATATACGAAGAAAAGGTGATATTGAATTTAAATTGCGGTTTTTAAATACTAATAATGAATATGCACAAGATATAACACAGAACAATGTTGACGTTGAGATTACAGGTTCAATAACAGGATTTACAGGATCAAAAATAATAGTCGATACTGATGATGGGGTGTTTGTATCCTCTAGTGGTGCTATATTTTTTGGAAATACTGCAGACACAGGATTTAGTTGGGATTTTAAACCTGTAGGTAAGGGTGATATTAAAGGAGAAGAAACATTAGAAATTATAAAAGTTATTGATGGAATAGATACAAAACCACTTTATACATTTACAGAAAAGGGTGGATTGGTTGGTAATCAAGATAAAAATCAACTATCTGGTTCAGATGATGCAGCTATAATTTCTACAGTGGAATCAAGGATAACATCATCGAAAGTTTCTGCTCTTGTTGGTACATCTGGTAGTAGAGTTGTACGTTCAGATTATAGTTCAATAGTTGGTGGTAAATCGAATGTTATTGAAAATTCAGAAAAATCAGATGATCAAGTAGCGAATGTTATTATTGGTGGGGGTGTAAATACAATTACTGGGTCTAATGCAGATGATTATATTAGTAATTCTGTAATTCTTGGTGGTGTTTCAAATACTATACGAGATGAAGGTAGTGGTATGATTATTGTAGGTGGTCTTAGTGGAACAATAAAAGAAAATTCTACCCAAGCTACTCTTATAGGTGGATTTGCAAATACAATTGACGGATCAACATATGGTACAATAGTAGGTGGATCTGATAATACAGTAAGTCATGAGAATTCTGTCATTATTGGTATGACTTCTAGAACAACTGAAGCTGAGAACACAGTTTATATAAATAACTTAGAAATAGATGGAGTATTAACTACAAACACTTTACATGCAAATGCAATAACTTCATCAATTATTTCAGCTTCAGTTATATACTCTAGTGGTTCGACAAAGTTTGGTGATACACAAGATGACACACATCAGTTTACAGGTTCAATTTTCATCACGGGAAGTAGGATTGATATCGTTGATGGTTACAATAATACAAACGTTGGTTATCAGGCAGGAAAAGAACTCACGACCGGCCCATATAATACAGTGATAGGATACCAAGCATTATCAGTTGCAACGGGTTCAGATAAAAACACGGCAATCGGATACAAAGCGTTAACTATAGCATCGGCTTCAAATCTTGCTGGTGACAACACAGCAATTGGGTATCAAGCTGGGGTTGCGGTGACAAGCGGAACTGGTAATACAATCCTTGGATCTTCAGCTGGAAAGAATATTACTTCAGGTGTAGATAATGTGTGTATAGGTAGAAATGCAGGTAATTCGATAGTAACTTTGTCATATAATGTTGCTGTTGGATACAACGCACAATCAGCTGATGCTGGTTATATGTCGGTATCTGTTGGCGCTCAAGCACATGCTGGTTATGCCGGTTCAGGTGGCATTGCGATTGGTTATGCTGCTTCAAGATATTGTGATGGTGCAGATACAATAGCAATAGGTCGGTATTGTAATGATGCGGGTGGTAATACATCTAACTATAGTGTTTATATTGGTGGTAGCTCTGGTGGAGCTGTAACATCAGGTCATAATAATGTTTGTGTCGGATATCAGTCAGGTGATGTAATAACAACTGGTGGTGGTAATATTTTAATTGGTTATGGAACAGATCCTTCCGCGAATGATAGTACGAATCAAATTGTAATAGGTATTAGTATAGATGGCGGTGTAGATAACCAATTTACATTCGGTAAGAAATCTAACGTTGTACAAAATGAATTTGATACTGATGCAAATTGGACACGCACATCAGATATAAGAAAGAAAAGAGATATTAAAGATGATACTTTAGGTCTTGATTTTATAAATGATCTTCGTACTGTAACACATAAGTGGAAACCATCGAATGCGTTTCCTAAAGAATGGGATGAGTATAGTGAGGAAAATAATATGAATCTTGAAGCCACAATGCATGGAATGATTGCCCAAGAAGTAAAAGAAGCACTTGATAAAGCTGGAGTTGATACTTTTAGTGGATGGAAAGAAAGAAAAGATGGAAGTCAAACAGTATCAAGAGAAATGTTCGTCATACCACTCATTAAATCAGTACAGGAATTATCTGAACAAGTAAAAGAACAGAAAAAAGAGATTGAAGAATTAAAAAATAAGATTTAGGATAGAAAAAGTAAATGGAGTTTAATTTAATAATTTTATATTTATATATGAATAGGACTGTAAATGGCTAAAAAGCATAAAAATTTAGATAATATACCAATACAATGGGATGGTGATTTAATTAATCCACAAGCAGGTGATAAAAATCAAAGTATTCCCGCTAGTGTTGATATTGTTTGGGGAGATAATCCTTACACTTGGGGTGATGTAAATTTTGTAATAGAAATTGCTGATGGTATTGGAACTGGTTCAAGAAGAGATAGAGAAGCAAGACTTCAACAACTTGATAAAGATAAAAAGAAACGACTTATTCGTTTGATTTGTAGAGTTAAAGGTGAAAAAGTTTATGATGAAGAAAAGGAAGTCGGGGATATTCATATAAAGCTTGAAGATGCTGAATTGGTCATAGAAAAAGTATTGGGAAAAATAAAAGTGGAGAAAATAGATGTCTTATAAATTATATACAGATAAACAGGAAGTTTTTGAATGTAAAATATATTTAGAAGGTGCTTCATTAACAAAAGCAACTACAAGAGTTGTTATTCAAACAAATGATTTAAATTTAATGTTTGAAGGAAAAATTGATAAAGAGGGAAATTGTAAAGTTCCAATTAAAAAACTTCGTGGTTTATTAGGTGAGAATGATAAAGGAACAATGAAATTGGAAGTTATAGCAGAAGATACTTATTTTTTGCCATGGGAAAGTGATTTTGTTGTTGGAACTGAAAAGAAAATTAAAGTTGAAGTTAAACAACAAAGTAAATCATTACTTACATCTTCAAAACCAAAGATGGTTGTAGAAGAAATAAATCATCCATTTGATCCAGTTGATAAAATAGTAGATGTTTTACATAAGCAAGGTGTTAATGTTTTTACAATTTATGAAGAAAAGAAAAGGATGTTACCAATCCTTAAAAAATATGTAACAAAGATTGGTTATACACAGGGAGCAAAGAAGTTTATTAAAGAGGTTATACAAAAGTTATCGAAAAAATAAGGGTTATAAAATATGTCATTTGATTTAACTAATAAAAACATATCAGATACATTCCAAAATCTATTACAGAGGACTGGTTCTGATAATCGTCTATACGATTTAGAAGGCAATGAAATTACTAATTTACGAATAAATGGAACTTTAACTGCC
>Ga0080013_1001879_pt1 | contig 26386 bp, 54 predicted proteins | sample ETNvirenome_6_85_FD_69236 | JGI IMG/M metagenome (GOLD analysis project Ga0080013, IMG submission 69236) | Marine viral communities from the Pacific Ocean - ETNP_6_85 (SPADES assembly) (version 2) | ecosystem: Environmental > Aquatic > Marine > Oceanic | place: Pacific Ocean | collected 2013-06-19
TGTGCAGCAGCAATAACCCACCCGCCTTCTGACTGGAATTCTGGAAGACCTTCTTCGTCTCTTGCCACACTTCCATCTTCAGCGAACTTGAAATTGCCTTTGAAGAACTCTGCTCCTTTTGGGGCATCGGCAGAAAGTTTCTTATCTTTATCTGCTTCTATCGCAGCTCTTGCTCCAGCAACGACGTTGGTGAGTGAATCGGCATCCTTGAGCTTGTTGATATCTGTTGGATTCATAAATCTTTGAAACTGAAAAAACGTTTCTAAGTTGTTTCTTATATTTCCGAATTCAGCGTTGTAGTCCCCGCGGGGGAGGCGAATCTCAACCGTTTTAAGAATAATTTCTTTAAGTTTTGGATCTTTGAGAAGGCGAAGAACCCAAAGAAGAGAAGTTCCTTGTTGGTTATCTTCTATGTCTGAGGGGATCAGAGAAAGTATTCTATTTTCCAGTCCAGTGCTTAGACTACCCAAGTTCTTTTTTGGATCAAGCCCTTGTTCATAATTGTATGACTTAACAAGTTTTACAACTCTATTTTTAAGAGTTTCTTGGGCATCCTGAAATGTAACCTCTTGAATGAGGTCTTCTTGAAGGGTATGTAGTGTTTCTTCTTCCAAACTCATCATTTTATCGTATGATTCGTTTTTCATGTCCGATAATCGCTCCAAATACCCGTTTCGACGCAAAACTTTGAAAGAAAGGTTCTCAGATGAGTATTCACCTCCTTTTTCGAGACCCCCCTTTCGAAAATTCCGGATTTTCTCTTTTATCCGAGAAGCATCCTCAAACGCTTGTTCAAAGTCACTTTTATCCATTAAAAGCTCTATTTCATCAATATCGTCCATCAAATGGGCCGCTTTAGCTTGAATTTCGTTTTTATTGAGTGAAAACTCGCCTTTTTGGGGCTTTTTAACCCATTTATCCTCTAAGAGCGAGTATACGCCTGTAGAATGGTGTGGCTCGTCTATATCTTGAACATATATCTCCACTTCATGGTCTTTTACCTTGATATCATGAACTCTATTCCACTGAGCGTGTGCTTTTTGGAACATTTCCCTTACTAAATCATGATTTTCGTCTATTTGGTCAAAATCAACGAGTATATGGACATCAATATCCGAAAATCGAGACCAACTATAGTTAGCAATGCTTCCGGTGATGACTATATCATCAATATCAACATCAATGCCCAAACTATCAGTAAAATCCAGCGCGATTCGGATTATATTGGCCTTGATCCCCGCAATTATGAAGTCTTCGTCTTCCCAAACGTCTTGATTGAGAGAATCTTTTACTTCAAAGGTTCCTAAGTCGATAGATTCGGGGTTTGTCGCTTCTGATAAATGGTTTTTCCACTTTTTTACTATAAATTCGGTAGTTGCCATAATAAATAATTAGTTTTACGCTTCTGGAAACTCATTTTCCATCTCTTTCTTTGCGAGAGCAAGCTTAGCTGTAATCAAAATGAGATTTTTCAGCTTTTCTGCTGTTGGGTATCCCTCCATATCCTTTTTTGATTTCCAATACTCTTTTAGAAGGCGATCATGGGCAATTTTTTTAGGATTTAGAAGATTTGTGTTGATTTTACTCATTTTATAAATCTTTTTCATCTAAAAGTGTATAAGTAAACCTATTTCCAAATTTATCTGCACTTTTTTGACAAATTTTCAAAAATCGGTTAAAATCTCTAGCATTTTGAAATACCTGGCAGCCTGCGCTGTATGATTGTACCAGAGAGGTCGATCCCCACCGGCTTGCACGGTGGATATTGATGCCGAAGTATCCCTCTTGAATAGTGCTTCTCTTCATTTCCAATACTACATCCCTGTCATTGTCTCGATAAACTTTTACAGGCGCACCACTCTGCCGTAAGGCCAAATACTTTCCTGCGTGTAGATCTATTTTGTGTGAGCCTCTGTATTGTCCCGGAACCAATATAGCAGTCCCATTTTTGTTGATGGGATCTAGAAGGGGAACCCGTCCAGGATCAGTTGTGGCAGCTGCACAGAATACTTCCCACTTCTTCTTATCATTTCTGTATAAAATGAGAATATTGTCGTCAAAATAATTTACGCTACGATTACTATTTCTTATGCCAACAATATTGATATTCCAGGGTATATTTCCATCAAAAAAGTTATATTTTTTTGATTTCATCGCCTTTTGAATTTGTTTGACCATTGTCAATGCCACTACGTTTTTTATTATGCTCACTTTGATCTTCCTCTATGGTAAATAGATAATCATATGGGCTTCTTATACATCTATTTAGAGAAATGGCATATATGCGAGCTACCTTCATGGTGGGACGAGGATCTAATATGATGCTCAATACTTTAGGCCAGGATGGATTTGACTCTTCTAAATCTAAAAGCCGACCACCTTCAACGGCCACTTCCCAATCCCCTGCGGCGACTTGTATAATATCACAGTAAACTAAGTCACCCTTAGCAAATCTACTAGTCCGCTCCGTCGGGAGGGCATTTCCATATTTCATCATAATCAAAACCGTCCAATATTTCTAATACTTCATCAATAGTGTCCTGCTCTAAATCTTCAGTAGGTTCTTCCCACACATCGGCGCTTTTCATAATACATATTTCATCTTTCTTTTCGCCATGGCTATCTTCTGAAAGTCCAAATACTCTTCTTAGGCCGTCATCCAGCATTTTGCGTCTCTTTTTTTCCCATTTTTGTAAATCATCGCATATTTTTTGAAAATTTTTATTTACCACATTATCGTATTTGGTGGCCATGATCATGTGCCTTCCCAAGAACCATTGTTGTCCACAGGGGTCATCATGCTCATCGTATACTACTATATGAAAGTATGTTACACTGGGATCATCTTCTGGTACTTCAATTTCTGTTATTTCGCCGAACTCACCCGTAAGGGCGCTGTGGTCGTCCGACCAATATTCCCACCTTGTGTCAGGATGAGGCGTGATCTGTACCCAACTGCCTACCTTAAAAGTTGCCATATTCCATCTCCTGATTTATAGTGCATATGGTTTTCTGCAAATACCATTTTCTTTGATGGTAATCCGTCTTGAAAGCCGGCACTCTCCCTTCGCTACCCTTTGTAAACCAATGTACTCTGAGTAAATCTTCATATGTAAACCCCAAAATTTCCTTCAAAATTAAAAAATCTCGCTGTATCTCCAATATAATACCAATATCATTTATTTTTTTAATATTTTCAAAATATTTGTATGTGACAATAGAACCAGCTTTCATATTATAAATAGAAAAAAGAAGAAGACGCGCGCCCTCTTTTTCTATTTATTGTTTTTATTTATTAGTTGTCTAACGCGCTCTATTTCGTCTGGACTGAACTGGTCCAGGAGACCCGAGATTCCCTCTTCTTCGTCTTCGCCATACTCGTCATCATCAAAAAAAGATTCCAGATCTTCACGATCTTCTTCGTCTTCGCCATACTCGTCATCATCAAAAAAAGATTCCAGATCTTCACGATCTTCCTCGTCTCCTATTTCCTCATCGCGGTCATCGTCGAATCCCGTCCAATCTTGCCACCAGCTAGGTCCTTCTTTTCTCTTTCTCTCCTCTTCTTCGCGCCCAGTTCTTTGTTTTTTTATGGCCGCGGCCCTCTTAGCGAGGTCTTCTCTATCCCACCCATATTCTTTGCTAGCTGAGTCGGATTTAAAATGAGAACTCACTCCGGGCGCCCCATAAAAAGTTACCTTTTCAGGATCGTAGGCGTAAGAGTGGTCATGGCCAGCGTGCTCGTCATCGTCATCGTCTCCAAGCCATCCCTCTTTTATTGGGGAGCCATTATTTTTTTTTTTAGATATTTGGCAATCTCTTCTTGTACTATTTCATCTAGATCGATATCCGTACCAGAAGTTGCACCTGGGTTTTCACCCACCGCGGCCATTTCATCAAGCTCTTCATCCAGCTCTTCATTTTCGTAAAATCGAATAATGGGTCCTGTGGATTGTTCTTCGGACTCAAGTGCTGTTTTTTTCGTTTGTTCATCGGGAAGCTTGGCATAGAACGGCTGATCAATAGATTCCTTCAAAACCTCTTTGACCATTTCTTCTAGATTATTTTTTGTAAGTTTCATTGTGGAATCTCCTCTTCTGGGTTAACTAGTGCGAAAGTGTCGTTCTTGACAGCCTCAGCCGCACTTTGTGCTTCTTTTCCCTTTGATTCGTCCATATCATTCATAAAAAACTCTCGTAAGCTTCGTGATAGTATATCCATCTCTCTAAACAGTCTAAACATTTTTCCATTGATATCGTTGATCATTTTCGTTAGGGCACTATGAATAATATCTTTTCCCACCTTAATCACGGCAAAGGGCTCGCCAGTAAGTTCTTTCATATTATCCTGTGTTATAATAAATCTTTTTCTGAATAAATACCCGTAAGAATATCTTCGCACATTGTTCCAAAACTTCTGTAGATCTTTTTCTTCAGAAAGTTCCTTCCATGATTCATCAATACTAAGCCACCTAGTTCCTGTGCCTTTTTTGCCGATGGACTGTGCACGAATCATAAATTCTTCTTCAGGAGAAGGTGACCAATTGGGCTTCTTCTTATTTTGCTGGCCGGTGTCTTCCTCCATAATTCTTTTGAAGAAGGCTAGAAGATTTTTGAAGACCGGGTACATGCGGTCAATAGAACCACCAGCCTTAGTCCTTCCTCCAAACTCTTTATCTCCTATGCCTCGATAGTTTTCCCACGTATGGAAGGATTTCCAAGGATTGAGTGTATCATCGTCATCAGGAAAAATCATTGCACGCATCTCTTCATAAACCCTCTCTAACTCTTTATATTCCGGACTCCTCTTAGACCCCTCAAATACCCCCATGTCGTGTCTTATGCTTTTATACGCAGAGGTTAGCTTCGTTGTCGCATCATCGACTAAATCACGGAATTCATCTGCGTTGGGATCTTCTGGGAGTTCACTATCCCCGCCAGGACCACCTCTTTCAAAGAAGTCGCGGATATAAAAATCCAGAGCTTCCATCTCACTATGAGACGACCACCGAGTTTGCTGCTGTGCATCCCCATCTAAGAGGGCCCGCCCTTTTTGGTTGGGAATCCGCAAACTTTCTTGTCCTGCTGTTGACTGACTCAAGAAGTCGTAAATTGTTTCTTTATTGAATTCAAATTCATAAAAAACAAGCGCGCCAGTCATCTTATCTTTGTTACCTTTCAATGCTTTCAGGACTACTACATACTGCATTTTATGATTCATGGCGGGATCGGATAAGTCATTGATCAGGTCAGTAAAAGAGCCGTCAATATCTGTTCCTCCCGAGGTAAGAAGCTTGAGACTAACCCAACGCTGGGCGCCCTTACCCCCCTTTCCTCCTCGGTACTTGAAGTCGGCGATGGTTTCCCCACCGCCGGCCCCTTTAGCGGGAATTTGTTGGCCACCGGTCAATACACCAAGAAGCGATTCAAATAGAAATCCTGCTGTTGCTTTATTGAAGTTGGAAATGATATGGGTAAGTGTTTTATAGAAAACTAAGAAGCTCAAAAGTTGGGATAGGGACATCGGATTTTCCCTTTCATCCCCAGCGCCCTCTACTTGCTTATCAACAAAATTTTGTAGGTTTTGTATTGCCTCTTCTAAAGATGCAGACTCAGAGGTAACAGGCGCCAAATATTGTGCCATCTCTGAGCGTGTTTCGTCAGCGATCTCTCCTCCTTTCTTCGAAGGATCGGCCCACCCCATTTCAGATAAAGTCGGCAATGGAATACTTTTCCACGCGGTGGAAACATCTAAAGATTTGCCCTTGTCTTCTAAGAGGGAAGTAAGCTTATCGACTTCCTTATTGATCAATTCAGATAAGAAATCTAAATTTTTAGCGGTATCTTTCTTTGGGCTTTTAATAACGCTTGTAAGAGAATATATCTCTTTATCCAAGAACTCTAATAAATCGTTGCTCATTTTATACCCCTCTTACTTAAATAGATTCCTAATCCTCGATATTCTTGATATCGACCTTCTTTCGGCATTTATTCTTCTCGACCTCTTTTTTCTTGTCTGTATGGAGACCAGCCTTTTGGCTTCTCTTGATCATTTTGGTGACCACATAATTTCTTATTTTTTGCATCTTTTCTTTCACTTTGTTTTTCATGGCTAATATTCCAAACTCACGAGATATCTACTATAGTAGATATCGACGGTGATGTCAAGAGCTTTTTCAAATTATAATCTTCCCCTTCTCTTATCTTGCACAATCGCCTTGGCATGCCCTCTTCGAGTATCCACAACAACTCCCTTTGCAAAATTGAACAATCTTTTGAGAGAGTTAAACATTTCGATTGTCATTTTTACATCCGCCAGGGCATTGTGCCAATCTCCTACATCTATTCCAAATGCCGGCGCCATCTTTCCTAAAGAAGAAGAATATTGGCCCGGCCTCGATTGCAGCGCTCCTAAAATATTCTCGGCGCGTAGCTGCACTCGCCTACTAAAAGGTTCGAATTCGCCTTTGGAGAATTCTATCAAAAGGGGTATGGCATGATGGCGAATAAAGGGATCAGTGTCGAGAACTGGATATCTTTTTAGTTTTCGATGCTTTCTGCCATTCACAAAGTGCATATCGAAGCGGGCATTTTTCGCAACGAGCAGAGGATTAGAAAACTGTTCAATAAACTCTTCAAACTTACTAAGAATTTCTTGCTCGTCATGATAATCTCTATCCTTTCCACCATAACGCGTCATTGCTAAAACATCAGCAGGATGTTCAAGTCGCTTGTATTGCTTTTGCTGTTCTTTTTCCCATTCTCTTCTTTCTTCTGATTCGGGGTCTTTGAGGCGAGCCAGGGATGGAGGATTTAGTTTAATAAATTCGTCAAAATCTCCGACTATATTACCTGTCTTGGGGTCTACCGCTAGGGCGCCAATCTCTGTTATTTGATCTATTTTAGGATTGAATCCCATTGTTTCGGTATCAAAGAAAATCCAAGTATGATTTTCATATGAATTTATCCTCTCTACAATATCATCAATAGAAAATCCTAACATTTTGGAGTTTTCTGTTAAAAAAGTTTTCCACTTATAGTGATAATTCATTTATCGTCCGTTCATTTATGATTAATTTTTTTTAGTGTCGCGCGAATAATTGATTTTTTTACTTCCGAAATCGAAGCAGGCTCATGAGAAGCCGCGCTTACCTCTTCAGACCCTTCTGGTTTTTGATTGCTATATTTAGACTTTAGTTCACGACGCATCTTTGTTTTCATCTGGTCGAAATTTCTAAAACCATTATGGCCATGCCCTCCGGCCTCTAGTCCTAGCTCCGCAGCCAGTGCATCAACGTCTCTCTGGCCACCTCTAAAGTTTGGAATAAACTCTTGTACCATTTCTGTAATCTCTGGATAGGATTTATTTGCTACCGCTCTCTTTTCTGCTGTCCCCGTATCAACCTCTTCTTCCTCTGGGCGTATCATTGACATCTGCTCGGCTTCTTCCGGCTCCTCTTCCGTTGCACCAGCCTTGTCCGCTCCGACTTCTGCTATAATTTCTTTTGCAATTTTCTTTTCGGCCGGCTTGTCGATGAGAGGGCCAGTTATGACACCCATAAACCCTCCCTTATCTGTCCACTCGTTGCTTCTATATTCTTCCATCATGGCGTCTATTGCTGTTACTCTTTTTCCTCCCTCCGAGGATCCTTGAGCGACAAACTTTCCTCTCAATTTTTTTACCCTCAGGAGCGTGTTTTCTAAATCTTTGACTCTTATCGGGAGATCCAAATCATCGACAATCTTATCTGTAATATCTTCAATATAGTCTTGGCTTACTTCATCGGGGCCAAGCTCCGTTGCGTCAGCCTCAGCCTCTCCATCACCCTTACCTTTATCCCCCTCCTCTTCATCGTCCCCTGAAAAAGCTTTGTACGCGACCATTAGCGTGCTCGCAATTGCTGCTGTTTTCCCAGGATTTTTCCACATCCACCTAAGGGTAGCTGCCGTGTTACTTACGAGACCTTCTAGGAGCCACATGATCGTCCCAATCGATGACAGCATGCCGAGGAGTCCTTCATCCATCTTCCCCTTATTTTGCTCAAAAAGAATTTCATCAAAATCTGCCTGGTGGCTTTTCTTTTCTTCTTTTAGATATTTTCTCCACCCCTTTGTTATGGTTTGGTTTTTTTCAAAACTACTATATTTTTTATTGTCCACTGGCGAGTTCTCCCTCTGAATTATTTCTTCTGCTGCGCTTATGATTAGAATTCAGAATTCCTATAAGATTCAATCTCATCGTTGAAGAGTTGTAAAATATCTTGCATGTCTATGTTTTCATGCTCATTCTGTATGCCGGCTATAGCACTATCTAAAAGCTCTTTCGCTTTATCTCTTAGATCTTGTTTTTTTCTATTTTGCTTCCTGCCTTGGGCTACCGGCGAATCCGCAGATGTTGAAACTTGGTCAGGGTGTTCCGATCTCGGCGCTAAAATATCATAAGCTTCTCCGATAGATCTGTACTCCATTACTTCGTCGCGAAATTCCTTCCACTCATCCACTGTTTCGAATCCTTCAAATGATATATCTGACCCGCCGTCGACAGCTTTTGCTAAATCTAGAATAAGTTCTGTATAAAAATCAAGAGTTCCCTCTCCAGCTGCCCCCCAAAAAAATCCATCAATTTCTTCTTGCGAGAGATCATTCCACAAATCGTTAGACGCTAGCTCTTCCGCTGTAAAATTTCTTTCGGCGAGAACGAACCCTCTCCATTCTCTGATGATTTCTCTCATGGCCATAACCTACCTCATAAATCCTAAGAAGACCTCTTAGGACGCTTCTGAGACTCTCTCATGGGCAATTCTGGGCGCAACGTCCTTTCGGTTTCGTCATACCCCTGATTGGCCATCTCATCCTCCAGGTCGTTTTTGATTAGCACGAGCAGCTCATAGGCGTCGCCCGTGTTATTTACATATTCTTCTAGCACATACATTACCTTTTCTCTTGCTTCGTCTTTGACTTCATCAAGATCTTGCAAGTCCATAACGGGGGCGCCCAAATCACCTACAGGGCCAACTTCTTTAGCGTTCGCTGTGCTCGGATGCGCCTTTCCCAATCCTTGTCCAAAAAAAGTACCACCCGTCATGACTTCTTGCACTCTAGGGGCGCCAATTCCCCCTCCCGCTCTTCGCGATCCAAACATACGGCCGGTGGCAGCAGTACCAGCCGCGACGCTAAGGGGGCTTTGATTGGTCATGGCGCCCGCCAGATAATCAATACTAATATCTATCTCTTCTAAAGTGTCTAATTTCCTGTCGATACTCATAAGAAGGCTTTCTATGTGGTGAGAGTGCTCGTCACCTATCTCTTCGTTGAGAAGATTACTTTTGTTGACTTCCACAAGATTTCTAATTTCTTTTTTTAGAAGGTGCTTTCTTATAAGATTTTTTATTTTGGATTTTTTTATTTTCATGAGCTGCTCTCCCTCACCTATAAGTAGTATCTACTTCTTTGATTGTGATTCTGGTTTTGCGCCTTAGACGCTCCTCGGGGGCGTGGTTGTGGCAAAATGCTTTCATAGACTGAATATCGGTACCCCTGGGGATTTTTAGAAACGGAAAGAAAGCATGCACAGTTTGTACTACGAAGCAGTAGTACATGCGTGTTGCGATTGCAAGGGCCTCTCGCATATGCTCCAAGTATGTCTCTTCCACAGAGCGAGGATGTACGGTGAATAAATTATAAATCTTCTTTCGGAGCCTCATTTATAAGTTCTTCCAAATATCTCTCTGCCAACAACGCCGTAGTCGCCAGGGCCGTATTGAACCAAGTAATCTCCCCCTTCACCCCGCAACAAGTCATCTGACCAAGATACTTTAACTTGGAATGGTTCGATCATTTCTTTGGCAAAGACTGGAATGTCCTTTTTGGCTGCAAGGCCCGGCTCTAGAACATTGTAGGTTTGTTCAAATTTTTCAGCGGGAATCGGCCAGTGCTCTCTTTCGGTGCCAGTCATAATGGCATCTCCCTTTTGGGCGGATACGGCACCCTCTTTTGTCTGGATTGTTTCTTCGTCATCTGCATACCTGAATTGTAGAGGGATAGGTTTTTTAGCAGTTTCAAAGCCACCAGGATCCTGAGACAAATCTGGATTGTCATCTAGCCCAATTACTTCCCTTAGATATTGACGCCAATTTTCTATTAAGAGTTTCATAATTACCTCCTTTATATAGATAGTTTAGTTTATAGCGACTCTAACAGCATTTTTCACTTTGCTAATATATCCTGTTTCTTTTTCTGGGAAGTTCATTTCATTCCGGAAGTCAATAACTCGAATCATAGTATCCATGAGAGGGTATCTCTCCCCCAATTCTTCAGAAAGAATTTCCATAGCATTCAGTTGTTTCTTTCTTGCCACCGCGAAAACATCTCGCGGAGATATTCCCAACGCAACAAAATCATTCTTTAGGGACTTGAGCATTTCAAATTGTTTCATATACCCAAAAAATTGCCATACAAGTAAATCTGCTTTTTGAACTGCGGTCATTTCTGATAATATTTTTGGAAGATACATGGTACCAAATGCAACATGTCTTGCCTCATCCTTTTCGTACATCAGTAGCAAATCTGATAAAACAGGATCAACATTTTTCTCTCTCACTATTTTGAATAAAGTTAGTGCCAATGGCTCAACCATCAGTTGCATTCCTAAAAGCATCTTCGGTATGTTGTCAGCTTGTAAAACTGATTGTAAAAAATCCTCAGCATATGGATCTATGTTACCAGGAAGAAAGCGTAAATCTATATTTTCGAGTGGAACATCTAATAGCCGAAGGTAATCGCGCATCACATAGTAGTGTCGCGCTTCGTCATGTGCTTGAGATGTTGCTGCCATACGAGCGCAATCATCTTCTAATTGAAAGGATAATATAGAAGATATCTTCCAGGCCGCAAGCTCTCCCCATAAAATAATTCCAAATATATTTTTGAGAGCCATTGCATCAGTGGCGGATAAATTTATCTCGCCATGCTTGTCGAGGCACTCTTGCAGATACTCTTTGCCGTTCCATATGTTTTTCTGGCCTTTGTGATATAAAAGTTCTATTTTATTTTCTAGTGATGTTGTTTTTACCATCTCTCTTCTTCTTTCTTTTCTTTACGCGATATTAGTACCTCGCGAATAATAATATAAATGGATGTAATTCCAAAAGCAATTGCAGCATTTACAGCCGTGATTATCAATAAACTTTCGGCCATCGATTTGATGTCGTCGAATGACATTTCTTTTTCCTTTTCTAAAATTCGTCAGCTTGTTTTGTGGACACAACTTTGATAACATCCACAACGCTGATATCTCTAAACACCGTTGACTCCATGTCCCACATCCCGTCTTGGCCAAACACGTGTGCTTGAGAATCCCCACCGGATGGATCTCCAAAATGAATTCCATCATATTCTTGCAATGCCGCTTCGAAGTCAATAAATTTTGTTTCTCTCCTGCCGCCCAATGACCAATCGTCGGTCTTTTCAACGCAAGATAGTTGCGCTTTTAGAATCATGCCATACCGTATTTTGCTTACTTTCTGCTGCGGGGTCATACTATTCCACCACTTCTGTGAATGTAGATCTTGTCCTATTTTGTGCTTCTCCTGATCTTCAATATCAAATGCACTATCAGGGAGTGCTTTGATTCTCGCGATTTCTTCAGCCTCACAGGACTCGGCATCGAGAATATTTTTTCCCCCACCCAAAGGAAATTCTTCATACAAACGCTCAGCGTCTTTGTCGTTATTGATGTGAAAAATATTATCTGTCTTTGGGGCTAGCAAAATTCCTTGTGGATGCATCCAATGCGGCATCTCGTACACCATCCAATTATTCCATTCAGAAGTCCATTTATTTCCTTCCTCAATGGCGGTAGATGTCCAAAGTCCGCCAAATGGCTTATTCATTCCTTCTCGATTTTCTACTGGCGGTGTGCTATCTAGCTTTGCGATGTCGCATTCCTTATCCGGGCATCCTTTCGGTATGAAAAGCTGGTAGGGGGCAGTAAAGCCCCCTACGCCTTCTTCTAAGTATTTTCGGAAATTCTCGAATATTACCTTCATCGTACAAAGCCTTCTCTTTTATTCTTTAGATTCTTTAGAAGATTTTAGATATAACTCTTTATAGTGGGGGTCCTTCATCAATTCTTCGGTGATCATTTCAATAAGCTTCGTATATTCTGATTCTTTGAAAAGTCCCTTGAAAGCATCTACTCCCTGCCCTACGGCTCCACCTACTCCTTTGGCAAATTTACCTAATTTAGTCGGCTTCTTCTTTATAGGCTCATTGCGCGCAGCAATGGTTTTACCTTTCGAGATTTGGGCAGCTCTTTTCGGATCCACTGCTTGCCCACCGCGCTTGGACGGCACCCCAGCCCACTTCCCTTTCTTCGACTGCGCTTGGGCCTTTGACGCCTTGTCCTTGTACGCCTGTGATTTGTCTGCAACGCTAGCTAGTACTTTGCTCATTTGTGCATAATTTTTCCAATCACCATTCTTAAATGATTTGCCACCCATAGCAAGGATATCATTGATATATTTTCTCCTTCCTTTAGGATCGGCCGGCACTGTATGGCCTTTTGCCGCCAACATTGTTGCCATATCTTTATAAGCTTCAAGGGTTCTGTTCCTTTTTTTGTTTTTGGCTTTTTTCTCGCCGGCAGCTGTGTGTTTCTTTGCTCGCCCCGGAAAAGACTTCTTTTGTTCCCCGCGCGCCGCCAACAACTCTTCTGAGGACATCTTGTCTAATTCGGTCTTCCATTGATTGGGGTTTATTCCCTTACGCTTATATTCCCCGGCCAACATTGTCTTGAGCTGATCGTCGGTAAACTTTTCAGCCTCTGCCTGATCTTCTGCCTGGTCCGTTTCATCATAGTCAGACGTGACCGCCTTGCCCCAACCGCTCTTCGGGATATCAGTCCACCAGTCTTCCGCCAAATAATTCCGGAACCCCTCAGCTAAAGATTGCTGTTCTCCAAAACTACTAAATTTCTTTCCTTTGCTCATAATCAATTCTCCTTATTTTTTGACTTTTATTCTGTCAGAATGTCAATGTGGCCGACAGCAACATCATCTTCAGTATAAGTAGTAAAGTTAAGCCGCCTTATATCCGGATCTTCCGTTTGTTCTACTTCAACTTCTACAAAATTAGATATATCATCATAATCCCAATTTCCGGCAGCCCCAGGGCCCGAACACACAATAGACTCAATAGATAGCCCATCCCTATTGGCTGGAGCCGTGGGAGTAAACTGGTGGACTGATCCGGGCACTAGGTCTTCGTGATTGATGCCTCCATGAATAGAAAGCAATACCATTGCGGATCCTTTGCGATTGGTCATGACAACCTCTAGAGAGGTAAACTCATCATCATGAAATCCCCCCACACTAGCTAGATTGTTGATGTCCTTTATGGGCCCGATATCTCCCATGATGAGTCCATCGCCTACGTCGATTCCATCTTCAGTGTTATTGGAAAACGATAAATAATTTACCTCATACGCTCCCTCTTCGGAGGTATTATCATATGGCCTATCAACCACACACGCAAAGTTTAGTGACATTAGCGCACCAAATACAAGTGCTGTTAGATTTTTCATTCTTTTTTACTCCTCATGTCGCGCACCACGTCTCTTCCCTTGAGAAAAAGGAAAGTACCCGCAAAAATAACGATGCCGTTAATAAAACTATATAAAATAAATTCTCCGAACGACATTACTTCTTTCTCTTTCTGATCCTTTTAGTTGCCTCGTCGTCCCAACTTTCGGAGACTTCCTTTATCTCTTCTACGATTATCCTTCTTAGCATTTTTTCTGTAATATTCATTTTATTCTTTCCCTTTGCAGGAGTTCTTTCTTCTAGCATTTTTAGAATCTTTTCTCGAATCATTTCTTCTAAAGCTGGCTTGCGACGTTGCTTTCTTAACCGTGCATCACGCATTTTTTTTAGAAATTCTGGGCTTTCTGTGTCGACACCTCTCACATCTCCGGCACCATATCTCGCTTTTTCTTTTGCCCACTCTTCTTTGCCACTTGGCCTATCACGCTCTGCACCACCTCCAATAAGAGCCCCGCGACGAAGTGCTGCCCCGCGGGAAAGGTCTTTAGAGATAACATCGGCGGTTGCTCGGCCTGCATCTTTCGCCCTTTTAGCCGCGCGCCCAAGTGTTTTGAGAGGAGCATTCAATATCTTCTTCAACATGACGCCCATATTCGCCGGCGGGCCCTCTTCAGAATGCATTGCCGCCATGGCCGCTTTTGCATTTTTGGTAATGGCAATATAGTCTTCTTTAGAGAGCTTTCCATTTCTATAACTTTGGCCGGCCCTTTGTACCTTTTTAGATATATCATTCGCTATCTTTTCTAGGCGCGCCTCACCGTAGGTTTCGTACTGGTCGGATAAGCGTGTTATATCAAACCTTGGACGTTCAGATGTCGTTCCTTTGTCTTTGGGTGGGCGCATATCCACTTCGCTTATTTGCTTTTTTTTGGTAATTTTTATTTTCATTCGTTTAGTTCCTCGACAAGCTTGGTTGGAGAGTCTGCCGACTCTAAATGATAATCCTCTTGCAGATGTTCGATGTCGTATTGGTAAGATGCATATAATATTTCGAAGACTAATTTGATTACTTCGAATAATGCTCTCACTTTGTGTAAATCACCTTTCTGCCTCCGTAATATAATAAGTAGTAATTCAGAATACGATTTGAACTATTATAATCGCAGTTATAATCGCAGTCCCAGAAGCGCGGATTTTTTTTCGCTATTTTTTTCACTCTATAGCACTTTATATCGCGTTTTACGCTCTTGGTAGCGCCCCTAAGACACTTATATGGTACTATTGGTGCACTAGTAAGAGAAAGACGACCCACAGCCGCAAGTTCGCTTAGCTTCCGGATTGATAAATTTAAAACCTGATGCCATTAGATTGGAACTATAGTCAAGGGTAGCGCCTTTGAGTAAGGGCGCGCTGTGGCCATCAATGACGATAACCAGTCCATCTATTTCTACAACATAATCTTCATCAGATGAATCGTCATCAAATACAAGCTTGTATTGAAGACCGGAACATCCCCCTCCTTGCAATGCTATCCTAAGGTAGGACTTATCATCTTCCATTGCTGCTTTTGCTTTTTGGATAGCAAGTTCTGTTATGTGCATTGGAAAATTTTCCATGTCAACTTTCATGCCTATAAGTATAGCATTTTTTCTAATATATGTCAAGCATAATAACTTTTATTTTTTACAGTATATTTTCTACGGCATTTTTCTGGCTTCATCTAATGTTTGTACTTTTTCGTCTACCAAACATATCTCATATATATTTCTGTCGACCGCTGACATTATGAATCTGAATGTGTCGACGCTTATCAACATGCTGCGATCCCATAAATCTATGTCCTCGACTGTTGCTGTTCTACATGGAGTACCAGTAGCTAGCTCATCTAGTTCACTTTGCATTTGTTTTATAATCGACTTGACCGCACTAGCAGGCGCCATAAACATAAACGCGCCCAGTACAAACCCAATTATGAAATTTTTCATTACTAATAATTATGATTGAACTTTCTAAATTTGGAAAAATTTCTTAGCCATCTAGATCGTGTACCTAACCAACCATACACTAAACCCGTATACTAAGACTTAGTTTCGGGGTATGCGCTACCCCCCTCCCCCCCCTATATAGTATATAAAAGAACGCACACAAACAACGCTTGTTAACAAAAAAAAAGGCGGCCCGAAGGCCGCCCAATTATTATTATATTATATTTATTATTTTATATATTATGAAACGACAATTTGGCCGTCTTCAAACTGTACACTTACAAGTGCGCCACGCTTGACGTTCAAAGTAGATAGTGGAAGGCGGATAAAAGGCGCCGAATTCTTTACCTTTTGCACGCTATAGGTTCTCTCTTCACCAATTGTAGGTTGTTGTTTGCCACGACCCTTACCATTAGAAGGATAAAGAGACATGTTATATGCAGCCAAATTACTTACCTCTAAACCGTTAGAAGTAAGCGATTCAACCGCTGCATTGATCACCTTTTTACCGGGCGTTTTATTACCCTCGAAAAGATCCTTGACGCCTTCTAAGTTATTGATAAGAAAAGCAATTTCGATGTCTTTAGAAGTAATGCGTTTTTGAGTCATTAGTGTAAGTCCTCGTTTTTGTTGCGCTTTCTTGCGCCGGTCCTAAGTGTCTGTTTTCAGGATTGAATCAGAGATCACTTTCGAAGTCTTATTATAGCATAGAACGATCAGCATGTCAAGCCCTTTGTCAATGTTTTTTTTTATCTCATGATATCAAGTACTTAGCGTAGATCTGATCTCCGCCTGATCCCATCGGCATGTCGCAGTAAAAGCGCAATAAATTCAGTTAGTTATAATGGTCTATAACTCCTTAGATTTATTGGCTAAATGGCATGCCGCTAACTCGGCCTAGGCTAGATTAATCGGCCCATTTATTATATAATTATTCCCTGGGTTCTGGCCCTTTCAAAGTATATACCTTATCATGATTATAGCGTATCCCTGGGATTCTACTAGTGTATAGGTACGTGGTGTTTAGACTATATAAGAATGCAGCCATGTTTAGGGTGATCGGCAATACAGCCAACCATGCAGGCGCATCCAATATCGCCATGGCAATGATGGTGCATGCTAACACCAATGCTGCTCTGGTTATCATTCCCAACGCTCGATCATGTGGACAGTATCACTGTCGACTGGTAAGCTTAGCTGCGCGCCTAGTAGCGTTCTAAGGCATTGCCTTATATGCGCTAGCTGCGGGTGATCAGTATTGTTTACGCTGATGTTTCGTACCAACCATCTAAGATTAGCTTTTTTATTAATATTCCTTTTTGTATCTGGAACATCGAACTCTTCTAACAGTAGGATTATTTGCTGCTTTAGGGTCAAATCCATTTTATGTCTTTCTTGGATTTCAATCTTTTTTCCTTTTTGGATCCCTTTTAGATCCTTTTCGTTTACCATGCGTTTATAATAATATAAAGAGTTATTGACTTTTTTCTATATAGGGTACTAAGTCGCAACCCGTTTTTGCCCTTTCTCTCTATCTTCTTTATATGCGCATCCTTTTTATATAGTTATATTATATATCTTCTCTATACATCCATACCATAGCCATATCAATCCTTTTTCTTTTTAGGTGTCTCTCTGTGCTGCGAAGAGAACTATCAGCGGAACCAATAGCAAGAATACCGTTGATACTGTACCTATTATAATATCTAACATCAATCTTGCTTGTACGCTTTTGTTGTTAGTGCGATACTAGGCACATGGGAAGGGTGAAAGTAACCAACATCATCCGGCAGTTCCAAGTTGTTACTATTGCAATAGGTTACAAAGACAACGTGATGAATGTTCTTTTGATATTCATTTCCTTTTTCATCTACTACTGTTCTCTCACCATTAAACCATTCTTGTTTAATCGTTACTTGATCAATGTCGCTGGAGAGAACATCTTTAGCTTTCCATGTCTTTACTCCATTACTACCTTTATATATTTCTTCAATCGGGCGTGTTACTAACCTATGCCCTACAACAACCTCTTCGTTTACGTCTACTTGACGCCATACCGTTGTCACTTCACCGGAAGTATTGTTTTCTTTTAATGTCCGAAATGCTTTAATCATTTAATACCATCCTTGCTTAGTTCTTCTTTATACGCTTCAACATTGCTATGTTCGTTGCTAAGAGAGTATACTTCTCCACAAACATAATCTATATTATACCACCCACTCGATAAACCCTCATCTGGATCGGTGAACCACACTTTATCGCCTTTTTTCATTTGCTTTGTCCTTTTCTTTCTACATTCCCAAAGAATTCTTTTAGTTTGCGCATTTGTGTAAGCTGGCTTATGTACTTCTTTTCTAGATCATTTATCTGAGTCATAATCTTTTCTTTTTCTTCTATCGGCATATTGTTATACCGTTCTAGATCCATTTTGTACCACGCATCTTCTGTTTTATGCATTGTTGCTCGTCTTTATCTTTTCTATCTTGTCTTCTCTAACAAGAGAAACGCCTAAATGATCCGGGAAGAATGCCCCAGGTCTACTATCAGTTAACCAATACACCTGAATTACCTCTCGTCCCGGATTTCTTATCAAGTCATGACAACTGAGAGATGTACCTGTCACTATTGCTAGTCTCTCTCTCCATGTCCTAGATCTAATCAAGTCGCCCTTTTTGAAAAGACTGTACATTTTAGCATTTACCACCTTTTAGGTTACTAATATACATTGGTCCATGGATGCCACCCCTAGTCGCGTGATAATGACCTTTATATCTACATGCCGTCCAACCACTCATTTGAATGATGGTTCTTGCTACAATCTTTTTTCCGTCTGGAGTTATCATCCAATACTTTTTACCATGCTCTAACATAATTTATTTTACTCCTCCTCGTATCCATCAAACCATCCATAACCGCGTGTTGAAGGGTCTTTACAATGTTCTTGCGCTTCATCGAGGGCTAACCCTCTCTTAATAACTCTCTTTGCACTTTTAAACCGAAACCTAATAATCTTATAAGTGGTCATCTTTTTTACAACCACCCCAAGAACAAACCTTGTTCGTCATGTACTCTAATAATTGCTGTAGAATAAGGTTTTACCCAAAAATAGTCATTGAATACTACCTTCTCTACAATATAATCCCACTCTGGATCATCTTTATTGTTCGCAGCTGCGATCCTCTCTGCTTTCTCATATGGCATTACTTTTGCTTCTTGAAGGCCATTTAGGACCGTGGAACAACGCCCACCTTTTCCACCTTCTACGACTGTGTTGATCATATTTACTCTTTCTTTCTGTTAGTCATCATTCATTAGAGTGATCACTGCTGATGCACTAGAAAGCATCGTTATCACTTCTGGTATCATGTCCGGCGTAAGAGCAATTCCCTTTTTGGTGGGCATATACTCGCCGCCATCATCTTCATAGTGAACTCGGATATCAACCAATTGCCTACCCTTGTACTCGTTTGTTGCAACAATAATCTTTTGACTTTTATTCTTTTGAATCTCACCGATAATACTCATCATCTTATACCTCTACCTTGTACCAATCTTCTAGCAATGCAACATTCTTTCGTGCTGCGCTTAGTAAATCATCTACCTGGGTTGTTCCCAAGTATTCTTTATGTTCTTCTACCTTCTCAAGCAACTCTTGTTCTGTAGAATCTTCATACTCTTCTTTTAGCACTTCATATGCTGTTTGTAATAGTGTTTCAAAGTCAAAGGTTCCTGCCACTTGTCCTGCTAGCTCTTTTGCAATCTCTTTGTGTGTCATTGTGTATGCCATATTATACTACCCCTTCAACAGTACAACTGGTGCACTTATAAAACTCCCAAGGATTTTCATACCAAGCGCCGCGATCATCATCGTCGTGTGCTGGGTATTCCGAACACGCGGAGATAATCAAATACTCCTCGTCTTCACATTTACCATCGAGATCATCGTACAACTTATTGAGTTCGGGGTCGTTGGAGGTGTACCATTTGACCTGCTCCCATCGAAATGCTACACCATCATTTTGCAAGTCAACGCCATCCTTCAAATCACATGCCCAATGAACGTCATGGCAATTCTCCCTCAACCACTTTTGGGTTGAGTCCGGAAGACGGTTAAATGCATCTATCTTTACTGCTACTACAACATCGCTTCGTACACCCATATTCTTTTACTCCTCTCTCTTGTTGTTGCCCTTGAAATAATAATCTTCATATTGGCAAGTTGGCGCATCTGTAAAGTTGAGAATTTGCGTCTTTCTGGGCTCGTGTTGCTTCTCCTGCAAAAGATGATAAATATCATCTAAGTCGGATTCCATCTCTTTCCATTGTTGGGGCGCCGTATTGGCATCAATAAATGCAATCACTTGTAGAAACTTATCTGCGATATTATCCATTTTCTTGTGTCTCCTCTTTAGAGTCTGCGTTCAACTGCACCCACTGTTGTACTGCTTCGCGCATTGCTGCTTCCGAATGTACAACCATGATGGGGTCCAAGTCGCCCGTCTTTATCTCTGGAAACCGCGCTGCCACAACCCCCCAAAAGGACTCTAATCCCAATTCGGTTGCCTTCCTTATTCTCTGGTGCGTGGTTCCGCGCCCGTCCTTTGCCGGTTTGGGATTGCATAGAAACTCGTATAGTTTTTGAATATCTGCAACAGGGACACGATAACCAATGTTATCCTCATGACAGAAGAGCGCGGTGCCCAACTTGGTCCAATTCATTAACCCTTCAATAGATGAGGGGTGAATCCAACCTAAATTCTCGCCGCGCTTAATAACCACCTCAAACGTCGCATAATTATACGGGTTATCAAGATCCACTTGTGGCGTACAATGGGCGTACTCGCCTGCCTGAATGGAGAGATAGTAATCGCCTGCCTTAATGCAATCAAATTGATCCCATCGTCCTGAAGGTCGGCGCTCTCTTGTTAGTTTTTGTCGAAAATCTTGCATGCTGATATCTTTCTTATTGCTCAGTGTGAAAAAATTGGCGCCGATCTTTCTACGAGTAGAATCGTTCGATGATCTTGTCTGTCTTGTCTGCCATCTGGTATTCAACCAACTTCTCAACCATCAAACCATGCACTCGCTTGGCGCCAACCTCATTCTTGCTGCGCAATGCATAGTGATGTAACTCGCCCATATGAGTTAGATATGCTTTATCTTTCTGTGACAGTTTCTTCAATGCCTTCTCAAGTCCCGCTTCCTTCTTCTCTTTTGCTGCCACAAACGCATCAATCGCTTGCGTCCTAGACATGGGTGTGCCATCAAAAGTAAACATTCCATCGCAATGCTTGGTGCGATATCGATCCCCAATTTCCTTCTTTACCGCATTGCTTAAAACGCGCAATTGCTGGTCACTCATATCTTTGAGATCGGTCATAAAAGTATGTTCTTTTTGGTCTTTAGTCGTTGAAACTGTTGTCATGTTTTCCTCTAATCGCCACCATTTACAGGTAAGCAGTTGAAAAAGTGATCCCTAAATCCTTCCCTATTATACCACATTTTCACGCAGAAGTCAAGGGGTTTAGTTGGGTTTTGAAACAACTGTATTGTTATACGACCTGAGTTAGAACTTCTTTTGGTGCATCCTCTGCGAAGAAGATCCTCTCTCTTGGTACATCGTAGAAGATGCGACCTCCCACTATTAGTGTATACTGCCCATTGCACGGACTATCCACTATTTCACCCCTCTTGTATCCCAAGAACAGGGTTGGATCACTTGCATGCCACAAAGAAATATACACTTCTTTGCCAATAGAATTCTCATAAAGATCAATACTTTTCATTATTTTCTCCCACATATACTTTCAAAACTTCCGCGCTCTCACGGACAACTCTTTGCAAAATATCCGTATTATCACGAAAAACGCGGCGACATTGCTTTGCCACAAAGAGCACCCTAATAACATGTCCGGGCGGATGTACTCCCACACTGAAAGGGACATGCTGCTTTTCATAGACAATACCAACGCCTAAGTGCCATATGTCATATCCATTAGGATCATATGTCACTAAGTCCCCCACTTCGAATGATACTTGTCCGGTCATGAAGACATCCCATCGCTCGACATCAAATCATAATCCGGCACATTATTACCAACGGTGCCGTCGCCCCACCACACCTTAAACGTCTCACTATGAGTTCCAAACATCTTCAAATCGAATGTATCACGTACCGCTTTGGCGACGATGATGCCCCACATATTTCTGTCGTTGTTTGCGACGACCGACCACACTAAGTCACCTTTTTTAAGTTTAACTCTCATTGTTCCATAACCTTCTTAAATGCCACTGATCTGCTTTTGCAATTGAATGTGGGGGAACATATTTTGCCTGCCCGTGTACACCCTCCTCTGTAATCCATTCAACTGTGAGCATTTCATCGTATTCATCTCTCCAAGGTTCATCACACGCCGATATTACAATACCCAATTGATTCTTCCAAAGAACGTGCATCACCAAGTCACCTTTTTTAAACCCATATTCGGATATGGGTTTTTTATCTTTGTCCAGTTTCATTTACTATAATTCCATAACATATTGGATGGTTGAACGCGTAAAAGACTCCCGCATGTCGAGGGCAACTCTATCCACTCCACTTCAACCTGAACTTTTCTAGTGCGCGGTGGTTCGTGTATCATCATCACTATTCCCACCGTATTAAACTTAGTGAGGGCGACGTGTCCAACCAAGTCACCTACTTCGAACTTGTTGCCGTATATATCTCTTCTAACCACTTATCTTCTCCAACCTGCTAGTGTGAATCCACCTGTTGGCATTCATCCAATAGGTAGCATCAAACCACTTCACCTTGCAACTATCGTTACCTTGTTTCGTCACCAGTCCGTACCACGTTCCGCGCCTTACATTTTTTGTCGAAGCGCCATTCAACGTGGCCCCAAGTTTGAACTTGACAATATCACCCACATAGATCCATTTGCTTGAATCACACTCGTTGCATTCACAGTTATAATCGTGGTAAGTCATTTACTTTCCTTAACCTTTGTGGCGGAATGAAATCCATCACTCCTATTAGCTTTTGCGCCGATGTACCAAACCACATTATCTCACATATACCTAATCTGCCATGCACACACTTTACCATCCCATACCAGTAGTGATACTGCACTAAATCGCCTTTTTCAAAACTCACAACTTTTCTACTCTTTCTGCCAGAAAGTCTGACCCTTCTCTAAACCATGCCGCCACATAGAATTCGCCTTTTCCAATCCAATGCACCTGGAAAAGCGGCGAAAGGTCTTCGATGCCCTCCAGTGTCCAAATCACCAATCCGATATGACCGTATTTCTTACTTCTTACCAATTCGCCCTTTTTAAATAGCATTCTATTAAGTAGAGCGGCGCTTGTTCGATCTATCGATCACCTTCAAAGATCCGTAGGTCCAATACCCACTAATAGGAGACTCTTCAAATCGATCTGGTGCTACCCACCAAACTTTCACCCTCCCATTCGTAGGGTGATATCCCGTCACGATACCTAAAGTCTCCTTGTCCACATTAAAGGTGTGGGTAATAAACCTCACCAGATCACCTTTCTGAATCACTTGAGATGCTCTTTCCCACACAATCGCGACCACTCATCGCAAAGATCAATTGTTGCCATTTGACCGTATGCTTGTGCCATCAATACCCACAAAACTTTCTTTACTTCGTCGCTTTGGATAGCATCTGTCCCTTCGTTCATAACTATCTCACTAATGCCATTAGCAAATGGGATAGGGTTTACTGGAAACGATGAATTGAACATCGCGGTTGTTAGATTGTGTCGTTCCTGAGTAGTCATTTTTTCTCCTTATGAATGACTCGAACCATCGGGAAGGATGGCGATATACATAATGCCTGGTTTTTCACTGTTGGGGTCGCGAGGTTTGCCGTACCACGCACCTATTTGATCCGCGTCGCTTTCGCTTTCCACCAGTTGATAGTTACGCAATTCAACATTACAACTAAACCTCTCGCACAAAAATTTATGCTTGTCAATCTGCTTTTGTGTGATCTTCAGAATTCCGTCTTCGTAACTCATTTGCACTTCTCCACCAAACACCGATATTTGTGTTTCATTTCTTCAATCTTCTTCTCTATCATCTTAGAATCAAGAGAGAATGAAAAAGTAGTTGACTCATCTGCGCGCTTAGAGGCAGTCTTAGGAGGGGTACACGAATCATAGGTTCGCTGCATCTCTTCAATCTTCTTCTCTATAACCGTGTGCTCAACAGATGTTCCATAAGTAACTTGAATTGCGATGAATGCCAAGCACACCACCACAAACAAGCGATACACCAGCACCATTATGCCCCCTTCTTCTGGGATTCTTGTTTCTCCAACTGCGCGCGCAATTTAACAACCTGCTTGGTAGAGTCGCTACCGTGCATAAGCGCTTGCGCCAACTTCTGTTCTAGTGTTAGTTTATCGTACACTTTCTGGCGCTCTTCTGCTGCGATTATTTTCTGGTCTTTAGTCTGTGGCATCTCTTGATCCTCCTACAAGCAATCCATTGTGTTAATAACTGTCCAGTCCCCGGTCCACTTCATCCCATCTAAGTACAGTTCGCGCTTGATTTGATGCACTTGGGCAAACGGTTTAAGGCGCTCTTTGGTGGTGGGTGTATCCCACCCTGCGGTAGTAATCTCTACCAATCCACTCTTACGACACTTGCGTGCGATGCAATTCCCATGCAAATAAAGTTTAGTCTCCTCCGCATTGGAAGTCACCAGTGTGTTATCCAACGAAAAGGACGTATTAGATTTGAATGCTTGGAATGCTCTCGATGTGATCTGTCTCATTGTTTGCTCCTACCGTGCCACTTCTATGACACAATTGCCTTGATCTGCCTTGAACGCCATAGCGTACTCTATGAACGATTCTTTCGCCTCTTCTTCTGTTTCAAACTCATCTACCTCTTCCCACCCATTATATTCGGTGATAGGATAGCGCGCATACTCGGGGTTCCAATTTACCATAATCTTATACATTGTTTTATCCTTCTTTCTGTTGTCCAATAGAAAACACTGGCGTGGGAAATAATCTTGCTGGGTCTTCTTGGCGCGATCCGATGGTCTCGCCAAAATAATCTTCACCAACCGTAGAAACCTCGTTACCATACACTCCGTGATCCATCACATCCTCGCAATAAAACTCCAAATCCTCATCGAAAAGATTAGAGTTCTCCTCATACTTTTCCGTAAGAATGTCCACCGCATATTCAAAGACTTGATGAAGATCCCACTGCTCTACGGTGTGATGCGCCAACTTCCGGCGCGAGTCGTCATCGTTGGAAACTGACTCCATCAACTTCCTCGTACTAATAACTACCATCGCCTTTTCCTCTTCTCGTTTCATGAGCACAAAATCCTTTCATAGTACCAATAGCAATCCTCATAAGAGTAGCACCAGTATTCCTGGCACGTTCTACCATACCGCTCTTCGACTTCCCACAAACAACAGTCCCTATGGGGGGATGTTTCACACGAATCAGGGTCATAGGAATAGGGAGCATTCTCATAGTAAGGGCATGAGTTCTCGTCATATGGGTGATCGCCACTATGTTGCGAGTGGCGACTTGATCCCACCACCTCTATGATACACCCCGATAGCAAGCAAGATGCTACCACCGTAACAAAAAGAGCAATCCTTTTTTTCATTAAAGAACCCCTGTAAAAATACCAGGAAACTCTTCATTGGTCTGCTTGACCACAAAACGGACGTAAGACATCAGAGCATTTGCTTTGCGCTGAATCCAATAGTCCTCTTGTCCCACGTCCCAATCGAACAATTCTACTGCCAACTGTCTGCCTTCCTCCCACGCTTCCATTTCTTCGTGCAACAATTCAAGAGCGGAAAAGGAGGAATCTTCAGATTCTGTTCCGTCTCGAACCTCCTGTCGGATAGGATACTTTTGACTCCAATCACCCTTCTCATTAACCCGGAAGTGTCCCGCCTCATGGAGGGCAGCGCAAAAGAGATCTTCATTGGTGTCCGCCTCATCAAGAACAACTTTCCTCTCAAGTAAGTCAATGCGCGGTCTTTCACCAAACTCTACGTCGATGTCCTGTGCAAGATACCATTGCAACACTTCGTCAATTTTAGTTTCAGTAATCCATCTATCCATTATCTATACCCTCTCTTTCAAAGAGTCTACGTGTTTACAGTTGCGACGGTACAGGAAACCCATACAGTTACACTTTGTATGTCCGTCTGTCCATACTTCCACAGTATAAAGATCCCCTCTGGAACCCTCTACTGTCTCTCTAGTTACGTTATTGGTGGCGGGCGCGGATTTGCGCCAATCATTAACCCAATTAAGATCATCAAGTTTAGTGCCCGGTGGGACTTTCATCCACTCGCCCCCAGCACATGCATACCATTGATCTGATATTGATGATCGGAATACGGTTGGGTTCATTGGTCCACTAATGTCGATCATTCAGTATCCCTTTCAATCTGTCGAGTGGATTGGTTATAAGAATACACTCCCGTTGCGTCATCCGCAAAGATTCTAATATACTCGGCGCGTTCCACGAGATCATTGCTCCTAATAAAAGAAGCAACTTCCGTCTTTAGAAATCCACGCTTAACGGTCATGCCGTCAGACTCATTTATAAAATACTCAATTGTAAATACGCGATCTCTTGCCATAGTTGATCCCTCCATTTTTTGATGATGTCCCATCATACCACTTTGGGAGGGAAAAGTCAACTGTTTTAGTTTTCTAATAGCAAGTTTTTCCAGTGCTGTAAATAATCGTGCAAGATTCCACATATTCCTTATGTAACCAAAGAGGGACGCAATTTGAGGCAGTTCCTTGAAAACAGTGTACGCGGTAAATCTCAGACCAGCCGCGG
>Ga0080013_1001880_pt1 | contig 26380 bp, 28 predicted proteins | sample ETNvirenome_6_85_FD_69236 | JGI IMG/M metagenome (GOLD analysis project Ga0080013, IMG submission 69236) | Marine viral communities from the Pacific Ocean - ETNP_6_85 (SPADES assembly) (version 2) | ecosystem: Environmental > Aquatic > Marine > Oceanic | place: Pacific Ocean | collected 2013-06-19
TTCGTAGGACAAGGTGCAGGTGGTGATACCACAACTGGAGATAACCAGGTTCTTATAGGATATGGTGTTGAAGCTTCATCTGCAACTGCTGATAATGAAACTGTTATTGGTAATTCATCTCAAACATCTGTGGTATTTGGTGGTAGTAATACAAAAATAAGTGGTTCATCAACCTCAACTGGTTCGTTTGGTAGAATACATATAGATAATCCTCTAGGTTTACCTGTAAAACCAGATCCAAGTAATTTAATTCACCATTTTGATTTCTCTGAACAAAGAGGAAAATATGTACAAAATAAAGCTGTTAATTTTCTAGAGAAAGAGGCCAACAACCAAGGATCATATCATACTGATAATTCCAATTATAGATTAATTATACATTCGGGTTCATATCACACAGATTCACCAACTGGATATGCTCTTGCTCTTAGTGGTGAGAATGGCGTGCCTGGTGGTTATACAACTGATTCAGGTTCTTATGCCGCGTTACAACATGGTGGTGGTTATACATCATATTCTTCTATTTCATCATCAGTAGCTCATTCAGTTTGGGCAAGAATTTCAGGAAGTTTACCAGCACGTGCTACTATTTTAGGAACTGCTCAAAATGCTGGTATAATGAATCTACAAACAAGTGGTGATTATTTAGTATCTTTTTTACAATATACTGGTGGTAGTCAAACTTTAATGTGGGGTGGTGGTTCAACGCCATCAAGAGATAACAAATGGCATCATTATGTGCTTACTTATGATATGAGTGGTACTCATGATGTAGCTAATAGAAGTTCTGGTTCTGTTTCTCTTTATATAGATGGAAAAAAGTATGGACAAACTGAAAATGTTCATCCGGATGGAAATACTCATGCTAATGGTTGGTTTAGAACAATAGGTAGAGATTATGGTAGTAGTAACCAAAGTGCTTTTCCAGGAGATATAGCAGATGTAAGAACCTATGCTTACGGATCTGGTTCGGCTGGATTGACAGCCGAAGAGGTTAAGTGGTTGTATTTAAATCCTGGTGAAGGTGGACAGATACAAGGAAATCCTAATTTTCATCCTAGATATAGAAATCCAGGACAGAATATTGGTATGGGTTATCAAGCACTCGGTGGTGACGTTAGTGCAGACTCTTTAACTAATCAAGTCATTGATAACTATAGGTTACAATCATTACAAACAGGAACTTCTAATATCGCAATCGGTTATCAAGCTCTTAAAGAAATCACTTCTGGACAACAAAATGTTACCGTTGGTGTATCAGCAGGTGTTGGTATAACAACTGGAACTACCAATACTATGCTTGGAACTTGGGCTGGTGATAGAACAACAACTGGAACAGGAAACATTTGTATTGGATATAACGCGGATCCATATGCTTCAACAACTACATATTCAATAGTACTTGGTACAGGGTTAACAGGTACTGCTAATTCTAGAGTTCATATAGGAGATTCATCAAGTCATATATACAATGATTTTAATTCTAATGCAACTTGGACACATTCGTCTGATAAGAGACAGAAAATAGATATAAAAGAAGATAAACTTGGTTTAGATTTTATTAATGATATGAAACCAGTTACATTTAAACATAAATCTCCAAGTGAGTTTCCAAAAGAGTGGACTGCTTACGATGCTGAAGACAAAGAACCTATGGGTGGCGATAAAACTGTACATGGTTTAATTGCACAAGATATAAAAGAAGCATTAGATAAACAAGGTATAGATACATTTGGTGGTTGGGATGAAGGACCTGATGGAAGACAGAATGTATCCTTTGAAGCATTTGTTTTACCACTTATAAATTCTGTGAAAGAACTATCAAAAAAGGTTGAAGCTCAACAAAAAGAAATCGAAAAACTAAAAAAACAATAGGAGTTACATATGTTAACTAATTTTGATGAAATAATAGAAGTTGTATTAAAACACGAGGGTGGTTATGTAAACGACCCGAAAGATCCTGGTGGTGAAACTAATTTTGGTGTTGCCAAAAGAAGTCATCCAGATGTAGATATAAAGAACCTTACAAAAGAAGGTGCTATAGAAATCTATAAGGAACATTATTGGGATAGAAATAAAGTAGAATCCTTATCAGAAGATTTAAGACATATTTATTTTGATATGTGTGTAAATCAAGGTAGAGGAAGAGCAGTTAAAATCCTACAACGAGCTGCTAATGCTAAAGGTGCTGGACTTAAAGTAGATGGTGGAATGGGTCCAATGACTATAGCAGCTATGGATGGTGTAGAATTAGATAGAGTTCGTGCATATCGTGTAAAATACTATGCTGACTTGGTGACTCGTAAACCAGACTTAGAGAAGTTTTACTTTGGTTGGTTTAGAAGAGCATTAGAAGTTTAGTTCTTTTGAATTACTTATATTTATAGATGTAGGAGAATATCTATGTCTATACCAAAATTAACAGATTTATTAAAAGAAATCGATTTTCGAAAACCACCTAGAAAAGTAGGTGGTGTTGCTATAGTATCAGAGGGACAAATTCTTTTAGTTAAACGTTCTGAAACTGCTGGGAAGTATCCTAACTTTTGGTCAGTACCATCTGGTGGTGTTGATAAAGGAGAAACCTTTCGTGAAGGTGCTGCTCGAGAATTAAAAGAAGAAACAATGCTTGACTTTAACCATCAAAAGTTAGTATATTTAGGTACGATAAAAGATGGTAAGTATAACCGCATATCTAAGATATTTAAAGCAGAAATGGATGGTAAACCAGAACCCACATTAGACCATGAACATTCTGATTGGGGTTATTATGATAAAGGTAGTTTGCCACGTCCAATTGAAGATAGGATGAGACAGATATTGGAATTAAACTTATGAGTTTAAAGAAGTTAGTAGAACAAATAACTCAACCTATTGTTGAAGATATGGGCGGAATTGTTTCTGGTGATGGAACGATTAATGGTAGTCCATCTAAGAAGAAAGTAAAAAAGAATAAAACCAATAAAATGAGTGGTTATAAAAAAGTAAATGAAAATGATAAAGCTGAATTATATAAATTATATAGTAAAGCTATGAAAATGATACCTGGTTCAGCCAATCAAAAAAAGATTAAAAAACAAATTGTTGTTTTACGAAAAAAATTAGGTATGAATGAAAAAGTACAATCTACAGTAACAAGTAAAAGTTTTGCTAAGAAAAGAAAATCAGGTGAATGGACTGTTATTAGTCATGACCAACATTGGAAAACAAAAAAATCAAAATTCTTAGTTAGACATAATAAGAGTGATAAAAGATTTTGGGTTAAGTTAAAAGAGGGTAAAGAAATCAAAAAAGTTATCGGTGTATTTGGTGGTAGATTCCAACCATTTCATTCAGGACATTTAGCCACATATAAGTGGTTGGCAAAACAAGTTGATGAAGCTTACATAACCACATCTAATATAAAGAAACCACCACGACATCCAATGAATTTTAAAGAGAAAGTTCGTCACATGGTAAAGGTGGGTATTCCAAAGAATAGAATTGTACAAGAGAAAACACCTTATGTAGCAGACAATCTACTTAAGAAATTCGATCCTGAAACTACTGCAGTAGTATATGCTTTTGGTACTAAAGATGCTGGTCGTTTAAAAGCTGGTACAAAGAAAAGTGGTGGTAAAACATATTACCAAGATTATAAAAAAAGTAAAGGTGATATAAAAGGATATGAAGAACATGGATATTTTGTTACTGCTCCACAATTTGGAAATATAAGTGGTACAAAAACAAGAGATATGTTGGGTAATCCAAAAATTGATGATAAAGAAAAGTTAAAGTTTTTCAAAAAAACATTTGGATATTATGATAAAGGTTTGTATACTATGATGACGAATAAGTTTAAAAAACTATTCGAGTATTATGTTCATATATTTGAAAGTAGTCAAATAAATTCTGTAGATACAGATGATGGACCATCTATGTTTTCAAATTTGAAGGCATATACAAGTAGAGCTGAAATTGAAGCAGGAAGATTAGGTTGGGAATTGGCTGATTTGTTAGTTAATGTTGATAATTACAATAGTCAAGATACTACATATAATAAAGATACTGCATATCCAAAGGGACCTGTAGATAATGTTTCATTTGGACCAGCTGGTATTAACCAACCAAGTGCTCAGAACTTAACAGACTATGTTGGTACTGAATTATGGAATAAATGGTTAGACCATATTGATATGATTTTATCAAATCAAGATTATGAGTATGTGGATGATTTAGCAAGAACAAGAAAAACAGTTATAGATGATAGTCCAGAAACAGCAAAACAAATGGATGCTGAAGAGCCAGAAGATACAGAAATAAGAGATGGTGATGACCAACATGATGAGTTGGAAATAGTAAAAGAAGTTTTATCACTTACGAGTAATTTAGAAAGAAATGGAAAGGAGTTATTATTAATGGGAGGAGCATACGGACATATGAGTCATCCTTTTGATGACAAGGATTTAACATTTAAGGATTTAAAAAAGATTATCGAATTGGGATTGGGTGGTCAATTAAGTCGTGAAGATAATGTTACAGAAAAAACAGATGGTCAAAACTTAATGATAAGTTGGAAAGATGGTAAATTAATTACTGCTCGTAATAAAGGTCATCTTAAAAATAAAGGTAAAACTGCTTTAGGTATAAAAGATGTAGAAAGTAAATTTAAAGGACGAGGTGATATTAGAAACGCTTTTGTTTATGCAGTAAGAGATTTGTCAAAGGCAATTGGTGCTTTAAGTGATACTCAAAGAACTAAGATATTCGGTGAAGGTTCTAAGTGGATGAGTTTAGAGGTGATGTGGCCTGCTAGTGAAAATGTAATTAATTATGATTTAACAGAACTTATTTTTCATGGTGCGATGGAATATGATGATAGTGGAAAGGTGATTGGTCAGGCAAAAGATAGTGCAAGAATGTTAAAAGGTATGATAAAGCAAGTCAATCAACATGTTCAAAAACATTATAAAATATCAAAACCAAATTTTGTTACAGTTCCTAAACATCAAGACTTTGGAAAAATGAAAAAGAAATATCAAGGTCGTTTATCAAAATTACAAAGTCAGTTTGCTCTTAAAGATAACGACACTCTTTCATTATACCATCAAAGATATTGGGAAGAATATATTCATAATGCTTCCAAACAATTTAAATATAAAATACCAGCAAAAGTATTAAAAAGACTTACAATGAGATGGGCTTTCTTTGATAAATCATATTCAGTAAGAGATATGAAAGCAACAATAAAGAATGTGAAGTTTTTAGATTGGGTATTAACAACGGATAAGTTAGACCACGCTAAAATGGTAAAAGATAATATGAAACCATTTGAAGAATTATTCTTTGAAGTTGGTGCCGAGATAATGAAAAACATGGATGGGTGGATGGCTGTTAATCCAGCAAAGTCGGTTCAAAGTGTTCGTAAGAAATTAAAATCTGCTATATCAAATGTAAGAAGTGGTGGTGATTTAAAAAAACTAAATAGATTAAAAGTACAATTAGATAGGTTAAATGCTATTGGTGGTTTAGAAGCTATTGTTCCAACAGAAGGATTGGTGTTTAAATATAATGGAAATGTTTATAAATTTACAGGTGCTTTTGCTCCTATAAATCAAATTACAGGTTTAATGACGTTTTAGGATAAGGTTATGAGTAATATAGAAAAAATAAAAAAGATGGCGAAGGGGATTTATAATCGCCCTATTCAAATTGGTTATGAAGGTAAAAAAACAAATCAACGAAAAGAAGGTGAAGAATGGACAGATGCTCGTGGTCGTAGTTGGATAATTAAAGATGGTAAGAGAAAACAAATTACTAAAGTTCCACCAAGAGGATTTGATAAATGTGATGATTGTGAAAAGTTAATATTGAAAACAATTGACCAAGATACATATAATAGAATGAAAAGGTGTTATCATTGTCAAATTAATTTTGAAGTAGATTTAAAAGCTGAAGGTAAATGGGAAGATTGGGTAAAAGACCAAGAAGAAAAAAGATGGGAAGCCGTTCTTGCTGAATATGAATCTGAAATGGAAGAAATAGAAAAGGCAGATGGTCCTTTTGATAAAACTGTAGCTAATGCTATCGCAAATCACGAACATAGAAAATGAGTAATTTAAAACAAGCAATAAAACAAAATTATTTAAAGTGTGCTAAAGATCCATCATACTTTATAAATGAGTTTTGTGTAATTCAACACCCACAACGTGGTAAGATTAAATTTGAATTATACCCATTTCAGTATGATGTGTTGAAAGAGTATCAAGAACATGAATATAATGTAGTATTGAAATCAAGACAACTTGGTATATCGACATTAAGTGCTGCATATTCGTTATGGATGATGTTGTTTCAAAATGATAAAAATATATTGGTAATTGCTACTGCTAAAGATACTGCTAAAAATTTAATTACAAAAGTTCGTATTATGTATGATGCTTTACCAGCATGGTTGAAAACTGCTATTGTAGAGAATAATAAACTTTCGTTAGTATTTAAAAATGGTTCTCAGATAAAAGCTATTGCTTCTAATGAATCTGCTGGTCGTTCAGAAGCACTATCTTTACTAATCTTAGACGAGGCTGCTTTTATCGAAAGAATAGATACGATATGGACTGCTGCTCAACAGACACTAGCTACTGGTGGTAAGTGTCTGGCAATATCTACACCGAATGGTGTAGGTAATTGGTTTCATAAAACTTGGGTTGATGCTAAAGATGGATTAAATAAATTTCATACAATAAAACTTCATTGGAGTGCTCATCCTGAAAGAGATGAAACTTGGAGACAAGAACAAAATACAATATTAGGTCCAACACAAGCTGCTCAGGAATGTGATGCTGACTTTTTAAGTTCTGGTCGTTCTGTTGTCGATCCTGCTATATTGGAATGGTATAAAAATAAGATGTGTTGTGAACCAAATGAGAAAAGTGGATTCGATAGAAATTTATGGATATGGGATTATCCAAATTACGATAAAAAATATTTAATAAGTGCTGACGTAGCTCGTGGAGATGGAACGGACTACTCAGCTGCACAAGTTTTTGATATAGAAGAGATGGAACAAGTCGCGGAATACAAAGGTCAGTTAGGAACAACTGAGTTTGGAAATTTTCTTATAGAGTTAGCGACTAAATATAATGATGCTTTACTTGTTGTGGAAAATAACAATATAGGGTGGGCTACATTACAAACAATTATTGATAGGGGATATGAAAATATTTTTTATCAAGAAAAGAATCATCTCATAGTAGATGAAGATATTCAACATACAAATAGATATAGAAGTATTGATAGGAACAAAATTCCTGGTTTTACGACAACTATGAAGTCAAAACCATTAATTGTTGCTAAAATGGAAGAATATACTCGTGAGAAAATGGTTAAAATAAAATCAACACGATTAATTGATGAACTTTTTGTATTTATATATAAGAATAGTAAAACTGAAGCATTAGAAGGTTACAATGATGACCTTGTAATGTCATACTCAATTCTATTATGGATTAGAGATACGGCAATTCGTATTCAATCTGAAAGAAATGAGTTACAGAGTAGTTTGGTAGGTGCGATAGAAAACCTAAATGGTAACACTACTGTAATGACACCATCTGCTCCACAAAATAATCCGTATAAGGTGAAACTTAAGAACGGTGAAGAAGAAGACTTAACTTGGCTATTGGGGTAAATCATGGCAGATAATATTTTTACAAGACTTGGTAGATTATTTCAATCTAATGTAATTATCAGAAAAACTGATGATGATAGATTGATTGTGAAAGATTTAGATTTCACACAGACGAGTCTAACATCAAACTTTATTGACCGATATCAGAGGTTGATACAAAACACATATTCAAATCCGTATTCGGTGGCTCAAAATAGACGAGCAGCTTATGAGGTAAGAAAACATGACTTGTTCAAAGATTATGAGTTGATGGATCAAGACCCGATTATTGCTTCCGCTCTTGACATATATTCAGATGAATGTACTGTTGATAATATTGAGGGGGAAATTTTAAAAGTAAAAAGTGAGAACGCGAATGTACAAAAGATTCTACATAACTTATTTTATGACGTTATAAATATTGAATTTAATTTATGGAGTTGGATTCGTAATATGACCAAGTATGGTGACTTTTATCTTCAGTTAGATATTGTTGATAAATACGGTGTTGTAAACGTAAAACCAATTAGTGCTTATGATATTACACGACTTGAAGATCACGATCCTAAAAACCCACAACTTATTCAGTTTGAAATAAACATGGAAGCTAAAGAAATAAAAGAAAATTATGAGATGGCACATTTTCGTCTTTTATCTGATACAAACTTTTTACCTTATGGTAGGTCACAATTAGAAGGTGGTAGAAAAATATTTAAACAACTTACTCTTATGGAAGACGCCATGTTAATACATCGAATTATGAGAGCGCCCGAAAAAAGAGTTTTTAAAATTGATGTTGGAAATATACCACCGAGAGAAGTCGAACAATTTATGCAAAGAATTATCAATAAGATGAAGAAGACTCCTGTAATTGACCAAAACACAGGTGAGTATAATTTAAAATATAATGTAGAGAGTGTAACAGAAGATTACTTCTTACCAGTTCGTGGTGGCGATAGTGGAACAGAAATTGACACTCTTCCAGGTCTTTCTAATAATGACCAAATAGATGATATAGAATATTTACGAAATAAATTAATGGCAAGTCTTAGGATTCCAAAAGCTTTCTTAGGATATGAAGAAGGACTAAGTGGTGGTAAAGCAACATTAGCTGCTGAGGATGTTAGGTTTGCTAGAACAATTGAAAGACTACAAAAGATTATTGTAAGTGAGTTAACAAAGATTGGTATTGTTCATCTTTACTCACAAGGATTCAATGATTCTGATTTAATTAATTTTTCACTAGAGTTACAAAATCCATCGATGATTCATGAACAAGAGAAAATAGAGTTGATGAGTCAACAACTTGATATTGCTGAAAAGGCAATAGATACAAAACTTTTTAGTCGTAAATGGATATATGATAATATATTTGATTTAAGTGATGAACAAAAAATTAATATCTTTGAAGCGATAGTAGAAGACACAAAACAAAAATATCGTTTGGAACAAATTGAAACTGAAGGTCAAGATCCTGCTAATGCACCACCTGAAGAAGAAGAAGATGAAGATGATGAAATGGCAAGATCTGGAGATTGGGGTGGAAGTGAAAAGGATCCCTTTAAAGACAGAGACACGATGGATGATAAGTATGGTCATGAAAGTCTAAAAGATGTTGATAGGTCTTATGGAAAACGTAAATTTAAAGGTAAATCACCTCTTGCCACATCAAAAGCTAGTACGGTAGTTGCTCGTGAAGGTATATTAGATCAACTGAAAGATAAATTCCCTAAAAAGAACCAGTCTATGTTGAATGAAGATAACATAATAAAAGAGTAATTTCCTACTTTATCTAAATTCTGTTATATTTATATATGAATAATTGTATCAAAATCTTTGGAATAATATATGAGCAAATTTAAGCATAGTAAACTAAGAAATACGGGATTACTCTTTGAGTTCCTTTTAAGGCAAGTCACCGTAGATGTTTTGAACAAGAAAAAGGAATCACCAGCTCTTAAAATCATTAAAGGTAAATTTAATGAACATACTGAGTTAGGAAAGGAGTTGGCTTTATATAATTTGATTGTATCGAAGAAGTTTAAATCGGATAAAAAAGCAGATTTCTTTTTATCTGAAGTCATTAGACAAAGGGGTAAGTTAAATAACATGAATCTTCGTAGAGAAAAGTATAATGTTATTGCTTCTATAAAAGAATCTTATGACGTAAATCAGTTATTCAGTTCCAAAGTTCCAAATTATAAAGTATTTGCTTCCGTGTATAAATTATTCGAAGGTATTAATGAAATGGGAGCTGATGAAAAAACTGAAAGTTATTTTATTGTAATAGAAAATGTCACAACTCTAAAACATACTAAGAATAAATCTTATATACCTGAAGAGTTTAAAGATAAAGATTTAAGAATACTTTCTTATAAAACACTTTTAGAAAAGTTCAATAAAAAATACACTAATTTATCTGATGAACAAAAACATGTTCTTAAAGAATATATTAGTAATATTTCTAACACTAATAATTTTTCTGTGTTTGTAGAAACACAAATACCAAAACTTAAAAAGAAGTTAACTTCTAAAGTGAAGAAAGTAAAAGATAAAGTGTTAAGAATTAAGTTAAAAGAAGCAGTTAATTGTGTTAATAAATTTTGTTTAAATGAATCGAAACAAACAGATGATAATTCTGTTGTTCAACTATTGAGATATTATGAACTTGACAAAGAACTCGACAAAATTTAATTCAATAGTTAAGGAATTAGCAAGTAGTTTATTTAAGAAAAAACTTAAAGAAATAACTACTACTGGTGATATTGCTGGGTATGAAACACCAAATGCTTTTGGAAAGACTAGTAAAAAGAAGAAAAAAAATTTAGAAAAACAAACTGGATATAAGTTTGTTGATGAAGCTTTATCTAACGATGAAATTAAACAGATAAAGAAACAGATAAGAAAAGAAGTATCAGATATCCTTTTTGATATCTGGGTGAAACGAACTTCCTGGGGAGGAAAATAGATGTCAAGGTTTGAAGCGGATCCTAATGATTCAACAAAAATGATACCAAAGCAAACTAATTCACAGAATGCTAGTAGTATTGCAACTTTTGCTACAGACGCTTTAGCACAAGTATCTAATCCAACTGCAGGAACAATGACTTTTAGTCAAGAGAGTGATAAAATTTTTATTTACAATGGAACTAGTTGGGTGAAAACTTCAGCTCTAAGTTAAACATAGGAACTTAAAATGAATAAACAATTATTAGTAGATGTAAGACCATTTGATGTTTCAACTGATAAGATTAATGAATCTATTAGTGAAAATAATGGTAAGTTAATTGTAAAGGGAGTTTTACAAAGAGCTGAATCTAAAAATCAAAATGGTAGAGTATATCCGAGAGAAGTATTGTTAAAAGAAGTTTCGAAGTATTTACAAGAACAAGTTACAGAGAGAAGAGCTTTGGGAGAACTCGACCATCCAGAGAGTTCAGTTGTGAATTTAAACAATGCGTCACATAATGTTATAGAGATGCATTGGGATGGGGATGATTTATTGGGTACAGTTGAAGTCTTATCAACACCAGCTGGTAATATTTTGAAAGAATTATTTAAATCAGGTATTAAACTTGGAATCAGTTCAAGAGGTTTGGGTAGTGTTGAAACTATAAAAGAAGATGGCCAAGGTGAAGAAGATACTGTTGAAGTTCAACCAGACTTCGAACTTATCGCTTTTGACTTCGTTTCAAATCCATCTACACAAGGGGCTTTTATGAGACCTGTTAATGAGGGTGTAGAAAAACAAAAACCAGAATCCAAAATCGAATCTATTATCAACTCAATTATGAGGGGGTAATCGATGCCCTTCAAATCCGAAAAACAAAGAAAATGGATGCATGCCAATGAGCCTGAAATGGCTGATAGGTGGGAAAAGAAAAAAAAGAAAGAAGCTTTATCTGCATCTCAAGCAAAAGCTGCTCACGATAAATTTAAAAAAACAGGCGAGCTTCCACCACATCTAAAAAAACTTGTTAAAAAAATAAAGAAGTTTGAAAAAGAAGCTAAAGTTAAAAACATAGTAGTTCCTGGTTTAGAATGGATGTCAAAGATTAAAGAAGTATTCATAAAAGAAAAAATGAATCCAGAACAATTCCATAGATATATGCAATATGTCTTTGATACTCAATTTAAGTCACCTGAAGATAAAATAGCAAAAAAGAGAATAATTAAAAAAATAAATGTTGCTCATAAGAAAAAGGGGTTACCTTTATTTAAAGAATCTGTAAATGAAACAGAACGAGACTATAAAGACGAATATAAAAAGTTTCAATCATCCACTAAATCCAAAAAATACAGAGCAGAATTAAATAAGTATAATCGTAAGAAAGGTACTTATGGAAATGGTGATGGCAAAGATGCTTCACATAAAGGTGGCAAGATTGCTGGATTTGAATCACAATCCAAGAATCGTGGTAGAGCTGAAAAGAGTAGATTAAAAAAAGAAGCTAAAACTAAATCTATAGATGGTGAAGATTTGATGAATTTTTTGATGAAAAGATTTAAGTTCAATAAAAAGAAAGCTATTGATACAATGAAGAAAGCTGGATTTGATACTTCTATGTTGAAAAAAGAAGATATTCGTCAAGAAATAGAAGAATACGTTGATGGTATATTGGATGGTATGGGAGAAGAGTTTATGGTAAATGAAGATGAAGATGTAGATGAAGGTTTCGGTGGAGATTTAAAAGGAAGTGATAAAAAGAAATTTGAAAAAGCTAGAAAAGATAATGCTGAACAATTAGGATATACACTTACTGGTACAAGTGAAATACGAGAATCAGAATCCATAAATGAAGGTCCTAATCAAATGACTCAAGTTTATAAAGACTTGGATAATAAATTTAAAAAGTATGACCATACAAGAACTCAAGATTTTAATAAAGTAAGTAAATATTTAAAAACCAAATTTAGTAAAGGTAGTTATTTACCAGATACGATTGCCAGTTTTTATAATGATTATAAAGGTGGTGAGGATATGAAGAAAAATATAAATAGACTTACTAAGTATGCTAAAAAGATGAAAGGGTATAAGAAAGAGTCCGTAGATGAAGGTCAAAAAAGAGGTGCTAATAATTTAACAGTTGAGTTCGGAAAATCATATCAAAATTTTACAGTTGCAGTTAATGGTTTGGTCAAAAGAATGACTAATATAACTGGTGATAAAACAGACGGAAAAATTATTATGAAGGCTTTCAAAAAACATATTATTCCATTTGTTCGGTTAGTTGATAATTGGAATCAAACACAACAAAAGAATCCACATATAGATGAATCCGTAAAATTACAAGGTAAGTGGAAACATAATAAGTTACCTTGGATGGATGGACCAGGAAATAAATCAGAAGTAGGAAAAATAATAAAGTATCTTATGAAAAAAGGTGATACTAAAAATACTGCTGTAGATAAAATCAAACAGAATTATGCTTATGTTTCAAAAAAATATAAAAGTGCTCCAGTAGCTAAAAAAGCTGAGATTCTTACTTCATTACAAGAGGGAGATTTAGGACTTACATATAAAAAAGGTAAAACAGTAAAAGTCAAACATAATAAATCTGGAAAAGAAATTGTCATTATAGACAAACCAAATGTAAGAAAAGAATATGAAAAAATAGGATTTTTTGCTGAAGGAAGTTGTGGATACGGAATAGATGGTAAAGTTGGTAGTCAACCAGCAGGTCCACATTTAATTAAAAAGAAGAAAAAGAAAGTTGATGAAAATATGATAAACGAAGCAAAATATAAACAAACATATAAATCTATAACTGCTAGGGATAAAGATAGTCGAAGAATATGGGGTAGTCAAATTGGTCATCCAAGAGTTAAAGTAACGTCTTGGTCAGAAGTTGAAAAGTCAGGTAGAATGAAGACCGCATATATAGAAATTGAAGGTGATAAAGATTGGGTTGACGCTTATAAGAAAATAGCGTTTAGTGGTAAGGGTAACTTTACTGATGTTGTAAAATCACTTAAAGAATCCGTAAATGAAGCTATAGAACCAAGTGGTATCATGGCTAAGATTAATAAGATTGTACAAGATAAACAAGCCGCTAAGATAGGTGGTGTATTGGTGGATATGTTTTCAGCTGGTATAATGATGCAAATATATAATGCGGTTAATGATAAGAGTAAAGAACAAATGAATAAAGGTAATATCCGTCAAGTTCAAGTTATTTTACATAAAGTGATGAAACAAAATAAAGTTAGGAAATAGGTTATGGCTGAAATTAAAAAAACAACAATACCTGATATGCACATTCAGGATCAAAAACATCAAATAAATACAGAGTTGATTAATATAATAAAATTTAGACAAGGTAAAAAGTGGTTGATTAGTATAGTTGTAGTTGCACTATTTGCTACTATACTTGCACTTATGATTTATTTTATGAGTCAAGGTGTTGATGTAGTTGGTGGTTGGAAAGAAATTTTATTATTAATGTTAGGTGGATTTGTTGGTTCTTTTGCAAAGGTAATTGACTTTTGGTTCAATAATGCAGAAGATGATGTTAAACTTTTAGAACATGCGGATGATTAGGAGTAGGTTATGGGATTACTTAGTGGATTAGGAAGTATATTAAGTGGTGATACACTTAAAGATGTTGGTGGAATCATCGATAATCTACATACTTCTGGTGAAGAGAAGGCAGAAGCCAAACAAAAATTAGAATCAATTTTAGCACAGGCCGAACAAGCGGCTCAAGCTCAAGTATCCGCTCGTTGGGAAGCAGATTTAAAACATGGTAGTTGGTTAAGTAAAAATATTAGACCACTAACTTTGGTGTTTCTTACGGGTGTATTTGTTATATTAAGTGTATTTGATGGTAACTTGGGTGAGTTTACAATCGGTGCTGCTTATGTTCCTGTGTATCAAACTCTATTGATGACTGTATATGCTGCTTATTTTGCTGGTCGTTCAATTGAAAAAGTTAAGAGGGTGACAAAATGAAGTCAATGAAAGAAATGATCCAAGAATGGGATATAAAAGAAATCTTAAACGAAGGTGCAGATTTAAATATACCTGTTAAAATGGCAAAGAAATCCTTAACCAAATTAGTATCAGAAATAGAGAAACATGTTGGTGGTTCATTTGATGCTGGTTCAGATGAATATCATTTAACTGAAGGTAGTCCTGATTTATATGGTGATAGATATAGAAATTTAGTGAAGTGGGAACAATCAGTTCATGAGAAGGTCAATGAAATTATAAAAGAGTATAAAAGGGCTTGGAAAAATGATTAAATTAAAAGAACTTTTAAAAGAAGATAAAAAACAAATCAACGAGGGAAGTTTACCTAAGTTTCAAACATTAAAAGATGTTAGTTATTATGATAGAGATTGGGGACAAGTATTTAAAGATTTGGGATATGGATATCCCAGACTAGATTATGGTCCAAGAGAAAACGATATGTATGATTGGAATAGTAGAGCAAATTATCAAGCGGCTACAAAAGAATATCATGCACACATGACTAAAGTAGCTAAAAAACTTAATACTGCTGTAAAAGAATTAGATGGTCTTTATGGAGTGTGGGATAAAATAATAAATAAACATCGTAAAAACGACAGTAAAGTGTAATGATTAAGTTAAAAGATATATTAAACGAAGCCAAAGAATTAGATCAGAAAAGTATAGATTTTATTGCTAAGTTGACTCATCATAATAATCATACAAGGTCTAGATTAGAGTTGGCTCAACATATGGGTGATAAGAGATTAATTAAAGCTTATCAAGGTCTTATATATGTTGAAGATTTATTACGTGATTCAAATGATACTTCAAAAGCTAGATATAGATTAGATACACAACTTTGGTATAAAGCAAAAAAGATGTATAGTAATTTTGATGACATTTATAAGGCATACTAATGAAGACTACAAATGAAGCTATGGGTAATGTAGTTGTTATAGATAGAAAATATATACCTAAAATAGCACACGTTAGAAAAGTTCTAAAATTGAAAATGGGAAAAGATTTAAGTGTTTATAAAACAGATAGTAATAATGTATATCATAAAGTTTCTGATTCTCAGATTAAAAGATTTTTAGATAGGTTAGATAGATTTGATGTAAAATATAAATTAGGTGAATCCGTAAATGAAGGTCTAAATTCAAAAGGATTTTCAATAATAAATCAATCTATGAAAACAATGGCTATTAATTTTAGAGATTTACAAAAACTTGTAAAAAAGCAAGATGATAGTCGTATATGGAATGAAGTAGATAATATTCGTTATGACCTTAATCGGATAGAAAAGGTATTAAAAAATAAAACGTATAATGAATCTGTAGATGAAGGTCAAAAAAGAGATTATGAAAAAGCTTATACAACGTTTTATAATGCGTATAAAAACTTTGCAAACGCGTCTATGGATGTAGCTAAAGAATCTACTAAGATAAGTGGTGATAAAACAGACCAAAAAATTATTTTAAAGAATTTTAAAAAACACGTTATACCATTTATAGGATTAATGAGTAGTTGGAATAAAGGACATCAAAAGAATCCACATTTAGATGAATCCGTAAATGAAGGTACAAAAGCATTTCTTGCTTATCGTGAAATGAAGGAAGCATTAAACGTTGCTATTTATGGAATTAAAAAAATGAGAAAATTTATTGATGACGCTCCATATAATCCAAAATTTAATATGATTACAAAAGAATTATATAAGTGGGAAATAGATTTAGAGAAAAAATGGCGTAGAGTTGTTCCACAAATATCAAAAATTTCTAAAGATAAAATGTTAGAATCCGTAAATGAAAAAATGAGTCCAGCTCAATATCATAGCTATATGCAATATGTTTTCGATACTCAATTTAAAACACCAGATGAAAAGAAGATGAAAAAGAGTATCATTAAAAAAATAAATGTTGCTCAAAAGAAAAAAGGTTTACCATTATATAAAGAATCTGTAAATGAAAAATGGTCAAAAGGTTTAGAGAGATATAAAGTTACTTTAGAAAATGGTAAAGAAATAGATGTTAAAGTTAAAGAAGGTGTAGGTTTAGAAGGTATAGGAAAATTATTAGAAAAAGAAGGTTTGAAATTTGAAAAAATTACAAAAAAAGCATCTCGTCCTACCCTAACTCCAGAATCCGTAAATGAAGCTAGAGAAACTGCAATTGATATAGCAAAAAGAGTTGTTAAAAATAAACAACACGAAAAGGGTTTAGATTTAACTACAGCAAATTTTATAGTAAAAATATATGATGCTTATAAAGAACATCCAAATTTACAAAGACAAATGAAGAAAATGCCGTTACCAAAAATGGTTAAATTAGCGTATAAGGTGATGAAATGATTAAATTAAAAGATATATTAACAGAAAAAAAAGAACTCGGTGGTGCACTTATTAATAAAATAGAGCAACTTACTGATAGAAATGCTCATACAGAAGCTAGAATGACTTTGGCAAAAGAAGTAGATAAAAATTTATGGAAAGCATATGAAGGACTTAATGCAGCTCAAAATTATTTAAGACGAGCAAATGAAACAAATATTGTTCGAAATGTATTAGACAAAAAATTATTCGCATATGCTAAAAAGAAATTTAGTGATTATTATTCTATAGAGAGAGCATTTTAATGAAAATAACTAAATCACAATTACAAGAACTTATTAAAGAAGCTTTTCAAGATGGATTTTTTGATGAAGTAACTGAAGAAATTTTAAATGATGATAGAGAAGTAGATTATTTATTAAAAGCGTTTTTGTCAGAATTAAAGAAAAAGAAAGTTGTTCGAGGTAAGAAATTATTCAAAAAAGTTATCTGTCCTAAAAATAAAAGGTATGTAGCGGCACTTAAAAAGTGTGTTGTTAAGACAGCCGGTGAGAAAGCTAGGAAAAGAAGGGCAATGAAAAAAGCCGCAAGGAAAAAAAGAGGTAAGATGGCTCAAATTGTTAGAAAACGTAAGAAGTCAATGAAAAAACGTAAAGCGTTTGGGTTGAGAAGAAAAAAACGATGAGTAAAAAAACAGTATATAAAGATTTAATGGAAAAAGAATTACACGAGGCCATTGGAACACCACCGCCTTTTAGTTCATCTGAAGCAAAAATACAAGTTGATAAGGATTTAATCGTAATGTCAAAACATTTAGGTAAAGCGTCTCAACAAGTTATTAAAATTATGATGGATGGAGTAAAGAGTGGAAAATATGATGCGATGGATTTAGCAAGAGGTATTGAAGTTGGGCCCGCTAAAAGAACACATTATGGTGAAACAGATTTTATTAAACAATTATGGGTTAAGGTAAGAAGCGGCTTTAGACGGTATTCTAAACGTGGAAAATTAAGATAGGTTATATTTATTTATAGTAAGGTAATGACAGGTTAATAGGGAGATTATAAAATGTCAAAACGAATAAAATTAAAAGATATTTTAAATGAAAATTTTACAAGAATGCCAATGGGTGGTATGATTGGTGGTGGTGTTGTGACAATTAAACCAATAAATTCCACGAGTTTATCTGGAATTGTAAAAGAAAAATTTGGTGATGTTGACGAAAAAGTTGATGTTAAACTATTGACCAAAGAAATTTCAAATTATAATAATATTGGTAAGTCTATTTTTGAAAGATCAAATTTAAAAGATGTTGCAGAAAAATTGAGTTGGATGGCTAATTCAGTTAAAAATCATACTCTTCAAGAAACAGAAGATTGGTTTGATAAGATTACAGTTAATCGTAATATGAAAGAGTTAACTGGCCTTTCAAAGTCTTTTAATAAAATTTCAACTGAAGCTCAAACACTTCAAGAAAGAATGAGTGGTCTTTATGAAGATATGGGTCATATTCTTGGTAGATATTATGATATTGATGAGATGGGAGAAGGATCTAAATCTTATAGACACGGTGATGAAGATAATGAAGATAATGCTAAAGTAAAAGAGGTTGAAGGTGACAAGGCGGAATATCAGAAATTTTTTATGGCAGCATTAAAGAAATTTGGAGTGAAAGAACCAGATCAACTTCCTGATGAGAAAAAAGCAGAGTTTTATAACTATGTTGATGCTAATTGGAAGGGTGATAACGAATCAGATTAGATTGTTGGAGGTTATTTGATTTATATAAAAGTTATAAATAATAATATAGAAAAAGCTTTAAGAAAATTAAAGAAAGAAGTTAAAGAAACTAAGTTATTATTAGAATTAAAACAAAACGAATATTATAGAAAACCTTCTGAAATACGAAGAGAACGAAAAGCGAAAGCTAAAATTAGACAAAAAAAATTTATTGAAAATTGAGTGTTTTTTATGAATCTATATATTTATATATACATAAAAATACATCACGACCAACTCGGTCAGCATGTGATGTAATCGAATTTTAATCACATTATAGTTCCAAATAACTATATTAAATCCATACAAAATTTATTCCCTAATTTTTGGTCGAATGGGAATTATAATTTAAGGAGAATAGTAATGGATGATCTTTTAAAAGAAGCCATTGCGGATGCAAAAGCAGTTCGTGAAACCGCTCTTGAAAACGCTAAAATCGCTTTAGAAGAAGCTTTTACACCTCGCTTACAATCAATGCTTTCTAAAAAAATTCAGTCTGAAATTGATGATGATGTGAATGAAGAAGAAGGTGATGAAGAAGAAGAAGAGGAAGAAGAGATGGAAGAAGAATCCGTTGAGGATTCTGAAGTAGATTCTGTATCAGAACAAGATGATGATGAAGAAGAAGCTGAAGAAGATGAAATGGAAGAAGAATCCGTTGAAGATTCTGTAGAAGATCCAATGTCGGAACAAGATGATGAAGAAGAAGCTGAAGAAGAAGAGGAAGAAGATGAGATGGAAGAGTCTGATGACCTTGATTTAGAAGCTATTCTGAAAGAATTGGAACTTGAGGAAGATGATGAAGAAGGTGAAGAACCTGAAGTCGAACCTGAAGATGAACCCGATGTTGAAGAATCTACTGGTGAAGTAACTGAAGAAGAAGGCGAAGAAGCTGAAGAAGAAGAGGAAGAAGAGATGGAAGAAAAAGTTGAAGAATCTGATGAAGACGTTAACGAGGAAGAAGATATTGACCTCGAAGAAGTCATCAAAGCACTTTCTGAAGAGGAAGTTGAAGAAGAAGAAGCAACTAAAAGTTCCAAACTTCAATCCGATCTTGATGAGCATCGCAATGTAATTAAATACTTACGTTCTAAACTTAACGAAGTTAATTTGCTTAATGCAAAATTACTTTTCACAAACAAACTTTTCCGTTCTTATGGTTTATCCAATGAACAGAAAATGAAAGTTGTGGAAACTTTTGATAGAGCACATAATCTACGTGAAGTTAAGTTGGTTTACTCCACACTTGCCGAATCTTTCGGTGAAATTAGAACAGGTAAAAAAGAGATTAAAGAAATAAAAGGTTCAGCCTCTAAAGTTGTTGCCTCAACAAAGTCTCCCAAACAGGAAGTAATTTCTGAGGGACATGAGATGAGAGAACGATTTAAGAAGTTGGCTGGTATTCTTTAATATATTGGAGAAAAATAATGAGTAAAAATCTTTCTACAGTCGAAGAGTTGATGGATGGTTTTAATCCATATCGTCAACGCATGGAAGAAACTCGCGGATTGGTCAAAAAGTGGGAGCCGACCGGTTTGTTGGAAGGTATAGATGAAGAACAGAGAGTTCAGGCTATGGCATGTCTTTTAGAGAACCAAGCTCGTCAATTAATTGATGAAGCAAGTTCTACTGGGACTTCTGCTAATTCTGAAGAATGGTCTGGTGTTGCACTTCCCTTAGTTCGTAAGATCTTTGGTGAACTAGCAGCTCAGGAATTCGTTTCTGTTCAGCCTATGAACCTTCCTTCTGGTCTGGTTTTCTATCTGGATTTCAAATATGGTACAGCACAACCTGGATTCACATCCGGTGATCAGGTTTTTGGTGTAACATCTGGTTCAGGTGATCCTACTGATGGTCTTTATGGTGCAGGTCAATTTGGGTATTCGGTTAACGAATCTACAACTGACAGATTTAATACATCTGGTGGTTTAACAGGTTCAGTAACTTGGGCTATGATTGACTTCGAACCATCTCTGTCATCTTCGATGGCAGCTGGTAACTTAAAGTACTTTGATGCTGCGTTATCAAGTTTTACAACACCTGATAAAGAAGGTGTGAGAGCATTTGTTCCTACGGGTTCTGCTGCTTTAACAGCTTATTATCCGGCGTATACTAAAATCTTGAACAGTTCAAGTACAGAAGTTGCCCCTTCAGATGGTGCAGCTACTAAGATTAGATTCATCATAGATGAAGGTAGTGCATGTGAACAAATTAGTGTTCAGTATCATAAACAACCTGCTGACACAACTCGTGGTGATTTTGAAGCATCCAGTGGATTGACTTCAAATCCTGAGACAGATGTAGGTATCCCCGAGATTGATATTGCTATGCGGTCTGTCGCTATTGTTGCGAAGACTCGTAAATTGAAAGCAGTATGGACTCCTGAACTTGCGCAAGACCTTAACGCTTATCATAGTGTTGATGCTGAAGCAGAACTTACTTCACTTTTGAGTGAATATGTATCAATGGAAATCGATCTTGAAATCCTTGATATGCTTCGTGCAAATGCTATTGCTAAGACTGAACGTTGGTCTGCAAGAGTTGGATATGAATATGATTCAGCAACTTCGTTGTTCACACAATCAAGTGGCGAATCTAATGCATATACAAAAGGAACTTGGTTCCAGACATTAGGTAACAAGATTCAGAGTGTTTCTAACGCAATACACCAGAAGACACTACGTGGTGGTGCTAACTGGGTAGTTGTTTCACCTGAAGTTGCTACAGTTCTTGAATCTATTCCTGGATATGCAACATCTACAGATGGTGACTCAACAGCGAAGACGTATGCAATGGGTGTACAGAAAGCGGGTATGTTAAATAACCGTTGGACTGTATACAAGAACCCATATCAGTTTGAAAATGTGGTTCTTGTCGGGTTTCGTGGAAGTAATTTCCTTGAGACCGGTGCAGTGTACGCACCATACGTACCTCTTATCATGACACCTTTGGTGTATGATCCTAAGAACTTCACACCTCGTAAGGGTGTGATGACCAGATACGCGAAGAAAATCGTGCGTCCGGAATTCTATGGTAAAGTTATCGTTGCTGATGTAAACTATGTCTAATAGTTAATTCGGTTTAGGATTACGAAATTAAGGGGAACTATTTTATTAGTTCCCCTTTTTTTATTTAATATTGTTACTTCTTATATTTATTAATGAATAAATGTATTTAATTTAGGAGAAAATGATGGCAGAACTTATTTGGGCAGGCAGTAGTTCCTTTTCGTCAGGCGATACTCCGTATGGATTTTACGATTCAGATACAGAGTTTTCTGGCTCAAGTACCAATTCTGTAGATAGATTTGCTGATTGGGCAGCTCGCAGATTGGGTTTTCCAATTATGTCTGTTGAGTTACAATCTGGTTCATTTTATGCGTGTTATGAGGAAGCTGTAACAGAATATTCAGCTCAAGTGAATCAATTTAATATTAAAGACAATTTACTAACATTACAAGGACGGCCTACAGGCTCATCTAATAATTTGACTCATAAAAGAATTACACCAACTATGGGTAGAACAGTATTTTTGTCTAAACAATATGGTACAGAAGCCGGTGTAGGTGGTGAAGTAGATTGGAAAAAAGGTTCTATATCAGTAACGAGTGGTACTCAAGAATACGATTTAAATACTCTTTTTGCTGATGTTAGTGCGAGTGGTGCTATAGAAGTAAGAAGAGTTTATTATGAAGCTACTCCCGCAATGCAAAGATTTTTTGATCCATATGCTACTACTGGTTATGGTACAATAAATTTAGTTGAAGGATTTGGATTTGGAAATTACTCACCTGCAGTATCATTTACTTTAATGCCTATATTTGAAGATTTACTTAGAGTACAAGCAATTGAAATGAATGATTCTATTAGAAAATCAGCATATACATTTACATTAATTAATAATAAATTAAGAGTTTTTCCAGACCCTGATGAGGATAGAACTTTATATTTTGATTATGTAGAAGTTTCGGATAGAGATGATCCATTATTTACAGAATATAGTGGTTCTGCTAATGTTATTTCTGATTATTCAAATGTTCCATATAATAATATGGAATATAAATATATTAATGATGTTGGTAAACAATGGATACGGAAGTATGGGTTAGCACTAAGTAAAGAATTACTTGGTATAATTCGTAGTAAATATGGCACTATACCTATACCAAACGCAGACACAACTTTAGATGGTGAAACTTTAAGGAGTGAGGCTCAAGCTGAGAAGGAAGGTTTAATAACTGAACTTAGAGAAATGTTAGAAGGAACAAGTAGAAAGGCATTATTAGAAGCGGATAAAGACGAAGCTGAGTTTTTACAGGAAAAATTACAGAAAATTCCGTATCCAATTTATGTAGGATAGAAAAATGGCTAATAGTTCGCGATTTTTCACACAAAAAGATATAGATACTTTTGATAAGTTTAATAAAGAACTTATTGGAGATTTATTTGCCGGAAAAGACGGCGTTATTAGTCAAAAAGTTACACTATACAAGGTTTCGGTTTATGATACTGAAGTTAATATGTATGGTGAAAGTTCTGAAGGTAAGGTATATAAACCAGGTATTCAAGCAACGTGTTTAATAACCGCCGACGATCAAGTTACAGAAACAAATGAATTTGGCCCTGATGTGACGCAAACTGTTGTGTTTGCATTTATTAGACAATCGTTAGTAGATGTTAGTTATGTTATTGAGGTGGGTGATATAATTGATTGGAATACTGGTTATTGGGAAGTATCATCAATTAATGAAAATCAATTTATAGGCGGACAAACAGATTTTAAACATTCCATAATTTGTACAGCGTTCTTATCAAGAATGGCTAATTTAAATATCGAAAGAGTTAGAAGTGTATAATGGCAAGAAATAAACCACTACCAAGAAAACAAAGAGTTATCAATCGAGGTTTTTTATATTCAAGACAAGCTGAAAAAGATAAAACACCAAATATTTCAGTAGGATTGATGGATATAGATTCGGCTATTATATTTTATTTTGAAAATGTTATAAAACCGTCAGTAGAAGATAATGGTGAAAATGTAAAAGTTCCTATAATGTATTCTTCTCCAGAAAGATGGAAAGCTATTTTACGTGATGGTTTTATGCGGGATAAAAAAAGACAATTAATTATTCCTGTTATTACATTTAAAAGAATAACACTTGAGAGAGATGATACAGTTCCACAAGATAAATTAGATGCTAATAATCCTCATCTTTTTTATACGTTTGAAAAGAAATTTTCAAATATAAATAGATATGATAATTTTACTCAACAAATAGGATTAATACCACAAAAAGAATATTATAATGTAACTTTTCCTGATTATGTAACAATAACTTATGATTTTATTGTTTGGACAACATATATTGAACAAATGAATAAAATTGTTGAACGAATAAATTATTCAGCTGGAGCGTATTGGGGTGATCCAGATAAAATGAGATTTAGAACTCAAATAGATAGTTTTTCTGATGCTACGGAAATGAGTGATATTGAAAGATTTGTTAAAACTAATTTTACTGTAACATTACGGGGTTATTTATTACCTGAAGCTAATTTTGATCATCGTTCAACAACTCAAAAATATTTAACACCTAAAAAAGTTATTTTTGGAACTGAAACTGATGTTGCTATTTCTAAACCAGTAGGAACTGCTGGTCAATTTTTAGATGAAGAATCAACTGAAGTTAAAAGTCTTGGACGAGCGACTGAACAAAGTTCATTAGCTGTAGCTCTTGATAATCCATTAATTATAACTCAAGGGACTGGAGTAACTGTTTCAAATACTGGTGCAGAATTTGATGGAAGTAGTAGATTAACTCAACAAATTTCAATTGGTCAACCGGTTACGACAACATCAGATGTAATATTTAATCAAATATCAGGTAGTTCTTTACTCATTGGTGGGGTATTATATAATAGTACTGGTATAAGTAGTAGTATTTATGTAACTGGTTCAGTTACTACTACGGGTGATTTGACAGTTGGTGGTAATGCTACCATAGCTGGAATATTAACAGCAGAAGAATTTCATACAGAATTTGTAAGTTCTTCAATTGTATATTCAAGTGGTTCAACAAAATTTGGAGATGATACAGGAGATAGTCATACTTTTACAGGTTCATTAGGAATAACAGGGTCTTTGAGTTTGAATGATAGTTCTGCTATGGTAGAGTTTTCAAATGATACAAGTTTGGGAGATTCAAGTGCAACAGCAATTGTTACGGAAAATGCAGCAAAAACATATATTGATGATCAAACTTCAAGTCAAAATACATATTTTAGAAAAACATTTGTAAAAACATCAGCATCAATAACAACAGCAACTGCAAGTTTCACCGCGGTTACCGCGTCCGCTCCAAGTGGATTAACTTCTACAGGTGAAAATGATTTTGTCTTTTTTGTTAATGGTCAATATATGGAACATGATGCTATAGCAATAGAACAGTCTGGTTCTACATTATTATTGAAAGTAGATAATAGTAGTATAGGATATGATTTAGAATCAGATGATGAAATATTGGCGTGGGGAAAATTTAATTCATAAAGGATTACTGTGGCAGCAATAATTACAAAAAATCCAATTATATTTACTGCTGGAACTGGTGTAAATATTGATAATGATGGAACAGAGTATACTGGAGAAAATAGATTAACGGTTACAATAGCTATTCCACAAGCAGTTTCTACGAGTTCAAATGTAGAATTTGGTGGAATAACTCTTACTAGACCATTTATAATAGGTAATGAAACGAAGAGAATTAAATTAGACAGTTATGGTATAAGTGGTTCGTTTTCATTAACAGGTAGTTTAGAAACTCCAAGTGATTTAAATGTATCAGGTAGTACAACAATATTAGGTAAAGTTGTAGCAGAAGCTTTTATTCTTGAAAGAAGTTCTTCTCAAACTATACAAAAATCTGGTTCTACATTATTTGGTGATGTTTTAAATGATAGACATGATATGTCAGGAAGTTTAACAGTATCTGGTTCATCAATAAGTTTAAATAGTTATTCAATAACAGAAATTTCAAATGACACAAGTTTAAGTGATTCTAATGCAAGTACAGTAGCAACAGAAAACGCTATAAAATCATATACAGATACTAATGCAAATACAGTTCATACATATTTTAGAAAAAACTATGTTCATACTGGTAGTTTTGTTAATGCTAGCACATCAAGTTTCACAGTTGTTACAGCATCATCACCGACTGGAATAACAGATACAAGTGAAAATGATTTTTTCTTTTTTAATAATAGTCAATTAATGGAATATGATGCATTAGAAATTGAACAAAGTGGGTCTAAACTTTTATTAAAAGTTAATAACAGTAGTATTGGTTATGATTTAGAGGCAGGAGATGAAGTTGTAGCGTGGGGAAAATTTAATTCATAAATTTTACTAAGCCCACTTTTCTTTTACTGTTACCTTAATATTTATTAGTATGAGAATATACAAAGCAACAAACAATGAAAACGGAAAAGTCTATATAGGACAAACTATCCGAAAAATGCACAATGTATTAAGTGAAAGTGCAAAAAGGGGGTGGGAAACAAGAAGAAGAAATGCGCAAAAGGCACTGGAAGAATAGAAAGAATCGTAAATGTCCTACTTGTAGTAGGATAATTTATTATTCGAGAAAAGATGCGTTTGATAGAGCTATTGG
>Ga0080013_1001881_pt1 | contig 26369 bp, 31 predicted proteins | sample ETNvirenome_6_85_FD_69236 | JGI IMG/M metagenome (GOLD analysis project Ga0080013, IMG submission 69236) | Marine viral communities from the Pacific Ocean - ETNP_6_85 (SPADES assembly) (version 2) | ecosystem: Environmental > Aquatic > Marine > Oceanic | place: Pacific Ocean | collected 2013-06-19
GCACCCCAACAAGGACATGCTCCCAATGACCAATACACAACTCAATAATATGTTTCTAAGTTTCATTATTTATCCCTATGTTTTCTATTCCAACCACCTGGTTTAAAATGTTTCTCACCTTCATGATATCCGACATAGTAAGCTACGCTACCAACAACTACCAATCTAACCAGTTGACGAATCTTTTGTTTCTTGGCTATCTTTTGTCGTTGCTGACGTTGTGCCATATTACGTTTCATATCACCACGATTCCAATCTCGTTTATCGTGTTGTTTCTTAATGGTAACTTCTGTTTTACCATCTTTCTCTTTAACTTCAACTTCTTGTGCCATTAAAGGTAAAGTAAAAGCTAAAATTAAAAAACATGAAATTAATTTCTTCATTGTTTTTCTCCTAATTTAATAGTTTATTCCAATTATAAATATTATATATATCTCTATAAATCAAATCTAATTACAAGTTTTAGTAACAATTCTGGTTCATTTTTGATTGCTCTTGATAATTTACCAACAGCTAACATTTGATTATTATCATCATATAATCCCACAGTAGTAACATACGGTGCAAAGTCCGAATGTGTTACAAAATTCTGTGCAGTTTCCGTAGCATTATAAAGTAACTTATAAGACCCTGTACCTTCACCTGTCGGTGCATCACTAGGTGGAAAGAAATTACTCATACTTGGAGCACCTTCCAATACTGTAATACTTCCGCTTCTACTGTCCGATACACTTATATTTGTAGTAGCTCCAAACTCACCAGGTAATACTGTGGCTACATATTCATGTTCTATAATTTCATGTGTACCTCTGAAATCAACACTATACCCATCACCACCAAATCCTAAACCAACACTTTTATAAGAACCAGTATCTGTAATTGTAATAATACCGTGTTCATAAAAAACATTTCCTACAACACTTCCACTATTACTAGTATCTGGTGAATCAGAAGCGAAACTAGCTGAAAAACTTTCATCATATAAATTTCCTTTCCCGTCATCTTTTAATACTAAAGTTCTACTTGTTGAATCATCTGTAACTTCTACAGAATTTGGTTTTATTTTCTCACCATATAAAGCTTGTGGTATAGTTATCACATTTACAGTTTCGTGTATTTTCATTTTCTGAGTTGATGTGTCATTCGGACCAAATGAAAAATACGGATTTAAATAATCTCTATAGTATAAATGATTTACCTGATACCACGTCGGGTATTGATAAAATGACATTGAATATGGATAATTGGAAGTAGTAAAAGAATGTGAGGGTGAACTACCTGGTTCAAAAGCGTAAACACTACTGGATTGGCCTTGAATCCCAAATACCCCACTACCACTATCAGCATCCGTTACCTTAAACTTTTTAAAAACTTTGAAAGGTTTTATAGATACATCTGTGGGCTCTATAGTCTTAAACATTTTTGGGCCCTTTGAATTTTAAAAATCCAATTTTACTTTTATAATCGCCTCTCTTGAAAATGACTTCAACAATGGTTTACTCAACTTAGCGACAGCAAGTAATTCATTATTATCGTTATACAAACCAACTGTTGTTAAATAAACCTTCGGGTCTTTAAAGAAAGAAGGATTTGTCATAGCACCTGTAGATGCTGTATAAAATGTTGGGTTGGTACTAAAGTTATATTTCTTATTTGTTATCCTACAGAAAAAATGAGTAGTATTTAACTTTTCCTCACGTCTTGCTACAAAATAACTACCTGTTGCAATAGCATCAAACATCTTGCCTGCATTATCTGCATCTGTTCCAGCTGATGCTGTACCTGTTGACATAGAAATAGCTGCATCTAATTTATTTGCATTCAAAATAATTAGACCCATATCTGGATATACCAAACCATAAGCTCCATGCGAAGTTTCATTAGCAGCAGTAGTATTTGTATCTGCAGTACCACCTGCTATAGTACCACTAACTACATTAAAGACACGACCACCCTCACTTACAGTTGGGTTGGTTGTAGCACCACTATCATCAATAAGTTTAATCTTACCTGAACCACTTGTAGCTGAAGATTCAGCTGTAGCCAATCTTAACTCCCAGTTACCTGGATCTATTTTCTCACGTAAACGAGCTCGTGTTAATGATATAGCGTAAATAGAACTTACATCCGTTGTTGGAGTGAAAGTGAAAAAATTATCATTAGGACTTAACAATAAATTACGATATTGTGAATATATAGCCTTACTTGGAAAATTACCTGTTTGACCTAAAGAACCACTACCACCTTTATGACCATAAGCTACAGAAAATTGAATTTCAGCTTCACTATCTGAAGCGGGATCTGTTTTATATACATCATAATAATATTGTCCAGTACTACCACTCTGTACAGACGAAGTATAAAAACTACTTAATGTTCCCGTACCACCTGACCACATTCCTGATGAAATAGTTTGTTGTATACTCGTGATTATATCTTCATCATCACGAAATCTTGTATAAATTTCAGCCATCTTTTAACTCCTTATGAATTCGCTTTAACTGTAACAGGAATCGTGGTTATACCACCAGTATCATTTCCTATAATAGTTATCTGTGTTGCGATTGTAGTTGTTGTAGTCCTCGATACAAGATTAAAAGATTTACCAATAACTGTTGTACTTCTCTTTCTCTCAGAATCACTAAGAAATACTGCCGAAGTTCCGCCCGTTCTCTCAACTGCTCCACCAGCTGCAACAAATAAATCACATGCGTCAGCATTGTGTAGGATAATAGTATATCCACCAGTTGCATCACTACCATTCTCAGTATTTGGAACAATACCCTGTTGTACTCCTGCTCTTGTAAAAGTAAAAGAAGATTGCGGTAATGTAACAACAGGCAGTTTTGCCGTATCTTTCGGTAAAGTTACCAGTTTATATCTCATTATTTGATTTTCATCTGGAACTGCTTCCAATAACGGTAAATTCTCTATGGCCGAACCATATGCACTTGTACCATTAGGATGTGTTACATCCCACAATGAATAATCAATTTCGTCATCACCTAATGCGAATTTAGTGACTTTGAATTCATTTTCTCCACGAGCTAATAGCTCTCTTCCCTTTTTTGTTAAAATCGCATCTACTGTTTGAGTTGTATTATCGAGATAACCCATGTTTTAATCTCCTATTTTCTTATAAATATACATCAAATAAAAATAAAATGATTTGCTTTTTTGATTGTAGAATCTCATATATAAATATAATCTTTCTTAATTTTATGGTGTCCTTAATCTGGATACGCCAGGTTCCTGTACCACCAACCTTGTTGGTTTAGTATCTGTTGTCTCTACTGGATCTGCTCCGTCAATAGTTGTATTTCTTGTATTTTTACACCCCTCAAAAAACAAATTAGCTAAAGATGAAAATTCCTCATATCTCGTATCATGTGTACTACGAGCATATGATGAAGAGTAATACAAATCTTTTGATTGACTTAAAGAACTACTATACCACTTTACTAATTGTTTATTATGAGCGGATACTCTTGATCCAGTAATTTGTGGTTGTAATACTTCTTCAAATACATATTCTGGTCCTCCTTTAGTAACAGAAGCTGTAATATAAGTATTACCCCAATCTGCATTGGATGCTGTTGAATTTAATCTAACCAATGAAGGTTTACTAAATATATCCACCGACCCAGAAATTGTTCCTTCCAAATCACTTACAGAACCAGTTAGAGCCAGTATATTCTCTTTTGCGTATTGTGTTAAATCTATTGTTGTTCTAAAAGATAAATCTTCAAATGACTGTGAAAGATAAAGTATATTCTTACTTCTTTCAAAAATATTTGGTTCTACAACTACACCAAAATGTTTATTAGCTCTTGCCGGAGTTAATCTTTCAAACTGGTCAAATATCGACTGGTCATAATATTTAATAAGTCTTAAATAAGCAAAAAAGTTATTTGGTGATTTATATTTCTGCCAGTATTGATTTCTAACATCTCTAAGTCCTCTATAATGTTCTTTGAATTGGTCTCTCGGGTCACCCAAATATTGGTTAAAATCTAAATTGGCTACTGACCTCATAATATCTTCATTTATTACATCTGTAGGAGCGAAATATATTCCTAATTTATTAGAATCAATTGGAGCATAATCTTGAGAACTCTTTTCTTTACTTTCATCCTTTAATAACATTCTAACATCGGAACCAGATACATATGGTACTTCACTATCTTCAATTCTAATTTTATTACTTAAAACCCTATTCGGACCTACATTGGGTACAAACATTTTTTCTTCATCTACTATAGAAGAGTAATTTGTTTCATCAGCAAAACCTTGAGCACTTCCAGTTTGTATATAAGATTGGTCAGCACTTGTATCTCTAACATCTCCATCCGAATTATGATTTTTATTATCGTCAAAAGAATATCTTAATACTAAATCAGTCCACGACGCTGATACATGGTTTCCGTCATAAGATTTCGGTGAAGCTACATGATTATCAAAATTTGACATAGACAATGCTGTATTCCAATATCTAAACTCCATCAAAGAACCTGAAAATTGTATTCCGTGTATAGTTGATGGTGCTCCACCAATATACACAGTAGAACTCTGAGTCATAGCTGCGTGATAAGATTTAGATACATTACTACCTGAAGGATGTGAACCATTAATAGATAAACTTGATGTAGAAGCTAAGTATATTTTACTTCTTGAAGAATCATATTTTTTAACTGCTAAGTCATATCTAATATTTTGATTTATATCATCACTTGTTAATTGAACTCCGTGGCCACTTGCTGAAGTTCTTGTTAACATTACTGACATAAATTCATTATCATAAACTGGAAGTAATGATGAAGAAACACTTTTGTATCCAGCTGAACCTGATAGTTTAAACTCTACATAACCTTTATTGTCGGGTGCATTATTATCAGCTAACCTTATAGCCCACAACGAAGTTCCCGCTGAATTTTTACTTTCTACTATTGTAGCGTCTGAACTTGTTATTGATTTAAATCTAAATTCAATTGTATCTGGTTTTCTCGAACTATTTGAGTCATTAACCCAAGTCGTTAAGACGTGTTGAGCTTTATCAAAATCAATAGCTTTAGTAAATTTCTTTTTAATTAGATATGATGTTCTATTAGAATCGGGTAAATCAGGTCCACCATATTCTCTAACTCTTAAAATTGTAGATGGTATACCATAACAATTAATTATACCTTTTAAAGACCTAACCGTACCTTTTGTTTTTAAAAAGAAAGGTAAATTATTTATAATTCTTTTTTGTATCTCTTGAGCTATTTGCTTTTCGGGAGTTACTGACCTTTCAGTATAAGCAGAGCCTGTATTTTCCAACCCTAATGTATATTTAGGTAAATTCATTAAGTCCCTACCATCTTTTAAATCCAATCCCAATGATTTACCAATATCAAATATTAAATCGTTAGAAAATCCTTTTTTGAGTCCCTCTTCTCTACTATGATGTTTAGATAAATGTTTTGTATATGCCCATAATGTATCAAAGTGTTCACCTATCATATCCATAAACGTTAAAAAATAATCATTATTAACATCTTCTTTAATATGTTCAGGTAATAGATTTACTAAACGATTTCTATTTTCTCTATCATAATTCGAAGCACTTTTATTATTAGCATTGTACCATCCTGACCCTTGAGAAGAAGTAGTATGGTAATTAACATACGGATTTCTTATTGTACCACTACCACCTGTCTTTGGCCAGGCTGAATTATTTTTAACTGTTCTTAAAGTTTCTGAACCTGATGTATATGAAGTAAAATTTGTGTATAAGTATTTTTCATATCCTGTGAAATTATTTTTAAGGTCTTTAATTTTATAATCCCACTTATCTCTATCTCGTGAAGAACCACTTATACTAACTAACGATGAACTCTCTGCTGTGTAAGTTTGAAGTAACCCAAGCTTGTACTTAAAATTCTTTAGTCGTCTTTCTACAGAACTAAAGTTTACAAACTCGTCATAAAAAGAATAATCAACATTTAATTCACTACTATCAATACTTTGACTAATAATTCTATCAGCTAATTCTTTAGCTACTTCACTGTCAGATGTAAGTAAATCTTCTCTTGTTTCGTACTGTGTTTCTCGCCTACCTAAATTAAACCCATAAGACTTTTTTCCATCAAAATCTGGACTTCTTAAGAAAAGTACATCTTCATTTTCTTCGTCAGATGGAATTAAATAAACATCTTCTGTTATACTTGGTAAGATTTCCTCTACAATAGTAACCTTATCTTTTTCTTCTACATCTTCTGGTACTGTATTATATAATTTAAAAATCCAAGAATGTGGTGGTTTACGAACTGACCGATTATCCAATGTAACATTAACAGGTACAGCTAACCTATTATTTTCAAAATTTAAAAACGTTTTTAGTTCTTTTAATTTTATACCTTTATAAACTACTTCAAAAAATAATCTTTTTCTGGGGTCATTTCCTTTGTAGTCACCATCAACTACTTTACTTTCTTTACCTTCTGTTTCAAAATCATCTTCTACAACTATCTTATTTCTACCAAGTACATCTGTAATCGTTGTTGTAAAATCTCTGTATACTGGTTCATAAGTTTTAATTTCATTTGTTATATATTCTGCTTCATCTACAGGTACTGGGTCTCTTATTTCCTTTTCACCAGTTTTCTCTTTTCTTTCTAATGGGTCGAATTGTTTAGTTGAACTTTCTTCACTTGTCCTTTCTAATCTCTTTTGTTCAAGTTCATATTCTTCTTTTTGGGTGGGAACATCGGATACGGTATCGGAATCAAAAGTTCTTACATTTTGACCCCTACTTACTGTTGGTGGTTTCGGTGGTGAATATGGTTTTGTATCACCACCTTCTTCCAATGATATTGATGGATTCTCTGGTTGTGGGGTAGGGGCTGAATCACCCATAGACCTTCTTCCACGTGAAGGTGGAGCTGTAGTAGCTGGTGGTGAACTTGTTCTAACTTTTACTGTATCTTTACCTGCCGGTGTCTGTTGAACTGGAGCTTGTATCGTGGCCGTTTTCCTCTGTCCTGCATATTTTGGAGTTGAAGCTTGTTTAGCTTGTTTTCTTCCAGCCGAAGTTGATCTTGCTGGTTTAACACTTTTCTTCGGAGCTTTCCTTTTTGAATATCCTCTACCTCGTCTCGCCATTAGAAACCTCCATAACCTTCACCAGCCGTAGTTGCTGGTGGAGGTCCGGCTCCCTCACCTTCTTCTGCACTCGTACCACCAAACCCACCACGAAGTCTGTTATCACGGCCTGGTTGGGATGACCGCTTTGCTATATATTCAGATGGTTCAAGAGGTATTTTAGTTAAATCAAATTCAGTATTACCAGCGTTAGAACCTTCAGTTTCCATACTCCTTCTCATCTCTCCAGTTCCATAACCTTTTTCTTCAGCTAATCTTCTCTTTGTAACTGGGTCTCTACGGTCTTCTTCCGTCTTACCATCCCTACCTTCTTGTGTAAAAATAGGATTGGGTGTTTTTTCATAAGTAATATGTTCATTATATCCTACTATAAAAGCATTCTTTATTGTTATCTGACTACCAATCATATCTTTATCAAAACCTCTGTCATCATCACTTAAAGTAGCCAACCAAGTTTTACCAACATCCATACTTTCTGAAGCATTGGCTATTCTAACATCACCAAAAATATTATCAACTTCTGGAGTATAGGTTTGTTCACTATAACCTAACTTTTCAAAACTTGTTACATAATTATAATCGTCAATATCATAACTCGCTACTCTAACTTCTTTTCTAGTAGGTGATATTTCATGTACATAATACTTGTCATCTTTTAAAAATAATTCTTCAGGTCTCTCATTAACTTCACCTTCAGATGGTTTAGTTCCTCTATAAATTCTACCATCTACTTCAGAAACATAATACGCTCCTGTATAAACATCACCACCCGCGTCTACTAAAAATGTTTTTTCTGACCCAGCTTTTCTTCTTAAAAAATTATAGTTAACAGTATATTTACCATTAAAAAATCCCAACTTTCTTAAATCATTACCAGGTTTAACAGCAAGGTCACCAGCTAACTTATAATCATCTATAATAGTTCCGTCTAAATACACTCCATCCTCACCATAAACATGAACTTCTACAAACTCACGTTCATCCTCACCAAAGTCTATTACATCAACGGGAGTTCTTCCTTCTAAAAGTTCAGCATCCTTTTCTGTTAATCTAGATTTAGGCATTTATTAACCTCCAGTAATTATTCTTTCTTTAACCACTACTTGTGTAGACTCCACCGTCCCCGACCTATCAGTAGCTTTGCAGGATAAATTATATCTATCTTTTTGGTCACCAGCTTTCTTAGCGTTCCTTACTTGTATTGTACTGACTATACCTCCTGGAGCCTGGTTACTTGATACGGTTACCCTATCACTATTTATAGCTTTACCACTTTCTAACCAAACTAAACTCAAAGAATCGTCCCCCCGAGCTGTTGTTTGGAATGTAGCTTTCTTATATGGGTCGCCTCGTAAAGTTCTATTTCTTTTCCTTATCGCTAATCCACCATACTTTATGACTAATTCTGTTTTACCTGGACTTCCAGGAGATGGTTCTATTGAACGTGGTTCTTCTGAGAAAGACAAACGACCCCATGCATTCATTTCTGAAGCTACTGGCATTCCTTTAGTTCTCCATTCAGCTATATTGTAAGGAGTAGCACTATTCTTCCAAGTTAACATACCAGCTACATATTCTTCATAAGCGTTATCTTCTTCTATATCTACAGCTTGTGTTTCTATCTGAGCTGTTAGTAGAGCTTGTTGTTCCGCAAGTTGTGCTATTTGTGATTCCAATGACCTCTTTAATTCTTCTAACTCGTTGTCCGTTATATCAAGATATATTGCACTCGAATCAAATAAATATCTATGTGAATTTTCTCCCTCTTCTATTATCTCATCCCTCAACAATTCATATTGCTCAAAAAATTCTTCTACAGTAATTGAAGCTTTTCTTGATGTAGACAGTTCAGTAATTTTAGTATCAATTACATCCGTAAGTTTATCAGAATCTACTGTATAAGATTTTTTATCTACCTTTACAAACTCACCTGTACTTTGTTTAAAATTCGCACCATCTTCTGTTTCATCAGCTGGGTAAGATAAGATAGTACCATCTTCTAAACGGGTAGTTGGACTTGCTCCCTCACGAGAACCAGACAAACTCATGTTTTGATATTCTATTTGTAATTTAGTTTGTCTTTCCTTACGAGCCGACTCTAATATATCTTTATACCTGTCTGACTTGAGGATTTCTTCTCTTGTATATGGCATTTTATCTTACAACTTTAAATTCAAAGTCTTCATCAAAATATTGATCTACTTCTGATACTGTTCCACTTCCACTTTGTACTCTAAATAAAATTCTATAATACCTCTCTGGTTGATAACCATTAAACCACATATTAAAATAATTACCAGAATCATCACAGCTTAACTTCGAGCCTGTACCAAAAGGTACAATAACATCTTCACTTAAAGCATCCCTAATAGAATAAGCACAACTACCACTTGGTAAATACTTAACTGACAAATTCTGTGAAGTAGTTGAATAAGTTTTTTGTGGATATCTTTCTCTACCGAATACCCTAAACTTAGCTTTACTATCTTCTTTATATTCGGGTTTTAAAGCTCTCATATATAAGAATAAATCTTCTTCTAAAGCAGAACCAGTTAGGGGAGATAATGAACCTGTTGTCCATTTAGAATCATCCCACATAGCCTCTAACTTGGGTGGATATATTGTATTAGTGTCCCTCGAAAAGAATGAAAAATGACCTAATCTATTTTTACTACCTTCAGAAGCTGAAGCGTTTAGATTACCTATACTACCACTTCTCTTGACAATAAATCCTTCGTTTGGATAAGCTGACGCTGAGTATATCCAATTACTAACCACGTGAGTTACATCCATTCTCATATCCGTTGTTTCATGGTCAAATGATTGTGATGACTCTAAACCATAGTTGGACGAACTACCACTAAACCAAGTACCACCTGTATTATTAGAACCACTCACCCATTGGTCACCTGCTGATTCACCTGTTTTGTATCTCCAAGATACTCCTTCAGTAGTTAATGGTTGGTCATACCTACGTCCACCTCCCATAGTCCAACTTTGACTAATTGGATAAGCATACAATGTATCACTAGTAGTCAACTCTTTGGGATTTGCATCATACAAATTCAAATAGTATCTTGTACTTGAGGGAATTAACCCAGAAACAAGAGATGCAGAAATATAACTTAAATCAAATTTTATTAAAACTCTTGATACATTTACAACCGTACCAGCTTCATTCATATCTTTTCTAATTTCTAAAATTTCATCAAGACCTGTATTAGCACTCTGTGTAGCAGAGGCCTCATAAACAGTAGCGTCTTTTTGTGCAAATTCAAAATAATGCATTATAAATCTCCTACAGCTCTACCTTCTATATCCTTACCTGGATATTTTAATTCAAAAATACTAGGGTCCATAGAAGGATAATAAACACCACGACTATATGCATTTTCCATATCATACAAATTACCCGAATAACCATTATCAGGATTAAATTTATTTGTAATTATAATTTGTGGTCTATCACCAGATTTATCAGCCTTAGCATCAGATGGTGTTACTATAGCAGCTACTCCATCAACCAATGTTAATTTATAAACTAATTCTGCTACTACAATCGGTTGACCTATCTGCCACTTATCTGTATCAAAATAATTCTCAACAGCTCGAATACATTTTAAAACTACTTCGTGTTTATTATATCCTACACGTGTCATAATATTAAACTGTACACCAATATTAATTATGTATGCATTTTTAATATTAATAGCATCCGTCACCATTCTATATTGACCAAAATATGTCTGTAAATTTTCTTTTACAGCTTGATTTAAGTTTACAAGTTTTTTATTATGGTCATAACCCAAACAATACATATTTAATGCTAGTGGATTTGATACTCTCGTTGCTACATTTTCTTCATCAGGCATTATACTCTCCTTTACCCTAAATTACGTGGTGGTCCGCCCCCTCGGCTGCTTCGACGACCTCTACGTTTACTCCTTCTAACTCCACCACGTTTTCTCTGTGCAGAAGTAGCTTTCTTCACCAATGACCTGGCCGCTCTACCACGACTTGTACCACCAATACCCCCTCGGCTGCTTCGACGACCTCTACGTTTACTCCTTCTAACTCCACCACGTTTTCTCTGTGCAGAAGTAGCTTTCTTCACCAATGACCTGGCCGCTCTACCACGACTTGTACCACCAATACCTCGTGGTGGTCCAGTACTAGGACTATCAGCAGAAGGTCTTAACCTATTAGGATTTGGTAGTCTGGGTCTACGAATAACAGGACTCTTCTTGAACTGCTCAGGTTTAGGTGGTTTCCGAGCTACACCTTTAGTTGGAGCTTTCTCTTGTACATTAATAATTTTATCTTCGGGTGTCATTACACTCGGCTCCTCTTCTACGAGTGCCGCAGCATCTGTTACCTCACCCTTTATACTTGACAATTGTAATTGTTCATCCTGTACTATATAAGCTTTTGCTATATTACCATATCTAGGTGGTAGTGCATAAGCCCTTGTTATATAATCTTCTTTTGTAACAGCTCTACCTTGTGCTTGGAAATAAGCTAAAGCATTATCTTTGACTTCTTTAATTGACTCAGCTCCTCTACCACCCGTTGCTGGTTCTGGATTTGTAGCTGCTACAGAATCTTTTGCTGTTTGTACTTGACCAGCACTAAGTCCCGTATCATCTATTACATAAGAAACACTCGATAGATTTGATATATCACCCTGTGGTACATTATCTTCAACACCAGCACCATAAGAATATTTTACAGTTAATGTTGTGTTTCCTGGTGCTAATCCATAAGTTCTAGTTTTAAGAAAGTTAGACGGGTCAAAATATGAATCCAATTTATTAGTACCGCCTGGTAAAGAACTACCCACACTATCAGGGTTAGGTACAATTTCTTCATCAGGATTATCTGAAACACCTGCTCCAAATCTAAGTTCCATTCTATCGTCCGACCTTACGAATGTAACAAAACGTCTAGGAGTTTTTCTTAATTTCAATAAATACGCTGCTTCACCAGAAAATTGTGCTAAATCGGGGTCATTACTTGAATTTGTTTCCATCTCATCAAAAATTGTATCCTGAGCTAAAGTTGAAACTTCATACCAAGTATTATTATCACTATCAGTTACACTAATTACTTCAACTATATTCGGTGTAGCTAATACTATTTTATCATATTGGACTGCTGAACCAAAAGTATGACTTTCTTCTTTTATCTCACCACTTACCACCTCTGTACTTTTCTTTAACAAGTATTTTGTTGGAGTATTATCTGTAGTAGAAGTTTCATAAATATCTACTGTCATCGGGTCTAATGAACTTGAAAATTTAAAATTTACATCTTCTAATGTTCTAAATGTTTTTCCCGTAGTAGTAGATTTTATTTCCACTCCAGCTGATATTGTCAAAGCGTAATCCATATCTGGTTTTACACTATCACCAGTTCCAGTCGAGGGAACTGTTTGAAATAAATCTATATCTGTTGTAGATGGTGATGCTAATGTAGGTGTATATCCAAGTGATTGTGCTATCTCATATACTGTTCTTTTCTCTTCAGCAAATGCTAGTAATGATTCTTTAAATTGATTATCTATATAATATGAAAGAACATCTCCTACATAAGAAGCCATTTCAATAAACATCATTCCAGGTGAAGTTTCATTAAAATCATTGTAACTATTTGGAAAATATGTTTTAGCATAATCTATTAAATCATTTCTAAAACCACTAAAATCTTTATTAAGATATTTTACATCTCTCTTTACATCTCGTCTCGGTCCTGGCATTTTATTCTCCTATTAATATATAGTAGCTCCACCACCCGTTGTACCACCAGTTGTACCAGCTGCTGTACCTACACCACTTAATGATATGTTAACCTCTTCAAATCTTTCTGGGTCATAATTGACACTTACTGTCATACTAACATCTACAGTATTTTCTAATCTATCACTGAAGTTAACATCAATACTTCCTATGGTAATATAAGGTAACCAACGTTCCATAACACTATTTATCTCTTCTTCTATTTTTTCAGCTATATCATCATCCATTGGTTCAAAAACTATTTCCCTTAAACGAGAACCTAGTTCAGGTTCTCCAGGTCTTTCACCAGGATATGTTAATAACAAATTTACAATATTATGTTTAACTTGTTCGAGTGTCGTTTTTGATTGATTAAAAAACCCCTGAGAACTTCTCCCCAATGGTAATGTCAATCCAACCATTTTATCTGGGTCTAAATCTACTTCTCTTGCACCTGCCATTATGATTTCCTATCTTTTATCTTTTATAGCTTTCATCAAACCACTATAATCTCTTGTTAAAGCATTTGTAATATGTTCTGGAACATCATCTACTTTAACATTAGCATCTTTTAATGTTTTTACAGCATTAAACTCTCGTTGATTTTGTTTCGAGTCATTTGTAGCTCTTGTACCATACCCTAAAAGTTCTGCCATTCTATTTGTATCATAAGGTCCACCACCAACTGATGGATATTCCTCAAATTGTTCTGGTGTCTTTTTTACCTCATTAAATCCTTTAGTTTCATTTAATATTTTATTTAAAGTCTCATTCTCTGTATAATGTGTGTAACTATCTTCAGAGTTAGATTCTTCTATAAGCTCGGGTTTAATTTGAGGTGTATTAGAATTCTCTTTAATAAATATTTTATTTATTTCTTTTTTAACCTCCCTACGAACTATTTCTTGAATTACTCTTTTTAACCGTTTAGTGTTCATATTTCACCTCATTCCTTTAATATTTTATTGAAGACTCTTCAGTTCACTCATAAGGGCACGTTTCGTATCCTGAAGAGCTACCATAGTCTCATCACTATTTCCAGGTCTTTCCATTAAATACTCCGTTGTTTTTATCGCCGTTTTTATGGATTTCGCCTTTTCTATTTTTTGAGCTTCTTTTTCATTTTCTACTATCATTGACATAATTTTAATATTACCTATTGCACTTTTTAACTCAGCTAAAAGTTCTGCTACAATGGCTGGTGGACCAGTAGCTGGATTAGCTTTTTGTGCTGCATCCTGTGCTTCAAATGCGACTTGTAGTTTTTCACCAGTTTCAGCGACAGTTTCTACCGTCTCTTCAGTTTTTCTTGCTTTCTCGATTTGTTTTAAAGCTATCTTAATTTTTTGTATGGCTTTATCAGCTGATATACTTCCATCTGTTACACCACTATACACCGTGTTCATAACACCTCCAATTCTACCAGATAGAGTACCTACTCTGTCCAAAGCAGCTACAACAATTGGTGTTAAATCTATAGCCATATTATTTATCTCCTTATATTGTAAAAACTTGGGTACTTTTTACTTTATTTATACCATTTTTAATTTCTCTAGCTTTCTCAGCTAACGTAGCACCTGGCCGTTGTATCATAGCTAATCCTTGTACATTACCTGCATTATTATAATGTGCTCCATGAAGACTTTTTCCTAACATATTAAGAGCATCCAGTATATCTTCCAATACTTCTACTGTCATATTACCTTTCAATACAGGTTCAGAAGCGAACCTATCACCTAAATTTATAATTGGTGACTCAAAATTAATTCTTTGTGTAGCTGATAAATTTATATTTCTACTACTAAACGCGTGTATATCATTATTATTCTTACTATTAAATATTATTTTATCTGAATTTAGAATTATTTGTCTACCCGAAAACTCATGTGGAGCTGTCTGAGATTCGGCTGCTGGTGTTAAATCAACAGTTTCATTTGTAGTCAAATAAAGTGAAGAACCATCAGCATTTATATCTTCCTCAACTGGTTTAGCGTAAACACTATTTATATCTTCTACTGTTTCACCTTCACCCAATTTAGAAGCATCTAATAATTGACCAGCTCTAAATAAAATATTTGGTGATATTTCATAATCATCACCACTTGATTGATTGCTTCCCAATCTTATTGAATTACCAAACCTACCATTATAAATTATATCACCCTCTTCAGCTCTCAATCTCCTAATATTATTATTAGTTTTAAAATAATCTCCAGGATCAAATAACCCTTCAGTAGCTCTATTGGGTATTCCAGTCTCGGATACTTCTTCAGCATCTGATACTGATATATCTCTTTGAAGATAAAGACTACTTAGACCTTCAAACGAATTAGAATTAACAGAGTTTAATAAATTTAATTTTTGTGTATAAAAACACTTTCCTAAATAATGTACACATATTACATACTCACCCTTTAATGGAAAATCTTGTACATTTGGGTCAAGTGGAAAACTCCAATCCAACTCACCATCTTCTATATCAGTTTCACTTACAAGATACCGAGCCTTAATAGCTCCTACATAACGATAATCTGGTGTTACCTTATCAGCTAACAATAAATTATTTTCTGTTAAATCATCATCAGTTAAAGCAATATCTATTACTTCAGCTGCCTCTAATTCATAAAATTCTTCTGCTTGTATAAAATTTCGTACAAAAGTATTAACTTGAGATAAAGTAGGTAATCCATCTTGAATAGTGGGTGGATCAACAGTTCCCTTAGATATTTTATAAGACATATTAGTTTAATTTAGTGATAGTTTTTATATCTGTTGTTACGTCGTCAGTTTTATTTTGTAAATTTTCTACAACCTCATCTATATTTTTCATAATTTGATTCTTTTCTTCTTCTGTCAATCCAAACTCACTTTCAGAACCAACCTTGCCCTCAGTAGCCAGTATCCTCTGTACTACACCAGCTAATTTTACTAACAACTCGTCATTCTTTACATTTATTTCTAGATACTCCTTTATCATAGGTATTAATTCTATGGCTGTATCTCCATCTTTAATAAATCCGACTACTTCTTTAACGAGAACTTCTAATTGTTTTTTATTACGTGAAGAATTGTTATAAATGTCTTCAAACAATCCAGAAAGTGTCTTACCTTTGAATAATTCGTATTCTGTTGTCATTTTTTTGATTTCCTTTGGGTAGAATAACTCATTTATAAATATCATATTATCATAAAATGACTTTTACATATATAAATATATACTAAACTTGTTTTGACTATATATACAATAGTTATTACTAACAAGGGAGTAATTCCCTTATTTCTTAAATAAACGGGAGATTAACCATGAAGGAAGTCGTAGCACTGGTCAAAGATTGGATAGATGATATTATTCATCTAATGATATCTTTTGTAGCAATAGGAGCCGTTGGTGAAGTATTGTTCGGAAGTGGAGTCTTTGGCGTAAATGTTATTGGTAACCTGACAGCAATTATCGAAAAGTTTGGCGAATCAGGATTCGCTGGTCTCGTCGCTCTATTGGTGTTGGTGGGTTTATTCCGCAAATAACTGTATTGGGAATAAAATGAAAAAGGGGAGTTGACTCCCCTTTTTTTATGCTAAAAAATAGAACCAGTATTACTGGTATCTATATCTCCTTCAGAAAGATATTCACCATATAATCGTTCATGATATTTCTTCATCACATTTACGACACGAGTTATATGTTGTGTATTGGAATCGGTCATTTCACGTATTAAAATATACAAAGCTTTCTTATTAAAATTTTCTATATTTTCTCTACGTCTAAATAATTCCAACACAGCATTAGCTACATTTATATCTTTCTTTCGTCTGAAAATATTTGTTAAATTATTTTCCCAATATTCTAACATTTGATTTACAAAATACTTATTTAAATCATCAGTTTCACGTAAACTTTCTTCTTTACCAAAATTTCTACCAAAGTCCAGTTTATTAAGGTTATCATGAATTTTCATTTTTTTATAGTTGTTATTATTATGTAATATTAAATAATTCTTTGCAACAATACTAAAGTAAGAAAACGCTTTACCTTTTTCCTTAGCATACTTGTGCATATTCATTACAAGAAAAGATACTACTTCATGTTTTACATCTTCACTTGGAACATCAAAATAATAAAACTTAAATGTATGAATTATATTTTCAACTAACTTTTCAAAAGCATATTGTATATGATCTTCATATATTCTATTTCTAATATCTGATGTATTACAATTATTATACCTACATATTGCATTTTCAGTTGTTGTTGTAAAATAATAATTTTTTCGTTTAGGTGCCATCTTCTAATTCCTTTCCTCTAAATTCATTTAATTCATTAATAGTAGCTTTTATTTCTTCAAACACGGTACCTACCTCATCATCAGCTTCAAAAGCTCCCATATAATCTATTCTATCTAAATCCTCATGTACGGTGTGGACTCTTTCTGTAAATTTTTCAACCCACGTTTCCAACATTTCTGTTTTTTTAACTAAGTTCCAAATTATATAACCACCCATTCCGATAGTTGTTGTTGAAACTCCAAGTAATATTTCTAATACCATAACTTATCTCCAAAAATTATGTTCTATTGTTTTTTTATAATTAGCATTTTTCATATTGTGCTCTATAACATCTAAATTAAATTCGGGTTTTTTATTCGTCAATTCATACTTACCTTTTCCTATCATTTCTTTCCATTTCAAATCTACATCTTTAGGATATTTTCTAATCCATTCTACTGTTGATTTTTTTAATAACTTTTTTGCTTTTTTACTTAATGGTAAAATATATCTAAATTGTTTACCTTTAATTCTTTTAATACCTTTTAGTTCCATGAAATCATAAGTCAACCAAAAAACTTTTTCTTTATTTAACATACGAGCATTTTCTTCACATAACTTTCTTGATGTTCGTGGATGTATTTTCTCTCCGCTCTCACTCATATAAATGTCAGTCCAAATATAACCACCATATAAAAAATTAAAACTCTGATAAACATAACCAGGTTTACCCACAATACCGTCAGCCCAAGTATAGAGAAATAATTTATCTTTTGTATTTTCTTTCATCCATCTTACAACCTTTGATAACATTTGAGATTCTGAATTACGTGGCATCTCTTCTAACATACACATCTTACCAATTTCATAATAATCTTTTGTTTCCAAACCAGGAAATAATTTATTTATTGTTTGTCTTGGTTGTGTACCCCAACCTAAAGTAATAACTCCTACTAATTTATCAGTTAAAAAACAACCGAGATAATGTTTAGTTAATCGTGGCATTACCTTTGAATAGTGAGTTTTTTGTATCAAATCTATAGCCAAAAATTTATCTATTTCTTTGATTTCAAAATCAAACTTCATTTATCTCCAAATAATTCATCAAATAAATCTTTATGTTTTGTTTGTAATACTTGGTCTACCGTAGTTTCTGTTTTACCTAAACCAACAGCTTCTTGTATAGTTTCTACAACCTCTTCTTCTTCTTTCTTTACTTCTGGATCTAATATTTTTGGATAATTTATATTCGGTGATTCTCCAAACATATACTGTTCTTTCTCCAATCGTGTAGCCATCATATCAGCTTGATGTATAATTAATGGTAAATTACTTTTTAACTGACGAGATTCTACATAATTTTTAAGGTAACCTGTGTTGGCCTCTTCATAAAGTCCATCAGCTAACCTCAAAGATAAATATTCTACTTCTGTCATTTTAACTTCAAACTGATTTAAAATCCATATCGCTCTATCAGTTGGTGTCATATAATGTAACTCTTTATTTTCTACATACATTTTACCCTGATTTATTCTATGCCATTCTGAGTCATTAGGAATATAATAGTCTTTCTCCAAATTACCACCTTTACCTAAATCATGAAACATAGCTGCGAACACTATTGTTTCTTTTGAATAGTCCTTATTAAAAGCTCCCTGTTCTCCCCATAGTTCAGTTAACTTTAAAGCACATTCAATCACATTCAATATATGAACAACATAACCACCAGGCCATGCACAATGGAAATAATCAGTACCACTTGCTGGAGCGAACATCATTCTATCCTTGTAATGTTCATACATTACAATAATTTTATTTTTTCTATCTCCATCAAAATTTTCTATAACTACATCAATTAATTTATTCCAATTTTCATTTAATTCATCGGGTGTCAATTTCATAACCTTTATTCTCCTTTTTTAATCTAACCAAGGCATTTTATATATGTGGGCATCAGCAAATTTGTATGGTTTAACATGAGTTGATTCAAGAATATCTACCATGTTAACCCACTTAGAATTCATAGTATCTCTTACTTGATATATACCATCTTTATATCCTGTCCCTTTAATTAAAATAAAATCTCCATAATCAAAAGGACCACCCCAACGTTTTAATAAATTGCGTGATAAAGCGACAAACTTATATTCGGATGCACTACTGATTTTAATACGAGTTCCATCTGCTGTTATGTTTGGTGTTCTATCTGTTTGTGGCCACACTGGTTGGTACATAGTAACATCTACTACTATACCATATTTAAGAAACTCATTTAATTCATTTTCTAATTCAAGTTTCTCTTTATTTAAATTATTTATTTCTTCAGAATAAAATGTTGTATTACTGTTTAATATATTACCAGAAAAAAATCCATTTACCAAAGTCATCATTATGACAAAAGCCATTGATATTTTCATGTTATTCATTTATTATATCTCCATTTATTATTATAAATATCAAATTCATTCAGTAGAATCCACAGTTTCCCAAGGAAACAATATCCACTCGTTCTTCTTTTCATGTATCCAATAGTCAGGTATGACAGTTGATTGTTTATGATAATATAATGTCATTATAATATTATCTTTTATTTTTCTACTTTCTTCCAATGTTTTTCCTGTATCAGCTATATCATCAACAACAATTAGTGGTTTATAATCAGATAAATATCGTCCTTTCGAAATCATTGGTAATCCTGTTCTATGAGATAACATAACAGCAAGTATTAATCCACCTCTTGGAGGACCCCATATACCTTTAAAGTCCACAGCTCTACTCATTATTCTTATGTATTCATACATAGAATTTACATCATTCTCTAACTCTTTCCAAGTAGTTTTTTTATACATCAGTAAATCCTGTGAACGATTTGTATTTTGGTTTCTTTAAAATCATTAATACTTCATCAGCATACTCTGGATATATTACTGGAAAGAACGACATTAAAAATGGTGTAGGAATATACTCTTTGAATTTTTTATATAATTCATTACCTTCCATAAGGTTATCAAACTTCTTTTTCTTAGCATACAACCCAAAAGTTTTTTCTATTTCAAAACCCACATTTTTACATTCAGTACTTAACTCATCTAAATTCCATTCATACAAATGAGCAGCGTATTGTGTATCATACGGGTCTTTCTTTTCCACTGTATTTGGACAAGACAAAAACATCTTATGTTCTGGTTTTAATAATTTGTAACATTCAAGTAATGATTTTATACCATCTTCTTTCTGCATATGTTCTATAGAAGAAGTGTAAACAATAAAATCAATTTTGCTATCAATACGTTCTGACATTTCTGATACATTAGATATAACGTGAGTAACCTTAAATGGATAATAATCCAAACCATCTATACTTTTTCTACCAGACCTTCTTGTTTGTTCCTTAATATTTCTTTCAGAAATATCTACTCCAATATATTCTTCTATTTCTCTTTTGTAATATCTTATCAATGGTAATAACAAACCACGACCACAACACACATCCAGTACAACATCACCTCTGTTCATCATTTCAACAGCCTTGTAATGTTGTATCAAGTTCATTATATCAAGTCCCGAAAAGAATCCATCTCCAAGTTGATTGTAAAAATTTCTCATTTGATAAGTTGTACAGATAACCTCTTTCGGGTCTATATCCTCTGTTATCTTTTCTACTATTTTAGACGGTTTCTCAAGCATCGAAAAATGGATTACCTTCTATTTCTATACTTCTTTCTCTCATCGTATTACTAAGTTTTATATAAAGTGGTTTGTATTTTTCAAATACCCTATGAGGTGAATCACTTTTTACCATTTCATCAATTGATTTTAAAACTCTAAACATGTCCTTGGATATTAATTGTGATAACACGTAGTCGTGTCCCTTAACAGCTGAATCTAATTTGTTCATTGTATCTACAAAAAAATAAAAATTATGTAGTCTCATAGTAAGAGTACAATCAACATTCCATTTTATTACATCATCTACATTAATTGTACCATCTAACTCATTATCAAATTCAATCACATAAGGTAATTCAAATCCATCCACTTCTCTTAATATTTCAGCTGCTTCGTGTTTAGGAAAATTTATACTTTGAAAAGTTCCCTTTTTAAGATTAAAACTTGTATAATAATTACCAAACACTATAGCTCTATCTGGAGTTGAACTATCAGTAGTTACTTTCATTTTAGAATCTATATCCGTAAGAGACTTCTGTAATTGAGATAACATTAAAAACTCAGGAATTCTACTTGTAGCAAAGAAGTGAATATACTTTCTATTAGGGTTTAAATGTTCTTTACCATCCAACAAAGTCATCATACCCGAAATAAATTTATAAATATTACCACCAATATTACCAATAGCCCAACCATCAAATGGAAATTGTTTTACTTCATCATACCAATGTTTGAAACTATGTTCATCTGCTCCCTGTAGAACATTTAAGAAATCAGTAGTACCTGTTCTATTGTCAGCAAAATATTTAAAATTATCTTTACTTATCTCCAAACATTCTTTTACTTTACCCTTGTATTTTATTTTTGGAGGTATGTCTAAGTTCATAGCTAAATCAGAATTCTCTTCCAACCAAGTAAATATATTATGTCTAAACTCTTTACTCCACTTAATAGCTCCTGATGCTATTTGAAACCCACCCGAATCTCCTATTACTAATACGTCATCTGGAAATCCCATTTCTTTTCTAAAATCTTTTTTCTTATAATAGTGTCCAGCTGTGATTAAAAAATATGGGTGTCTATATTTTTCAGGAAACGTATTACTATAAAACCTTGATTCTAAACCATTCTTTAGAATTATATTTTTACGAAGTCCGTCACCGAAACCACCAACTGAAAATGAAGGGAAATAAATAAACACTATTTCAAATCTCTAATGAAATCATAAAACTCATCTCGAGCAGCTTCCCAATCAAAAAAGTTTCCACTCAGTTTGGCTGTCTTCATAACACCTTCATGTTTTACTCCACGAACACAAGTACACATATGAGTAGCTTCTACCATTACAGCTACACCAAGATTTTCCACACATACTTCATTTATATGATTATGAATCTGCATTGTCAAATTTTCCTGTACTTGAGGTCGTCTCGCATAAAACTCCACAATACGATTCAACTTACTAAGTCCAATAACCTTACCTTCTGGTGTAGGAAGATAGGCTGTATGGGCATACCCAACAAAAGGTAAATGATGATGAGAACATAATGAATGTACTTTAATATTTCCTTGAAATACTATACCATCATAATCATCTACATTATCAAATGCTGTAATCTTTGGTGGTTTACTATATACACCCTGAGCTAAATCATTTACAAAAGCTTTAGACACTCTCTCTGGAGTATCAGAAGAATTTGGATCATTTCTCCAATCAAATCCAAGGGCTGTCATATAACGACCATAATGTCTAGCTGCCTCTGCAATCATTTTTTCTTTTTCCCAAGTTTTTAATACTTTATTACCATTGGAATGTTTTAATTTACTCATCAAACTCCTCTCTTATCTCCATAAACTATAATCTGTAATCTATCTGAAAAATTATAACCTTCTTTTGTACATATATCAAATAACCACATTCTTCTTTTCACTAATTCTTCATTAGTCATACCTTCAGGCATTAAATAAACTTTATCATTTGGTACATTTAATATATCCTGTAACTCTTTTACTTCTTCTAAATCTTTCTCGGAAGATATAACTGGTTTTAATTGGTAATCTGGATGTAGTGTTATTAATTTTTTCATAGCGTGATAATTGGTTCTCCACTTCTCGTGTCGAATTTTATCGTTTTCTGTAACCTCTTTATTCAGATACGGCATCCAAGTTCCAGGTCTTGGTGTGGAGTTTGACAGTTTTGGTGATAGTGATATGAAATCAGCTTTTGTTTCAACGAACTCACTACCTTCAGTTTCTATTGTTATGTGTTGACCAAATTCTTTAGCCATCTTACATAAGTTAATTAATAACTTAGGATGAGCTGTTGGGCCTCCACCTGTTATCATCGTATGTTTTATATGTCTATGATTATCAAAAAATTCAAAAATATCTGGATATCTAAACTTACCTTTTTCTGGTCCCCACGAACTATATGGAGTATCACAAAAAGAATTAGAAAACTGACAACGTAATTTACAACCTGTTACTCTTATCAGAATATGTGGAATACCTACATATTTACCTTCACCCTGTAAACAAGTATAAATTTCATTTATAGGTAAAGTTTTTTTAGAGTTTTCTATCGTCGTACTCCACTATACCTTTTTCTTCAGCATATTTTTTAATCTCATCATATTTTGTTTTATAAAAATTTTCTCTTTCAATATCTGGAATAGATTCTTTATAAACATCTGTAGAACAGTTTGGTGTTTCATTTAATTTAATATGATATATTTCTAATCCATCATAATTTTCAAAGATAACTTCTTGAGCTAAAAATAATTCACGAGCTACGTTTTCAACTGTAGGATTACAATAATCATTTCCATTTAAGCTCATGAAATATAATTTTGTTTCTATATCTTTTAATGTTTTAATAAGTTTTGTATCTAATGGATTAACAACAAATCCGTGATCCATCATATCATCAATCCATTGAACACCAACTCTTTTAATTTCTTTGAAATCAATTATATAACCAATCTCATACATATCTTTAAAAGAATAAGTGAGTTTAATATGATACCGATGACCATGTACGTTAAAACATTTGAACCGTTCATTCATAACTCTATGACCAGTATCAAACCCATATTCTCGTGTAATTGTCTGCACTATAACCTCTTTTTGTGGAGCTGGGGAGAGTCGAACTCCCGTCCAAATATTCCTAATAATAAAGTCATTTACAAGTTTTAGTTGGTTTCCAAATCAGTAGTTAACCAACAAACCCACTATGTCCCGTTTTACTCAGAACGGTTTAACTGTTGTCTACTTTATACTCTGACATCGAGTGTTCGTCTAACTTCTTTCATATCCAAGTGTTAGACAACTCAGAGACTTATGCGTAAGCGTAAGTCGGTTGATAAGAATCAACATATGCTGGAATGACTTCACCGTTTCCGACTCTATCATTATCAAAGATATGCCAATCAATTACCAACCCTGCGAGTTCAATCTCGCCATTTAGGTTGTGAGTCTTTTGTAGTAAGTCATACTCAAACTCCACTTGCACTTTATTATCAACTAACATCTGTCGATTCCAATATCAGCCCCGTTTTAAACTATTATAATATACAAAAAAATTTATCATTTGTCAAGTACTTTTTTTAATTAAACTCCAAATCATCGTCATCTCTATATTCATTAAATGGGTCATCATACACAGTTCTAATAATTTCTATAGACTGTTCTACTTTAAACCAATCTTCGAACTCTATTGCTTCCTCTAATAGTGAAATTACTTCTTCTACACGTCCTATTTCCATATCAATTTCTCGCTTTGGGAATAAATATAATAAAATTAAATTTTACTATCAAGTAAATGTGGTGTAGCTTCTATTCTACCAGCCTCTGTAATTTTTACAAACTCAACTAAAGACCTATATTCTTCCAGTGTCCTTGCTCCCACATAAGACATAGAACTACATATACCATCTTTTATATCATTCAAAATACGTCTAACTTTTCCTTTATATGGAATGATTTTAGAATTTCCTTCAACATTACTTTCCTCTCCTCTTTCTGATTTTGAATCTAATGAAGCAGAACCTCTATAAGTTTTATATAATTTTTCATCAGGCCATTTACCTACTTTGGATATTTTACCAGGAGTTTCTTTAGTCCCTGAGAAAAGAGACCCCAACATAACGACATCAGCTCCACTACCCAAATACTTACAAACATCACCCACAATCCTAACCCCACCATCAGCAATGACAGGGACGTTATAAGTATCACAAGCGGAAACACAGTCCATAACCGAAGTGATTGAAGGAATCCCAACTCCCGTTCTGATTCTTGTTTCGCATAATGACCCGTTTCCGATTCCGACACGAATCCCATCGGCTCCCCATTCACATAAGTCCATTGCACCTTCTTTTGTTCCGATGCTTCCTGCGATGATATCAATTTCTTTAAACTCATTTTTTAATCTCCGTAAAGCTTCCTTTACAAGTTTGTGGTGACCATTAGCTACGTCAATAAGTAGTACATTACAACCACTATCTATTAAACTTCCTGCTCTTTCAAAGTAGTTATTTGTAACACCAATACTCGCACCAATAGGAGCTTCTTCAAACCATCTCTTAGTATCTTTCATTCCCATTAGTATTTTTTTACTAGGACCACTTGCTTGTTCTATCTGTTCATCTAAATTTTCATATATTTCCCAATTTGTCATACTACCACGAATTTCACTAACAACTTCTTGAACCATTTTAGTTTGTTCTTCGATTGAAACAAATCTATGTATAAATCCCATTCCACCATGATTCCACATTGTATAAGCCATTTCATTTTCAGTAACAGTATCCATAGGTGAAGTAACAATTGGTACACTCAAGTACCTATTCTTTGAGAGTTTTGTATTTAAACTACAATCTCCTCTATGTTCTATTTCTGAATATTTTGGGACAATGTTAACATCATCAAATGTTAAACATTCTTTCATATATAACCTCTTATTAGTGTTCAGTCTTTTAGGGTAGCCGAAACATTCTCCATCATTTTACCATCCGTATTATAAGGCCACCTATACTCACCCTCTTCTTCATCTTCCGCTTTCCATATCTTCAACATCGTTTCGTTTATAGTATCTAATTTATCCAAGACAGAATCTAATTTATCATATACATCATCTAACTTTTTATTAATCATCTTTTAAATATCCTTTTACCTATTTTACTTTCTTTAATTGTATCTAAAGTATTAGATACCTCACCGAGTTGTTTATAAAGAGAATCAACTTTATCATACATAACACCCAACTCTTTCTTTATTTCTACTTCACTCTTAGTTACACTATCCTTAGCGTAGTTCTTAACATTACCTTCCACGTCCAATAACATATGTTTTATTTCCACAATACTGGACTTAATTTCTTCTGTTAACTCTGAAATCCTTTTATTAGCTTCACCTATATCCTTTGAAATCACGTTCAAATCATTTTCTACAGAGTTTTCTACTGAGGTTCTTATCTTATCAATCTTTCTATCAATATTCTTTTGAGATGCAAAACTCTTT